>Ga0308420_1001993_pt1 | contig 10650 bp, 13 predicted proteins | sample HotsprSampleMS55_FD_203802 | JGI IMG/M metagenome (GOLD analysis project Ga0308420, IMG submission 203802) | Hot spring phototrophic mat microbial communities from Mushroom Spring, Yellowstone National Park, Wyoming, United States - 20090730_MS55 ...
CCATACGCAACGGGCAAAAAGGGGGGCAGCGGTGCGCCGCCTTTTTACAGCGTGCGCTGCTGGGCTTGTACACAATCCTGGAGTGGTTCACAAGTACTCACCGCCTCCCGGGTTGAGCTCGATGTAAAAAGTGGACATGCCGGCGTCGTTTTTGACGGGCCGCTCGTGGCCGCGGCTGGCAAGAAGGACCGCCTCCACCAAGGCGGCATTGATCTCGCCCCGATTGACCACCTCCGGATACAGCCGGTATTGCCTGGCCACCTCCAGCGCCTGCATGCGCGCCTGGCGCTCCAGCTCACCCCGTGTATCCGCCGCCAGGCCCTGTAACAACAACAGCCAGGGCGCCAGCCAGGCATGATAGTCCCGGATCAACCGACTGTGCTCGCTGTCATGGCCGGATTCGGACAGGAAAAAGACCGGAAAATCGGCTGCGGCAAGCACGCGGCCCTCGGCTGCCCGTGCCGGGTTGGAGCTGCCCAGACCGAAGCCCGTTCCGTCCGGCTCGCGCCGGAACCACTGGACGACGGGCAGGGGGCCCGCGCAACGGTTGACATAGGCGGTCAGGTAGTCCGCCGCCGTTTGCCGTCCACCATCCCGAGCGCACAGCTCCTCCCACACCGTGCTGGCGAAACGTTCGCGTGCGGCAAAGCCCGCCTGCCAGGTCCTTGCCGACTGGTCCAGGGCCGCCTCACGTTCGGAACAGGCGCTGGCCAGCAGCGCCAGCGGGTGTCCAGACCGATCGAGCAGCCAGAGTTCAAAGCGGTCGGCGAAGGGAAAGGGGACCTGGTCGTGCACGCGGGTGAGGTGCGCATAGACCTTCGCCCCCATCTCCTCCATGACCAGGAAATCGTCATAGAGGTTGATGGGACCGCGTTTGAGTCCCTGGGCGGCCGACCAGCTGCCATAGCGGATATCGCTGGTCTGCACGCGGCAGTCCTGCGGCAGGTCGCGCAACAGGGCATCGTTGCTGACATAGATGTCCCAATGCACCCCGTCCGTCGACACCGCCTCGGCCGAGGCGTAACGGATGACCTGCACGGCGCCGCGAAAGGGGTTGAGCAGACGCTGGGCGTAACATTCCACCGACATGGCTGGGCTCCGAAGTTGGGCTGTCCTGGCGTTGACGCTCGGTGCGGCCGCACGTTCCCGCGCCGATCTCGGGCTTGATCCCGACCGAAAACCTTCTAGCGTGATAGTACAACCTTGTCGGAGGAGGAAGACCATGACCGAACGCACCCAGGACTACATCCTGCCCGGCCGCGAAATGCTGCAGGAGACCGACCCCGACTTCCCTCATGCCCCGCTGGGCTGGAGCCGGTATGAGGCCGAACGGCAGGCCAAGGTGGAGGGCCTGAACCTGACCGAACATCACTGGCGCGTCATACGCGCGCTGCAGGACTATTTCCATCGCCATCGCGACGAGCCGGCGATCCATACACGGGAGCTGCACGACGCTCTGGACGAGGCCTTCCACAGCCAGGGCGGCATCCGACGCCTGTATGAATGGTTCCCGGGCGGCCCCGTCGCGCAAGGCTGCCGCCTCGCGGGCTTGCCCGCTCCGGCGGGGGCCACCGATCGGGGATTCGGCAGCGTGGTGTGAGCGCTGAGGTGCGCAACGCGCGCACCGGCTATGGGCAGGCCCGCCGACCTTGGGGCCGCTCAGACGATCTCGCCGCCCAATGCCAGGGCGCCTTCGCGCAAGCGCCGCATGGCCGGCTCGACGGCGTCTGGCGGACCCTTGACCCCCAGCTCGATTTCGTAACCGGTAGGCCGTTGCGGGTCGAGGCGGGGCAGGCTGAAGACGCGTACGCCCGGATGATCGCGCTCCACTGCCTCCATGAGCGGGGTGAGGGTTGCCTCGGCCAGTCCGCGTACGATCATCGAGGCCTCGACACGCGGCTCGCCGTGCAAACGGCCGGCATAGTGGACATCCAGCACCCATTCCAGCATGGGCCAGGCCATTTCCGGAAAACCCGGCAGGAAATGGTGCGCACGCAGTGAAAAACCTGGGATGCGGTTGTAGGGGTTGGGGATGATCTGCGCCCCTGATGGGAACTCCCCCATGCGCAGGCGCTCGGGGGTGAGGGGCAGCCCAAGCTCGCGGGTGCGCTCGGTGATGAGCCTGGCCGCCTCCGGGTGCGGGACGAGCGGTAGCCCCAGCGCCTCGGCGGCGGCCTGCCGGGTGTGATCGTCCGGGGTGGCGCCGATGCCACCAATGCAGAACACGATGTGAGTCTCCCCACCCTGAAGGGTGTGGTCATCGCCGGCAAAGGTCCGGGCCAGGGTGGCGCTGATGCAGCGGCGATCGTCAGGGAGGTAATAGACCCACGCCAGGGCGAGGCCGCGCTGTGCCAGGATCCGGCGCACGCCGGCAAAGTGCCGATCCTGCCGTTTTCCGGACAGGATCTCGTCGCCGATGATGATGAGGCCGACGGCCATGTCGCGCTCCTTGGTCAAAAAGCCTTCCAGGGCCGGGCTCTGCCCAGCCCGCCCCCCTGCGGGGGAGAAGAAACACTGGGGGCGGCCCGGTGTGTCTCTTGAGACGGTCGGACGTGCACGGATCATACTGTCAACCCTCGTTCATGCCGACCCCATCCGGCAAAGGCCCTGGTACTGACCAGCCCGTCACCTGCCTGGGGTAGAATCCGCCCACTGTGCGTTGAATAGAGGATCGGCCATGAAGAAGATCGAGCACGGTCTGGAAGTGCTCATGTTCAACAGCCGCTGGCTGCTGGCACCGTTCTATATCGGGCTCGTGGTGAGCATCCTGCTGTTGCTGGTCAAGTTCACCCAAGAATTCTTCCATGTCGTGAGCCATGTGTTCACCGCCAGCGAGAGCGAGCTGATCCTGGCGGTGCTGACCCTGGTGGACATGTCCCTGGTGGCCAATCTGCTGCTGATCATCATCTTCAGCGGCTACGAGAACTTCGTCTCCAAGATCCACACCGGCGAGGCCCACGAGGACCGGCCGGAGTGGATGGGCAAGGTCAATTTCTCGGACCTCAAGCTCAAGCTCATCGCCTCCATCGTCGCCATCTCCGGGATCGAGCTCCTCAAGGCCTTCATCAATGTCGCGCAATACGACAACACCCAGCTCGCCTGGAAGGTGGGCATCCACGTGGTGCTGGTCATCTCCGGCGTGATGTTTGCGCTCATGGACCGCATTGCCGGGGGCAAAGACGCGAAACACGTGTGATCCCATCTCCCTCGCGCCGTGCTCGACCACCTCGACATCTATTGCGAGCGCACGGCGCCAGGGCTGTGGCAGGAGCCGCTGAACACCGTCACCAATCTGGGTTTCCTGATCGCCGCTGCCCTGCTGTTGCGGCTTTACCTGCGCATCTACCGCGGCCGGCACGCCCAGGGCTGGGACCGGCTGTCGTTGATCGCGTTGCTGGCCGCCATCGGTGTGGGCAGCGGGTTGTGGCATCTCACCGCCGAGCGCTGGGCGATGCTGGCCGACGTGCTGCCCATCATGGGTTTCGTCAGCGTTTTCCTGCTCGTTTTTCTCACGCGAGTGGCCGGTCTGAGTGCCCTGCCCAGCCTGGGCCTGTTCCTGCTCTATCACGCCGTCAACTGGGCAGTCCAGGCGAGTCTGCCCCCCGACTTCCTGAACGGCTCGGTGTTCTATCTGCCGACCTGGGTGGCCTTGGTTCTGATCACCCTCTGGCTGGCATACAAGGGGCATGCGCATTGGCAGGGCTATGCCTGGGCGAGTGGCCTGTTCCTGGTCTCCCTCACCTTTCGTACCGTGGATGAGGCGTGGTGCAGCTGGCTGCCCATGGGCACCCATTTCGTCTGGCATCTGCTCAATGCCCTGCTGCTGTACCTGCTGGTACGCGGCCTGCTGCAGGCGGCGATGCTGCGCTTCAGGTAGCGCCCCAAGCAGCACGCCCGGCAATGCAGGCGGACGTGGGGTCGGCCGGAAACTCGGCGCGCAGTGACGACTCCAAGGCACAGATTCCCAGCGGAGAACACCATGCGGCCCGATAGTCAGCGCAGACACTTGATCCTGGGGCTGTCCGGCCTGCTCATGGCCGGACCCGCCCTGGCCAGCCGCCTACTCAGCACCCCGGCGCAGACGGCGGGGCCGTTCTACCCCCTCGAATTCCCGCTCGATGACGACAACGATCTCACCCGCGTGCAAGGGCGTAACGCGGTCGCCCGGGGACGCATCGCCGACCTCGAGGGCCGTGTCCTCGACGGCGACGGGCGGCCGATCGCCGGCGCCCGTGTCGAGATCTGGCAGTGCGATGCCTTCGGGCGCTATCACCACCCGTACGACCGGGGTGGCCCACTGGACGAGAACTTCCAGGGCTTTGGACATCACGTCACGGACGCGCATGGACGCTACCGCTTTCGCACCATCCGTCCCGTCCCCTATCCGGGCCGCACCCCCCACATCCACTACGCCGTCCACATCCCGGGGCGGCGTTCTTTCACCACCCAGCTCTATGTGGCAGGGGACCCCGGCAATGACGGCGATTTCCTCTACCGTCGCATCCCTGCCGAACGCCGCCACCTGGTGACGGCCGAATTCCTGCCCGTCCAGGGCGGCAGCGCAGAATTCAGAGCCCGTTTCGACATCATCCTGGGGGGCACCCCCAACCTCTGAGCGAATCAGTCAAATCGTACACGAACGGGACAGACGCTTTGCCAAAAGCGTTTGATGATTTTCTGCAACATCGCGCTGCAGCCACTGCAGGGTGGGCGTTCGCGCGCTTCAGCCGGTCTGCCGGACCGCGTCCAGCGCGTCTCGCGTCCCTGTAGGGGCGGCGATCCCGAGGTCATGACCGTACTTGTCACGTGTGGGTGATATAGTAGAAATCATCCGATCGACAGGAGGTCGTCATGAACCATCTACTTCGCAACCCGCTCTACCGTATCCTAGTCCTGCTCGGCTTTGCCGCCCTGATGGCGGGCTTCAGTCTGAGCGCACGCGCCGAGTCGGCGCAACCGGTGCAAGCCCCACCCCTGGGGGCGTGGACGGTGACCCAGGCCGCCTCGCCGAGCAATGTCGGCCTGCGTATGTTCTTCTCCCCGGACGGCGTATTCCTCATGGTCGATCCCCGCCTCGGCATCGGCGTGGCGGGCAGTTACACCATCGGACGCTCCGGTCTTCTGATCTATGTCTTCGGCTACGGCCGTTCGGCGGAATTCATCAATGGCGACTACACCCTGCAGGGCGATACGCTGCGCATCGATGTCAAGAGCAGCGGGTTCATGCCACCGCAGCAGGTGGTACTGCAGCGCATGAAGCTGCAGTAAGACCCCACGTGCGGGACTGGCCGCGGCCTGTCCCGCCCGGCGGCAGGCTGCACCCGTGGCAGGCAATGGGCAGGAGGCCCTGATCCATGCGGTTCGCTGGGCGGTCCTTGGGCGCTACCTCGGCCAACTGGCCTTGGTCCAGACCGTCTTGGCCCTGCCTGCTCTGGCCGTGTCGCTGTTCTATGGCGAGGACGCTGCCAGCCTGCGTTTCCTCGGCGTCATCGCCCTGCTGATCGCCTCGGGCTGGCCGCTATCCCGTCTCGAGGCGCCTGACCGCATCCAGCCCAACGAGGCCATGGTCATCGTCACCCTGGCCTTCGTGCTGAACCCCCTGCTCATGAGCTGGCCCCTGGCCGCTTATGGCCTGCCAGCCGTGGATGCCCTGTTCGAGGCCGTCTCCGGTGTCACCACCACGGGCCTGACCACGCTCGTGCACGTCGAGGGGTTGCCGCACGGTTTTCTGTTCGCGCGCGCCTGGCTGCAGTGGTATGGCGGGCTCGGCTTTGCCGTGCTGGCGGTGGCCTTGCTCGCGCACCATGCCCAGGCCCTGCGCCGGCTGGTGGAACCCGGCGCCAGCGGGCTGCTGGCCTCGTCCGTGCGCATGTACGCGCGTCGTGTCCTCACCGTCTATGCCCTGCTCACCCTGGCTGGCATCCTGCTCATCCACAGCGCCGGCCTGGCGCCTTTCGACGCCTTGGCGCACGGCCTGGCTGCCATCTCCACCGGCGGCTTTTCGACCTTCGATCGCAGTCTGGGCGATCCCCTGCCCGCCTCCGTCGCAGCGGCCGTCATGTTCGTCGCCCTGTGCGGTGCCATCGCCCTGCCCCTCTACCACAACGCCCTGCGTCATGGACCTCGTGCCCTGTTCATGGATGTGGAGGTGCGCGCGCTCTTCTCTGCCCTGCTGCTCCTGACCGGCGTGCTCTTTGCCTGGTTCTGGCATACCGGCATGGCGCCTTGGGATGCCTTACGGCATGCGCTGTCCACCGCCGTCGCGGCGCAGACGACGGCCGGTTTCAGTACGCTGGAGGTGGCGAATCTGGACGCCTTCCCCATGGGGCTCATGATCCTGGCCATGGCGGTGGGCGGCAGCGTCGGTTCCACCGCCGGCGGGATCAAGCTGCTGCGGGTGCTGATCCTGCTGCGACTGATCCAATCGTGGCTGCGACGGGCCGCGGCGCCGGAACATGCCGTGGTGCTGGCGCGCCTGGGCGGCAGGCGCCTGGAAGACGAGGAGATCCAGCGGGCGCTGCTCGTCATCCTGCTGTTCGTGCTCCTGGTGCTGCTGTCCTGGCTCGTATTCCTGGCCTACGGTTACGCGCCGCTGCCGGCCTTGTTCGAGGTGGTCTCCGCCGCCGGCACGGTGGGTCTGTCCACTGGCATCAGCGCCGACGGTCTGCCGACCTTGCTCAAACTGGTCCTCTGTCTCGACATGCTGGCCGGACGCCTGGAGATCGTCGCCCTGTTGGTGACGGTGTATCCTGCCACCTGGATCGGCAGACAGCGGGAGGCCTGATGCGGGCGGTTTTCATCGGCACCTCGGGGATCACCCTGATGGCGGCGCGCATCCTGTTGCGACGTGGCCACGAGGTGGTGATCATCGAGCGGGACAGGGAACGCATCGAGGCCCTGGCCGGGGAGATCGACTGCGGTTTCATCCACGGTGATGGCAGCAAGCCGGCCTTGCTGCGCGAGGCCGACCCAGACGGCACCGACTTTCTCTTCTGCCTCACCGGCAACGACCAGAGCAACATCATCGCCAGCCTGGTGGGCCGTTCACTCGGCTACCGACGCGTCGTCACCCGGGTCGAGGACCCGGAATTCGAGCACATCTGCCTCGAACTCGGCCTGGAGGACACCATCGTTCCGGCGCGTACCATCGGCCGCTATCTGGCCGACATGTTCGCCGGCCACGACATGCTGGAATTGTCGGCCATGCTCAAGGACGAGGCCCGGGTGTTCGCCTTCGTCGTCACCGAGGAGGAGGCCGGCCGGATCGAGGCCCTAGACCTGCCGAGCGACAGCCGTGTGGTCTGCTGTTACCGGGACGGCAAGTTCATCCTACCCGAGGCGGGTTTCGATCTGCGTGTCGACGACGAGGTGGTGGTCATCAGCCACAGCCGCAATCTGCCCGCGCTCGAGGCGCGCTGGGGGCATCGCAAACCGCAGCGTCGCGGGCATTGATCACCGCTCGGCCGGCTGCACCCCATCGGGCAGATAGTCCGCCAGGGTACGGGCGAGCAGGGCCATGGTTCGTGCGGCGGGCGAGCGGCGACGCCAGACGAGACCGATGGTCCGCGCCGCCCCTTCACCTGCCAGGGGCTTGAGCACCACCTGTCTGCGTGTGGGCTTGGGACCGACGCCGGCCAGGGCCGGCATCAGGGTCACACCCAGACCCATGCCCACCATCTGACGCAGCGTCTCCAGACTGGTGGCACGGATCTCCTCATTCCTGAGCCCTTCCATACGACAGGCCTCCAGGGCCTGATCGCGCAGGCAATGTCCCTCCTCGAGCAGGAGCAGGCCGGCCCCCGCCAGTTCATGCACAGGGATCGCCTTCTTCCGGGCCAGCGGATGCGCCGCCGGCACGGCCGCCAGGAAGGGCTCGACGAACAGGGGCGCCACCTCCAGAGTGGGATCGTCGATCGGCAAGGCGAGCAGTCCGCCATCCAGCCGGCCTTCCATCAAATCCTCCAACAGATGCGTGGTCAGATCTTCGCGCAGCAAGAGGCGCAGCTTCGGGTGCAGCTTGTGCACCATGGTCAAGACATAGGGCAGGTAGTAGGGGCCCAGGGTGGGGATCACCCCCAGCTGCACCGTGCGGTCCATCGGGTCCTGGCTTAGGCGCGCCAATTCGCGGATACGATCCGCCTCCTGCAGGATCAGCCGCGCGCTGTCGATGATCTCGCGGCCGATGGGGGTGGGCGTGACACGCTTGAGCGAGCGGTCGAACAGGGTGATGCCGAGGAACGCCTCCAGCTTTTTAAGGCCAGTAGAGAGTGTGGACTGGCTCACGAAACAGGCCTCGGCGGCACGGCCGAAGTGGCCCAGATCGGCCAGGGCGACGGCATAGCGGAGCTCTTGCAGGGTCATGGTGGTCAATCTAGTTCATGAATGTTTTCATTCTATAAGATTTATTTGATCGAACATGCATGAACCCGCCATAAAGATGACTGCAATCACGACCGTTATGTATGTCGTCAGTCCGAGGACAGTGGCTGTCGGTCACATGAAAAGGAGTAGGTCATGAACAGACGGATCAGGCAACGATGGTGGTCCTGCATTGCGCATGCCCTGGCCATCTTTGGCCTGGGCCTGGCGGGGGTGTCCGCTGGTGGCGAGGACGGTGAAGACTGGCTCGGCATCGGTTCTTGACGACGCTGCGGCGGCGGTCGGCGCCAGCGCCGGGCTGCGCATCAGGCCAGCCACGGCAGCCGATCTGCCGTTCCTCAACGGCGTCGTGGAACGGGCCGTGATGACCTGGAAGCTGCCCGAGCGGGTCAAGCGGCTGGCGCTGCCGAGCTACCGCTATCATGCGCACGACCTCGATCACCAGCGCCTGCTGGTGGCCGAATGGCCCGATGTCGGCATCGTCGGGGTCGCTGCCTTGGAGGAGGCCGACCCGCGCGACCTGCCCGGGGCGCTGACCGGCCTGCTGCTGCACGGTCTGTACGTCGATCCCGCCTGGCAGGGCCAGGGCATCGGCAGCCGTCTGCTTGCGGCCGCCTGTGTCGCCTGCCGCGAGTCAGGTCATGCCGGGCTGCTGGTCAAGGCGCAGCCCGACGCGGCCGCCTTTTTCCAGGCCCGCGGCTTGCTGCGCCTGGCCGTCAAAGACCCCGACCGGGACTATCCCTACCGCTACTGGCTGCCTGCCGACAGCCACACCGAAAACGCAGTAACGGACGCCTCCTGGTGCTGCGTTACTCCCGTCTGAGCACGTAGTCGTTGATGAAGCTGGCCAGGCCCGCCGGCTTGAATTCCCGCTCGATCCTGTCCAGATCGGCGACCTGCTCCGCCCATTCCAACAGCCCCACCTCGGGATGATCCTTGTGATAGGCGGCATAAAGCTCGATCAGGTGATCGAACTTGCCGGCCTTGGAATGGCGGATGTGGCCATAGGGCCAGAGCTTGAGCTGATCGGTCTCTTCCAGCGGGATGCCGAGCCGGAAATGCTGATACAACGTGGCGTAGATGCCGGCCCGGTCGGCCCCGGCCTTGCAGTGCATCCAGATCGGGTATTCGACCGTCTCGAACACCTCCTTGGCCCGCTTGAGCCGCTCCAGGGTGGGGATGCTGCGCGAGGCGATGCTGATGTCGATGAGCTTCACCCCCAGCTTGGCGCACTGTTCCCGCTCGAAATGCCAGTAGGCCGAGTCCTCGTTAGCCCCCTTCAGGTTGAGGATGGTCTTGATGCCGTACTTCTTCACGATACGCCGCAATTGCCACATGGTCGGCTGCGAGGAGCGAAAGGCCTCGTGTGACAGGCGATGGAAGTTGAGCCGGATGACGTTGGTGAAGTTGTGCTCCACCAGCATGGCATAGAGCCAGGCGACGGCCCGACCCCAAGGGGTTTGCAAGTCGAACCTCATCGATACAGTTCCCGAAAATGCGGGCAGTCGCGCATCAGCACCGCCTTCGACCCCTCGCACACCACGCGCCCGTCCTGGATCAGATAGATGCGGTCGGCGATCTCCACGCTCTTCAAACGATGCGCGATGACGAGGGTGATCCGCCGCGGCGCCAAGGCGCGCAAGGTGTCGAGCACGGCCGCCTCGGAGGCGTTGTCCAACGCGCTGGTCGCCTCGTCCAAGATCAGCACGTCGGGTTGGCGGTAGAGGGCGCGGGCGAGGGCGATGCGCTGGCGTTGCCCGCCCGAGAGATTGGTCCCCCCCTCGTTGAGCCGGGTGTGAATGCCGTCCGGCAGCGAGCGGACGTAATCCCACAGATTGGCCTGGGCGAGGGCGTCGATCACGCGTGTCTCGTCCAACTCGGCGCCAAAGGCCACGTTTGCGGCGATGCTGTCGTTGAAGATGTGCACGCGCTGCGTGACGATGGCCATGCGGGCGCGCACCGAGGCGAGGGAATAGGCGCGGATGTCGCGCCCATTTAGGCTCACTCGACCGCCCGAGGCGTCGTAGAAGCGCAAAAGCAGGCTCGCCACCGAGCTCTTGCCGCCGCCGCTTGCGCCGACCAGGGCGACGACCTCGCCCCGCCTGGCCGCAAGACTCACATCCCGCAGTGCGACCTGCTCGCCGTAGTTCAGGCTCACCCGGTCGAGGGCCAGTTCGGTCACGTTCTGGAGCTCGACATCGCCGCTCTTGATCTCCGGGGCCAGGCGCATGATCCCCTCGATGCGCTCCTGCGCCGCCACCGCGTCCTGAA
>Ga0308420_1002002_pt1 | contig 10633 bp, 11 predicted proteins | sample HotsprSampleMS55_FD_203802 | JGI IMG/M metagenome (GOLD analysis project Ga0308420, IMG submission 203802) | Hot spring phototrophic mat microbial communities from Mushroom Spring, Yellowstone National Park, Wyoming, United States - 20090730_MS55 ...
CTCCACAGGGGAGACAACACTGGCTTCCCGCGTGGCATCAGAAGGAGCTTGTGATGGATAAAATCATTATCAAAGCCTGCCTGAACGGCGCACGGAGCCGGGAACATAATCCCCATGTCCCCTGGACCCCAGCCGAAGTCGCGGCCGAGGCGAAGCGCTGTGCCGACGCTGGCGCTTCGATCGTGCACTTCCATGCCCGCACGCCGCAGGGCGGGACGAGCTATGACCCGACGTGGTATGCCGAGGCCGACCGGTTGATCCGTGCCCAGACTAACCTGATCGTCAATCATACCACCGCTCGCGCGCCCGATGTGACGATCGCGCAGGTCTTACAATACCTGCGCGAGACTCCTGAGCCAGTAGACCTGGTCTCCCTGAATACCGGTACTATTGTGTTTTACACCGCGGATGCGCACGGCACCCGCCGTACGGTCACGATCCCGAATTCGTACGAGGATATTCGTCAAATAATCTTCGCCTGCCGTGAGCGAGGTATCATGCCCGAGCCTGCGGTCCTCGACACCGGCTTTCTCTCGAACCTGGTGAGACTAGTGGAGGATGGTCTCCTTCCCGTCCCACGCTATCTACTAGTTGAATTCTCCGGGCGTTTCGGTGACGGCTTCCAGCTCATGCCCGGAACCCCGCGTAGCTACTTCTACCTCACCGAATGTATCCGGGACGTCTTTCCCGGCGCAATTTGGGTGGCGCACGGGATCGAGGACAGCGTGTTCACCATCGCCAGTTTGGCAGTGGCGACCGGCGCGCACGTGCGCGTGGGGCTGGAGGACCGGGCTACCCTTATCGACGGGACGCCGGCGCGTAGTAACGCAGATTTTGTCGAGTGGGCGGTCCGCCTCGCCCGCACATACGGGCGCGAGCCGGCCACCTCGCGGGAGGCGAGAGCGATGATCGGGCTGCCGGGGGCGTAACTGTTCACTCCCGGCCTCGGGCCGCAAGCCCCCGCACGTACCACTCGCCACGGAGTGACCACAAAGAACGAGCCCCATGTCTCACGATACTCCGTACTACAAACAGCACTGGATTGACATCGACGAAGGTCGCTTAGCAGCTTACGATCTGCTACTCCAGTACCATCCCCGTATGGAGCCCCTGCTCGCCCCGCTTGACCTGCGGCCCGGTTTATCCGTCGTCGATGTCGGCTCAGGTCCTGGCTACATAGCTCTGGAGTTGGGGCGACGTGTGGGAGCGAGCGGGGCCGTTGTGGGCGTCGATATTAACGCCACTTTCGTCTCCAAAGCCAACGAGCGAGCGAGGGAGCAGGGACTTGATCAGGTCTGCTTTCAACAGGCGGCTTTCCCTCCCCTCCCTTTTGCGGATTGCACCTTTGATCGGGCGTTCTGCAAAAACGTGCTCGAATATGTGGACTCGGCCGAAGAGACCCTTATGGACATCGCGCGTGTGACGAAACCCGGCGGAAAAATTGTTCTCATTGACAGCGACTGGGACATGCTCGCACTAGATGTGACAGACGAGGCTCTCCATGAGCGGATTCTGCATGCTGTCAAAACGACAGCGACGCGCGAGCCGCGTATCGGTCGCAAGCTCTATCGTCTCTGCAAAATAACCGGTCTGCGGGATATCTCCGTGCGGATTTTCGCGAGTCCCGACCTTGATGGCTGGGCTCTACCGATGCTGGAAAATAGCCTATATCAATACGCTACTGTATCCGGTGCAGTGAGCCAGGGCGAGGCTGACGCCTGGCTCGACGACATCAAGAGACGGGCACGACACGGAAAGTATTTTTTCTGCTTGCCTCAGTTTGTGGTATCGGCAACGAAGTAGGACAGCCTCCAGGGTCGTTCGTATCGCTGCTCATCTACATGCGGTACGAGTCAGTCCTAGACTCTCGTGCAGTGCCGGCATTGGTTCCAAGCAACGGCTCATTTAGATAGAGGAGGCACACATGGCAACAACGTTGATCAATCCCCCGGACTTGGCTACGCCGCGCGGTTTCAGCCACGGCGCGACTGGAACCGGCCGCCTACTCTTCATCGCCGGCCAGACCGGAACCGACAAGGAGGGGAAGCTGGTCAGTGACGACTTGGTCGCGCAGTTTGACCAAGCCTTGGGGGGTGTGGTGCGGGTCGTGCAAGAGGCGGGGGGGAAGCCAGAAGATATAGTGAAGATCAACCTGCTCGTGTTGGACAAACGGGAGTACCGGGAGCGAGGCCGCGACATCGGCAGAGCCTACCGCAAGCACCTCGGCCGCCATTTCCCAGCGATGACTCTCGCCGAAGTCAAAGGGTTGTTTGACGACGGGGCGAAAGTGGAGATCGAAGCAGTGGCGATGGTGCCGTGATCGCTGGGGAGCGGTATGAGCGGCGCGAGCTGATCGCCAAGATTTTCCCGGAGAAAGCCTCGGGCCAGAGCAAACCTGCCCGGGGTGCAGTCCAGCATCTCTTGTAGAGGACGCAGGCGCGAGGCCGCTCTCACCGCTTCTCCCACGGCATTTGCTGTTCGAAGGCGTGCGCGACGCGCAACAGTGTCGCATCATCAAAGTGTCGTCCTGTCAGCATCAACCCGACCGGTAGGCCGTTCACTTTGCCACACGGCACGCTGAGTGACGGGTGGCCAGTCATATCGAATGGCGCGGTGTTCCCGAGCATGTTCCAGCCGTGAGAGATGAGCCCTTTCAGGTCGAGGTGAGGATCGTACCGGTGCGCCGTCATCGGCGTCGTCGGCATGACCAAGACATCTACCTGCTCTAAGGCCTGATCATAGGCCGCGCAGAGCGCGCGACGCTGGTTCTGCGCTTTGGCGTAGAGACGGCCATAATAGGCGCGGTTAAGATAGGTCCCCATCATCACGACAAACTTCACCTGCGCCGGGAGATCCTGTGCCTGTGCTTTGAGAGATTTCCCGAGAGCATGCGCAAGACTGACATTGTACAACCCCTTCCAATGGTAGCCCACGCCGTTGCCATACATGAGCGCTGCCATCCCTCCGGTGATCAATGCCCAGGTCATGCCGCCAGCCTCTAGGTGTGCAGGAATGGACACTTCCTGTGCATGGGCCCCCAGTTCTTGTAGAGCTTTCACTGCCTCACGCACTTTGGCATCGACCTCCGGCTCGGAGACGGGCGTGGAGAACCCTTCGCGCACAATGCCCAACCGCACCCCACGAATATCCCCGCTCAACGCCTGGGTGTACGGTTGCACGGGTACATCATACTGCCGCGGGTCCATCGGATCTTTACCGGCCAGCACTTCAAGCAATAGCGCGACATCCGCCACCGAACGTCCCATCGGCCCAGCGTGGTCAAAGGTCGGATCGATCCCGACTATACCGGTATAGGGGACTAAACCGTGCGTTGGTTTGAGACCGACTACCCCACACCACGACGCGGGAATACGAATGGAACCGCCTTGATCGGCGCCAATAGTGAGGTCGATATCGTCATAATAGAGTGCAGCAGCCGAGCCACCTGACGACCCGCCGGCAAGGTATGCAGGGTTATGGGGATTGCGTGTTGGCCCGTAGGCACTGGTGTCACCGCCTCCAGAGAAGGCGAAATTATCCATGTTGAGGATGGCAGTGATTTCACCGCCGGCATCGAGGATGCGCGTAATAATCGTCGCGTCCATATCTGGTATATATTCCTCTAGGAGGAGCGAGGCGCAGGTCATAGGAACGCCAGCGATGCAAACGTTATCCTTGACGCCGATCCGCTTGCCGGCAAGTTTGCCGGACTGAGCTCCTTTGACCGAGCAACGGCGGACGATCGCATTCAAGGGGTCCTCCTGCCGGTTTGGCCGGTTGCCAGGATCACGCTCTCGGTAGGTCAGCGGAGGGCGTTGCATCGGTGCCTGATCCAAGCGATCAAGGGCCGCAAACATATCAGGCACCAACGCCTGATACGCGTCCACCTCTTCCGGGCTTAAAGCGAAATGGTTTGCCGCAGCCAAGCGATGGAGATCTTCCACGGTCGGTCGCCGTAATGCCATGATTGCAGCTCTCCTTTCTAGCAAAAGCTATCAAGTATCCTTCTCCTCAGGGCTCAACAACCGCGAACATAATACCACCGAGAGCCAGCGACAACTCCGTGTCTCCCGATTCTCTCCACTTGCCTCTCCATGGCACAGGCAGCGGGTTTCTGTCCAGCCTCATTTGACCAAGCAGCACAATCGCAGTACGGAGTATGACAACGCCCTGCGGAAAGGAGTGCACTCGTGCCGCTACCGCTTTCCCATATCCGTGTCATAGACCTGACCCGCGCTCGCTCGGGTCCAACCTGTGTGCGCCAACTCGCTGACATGGGGGCACACGTCATCAAGGTAGAATCACCGGAAGACGAGGAAGGGGTGCATCGTCACAACTCTGATTTCCAGAATCTGCACCGCAACAAACGGAGTTTAGTGCTTAATCTTAAGGATGATCGTGGGAAGGCCATCTTGAGACAGCTCGTTGCCAGGGCAGACGTGCTGGTCGAGAATTACCGCCCTGACGTCAAGAAGCACCTCGGCATCGACTACCCTACTCTGCGAGCGGTCAACCCTCGGCTGATTTACGCCAGCATCTCGGGGTTCGGACAGACAGGACCGTACAAAGACCGACCGGGGTACGATCAAATCGCCCAGGGACTTGGGGGCTTGATGAGCATAACCGGCCCGCCAGGAAGCGGCCCTTGGCGCGTTGGCATCCCGGTGGCGGACCTGACCGCAGGCCTTCTGGCCGCCCAAGGCATCCTGGTGGCGTTGCTCGAACGCGAACGTTCGGGCGAAGGGCAATGGGTCCACACCTCTTTACTCGAAGCGATGGTCTCGATGTTGGACTTCCAGGCTACCCGCTGGCTCATCGATAAAGAGGTTCCCTCGCAAGCCGGTAACAATCACCCTACGAGCATCCCCACAGGGACGTTCAGGGTGCAAGACGGCTATATCAACATCGCCGCTGGCAGTCAGCACATGTGGAAGCGGCTCTGCCGCGCGTTGGGAGCAGAGGATCTCCTCGCAGACCCGCGTTTTTCCTCTCCCAGCAAACGGTCCAAAAACCGCGATGCTCTCACGCTCGCCCTAGAGGAGCGACTGCAAACGAGGACAGCCACGGAGTGGATTGGGACACTCAATGCCGCCGGTGTTCCCTGCGGCCCAATTTTGACGATCGACCAAGTGTTCGCGGATGCGCAGGTGCAGCATCTTGGGCTCGCCCAGCCTCTGGAGCATCCCCACCTAGGGCGTATTCACCTTTTAGGGCTCCCGGTGACCCTCAGCCGCACTCCAGGCGCGATCCGCACCCCGGCTCCAGAAAAAGGCGAGCATACGGATGAGATTCTAGCCGAGTTAGACATGAGTGCAGAGGAAATTCGCCGACTCCGTGCGGAGGGAGTCGTGTAAAAAACGAGCTAAGAACAGCAGCCGCTTCTTTCTCTGCAGGTTACACTGTTGCCTGGAGCGCCTGATCTGGTCCTCCTGCTGCCCCCTTTGGCATCTTCCCTCTCAGGAAGTCAATGAACTCTTGCACCGCCGGAGTAAATCGCCGCCCCCGCTTTGAGATGATACCAAGCGGTCGCAGCATCACCTCATCCGTGAAATGGAGCACTTTGAGGGTCTCGTTTTTGACTTCCTGAGCAACACTGGGTTCGGGAACAATGGAGATCCCAGAACCGATCTCGACAACACGCTTGATCGTTTCGATATTGTCCACCTCCATAATGTAGTGCACCTTAACTCCATGCTGACGAAAGATGCGATCGAGTGCCCGACGGGTCGGGATATCACGCTCAAACCCAACAAATTTTTCGCCGTTCAACTTTTTGATTGCGATACGTTGGAACTGGGCAAGAGGATGTTGCGGCGCACAGATCAGCACCAGGCGATCTTCGCGGAAGGGGACAACGAGAATCTGCGGACGTTTGCTCGGATAGGCGACAATACCCAAATCCACATCCCCCCGCCTTACGTCGTCGTAAATTTTATTTGCTCGCGTATATTCAAGGTGGACATTCACCTCAGGAAATGTCCGTAAGTAGCGCTTGAGCGGGGCAGACAGTTCATATAACCCTACACTATAGACTGTGGAGACGCGGACCGTACCACTCACAGACCGCGACAGGGTCTGGAGCGTATCTTCAATTTCTCGGTACTTTTGGACGATTTCTTTCCCGGCGCGGTAAAGGACCTCTCCGGCTTGGGTCAGGCGTACATGCCCCTTCGAACGCTCCACCAGTTCACGGCCATACCGTTCTTCGAGGCTACGGATCTGCTGACTGACCGCAGATTGGGTAATGAAATTTTTTGATGCCGCAAGAGAAAAACTCCCGGTTTCTGCGAGATCGCAAAAGACTTTGAGGGTTTCAATATGCATGATTCCTGATAGTCCTAATAAATATTATAAATTTTTTTTACTTTACTTATAGAACGTTCTTCGCTATTCTCTCCTTTTACTTTCTCCAGTTGACTCTACCATTGAGGAGATACGCAATGTTCGAACCCGATACTCTGCTGCCGGAGCAATTTTTTGCCCTGCTGGGCAGAAAGCCCCTCCAGGGAGAAAAGCGATTGCTCCTTGCCATGCTAGAGGATGCCGTCCACTGTTTCCAGACCTACCTGCTTGCCAAGAAGCCCCATGAACGTCGCCTCTTTCAAGAGGCCGAGGAATGGATAGAGTCGACAGAGTCCCAGTGGTACTTCTCTTTCGAGAATATCTGCGAAATCCTGGGGATTCACCCCGGGCGGATGCGTGATGCCTTGAAACAGTGGAAGGCCAAGCAAACACTCCTTCACGCGCAACAACAAGAGCAAGCGGCCATCCATCTGTCAGCGACCGGTAAGAGTACCTCTCGCGCCGAACTTTTATAACCCCTTCTTCTTGCCGCTGGAACTCCCCCTGAGTCGAGCGAGAAGTCCTTTCTGCAGCAGGAGTAGGGGTTCGTTTTTCGTACAACGTGGCAAATCCGCGCATGGAGTGACATTGGTGCTGACTCCTCTACCCTCCTGTGCTCACCCTTTGTCCTTCCCCTTTATTTTTCCTTATGCTGGGGTTTGTTCAGCCAGTGGATTCATGTCATCCTAATTTATCCTAGATCTAGGAAGTCACCAGTCTAGAGGGGGAATTATGCAGATCGACATTGAAGGGCGACACACGGAGATCCAAGAGAGCTGGCGCGCACTGATTGAACGCAAGCTCGCCAAGCTGGAACATTACCCCAACGAGATCACGCACGCCCGTATTACGATCACTCACAATCCCCATCACCATCTTGGGGATAACCAAGTACAAATCGTGCTCTCGGCTGCGGGCCAAACGTTTACCGTCAAAAAGACTGGCGCCCAGATCCCTGCTGTCTTACGGGCCGCGCTCGCTGCGGCCGAGCGAGAAATTGACGCCTATCATTCCTACCGCCAAACCAAGAAAAGCCGTAGCCGCTCCATCAGAGAGCCGATCCCGCCCTTGACGGGGACAGTCGCGCGTATCTTACGGGCCGAAGGCTGCGGTTATATCGCAGCAGATGAAGACCAACAAATTTATTTCCACCGTGACACACTCGACGGGCTCTCTTTCGACGATCTGACGATCGGAGCGGTGGTCGCTTTTGAACTACAGGACAGGAGCGAGCCCCCCCAAGCGGCACGTGTGTTTCCCCTCAGCAGACGTTAGCGTCGGCTCAGGGCGTTTTCGAGCACCATAAAAAGACAAAAGGCCGTAGTCTCGACCATCTCGCTGAGGGCGCCCAGAGTGTCGCCGGTGACTCCCCCGAGACGGCGATTGCAATACAGGGTGAAGGAGAGGATCAGCCCCGCTAGGGGGAGGAAGACCACAAGCCCGATGACCTCCAGGAAGGAAAAAACGACGATGAGGGCAACTACACTGGCGAGGGCAAATTCTCGAAATTGCACTCCCCTGACAAATGTGGCGCCGAGCCCGTCCGCCCGGGCGGGGCGAGAGCTATAGGCCATCACGACACACGCCCACCGACCCAGCATCGGGCTCAATAGTAGCGCCGGGCCTCTGTAGCTACCCGTCAGCAGGTCGAGAGCGCGGAGCTTCAGCAGCACTGCCGCGATCACGGCAAGCGCGCCGAAGGTGCCGATCGCGCTGTCGCGCATGATCTCAAGGCTGCGCTGCCGCTCCCGACTCCCCAACAAGCCATCGGCACTATCCGCCAAGCCGTCAAGGTGTAACCCACGACTGAGGGCCGCGAGTACAAAGACGATGACAACGTTCAAGAACGCGACCGGGATCAACAGGCGTAACATGGCGTCTGCTCCCCACACGACCAGGCCGAGCGCGAGGCCGATCACGGGGAAAAACGCGCCGGAGCGGCCCAGCGCGACCTCGCTGAACGGCAGGTCGTGCCTCACCCGCACCACGGTTAAAAATTGGAGGGCGATCAGCAGTTCGGTCAGCACGCGCGTGCTATAGCACGTTAACGGCCCGGTGCAAGTTCGTCACGCGCACGGGGCGGTTCGCGTTTACTCCTCCTGCGCTTGGCCGTATACTTTCTGCGACCTCTCTTGGTGCGATACCCATGCTCGACGACCGAACCGAAAAGACGCTGGCCCGCTTTACTCAGGAGGTCCGTCAGTTGCTGGGAGAAGACTTGCTCGCCGTCGCCCTGTACGGCAGTGGCGCTGGCAACAACTTCGTTGCCGGCACGTCGGATTTTAATGTGGTGCTCGTGGTCAAGGAGTTGCGCTTCGAGGTGTTGCAGAAACTCCACCCGCGGATGAAGGCCTGGCATAAACAAGGCTTCGCGCTTCCCCTGCTTATGGATCAAGAATTTCTCCAGCGCAGCCGGGACGTCTTCCCGATGGAGTTTCACGACATCAAAGAACAGCATCGCGTGCTGTGGGGCGAGGATGTCTTTCGCGCGCTCGAAATCGCCGACCACCACCTTCGCTTCCAGGCTGAGCACGAGGCGCGCAGCAAGCTCTTACGGCTCCGGGCCCTCTATCTCGAATGCGCCGGTGACCGACATACCCTGCGAACACTCATGCTCGACTCGCTCAAAACGTTTTTAATTCTCATGCGTACGCTTCTCCGCATACGCGGGGAACACGGCGCGCTCACGTACGGCGAGGTGCTCGAGCGGTTCGAGCGGGGTTTTGGCCAGGCGTTTCCGCGCATGCACGAGCTGCTCGCTATCCGCGCCAAGCAGCGAGGCTGGCCTGCTGAAGCGACGGCAGACTTCTTTCGTGACTATCTGACAGAGGTGCAACAACTTGTCACCACCATCGATCACCTGTTCGCCGGGACTACGCCTCCTCCCGACCGTTCTGTGTAGCGGGTTGCTGTTTCTCATCCTGCTCTTCGCACCTACCTGGACCAGCGGAGAGAAGCCGCCTATTCCTTCCCCCCAGGGATTGGTGTCTGATTTCGCCGGCGTCATCGACCATGCGACACGCCAACAACTCACCCGCCTGTTGGAGGAGTTGAAGGCCAAAACTGGTGCCGAGATCGCCGTGGTCACGGTTGACACGACCCGGCCACTCACCGCCTTTGAATATGCGATGAAGATCGCAGAAGCGTGGAAGCCGGGCGCGAAGGACAAGGATAACGGGGTCGTCTTTCTCGTGGCGACGAAGGATCGCCAGATGTTCATCGCGACCGGGTATGGCGTGGAAGGGGTGTTGCCAGATGGGAAGGTCGGCGAAATTCAGGACGACTACATCCTGCCATATTTCAGACAAGGGGACTATGCCCGCGGCATCCTCGCCGGCACGCAAGTCATGGCGCACCTCATCGCCCGGGAGTACGGGATACAACTCCCAGGGAGTCAAATTCCTCGCGCCGGCCCGCGGGTGCGCGAGGAAGCGCCTTCCACCTTTGATCTGTTCCTCTTCACGCTCATCGTGATCGCGTTGCTTGTGGCGGCCTTTACCGGCACCCGCCGGTCGCGTTACAGCCGCTTCCGCGGCGGTCCGTATTACCCCGTGGGGTTTGGCGGCGGCGGGTTCGGTGGGGGGTTCGGCGGTGGCGGCGGCGGGTTTGGCGGGTTTGGTGGCGGGGGGTTCGGTGGCGGGGGTGCGGGCAGGAGTTGGTAGCCCTGCTGCGCGAGGTCGTACTTGTCGAAGCGCCACGTATCAGCTAGAGGTCCGAACGAGCGCCCATTGTGTGCCTTCCCCCGAAGCGGAGGACTATATGTTTGCTGATCGAATCGAAACGAAATGGATCGAAGCGTTCAAAAGCCAGTTCGCCCTGTGCGGAGTGCAAGCAGGTGACCCTGTCGCCATTCTCTCTGAGAGCCAAAGCCGCCAAGTCAACGTCCACCTGAGTGAACTCGCCCTTGGACTGCTGGGGGCGCGTGTTTTTCACGTCGTCGTCCCCACTCCACGGCAGACTGCGCCGGTTCCTGTTCGCTCGACCGGCGCTTCCCAGGCGATCGGCAACCTCGCCCCGGTGATTGCCGCGCTTGCATCTTCCTCGCTCGTCGTAGACCTCACGCTGGAAGGTCTCCTGCACGCCCGCGAACTGCCCAAAATCCTGCAAGGCGGCGCGCGCGTGCTGATGGTCTCCAACGAGCACCCGGAGGTCCTGGAACGGCTTCCCTCTGACCCAACTTTACAGGCGAAGGTACGAGCGGGTCTGAAGAAGCTCCGTGGCGCGAAAGAGATGAGAGTCACCTCTGCGGCGGGCACAGACCTCACGGTCCATGTCGAGGGCGCGCCGGTGG
>Ga0308420_1002003_pt1 | contig 10630 bp, 9 predicted proteins | sample HotsprSampleMS55_FD_203802 | JGI IMG/M metagenome (GOLD analysis project Ga0308420, IMG submission 203802) | Hot spring phototrophic mat microbial communities from Mushroom Spring, Yellowstone National Park, Wyoming, United States - 20090730_MS55 ...
AAGTAGCAGCAACTGCCAATGGATCGTGCATGTTTACTGCATCTTTACCGACAACCTCAAACCACTTCCTAGTCATGTCACACATGAAAGAAGACAGCTTATTTCCACAACTAGAAATTTGCGCAAGATTTTCGAGCGTCAACCAGGTCTGTTGTGTAACATTGAGACCGACAAGTAGTACGGGAAGGCCTGAACGCAGAACTATATCAATAGCCTCCGGGTCAACGGCGGCGTTATGCTCACGACCGGCGTTTTCTCTTCCAAAGCCTAGGAATGTGGAAGCCATGGATACAATGCCACGCAGGCAAGCAGCTTCTCGTGGATGGTCACGAATAAGTATACCCGCATTGGTCATTGGCCCTATTGTGATTAATGTGAGCTTACCGGGATTCTCTGCTGCCAAACGTGCAATGAATGTCACCGCATGCTCGGATTCAGGCTTTAGGTGCTTTACATCTGCTAAGTCCAACCCCTTGCCTTCATGACCCATCCAAATTACTGGCCTTTCAGATCTTAAAGGTGTGCGTTCACCAAGCGCGATGGGAACATCCGTGCGACCCGCAAGTCTCAGCAATTTCATGGCGATCTTCGCCCGGACATCGATGTGTGCATGAACAAGTGTTATGCCCCTAACGTTGAGTTCTGGGGAAGCAAGTGCCAGCAATATAGCATAGGCATCGTCGACATCGGTACCAATATCTGTGTCTATAATGACGTCCATAGTTAACCCTTCACCACTCAAATAACCATGTATGCTTCTACAACGCACCGCAACACTTATAGCACAAACAGAGGGTTGCTGCAAGAATCGAGGAATATGCTAACAGGTGTGAGACCCTTGAATGGATGGAAAGGAGCTTGTTGGCTACTGTAGTTCCGATGTTCAGTGACTGCCCAAATTACTACGTTGAGTGGTGATACTTGGAAACGACATATACCACCTGGGTAAACAACTACGTGGACGCAAATGAGGTCGAAGCTACCGAGGCGTATCCTTGAATCGTCCGCTTAGTGAATTGACCAGAAAGATACGTCGTCTAATATCGATATTATGCTCCTCGGCATACACACCACATCCGCAGGTATATGCCATGCACACTGACACCCAAGGGTTCATCACCGAGCTTTCGACCTTTCGAAATCCAGGACCGATCCTGTCTCTTTCACGCGCTATTGTGTCTGTCTCTAGCCGGTCATCACTGGCAGCGGACGCGCTTCTGGTAGTATCTCACGTATGTTTTGAAGCCACTCCCGAGTAAGACCTGCCACAGTAGTACCATTTGCCCGTGCATCCGCTGGCGTTACAGTCATTAGCAGTGACCTGCCAACCATTATCGCCCTCGACCCTCCAGGTGCCATTACAGCGGTGATGTTATCAGGCGTGAGTCTCTCGAAGCCGATGATATAAGCAAGACGGTCATTTATCTCATCGATACGCCGATCCGGCGTCAGTCCTCCAGCGGGTACTCGTGCGATTGCAATAAGCTCATTGGCTACAACCACCTTTTCAGCCATTGTGAAAGCGCGTGCAAACGGACACCAAAAAGCTAGGATCAACGCGATCACAGGCAGAATCAGAACTCTCCTATGCATCTGGAACACCTCCTCCATGTTCAGCCGAAACGCCTTCACATTTGAGCTATACCCTATGAGAACGCGCGACAAACAACTTCCATAAACAGAGTTCAGGAGGTCTGATTTGTCTGCATGGAAACCTTAGGAACTGCAGGTAGATTCAGAAAACGCTCTATCCTATAAGTTCGCTGCGCGCCAAACTGAGAGCAAAGCTAGGCTTGCTGCGGACTCCAATGCCTTTGGGTTGATAGCCGAAGGCACGTCGTAAACAGTATGGTGAAAGGGATGATCGCCAGCCACATAGATAAGCGAACAGGGTATCTTTTTGCGGTTAAATGCAAGGTGGTCACTGACACCCGGTGAAGTTGAGGACTCCAGATGTATACCTAGATCCTTGGCGCTTGATGAAAGAAAGTTCCAATGATTCGGATAAGTGGCACCTGTCGCGATAATTCTCCCAGGAGTACCTGTGCCAACCATGTCCATCTGTATGCTCGAGACGATGCTCTCTAATGGAAACGGACAGTTGCTGACAAAGAAATTGGAACCTAAAAGACCGCCCTCTTCACCGGACCATGCTGCAAATACGATGGTACGTCTGGGCGTCAGATTAGATCTGCTTATCACATGTGCAACCTCAAGCATCACGCCAACCCCGGAGGCGTTGTCATCTGCGCCGGGAAACACACGACCTTTTTCGTCGGTGCCAATATGGTCATAATGCGCGCCGAGTATTACAACCTGATCCGAGACAGTTGGGTCTGCGCCAGGGATGACACCGACGACGTTATACGTGATTCGATTAGGATCACACACACGCGTTACCTGCAGTCTGACGGTCGGGGAGTGCGTTACTCCTGCTACCTGCTTCGGGTCGTGTCCTAGAACTCCCGATGCGACCTTGGTATCGGTGACGATTACAGGGAAATCAGGTATGGGGCTTGGTATGCCGATGTTAACCATTGAATTCCGCCCGCTGCTGTCATCGCTGCAAATTAGACATGCAACGGCTCCAGCGTGGTAAGCGGCCAGTATTTTCCGGAAAGTCGCGCCCCCTACCCTGCTATCGCCTGAAAACATGACAATCTTACCACTTACATCGAATCGGCCGAAATCACTGTGGTTCGTAGGAGAGGCAATGCCATCATTGCCCACAAACACAACCTCGGATCTCAAATCAATGCCACCATTGCCGTTGTACCGCTTGTAAGGAAAAGGTACAACTCTGGCTGCATTCTTCCCGTCATATGAAAGCACAGCCTTGATCTCGTTCCTACTCTGTATAAGCGAGTAGCGCATGGTGAAGGGTTGTTTGTATCCCTGAAATCCGCTCGCTTTGATCTCGGATAATCCAATACTTTGAAATTCAGACGACAAGTAATCGACCACGCTGTAGTGCTCCGGGCTTCCCGCACGTCGTCCCGAAAATTCGTCCCTGCATAGATACTCAATTCGCGACATTATTCTATCGGTGCTCAGGCTGTTCACAAGTTGCCGCTCGTCAACGCTAAGAGCAGCTTCCAGTAAGTTCGTACTTACGCAGAAAAGCAATATTAGGAGCAATAGAAGTACACATAAACGGGTGATTGAACATAGTTTACGCATTGGAAGGTCCTTTCAGTGTTGCTTACGTGTGAGATGCAATATGACCCACTGAGGATAAACTGTGTCTATATTTGCTCGGTGTTCTTATACATTCTTATAAGTACGTTAGATATCTTTGCCTTTGCTGTATAAACGCTGGCAGTCCTTCATACCACTCATCAATTATCTCGTCGGCTGGTGCTCCCACCTGAATTGCTAACCGAGTCTTGTCCGTGCCGACAAGAAGGTCAAAGAGATGTTTACCGGATTCTCCTGGCGGTAGGAATTGGAATTCCTTAGGAAAGAGGTCATGCAATGTTTTCACTGCGTACAACCCAACTAACGTAGGTCGTAGAGAATCTCGATCTGTAATATGAGCCTGGACACCCCCACACTGCTGCCCCTGATATTTCGACGCCGTGGGAATAAAGTAAGCAGGCCGAAAACGTATTCCCGACAGGTTAAGATTATTTAAATAGTCTGCCAGCTTGAACGCATCCACCCACGGTGCACCAAAGACCTCAAAAGGCTTACTTGTACCTCTGCCCTCTGAGACGTTAGTTCCTTCCAAGAGACACAGTCCAGGATATAACGTTGCAGTGTCGAGAGTAGGCATATTCGGCGAGGGCGGCACCCACGGAAGACCAGTCTCATCAAACCATGTTGCTCTCTTCCAACCCGTGCAGCGCGCAACGTGAATGGTGCATCCTATGTCAAACTCAACATTCATAAAGGTTGACAGTTCGCCAGGTGTAAGACCGTATCGGACAGCAATTGGATAGAGCCCGACGAAAGAAGCAAACTTGATGTCAAGGACATTTCCGTCCACTGTTTGGCCGTTGATGGGATTGGGGCGATCGAGCACTACAAACTGCTTGCCATACTCGGCGCACGCCTGCATAACGTACGCCATGGTGTAGATATACGTGTAATATCGACAACCAACGTCTTGGATGTCGAACAGAACCATCTCTATGCCGCTCATCATGTCCCGGGTAGGCTTTCGATGCTTACCGTAGAGACTGAATACTGGCAAACCGGTAACCGGATCAGTGGAAGACGGTACTGGTTTACCATACGGCATATCTCCCCGAATGCCATGCTCAGGGCCGAAAAGCACCACGAGGTTTACGCCTGAGCTGCGCAGTACCTCGATGCTGTGCACTAGGTTACGGTTGACGGCACTGTGGTTCGTGACCAAGCCAACACGTCTACCTCGCACAATGGGCATCTCCTGCTCCACCAGCACTTCCAGACCGGTTCTGACTCTAGCCATTGTCATTTACTCCGGGTTTACAAGCTCAGCAATTCGTGACTATTATAATACAGTCATTGAGCACAGCATGCAACTGCGACAACGCGACAATGGTTTTGCTTGACTGAGTGCGTGGAGTCTGATAGAATATGCCTGGTGTGGGGCTGTGGCTCAGTTGGGAGAGCGCGTCCTTCGCACGGACGAGGTCGTGGGTTCGAATCCCATCAGCTCCACCAGTTTCCACATGAGGTCATCCGAAGCCCCGTCGCCTCACATACTGCGCAAAAGACAGCACGTGAATCCTAACAGAACCAGAGATTGCAAAGGCAGATACGTCTAGACGTCACGAGACACCGTAGAGCATCGTTCGGACGCTATAACCCTGGCATATCGAAGCATAAATGGATCGGTTGGATCGATTCCGTAAAGATACAGTACATCTGCAAATGGCTAGCCAAGTCTTAGGCTCATCGCTTCCTCGTGACTCGACACTTTGACCCATTCCCGAGCGTCAGGACCGTCACCGATGATCGGCAAGACAGACATACGAAGGCGAGCGCAACCCATCGGAATCAGAGTGATTTCTTCCACGGGCTCATCACTCTTGACAGGACTGGGCTGTAAGTCAGTTACTGTCTCGTCTATCATCACCCAATTAGGAATTCGCTTCCCTTTAGCCTTTATTTCTATCGGAGCATTTTCAAGGGTCCAAGGTTGATCTGGCACGACGTCTTTTTCGACTATCTGAAATGACTTTTCTAAATCGTCCGGATCAAAAACAAGACCATAGTTCCAGGGTGTGGTGGGAAAGACTTCCCAATCCGGCCATTCGTCGGTTCCTGTGTCACTGCGCTCACGCACCCATCGCTCACCTATTTTAAGAGAGTAACTCAGCGGGCCGCGATTTACCGTCACGCTATTTCCTTGCTTCTCCCAAACTGTCAATGACAGTTGTACAGGCATCGTGATCTCAATTATGTCGCCGTTTTTCCACGCTCGCTCAATCACGACGTACTGCTCGGGAGTAGCATTGACATCTAGCATCTGACCATTAACCCTGACGCAGAAGCCCTGACACCACTTGGGTACGCGCAAGTATAGTGGGAATAAAACTTCATCTTTCGCTGATATTCTCAGCACCACGGATGTATCAAACGGATAATCAGTTTCTTCGTGGATAGTCACGTACTTGCCGTCCCCTACTCTGGCAGAGACTACTGAAGCGCCATACAGCCATGCAACAAGTCCGTTGCGAGGAGCGGCCATCCAAAGATGCTCGGCATAGTAGGGCCAACCCATTGCCACATTGTGCTGACAACATCGATAGATATGAGGCGAATAGTCGATCTGACGACCTTTATTGAAATAATCATGGTTTGTGCTCGCATCGAGCTGTGGTTGGTTCGCGGCCGTAAGATAATGTAAACCTTTGAGTGTTGGAAGCTGAGATACTGGAAAGCTATTGAAAGTAATATCCTCGACTCGATCGGCGTACTTAGATTCGCCAGTGATCTGCCCAAGGATAAAAAAGCTCTTGTTATACTCTGCCATGGCACAAGTTTCAAATCCTTGCTTTGGATCAGTCTTGCCTGGTCTTATATACTCGTCGGCAGCAAACACACCACCGGGCTGCTGCCCCCAAACCTCCTGATGTTTCCGATACCAATACTCAGTTTCTTCGAGGTGTTGAGGATCGTGAGACTGAAGATAATACGTTGCTGGCTCCCTAAATCTCTGTGTAAAGTGCACAACGTGCCCAACGAGGCAATCATCCATTGGAGGACTTACATGCCTATGGAATCGAGTAGCAACATCAAGCAACCATCTTTCCTGCGTGATATTATATAGCCAGTAGATATGTGGGAGCATGTCCCCCGACCGGACTTGTTGAATAAACGGCCGCCAGTCACCGAAGTCCGAATTCGGAGGAGGAATGAACATATCTTCCGGGATATTCTTGCAAAATCGGAAAAACTTCAACAGCAGAGGAATGATGCGATCATCGCCTGTAGCTTCCCAATGGCTACGGAGAGCATCTATCATTACCATATGAGGCCATAGGTCAACGACAATCCGACCGTCGTTTCCTTTGACAGCTTTTTGGTTCGGAGGACCGAAATATCCATCTTCTTGTTGAGTAGCGATAACCTTATCTATCCAACGCAAGGACTCCGATCGGATACGCGTATCTTCTGTCAATACGCCGAGATCATAGAATCCCCTAAGCCAATAAGGCTGTTCTTCCCAGCCGTCTTTTTCTGTTCCGAACCAACCATTGTCCTCAGCAAGAAATCTACTGAGTTCCTGAAGTCGACCAGTCTGGCCGTTCGCCATTAGTTCAAGCTGATGTGCTATCCAACCCTTCGGACGGACACTTCCAAGAGGCAGCTTGGCGAATCGACTCGGAAGCAGTGGATCCTTATTCGAAACCACGTAGTCAATTCCACCGGATGGATCTGGCACATTCGCAACAAAGACTTTGCTCTCTGCCATAGATCTAGCTCCCTATTCAAATTTACCTTCGCGTGCAGCCGTCAAGTATTCAGCGCAGTACTCGTCACGCCCCAGAAGTGCGTCTGCGGCATAAATCAGAGCCATAAGTTGCTTGTCCAGCGGATCTATGATTGCTGCGTCTAGACCCGCCTCCATGCACATGACGGTAAATGCCTGGTTTAGGTACTTTCGGGCTGGCAAACCATGGGAAACGTTACTGACTCCAGCAATGACATGAACTGGAAAGTCTCGCTTAATAGTCCTGATAGTGTCCAACACAGCCATACCATAGTCAGAACCAGTGGCTATGGGATAGACTAACGGATCTGCATAAATATCGTCTGCGCAGACACCTTCTGCAAGCAGATTGCCTATGAGCTGTCGCGCGGCGTTCATACGTCCTTCTGCATCCGCTGGAATCCCTGTATCGCCCATACTCAGTGCCACGACTTTGGTTTTGAATTCCTTCACCAAAGGTATAAGGCTCTCGTACCTTTGGCTTTCTGCGGTGATAGAGTTAATCATTGCTTGACCTTTGTGTACTCTCAGGGCTCGCTCAACTGCAACGGGATTCGGACTATCGATGGCCAGGGGAACATCCAAGGTTCCCTGGATTGTAGTCACCAGCCACTCTAAGGCCTCAGGTTCATCATCTATGAGAGTTCCGGCGTTCACATCAATATACTGTGCACCTGCTTCGTACTGCTTTGCTGCTAAATCCACAATGAACTCAGCATCTCTAGCTCGCACGGCATTCTCAATCACTGGCTCGCCTTTGACTTTACGACTGGTGTTGATTCGCTCTCCGACTATTAACATGACCAATCCTCCCCAAACAATTTGGATGCCAGGAGAATCCCGCAGATACTCTTGGCATCGATAATCTCACCATCGCGGATCATCTGTACTGCATCCTTTAGGTTAACGATAACCACCTCTATAAACTCGTCTATGTCCCTCTTCTCTTCGGCCGGCTCCAAATCCTCCGCGAGGAAAGTGTGCAAAATTTCGGTAGAATAACCCGGTGCCAGATAAGAGCAAAACAGTTGTGTTAACTTCTTCGGGTAATAACCGATTTCCTCCATCAACTCTCTACGAGCACACATTACTGGATCCTCGTTTGTATCAAGAGTGCCTGCAGGAAGCTCGAGAAGCACCTTCCCCACTGGTTGGCGGTATTGTCTGACCATGACAACTTGCTCATGGTCGAGCATCGGTACAATGCATACCGCACCTTTGTGCTCAACGACTTCGCGGGTAGAAGTCCGGCCGTCTGGAAGCTGGACAGTATCTACACGCACGTTGATGAGGCGACCTTCGAAAACTCGCATTGACTTAATTGTTTTTTCAACAAGTTCCATGTTGCTTAGTTACCTTCTGGATGTTATGGTATCATGAGTGCATCTCTCTAAGGATTTTCGCAGCCAGCACTCCACCAGCCGAAGCAGCAAGAAAGAACTCTCGGTCTTCCTCTACAGAGCGTCCCATTGTTGTAACCCGAATGTCAAGTCGGTCAAGCTCCTTCATTCCGGATTCAGCATCTACCAAATGAATCTCGTGACATGACCATCGAACGACTGAACTAAGCGCATCGGCAACCAAAGTGGCTTTGTCCTCGGATAGAACTGGTACGGCGATAAAGGCGGGTGCAAGTGCTATTTGCCCCAAGACTGTCAATGTATGGTGACTTACGCCGCGGTGACGACTCCTTGGGTCTGCAAAACTTATCCGAGGGACGGCGATGGGTAACCCACCAAGAATACGTGCCGCGTTAATGGCCTCACCCTGTTGGATACCTGAGAAGCCGTACGGCGTGCCGGTACCTACGTTACCGGGTCCCTGGGATACGATGACACAATGAGCCCGCTCAACTTGCGCGGCGGCGATTAGCGCAGTATACAAATTAACCGCCTCTATATCACCGCCGAATGCTTGCCCGCTGGTAATTGTAACGTCAATCAAGGCCTTTTGTTTTAGCTCCCAGACCAAGTGGCTAATCGCAATGGGTAGAGCTGCGCCATCAGTCATTACATAAGCAACTCGAGCTTGATAGCCAGTCTCAGCCTTCACTGCCGCGCAGACAGGTGCAATCTGGCTATGGAGTTCACAGCAAACTACAGGCATCCCTTCGAGGGACTCAAATTCGGCAATTTGATTACGACTGGGACTCGCATCTTCTTCAGCCGACAGCACTGCGTTCTGAAGAGGGGTATAACGCAACTTCATAATGTGACCCTGAGAGGGGGCTGTTTTCTGGGCAGGGTTGCTAAGATTAGCTATGATGAAATGTACACCGCCAGTACCAAGGCCAAGGTCTACTGCGGTTGTGTTTAACAGTACCGTATCGCCTACACACACTTGACCAGTAAGGTCAGTGAAGTTCACAGCCCGCACATCACCAACATCCGTTGTAACGAATACTTGCTGGAATCCAACTCGCTCTATTTCAATTCTTGAAACTTTTGAAACCTTGCGTTTCAGCATTTGACCCATCGACCTATGTAGCTATCCGCATCCGGCTAGCCGACTGTATGAAATAGCGTCAAGACCCGGCCGCAACTCTAATGACCTCTACAGCCATTTGAGCAGACTTGACAAAATCGTCAATGCTTAAGTACTCATCGACTGAGTGTGCATTCTCATAGCCTACGCCAATAACCGTGGCAGGCAAGCCTTTTGCGTTAAAGATACTAGCATCGCTTCCACCGCCTGTTTCGTGTCGCTCCGGTTCGATTCCAACCCGACGTGCTGCTTCGACCGCTATACGAACAACCATGTCCTCCTCTGATAATCTGTATGTATTGTAGGAGCGCTCAACCTCGACATCGACCTTCGCGTTCATCTCCGCCGCCGCATTTTGAAACAATTCGACCATATGTTGCACTTGAGCATCAAGCTTTGCGTTATTTCGACTGCGGGCTTCGCCTTTCACCTCACAATAATCCGGCACGATATTTCTGGCGACTCCGCCTTGGATCACGCCAATATTCGCCGTTGTCTCTGTATCTATACGACCTAGTCTCATATTTGCAATGGCCTTGCTGGCAACTACGATGGCGTTTACACCATCCTCTGGACGAGCACCTGCATGCGCTGCCTTACCGTGCACTCTACAAATAACGTTGTCATGAGAAGGAGCTGACACCGTGACGCAGCCAGTTGGCTTTCCCATGTCATAAACAAAAGCACATTTTGCTCTTAAGAGGCTATAATCCAGAAATTTGGCACCCCAAAGACCGGTTTCTTCAGCAATAGTAAAGGCTACTTGTATATCGCCATGTTGAATGCCTTTCTCGCAGACAACTCTGAGCGCCTCCATGATTGCTGCAATTCCAGCCTTGTCATCTGCTCCCAAGATAGTCTTCCCTGTAGACTTAATTATTCCATCGCTCTGCGTATAGCCCCACTCTTCGGTTGGCATTACGGTGTCCATATGGGCGCACAGCAAGATGGGAACAGCATCGGGAATATTGCCTTTCAAGGTGGCTATTAGATTTCCTGTATCACCAGCTATGTGCTCGCCAGCTTTGTCTCGAACCACTTCGCAACCCAATGCACGAAGATCAGCCTCAAGCACATCCGATATGGCCTTCTCTTTCCTAGTGGGACTGTTGATGGCTGCCAATGCAAGAAAGTAATCAACAAGCCTAGTTGTGTTTATCATGTAAACCTCCGAAAATCTGCTCACTACAGGGTCTTAGTTACCTTGCTCAACCCTCTAGG
>Ga0308420_1002004_pt1 | contig 10619 bp, 6 predicted proteins | sample HotsprSampleMS55_FD_203802 | JGI IMG/M metagenome (GOLD analysis project Ga0308420, IMG submission 203802) | Hot spring phototrophic mat microbial communities from Mushroom Spring, Yellowstone National Park, Wyoming, United States - 20090730_MS55 ...
CGGGTTTGAGAAGGAATCAGCCTAAGAAAAATCTAGAAAACTTCAGAGTAGACAATTTTTTGCAGTTGGATCAAATTTTTGATTTTTCTACTATAACATATCTTCAAGCTAGAACTTTCCTAAATAAAACTATTCTATTAGTATTCGTTCCTTTTTTATTGTTAATTACTCCCCAGATATTTGATGTTTTGGTAAAAACTTGTTGATTGATGATGATAGCCACAGGCTCAAATCCTGCCTCCATACTTATTTTAAGTACATTTTCTTCCAGCAAGACTTTTCCATTTTTTATCTCTCCAACTTCGAAAGCTACAAATCCATTAGGTTTAGTAATTCTAAACAATTCAAAAAAAACTTCTTGCATAACTTTTTCCCATTGAGAAAGAGTTCTGGACATAGTAATTTTTTTTGATATTTCTTGTGAATTAATATTATTAAACCAACACCTTAGCCAGTTGTCTTTTGCATATTGAACTACATCTAAAAAAGGAGGTGAAGTTACTGTAAGTTGGATAAAATTATCTGGAATAGCATGAGTAAAACGAGCATCTGTATTTAAAAAAAGTGAAACTTTACTCGTAGTTCTTAACCTTCGAATATCATCTGAATTTAAATTCTTCATTAAATCTTTTGTTTTTTTTAAAATAATTTTTTTCACATCACGGTATTCAAAAGTCTGATTATATTTTTTGTTAATTTCTATTTGTTTTTCGGGAGATACTGCTTGATTAGGTGGTAAAGTATAAACTGAAAAAAAACCTTTTGAGTGTCCAGTGAGTCGATTCGTAGCAACCATTCTAATCCATTTATCAAAATCATTTAAGGCATTATGTTTTGCTTTTTGCTCTAAATAGTTTTTTAAAGATACAAGCTCACCTTCTGTATCTCTATGATAAAACATAGATAAGTCTATATCAGATTTAGCTTTTTTATCTAAGGGTATTTTATTTAAGTATTCTTCTAAAAGATAAAAATCCGGAACTAAAAGTCTTGGTTCACATAAAATAATACTTAAAGGATTTATATCGTTTCCTGCTACAAGTCTGTTTAATAAAGCTGCCTCTATAACTGTAGTGCCTCTACCTAAAAAAGGATCATATACATAGTCATTTGGTTGAGTTAACCCAGTAATAAAAAAATTTGGTAGTTGTGGTTTAAAGCAAGCTCTATAAGATATTTCATGAATACTATGAGCTTGTCTTTGCTTAGATGTCCAAAATTCATTTGTATATTTTATTATCTTTTTACCAAAGATAGTTACTGTTTCCACAGTAGTTTGTGATTTATATTTATCAAAAGAATTTAGTTTTTCTATAAATTTATTTATCATTTTTGACGTTTGTAAATTTTAATTATATTTAATTTTATAGATTTAAAAATAAATTTTTAACAATTTTAAGAATATAACTATCACTATAAAAATTCAAATTTTCTTGCAATAGGAATATATAATCAAAAAACTTTCTTTCATCTTACAAATCAAGTAAAATTTAATTTCTTGAAATAAGATTCTGTTAGTTTGAAAAAACCTCTAAAAAAATAAATTTTACCCTATTCATATTAATTCGATAAAGATTTATGACCCTCCTGCAAAAACGGGGCATATATTTGCAGAGCAAAAGGGATTTCTCTCTCCCTCACCTTCAACAAGGTGGGGGATTACAGTAACGTCATATATTAAAATAGTAACATATTACTTTCTACAAAATCTTCCCGTGAGTAAATACCATATACATGCCTTTTTCTTTTATAACTTCTCTGGCATCCTTCTGAATACGGTAACCAAAAAAAATTATTCTTACTTCTTTATTGATAAACTCTTCTTGATTGGACTCTTGGATTTCTTGTACTGTATTCAAAAATTTATAGACTTCATTCAAAGTGACATTACTTTTTACTTCTCCTAGGACAATAATGGATTTTTCTTTTATTTGTCCACGAATGACAAGATCTACTTCTACAGTTTTTCCTCTAACTAAAAATTCATCTCGTCCTACATCTAAAGATTTAAAATTCCAATACTTTTCTAAAAGTTCAGGCACTAAATCAATTGCAAAATCTTCGAGAGAACCACCAAATGCTTCAGAAAGTCCACCTACCTGCCGTGCTAAATTTCGTAGTTCTTTTTCAGTTTTGTTTTGAGCTTCGGCAAGTTTCTTTTGAGCTTCTGCAAGTTCTTCTAAACGAACCTCAGTTTTCCTTTGAGCTTCTGCAAGTTCTTCTAAACGAACCTCAGTTTTCCTTTGAGCTTCTGCAAGTTCTTCTAAACGAACCTCAGTTTTCCTTTGAGCTTCTGTAAGTTCTTCTAAACGAACCTCAGTTTTCCTTTGAGCTTCTGCAAGTTCTTTTACAACATCTTTTAGTTCACGAAAGTCATTTGCTTTTACTGATTCGTTTTGAGTTTCTATAAAAACTTCTGAAAGTACTTCAGCTTGAACAGGAGAAAATACCCTACTCAATTTTTCTTTGAGATGAATTAAATTAGCCATAAGGATAGAATAATACAAAAAACCAAGAAGTCAAGTCTACTTTTAGTAAGAAAAGTATTTAAAAATATAGAGCTATTTGAGAATCAAAAGATCAACTATTTATGACCCATCCTGAAAAAACTCAGTTTGTAGGAATTCCTCACCTAAAATGGGTTTGTTCAAAAAAGCCTTATTTTTATTATTCATATTTATTCAATAAATATTTATTGAATAAATATTTTTACTAAATTTCCCTGATATTTTTCAAGGAAGTAATTTCAATTTTTCCTTTAGTTTTTCTAAATTATTCAAAACTATTTTTCTTGAAATTTTTTATAAATAGAAAACTATCGTGATAGTTAAATTTGTATCTATATGAAGAGTAAAAAATTTTCCAAAAAAAAACAATCTAACTTAAAAAGTGAATCTTCCAATTCTAGTTACTTATAAAGTCAAAATACAAGATTTAGACATTCTCTCTACTTTAGAAAAACTTTCTCACTTTTTACCATCTCAAGGACCTATTAAAAATTTTATTCATCATAATACTCTGCATTCCTTTCAAGAACATGGACTTTCTTTCCATGAGGCAATCCGTTCAGCTTCTTGGTTATATGGAAGCCGAGAGTATCTTCCTCTCTCTTACTATCGCGAACTTTATGTTAAAGGTGAAATCAGTGAATGGGCATTAAAGGAAGTACTAAAACAGGTCAAGGATCAAGAAATTTTTATTCGCGCAAAAATGCTACAAGGAAATTATCCTGATGAACTTAGACGTTCTGGGTTTCGTGGGCAGGGTTATTTTCATAGTATTACAACTATTGCGAATATCAAAGTCGAAGAGCATATTCATCCTATCATATTTCGCTTATTTGCAAATTTCTTAGATCAAGGTGTTGCTTTCTTGCATATTCCAGGTCAACTTGAAACTCAAGATTTCTGGTCAGCCTTTCGTGAACAACTAAAAGTAGCAAGTCCTGTTGAAATTTCATCTAACGTAACTCAGCTTATTCTACGTTTTGAGCCTGAAGAACTTATAGAATATTCTTTACAAGAAATTTTACCATCTGAGGCAGATAAAGCAACTTTTTTACTAGAACTTTTAATGGCTGCAAGAGGCTGGTCGGGGTTAATTTCTCAACTAGAAAAAAATCCCCAATTACTTAACCTACCTCGCAAAGTTAGCTTGGCACAGTATGTAGCTTTATACTTAGCACTACTTTTAGATTTACTAAAAAAAACAAATTATAAACCTGAACTCTTACTCTTAGAAAATCGAAATACAGAATTCTTACAAAACATATTGCCCGAAGAAACAGAAGCAGAAAAAATTTTTCGACTATGGCATGAGGCTTTAGAAATGAGTTACTATCTGGAAGTACTTCAAGTTCTAGAACTCAATGCTAAAAAAGTAAGAAAACGATCCAGTGCTGAAGGCAGAGCACGCTTTCAAGCTATTTTTTGTATAGATGATAGAGAATGTTCCATTCGTCGCTATTTAGAAGAACTCTCAGAAGAAATTGAAACTTTTGGGACACCGGGTTTTTTTGGTATAGATGCAGTTTATCGTGGTCCTGAAGATGCCATTTCTATCAAACAATGTCCTGCACCTATGACTCCAAATTATTTACTTGAAGGAATTGCTTCTGCTAAAAAAAACTCAACTCTCTTAAATAAAGAAATGAAGACATGGTATCAATACGCAAACGGCTTATTTTTGGGATGGTTTATTAGTTTATTCTTGGGGGCTTTTGCATTAGTAAGGCTTATTTTCTCTGTTTTAAAACCTTCTCAAACACTTGGGATGGCAGATGCTTTTTCAACTTGTAACAATATACAAGGACTTCATTACATGCGTCAGGACAACACTTCATGTGAAGATGGATATTTAAAAGGCTATACCATCCCTGAAATGGCAGACAGAGTAGAAAAAGTCCTACGTCAAATTGGACTAACACACAGCTTTGCTCCTATTGTAGCAGTAGTAGGACATGGTTCTAGTAGTACAAACAATCCTTATTTTGCTGCTTATGACTGTGGGGCATGCTCTGGTAGACCCGGAGGAGTAAATGCTTATACATTTGCACTCATGGCTAATCTTCCTGAGGTCAGAAAAATTTTAGCTAAAAATGGAGTTGTAATTCCAGAAACTACTCTTTTTGTTGGGGCTTTGCGAGATACTGCTAGAGATGAAATTTTATTTTTAAACCATTCTGACAAAGAGAAAAATCCAGAGTGGGAATTACAAATTAAAAAACTAGAAGAAATTTTTAGACAAGCTTTAGAACTCAATGCTCTAGAACGGAGTAGGCGTTTTGATTTTACTCCTTTTGTTAAAACATCTAAAGAAGCTGTAAAAGAAGTTCGCCTGCGAACAGAAATGCTCTTTGAACCTAGACCCGAGTACAACCATGCTACAAATGCCTTAGCTATTATAGGTAGACGTTCTCTGACAGAAAACCTATTTTTAGATCGGCGCGCTTTTTTAAATTCTTATGATCCCCTACAAGATAAAGATGGAAGTATACTATTGTCTATCTTAACCCCTCTTCTACCAGTATGTGGGGGAATTAATTTAGAATACTTATTTTCTAGATTAGACAATACAATTTATGGAGCAGGTTCTAAACTACCACATAACGTTTTTTCATTAGTAGGAGTAGGCAATGGTTCTGAAAGTGATTTACGAACAGGTCTTCCAGAGCAGATGATTGAAATTCATGACCCAATTCGATTACTTGTAATTATTGAACAGAAATCTGAAATTGTTCAATCCCTACTTGAAAAAAATCCTCATATAAGCAACTGGATTGAAGGTGAATGGGTATACTTAGTAGTGTACGATTTAGATCATAAAAAATTTCACAAATGGCATTTGGGTGCCTTTCACCCCATAAAACTCCAACATATGAAAAAAGTTGAGGTTTTTCATAGTTCACAAATGGTATATAAATATAAACGTGGAAATGTTTCACCTGCTATTATTCAAAAAGGAATTCACAATGATGTTTGAATGGATTTCTGCTGCTATTGTCTTTTATCCACTTTTTGTATGTTTTCTTATAGTTCTTTTCCCTTGGCGTGAAAATTGGCTTTCAAGACTACTAGTTGTATTTGCTATAATTAATGCCAGCTTAACTGGAATCTTTGTAGTTTTGTTTTTTCTCTCAGGATTTAAGCCTTTAGAAGTTCTCATTGCCCGCCTCTTGCATGCTGGAAGTTATCACTTTAACTTGATGCTACTCATAGACAAATACTCTGTATCTTTTCAAGCTTTAATTGGAATTTTAACCAATATAGTTGTTTTATTTTCCCGACGTTATATGCATCGAGAACATGGTTACCGTCGTTTTTTTGCTTCACTTTTTTTATTTAATTCTGGAATCTCTTTAGTTGCTTTAGCTGCAACTTTAGATGTACTTTTTGCAGGTTGGGAAATTGTAGGAGTTTCTTCATTTTTACTCATTGGTTTTTATCGCATCCGTTTACAACCGGGAAGAAATAGCTTACGTGCTTATGCTGTCTATAGGTTTTGTGATGTAGGACTGTTTACTGGAGCATGGCTTTTTCATAATCTAGGCAGTGAATACTTTTTTTTACAATATGCTGATCGTGCTTTAGATCCAGAGTTTGTTCAGCTCAATTTTTGGTTTTTTGTTGCTATCGGGATTTTAACTATTATAGCAGCTATGGGCAAATCTGCTCAATATCCTTTTTCTTTTTGGGTACCGCGTGTCATGGAAGGTCCTACTCCATCTAGTGCTATTTTTTATGGTGCTTTGTCAATTCATGCAGGAGTATACTTACTCATTCGCATGTGGCCTTTGTGGAGGGCGGTAGAGTTTATGCCATTTCTGGTTGGATTTGTTGGATTAGTTACAGCAATTGCTTCTAATATCTCTTCTAAAACTCAATCCAATATCAAAGGACAAATTGGTTACGCCTCCGTAGCGCAAGTGGGGATTATGTTTGTTGAACTTGCTTTAGGTTATCGGGATGTAGCTATGCTTCATTTTTTAGGAAATGCAGTCTTACGATGTTATCAGCTTTTAGCTTCTCCTTCTGTGATGGTATTATTTTTACGAGAGCAAGCTCAAGGTGTAGTCCCAAATTTAGGTTTTACTTATCAGCTCTCTCGCTTTTTAAATGAAAAGTGGCAGCGTCGACTTTTTGCTCTTTCTATTTCTGAATGTTACTCTGAATGGATTGTTTCTTCTATTTGGTCAGGTCTTAAAAAATTTGCTAAACTAGTAAATAAATTTTTTTCAGCTTATTTTTTCATTGTTTTAATTTTAGCTTTACTTATGCTAGAATCCTTTGGAAGAACATATTTTACAGAAAAGTTTATTCATACAGTTTGTGCTGTGGTTTTTGGTTTCTCAGCTGTCTTATTTACTCTTTCAGCTTTAGGAGAAGGAGTTTATCCTTTACGTGTACTTTGGCTAACTGGAATTTCTTCTGTTTTTAAAGGAGTTTCCTTTGTATATTTAAACCCACAAGATGCAATTTATAGTTTACCTTACTTTGTTGGTATCTTAGTTGGTTTTATAATTGCCAATTTAGGTTTAAAATTCATCCCAATTGAAGTTAGAAAAGTAGAGTATGCAGGAGCAGCTCTTTTATATCCTCGTTCTACAAATGCTTTTTTTATTGGAATTTTATGGATGACAGGATTTACTTTGAGTCCAACTTTTTTTGGAGACGATATTTTACTACAACTTGGGGCTGAGAAATTTGCTTATGAAACTTTTTTTATGGCAGGTATTTTTGTTTTAAGTGCCGTTACTTTGTTTCGTAGTTATGTTAAGCTTGCCTTTGCTAGATAAAATTTTGTTGTACACACCTTATACAAATATAGAGATTTGTAAATTAATTTCTAGTTACTCCTAAGCTACTACGAATGAGTTTTAATTTACCTACTGCTAAATCTCTAGCTTTTTCACAACCAAGCTTTAAGATATGATTAATATAGTCTTGATTTTGTAATAGTTCTTCTCGCTTTTTACGATAAGGATGAAAGTAAGAAAGAATTTTCTCATAGAGTTCTTTTTTTAAATCTCCATATCTTAAACCTCCAGCTAAAAAACGATTCCTAAGTTCTAGCTTTTCAGTTTCATTTAAAAAAAGACTATAAATAGAGTAAACAACACTTTTCTCAGGATCTTTAGGTTCATCAACTCCACTAGAATCAGTCACAATAGACATTACAGATTTTTTTAAAGCCTTCTCATCATCAAAGAAGTTAATTGTATTGTTATATGATTTAGACATTTTTTGACCATCAGTTCCTTTAATTATAGCAGTATTTTCATCAATCTCTGGCTCTGGAACTTTAAATACTTGTGCAAACTCTCTATTAAAGGTAATTGCAATATCTCTAGTAAATTCTAAATGTTGTTTTTGGTCTTTGCCTACAGGAACTACATCAGAGTCATAAGTCAGTATATCTGCAGCCATCAATATAGGATAATAAAATAGTCCAACACTTGGATGAATTCCTTTTTCTACTTTATCTTTATAAGAATGAGCTCTAGCCAAGTGTTCATGAGTAATTGCCATACTCAAATACCATGCAACCTCTGTAACTTCAGGTACATCAGATTGAATCCAAAAAGTACATTTGTTTGGATCTAGTCCAAGTGCTAAAAAATCACAAACAGCATCATAAGTATGCTTTATTAGTGTAGACTTATCTTTAAAACTTGTAAGAGAATGTAAATTTGCAATAAATAAAAAGAGATCATACTTATCTTGATACTCAATAACTTTTTGCATTACTCCAAAATAATTTCCAAGATGAAGTTTCCCTGAAGGCTGAAGTCCAGTTAAAAATCTTTTCAACCTGCCTCCTCTCCTTGCAATACAAAAGGTTTTCCAGCTAACCTTTCGTATTCTATATAGAGCTTATTTAATTCTGCCTCCACTTTTTTATGATTTTCAAACATAGATAAAATACCTTCATCTCTAAATAAGACAGCATAATTATATAACATTTTTGTAAGTTCAAATAACATATCCCTTACAGTTACTCCATTTAATCTATTTTGATTCACTAATTTCTTATCACCATAAGGGATGAACCTTTGCATAATCTTTATATCTTCAATAACTTTTTCTTTAGTAAATAAAGTTTTTTCATTTATATTACCTGACTTCTCATTTTCTCTTGCTAAGTTATCGTTTTCAATTATTATAGTTAGTTTCTTAGCAAATTTTCCAAAGAAATCAGAAGCATCTGTCATGAGTTTTAAAAGTTGATTTTCAACTTGATCTGTAGTTCCTTTAGCTAAATCATTTGCATATTGTTCAAAAGTATAATTAAAACTTTGAAATTTACGTATAAAAAGATCTAAACTGCGAATGATATTGTTTATTTTATCAATCTCTGGAAAAAATAATCCTGTTTGAAAAACTAACATATCTTTGGGACCGTTAATATCAAGTTTAATATAGCCTTCAAATATAGGAAGATATAAAGTCTGAATATCTCTACAGAGAGCTTGTAAAAGTTTGGGTGGATTGTTGCGAATAGTAGACCTTATAGATTCCATTTGTATATTATCCGCATAGTAATGAGATACATAGTCATCAACAACCATATCTACTATGCTTAAGTCTATTTCTCCATCAGGTTTAAATTTAAAAAAATTTTTCTTTATACTTTCTACTTCTTTTACAATACTTATTTTAGTATTTATATCGTTAGTAAGTTTAGCTACAGCCATTTCAATTTGTTTTAAAACTTCTGGTGGTGCAGAATATTTAGTTTCATCTATAGTACCTGCATTCATAGATTTTTCAATTTCCTCCCAGAGAGGAACTTTTTTATTCATTACAACATAAAAAGCCATAATGGCTTCTTTTAAAGTAGGATGTCTTTGTTCTAAATTTAATGTGTAGTTCAATCCTCTCATTATGGCTTCCATTCTAGGAACTAATTTATTTTCCATTTTAACTAAGGCAGGTACTTTCTCTAATACAACTGTCTTGGTATCAGGACGATTTAGCATCCGGATATAGTAAATAATCATTTTAGTAGAGCGACCTAAAAAGACAGCTGGAGAGATTTCATCTCTAAACAAAGAATCTAAAGAAATAAAAGCATTAAAAAAACGTGCAAAATTAATAATTATATTGTATTCTATAGGAGTCCAAATTCGCCAACCAACTTGTTCTGAATATTTTAAAGCTTGAGCAGTTCCTATAATTTCATCTTCTTTTAAAAACTTAAATAATCTTTCAACGTTAGGCGAAATGGTAGGTTTTCTTCCTAAAAGTCCAAGCTCAATTGCTTTAGTTTCCTTTGCAAACTTAGCTATATCATTTCCACCCCCACCTCCACCAAATATTCTACTTAGCAATCCTCCAGACTGTTTTTCTTTTTCTTTAGGATGACGTTGAGGATGTTTCTGTGAGTGTTCAGAAGTAGAAATTGCTTTTATAAATTGAGTATTAGATGAAGAAGTAGAAGAAGGCTTTTTTTCATCCCGCTGTTGTTCACGAGCTTTTTTTTCATATTCTTCATCTAACTTTTTTATAAGATCAATACGTATAAACACGTCGTTAGAACGTGTAATGACCTCATCTACCTTGGCTTGATGCTCAGGAGAGCGATTTTTTCTATATAGTGCAGCAAAAATTTTGTGGGCTTCTGTACGGCTAATGTTCTCGTTCAAGGCTCATTCCTTTTGATTCAATGGGTTTTCTACAATTTGTGCATTAGATGGAGGATGATAATTAAACAAACTAGAAGGAAGTCCTATATTTGTCTGTATATTAGAAAGGGAAATTTCTATAAAATTTGAACTTCCTTGAGGCTTCATACGTATGGACTGTAGCATATTATTTGAAGTTAAGGAAATAATAATTTCTTGATAATCTTTAGTTTCAGACTGTAAACGAAGTGTTCTTCCATTTACACTTATATTTTCATATCCCGAGAGGAGTCCATAAAGTCCACTAGAACTACCTTTAAGATCTTGTTTTCCAGCAATAGCATTTGTGGGATTGTAAAACCATAAATGCCTTCCATTAGCTGAAATAATTCTTCCATCTGAAAGTTTAAGATAAATACTATTAGGTTTTTTAAAAGACATAAGTCCACTCATACCATTTATATTAATGTTAGCACGAATGCTATCAAAACTATTC
>Ga0308420_1002005_pt1 | contig 10618 bp, 4 predicted proteins | sample HotsprSampleMS55_FD_203802 | JGI IMG/M metagenome (GOLD analysis project Ga0308420, IMG submission 203802) | Hot spring phototrophic mat microbial communities from Mushroom Spring, Yellowstone National Park, Wyoming, United States - 20090730_MS55 ...
GGTGATGGCGTCCACGATGTACACCTCGCCGGTGTAGGGGAACTCGAAGACCCCCCGACGGCCGGCCATCTTGGTGTAGGCCATGATCACGCCCCGTTGCAGACTGAGCGGCTCATCCCGCAGGGCAATTTCAAAGGTATTGCTCAGAGCCAGAACCCAGTCGCCTACCTGGGCCCGTGGCCGACGTGCCGCTTCCTCGATGTCGAAATAATCCAGTTCTAACCCGGATGGTTCCTCCGGACGCTTGCCTTCTACTCGTATCTTCAGGAGGGCTGCATCCAGTTCCGGTTCGATGACCAGCACCTGGGCCCGCAGACGCTGGCCGTCGTAGAGATGGACCACCAGGTCCGGCGTGTCTAGCAACTGACTGGCTACCGTCAGGATATGTCCCTCGCGGCTGACGATAATCCCGGTGCCGAAGTTGTTGAGTCGGGAGAAACCCCCTGCCCCGAAGAGTTTGACCAGTTTCTTGTTGGTTTTTTCCGCGACGTCATGGAAGGGGTCGGCAGCCAGGAGCGGGCCGGCTGACAGCCCCAAACCTACCACTCCCCAGAGCGCCACCGCGTGGCAGGAACAAGCGAAGACACGAGTCATAGTCGTCATCGATCACTCACAGGAGACATAGGAGACATAGGGTGCGATCTCATCCGAAGGTTCAGGTTCTTCTGGGTGCCGGGGTTTCCGGGCTCCGGAGGATTTTGCTGCTTTCGATCCTGGTGCATTAGGAGCAGTCGTCGGTGTTTCTTGGGTTGAGGGTTATTGGCCGCTTGGGATCCCGCTGCATCAGGACCCGCTGCATCAGAAGCAACGGAGGCACGTATTCCACGCTCCTGTCAGCGTGGAGGAGCCTGGAAGGAGTACTTCTCCACGGTGATGATGGCGTAGCGGCGGTCGCCATGGCGGATTTCCAGGCGGTGGGGCAGCAGGCGTCCCTCCTGGACCGGTCGGTAGTCGTGGCAGTACACTTCGCAGGGGTCGGCATCTTTGGTGGTGTATGCCTCAAAACCGAGCAGTCGGAAGTCGTGGCGATCGAAGTACCATTTGCACTCGACAGCTCCATGGCGGGTGCGCAGGACGGCACAATCGACACGCAACTGGGCAAGCGAAGGAGGTGTCGAGCCATCCAGGGGGAAGGGGTAGAACGGTTCATGGCCGCCGTGGGCACATTCTCCTTCAAACCCTTTGGGGCCCAGGGTGAGCAGGCGTTGATAGTGATACAGGGCCACCATCAGGCCACCGCTGCCGATAGGTTCTTGGAGCAAGGCGGGGTCGGCCGTCTTCAAGGGAGCCAGTTCAAGCGGGGCGTTCAGCACCATCTTCACCAGGGGTTCCTCTCTACTGGTGAGGATCTCACAGCGGAAGCTACCCTTCTGGTCACCCCGCTGATACTGACCTTCCAGGGTCCAGTTTCCCGCGAGGGAGCTGAAATCGCCGTGTTTGCGGAAGGCACTCAGGAGCTTGTCCCGTTCCAGTTCGTTGAAGTACCAGTTGGCGTAACCTTTCTTGGGTTTGTACAGTTTGGCGGCCGGACTGGGGGGCAGCGTCGAAGCTTCCTTACCCGGAACAGGAATAGGCACGGGCGGCTTCTCCGGCACGGTACGCTTGTTCGGCTCAACCTCCTGAGGCAAACTCCCCATCAGGCGGACCAGGACTTCCATCCGTTGATTGTTCCGTCGGATGACGATGGGTACCCGCCATTCCTTGGGGAATATCCCCAGAATATTCTTGTACTGGTTGGTGCTGGTCACGATGCGGCCGGCAAAGGAGACCAATTGATCACCGCTGCGTAAGCCACGACGATAAGCATCGGATTCTTCCAGCATCTGGGTGATCACCATCTGGGAAAGGGGAGCATCTTCGGCCGCCGTTTGCACGATGGCTCCTAGCGTGGCATGGTCGGCATCCAAGCCGGCGTACAGATGCCCCAGGAAGTTTTTGATCTGATTGATCGAGATGGCATAGCCGACGCCGGAGTTCACGCGTCCGCGTTTCTCGAAGGAGCCGCGGCCATTGATGCCGATCAGTTCTCCCTGCATATTGAAGAGCGGGCCACCGGAATTGCCGGGATTGATCGAGGTTTCGATCTGGATGCAGTCGGTGTATTCCAGCAGTCCTCGCCCTTCGGGAGGCTGGTAGCGGTTGGTACCGCTGACGATGCCGTAGGTGACAGTCGGGGTGAAGTCCAAGGCCAGCGAGAAGGGGTTGCCCATGGCCAACGACCAGTCGCCGATACGAACCTTGTCGCTGTCACCTAGAGGAACATAGGGGAACGGCTTTCCCGCTTCCTTGGGCAGAAGCTTGATCAGGGCCACATCTCCGACCCGGTCGATGCCCACGACCACAGCATCGTAGAGGATGCCGTCGGGCAGACCCGCTTGCAAAATGGGGCCGGTAGGCTGAACCACGTGGAAGTTGGTCAAGGCATATCCGTCCGGCGAGATCAACACCCCCGAGCCGACGCCCTGTCCGCCCCGCATGCAGACGGCCACCACCGCGGGGGCCACCTTCTGGATGACCGCAATCCGCTGGGCCTGGGCTTGCAGGACCACCGGCTCGATTTCCGCCAGGGCCTGGCCACCCACCTGTCCCCACAGAGGCACTATGCCCATACCGCTGAGTCCAAGCCCTAGGGTGATGGTGGCGTACCATCCCCTGCTCCTTTGGCCACACTTATGCCTCGAATTTTGCTTCATGACGGACCATGCCTTATGTTGCGTAAGGGACGATCTCTTCTGTTCGGACGATTGTGTCGGACGATCCTGAAACGGTACCGTACCGTGACTGCGATCACCCGACTCACCAGGTCTCGGGGTCACCAGAACCTTGGAATAGCCGCTGCTTCTAGTGACTCCTCTCAAGCACTAGGGGCACTATTTGACAACGCGAGCATTTCCCAGAATCAAGCGATTTCCATTGACGGCGAAGTCTCCTTCCACAATGAGCCGTAACTGGCGGATGCCTTGGATGTCCAAGCTCAGTGGTTTGGGAGGGTCCTTCCGGCGGAGGGTCTGCTGGAAGAGGACCCGCCCATCTCCTTCGACGATCAGTTGCACGGCCAGTTGACCATCGAGAACCGATTCCGGCAGTCCTGCCACAGCCTGGAATTCGCGATATTCACCTCCCAGATCGAACGTCAGGACCGTATCGGGTGCGATCAGTAATCCCTTGGAAAAGGGGGGGTGACCGGCCACTTTCAGGACGTCTCCCGACAGCCCACGGTCTTTCAGTACAGGCAATTGCAGATGGAGTCGCAATCCCTTTTCTTTTTCGTCCGCCGGCAGGTCGGGAGCTAGGGTCTGAAAGGGCAAATCCGAGAGATAGGCCAGGTTGCCGAGGGAGAAATCGAGCCGGGCCAGGGCAGCCAGCTTGGGATAGTGGAGGCGCACGCCCGCGACCGTCGTTACCTGCACGCCCTCGTCGGTCAGTTGTACGCTCTGAGCGACCAGTTGGTTGCCGAAGACATCCATCACCTTGCACAGTTTGGGGGGCAGATTCCCCTGGGGCGGATGGGCCAGGACGAGTCCGCCCGTGGCGCGGGATTGCAGCAGGGAAACCCGTTCCCCCTCGGCACGTTCAAAGTCCAGGCGCGTCCCGTCGGGTGTGCCGCCATGGATGGTGCCTTGCAGGAAGTTGAACGTATCGCCTTCCCGGATCACGTAGAGGTCCCGCTTGCCTCGCGCACTGAGCATTTTCTTCCAGGCGGTTCGGACGGTTGGGTCCTCCGCACTTCTCATGATGAAGAAGACGACATCCAGGGGCAAATCATAACGGGGCGGAGGGACGCCCTCGGGGCCGTCCAGCGGTTCGCATACCACCTGCCGCTGCTTGATACTGAATCGGCTCACCCGCAGGGTGGAACCGTCCGTCAGTTCGATTTCGTGATATTTGGTGCCCTTGGGCAAAGTGGGAACCGCCCGACCCCATTCGACCGTCTGGATGGTGTTGTTGGGCACGGGAACCTGTGCCTGACCCACCCGAAGGATCAGCCGTTCCTTCTCGACGGCCAGGAGGTCACCGGTCAGTTTCTTGCCATCCAGGGTGATCACCTCGGCGGCGCAAAGGGAGAATGTCCAGGCACTGAGCGTGAATATCACTGTGCAGAGCAGAGAGCGGCTCATGATGGTCTTTCGATGTCGCATCGCACCTCGTGGATCAAACTCTTCTCCTCGGCAGGGGGTACAGCCGGCGGTATTGCTCCCGGGGCGGTGGGGAGAGGCTGAGGGAGAAGGTGCCCTTCCCGCTCCGCGAGATAAGAATACCCCGGCAACGACCGGTGATGCTTCCCTGGGCGGAATCGGGTGGTGATCTCTACTCATCCCTGCCGGAGAGTCCATGGTGAGTTGAGCCATGATGCCGGGCAAAAGTAGGAGAGGAAAACCGTTCCTACCGGGCGTGGGAACCGCAGGTCAACGGCTGTAGCCATGGATCCGGTTGAGAGCTTTGAAGTATTCGTCGATGATCGGTTTGTACTTGGGCGGCAGGTCGCGGTTGATATCCTCGATGATCTTAGCGCGTTGATCGGGTGGGAGGGTTCCCCAGCTCTCGGCGATCCTACGGAGTTCCTTTTCATCGACGATGCCTTTGCCGGAGCCGCCCATGATGACGCTGTCCGGGGCAGGGTTGCTGGGGGTCTGCTGGCTGCCGGGGCGATTCCCTCCGCTCTGTCCGCCGTTGGGGCAGTTGCCACCGTTGCATTGGCCGCCGCCGTTCTTCTGCTGATTTTCCAGTTCCTTGATCAACTCATCGAGACGGAAGATGATTTTCCGCTGGATGTCTTGGGTTTTTTCGCCGGCGCGGGCCAGCTCCAAGCGTCGGCCGCTGTTGTCCATCAGCCGCTCGATATTGGCCAGGTCCTTGGGATCGGGGGACCAGTTTTGCATCTCGAAGAACATCAGTGTGGCTACCAGCTTGTAGCGGTCCGGGGCATCGACCACTTCATCGAGCAGACGGAGGATGGAACGGGTGGCGGCGTTCTTTTGGATCGTGGCATGTTCACAGACGGCCTTGTAGAAGAGAAATGCCGCGGGATCAACAGCCTTCTCCACCACACCCCCGTTGAGGGCTTCCAGAGCCTCTTCATACGCCTTGCGGTTTACCGCGGCCTTGGCGAACGCCAGAGCCAGATTGGTCCGCACGAAGGGGTCGAGATTGGGATCCTTGACAAAGGCCGGGGCCACTTCGGGGGGAGGAGCATTAGGATCACGGACCTGCTGCAGGGCTACTTGAGCCTGAGGTAATCCCAGGGCCAGCACGTCGGCGGTGCGGTCGATGAGGGAGCGGCCTTGGTCCTTCCAAATGCGTTCGACGGTGGCGGCATCGTAGCGTCCGATGGTGCGGAGCCACGCGATGGCTTGAGCCTGAGCGGCTTCCTCCGTCATCAGACGCAGGGTGCTGAAGCTAAAAGTCGGTGTGCGCCGGGAATTGTTCGGCTCGGCCGCATGGGTGATCATGCCAGCGGAGAGCAAACCGACGCAACCGGCCGTCAACATCGCCAGAGAAAACATACGAGCAGACACGGCTCATCTCCTCCGAAAAAGTTTTATGCCACGATTCCGTCCCCGGGTTCCTGCTATTCTCGTCGAGCACCACCATTGCGTTTTCCCGGTGATGCTGCCCACCCTGCCAGGGTTTGAGCGTTTTACCCCTGAGGACCGGCTTCCCACCTTTTCATGACGATTCAGGCGGTTCCTCCTCACAGGGTGGTGATTTCGTAAAGGTTCCTGCTTTATTCTATCCGTGTTCAGGATAACAGTTTGGAGTCCGGATCACAACAGGGTTTGACCGATGGCTCTGCTGGGGGGAGGAATAGATGGCGGTTTCCCCTCTCCCCCATGCGGGTGGTTTGCAGGGTGTCGGATTACTGGTTCGCCTGTGTGGCGATCTTGTGGAGCATTTCCTGAATGACGCGTTGGCGTTCCCCCAGTTTGCGGATTTCTTCCTGAAGCAGGGGGTCTTTGGCCTGTTCGCCCGGCTCTTGTTTACCGTAGCTGATCGTCCGCTTGTTGACCTGATCTTGCAAGGAACGGACCAGCTTCAGTTCGTTGAGCAGGTCGATGAGTTTGGGTTTGCTCGGACGCGCGTTGGGATCAGAAGGCTGGCTATCACTGGGTTTATTTTCCAGGTCCTGGCGGGCCTTCTTGAGGGCTTCCCGCATCATGAGCAGTTGATCGATGATATCTTGTTCGATGTCTTGGGTTTGCTTTTCGACGCGGCCAGCTTCCAGGCGTTTGCGGACCGTTTCCATGTCGCCGCGGACTTCCCGCAACACACCGGCAAAGACCACCGCCGACCCCTCGTTTTCCATCAGTTGCAGGGCTTTGTCGGCTTCCAGGATGATCTGCATTTCCTTTTCCGCCTCGACCTGAGCCTTTTGCAAGTCCGCCGTGGTACGCTGGCCGTTATTCCGCTGGATGGCTTGATCGATGCGGATGGTGGCTTCCCGGACTTCGATCTGCATGCGGAGCATCCGGTTGATCCGCTCTTCCAGGTTCGCTAGAAGTTTGAGCAATTCTTTTTCGCGCATTTGCTTGAGGCGTTTTTCCAGTTCGCGGATCGCCTCTTCGATCTTGCGAATGGCCTCATCTTGCTTCTTGGATGCTTCCTCGCGTTTGTTGTTGCGGATGTCTTGTTCTGCACCCTGTTGGGGAGGAACAGCTTCCTGAACGTTTTGTTGAGCGGGGTCTCGTTGCTGCGAGTTGTTTCCTTGCTGGCCACCACTTTGGCTTCCGCTCTGGCTGCCACTTTGACTTCCACTTTGGCTGCCGGAGGGTTTGGAAGAACCAGCTTGCTGTTGTCCGGAGCTTCCTTGACTGCCGCTGGCCTGCTGGTTCATCGGCTTGCTTTGTCCCCCTTGTTGTCCATTGCTGGAACGCGACTCCCCTTTCCCTTCGCCTTGGGACTTGCTCGCTCCGGCTTGCTGTTGGCCAGCATTGGGGTTGTTGGCATTGGGGTTGTTGGCATTGGGATTCTGATTCGGATTGCCGGATTGTCCGGGGTTATTCGGGTTCTGATTCGGGTTTTGATTGTTGGAGTTTGAATTGGAGGAATTATCGCCACTGTTGGGATTCTGGTTGGAATCCGAGGGTTTCGCTTCCGAGGGTTTGGAGCCGGCGGCCTGGGGATCTTTCGGAGCGTCACGATCTTCCCCAGCAGCGATGTTCTGAGGTGAGGCGGAGCGTGATTCTGCGGGCGAAGCGGTGTTGTCGCCACCGGCTTTGGTATCGCCTTTGCTGTCGGGGGTGTCGGGTCGGGCTTCCGGTGCAGCTTCCCCGGGCTTGCTTTCCGGTTTAGTTTCGGCTCGGTCATCCCTGCCAGCTTGGGCATTGCTGGTGGCGCCTTTGCCCTCCTGGCCGCCGAGGCGACTGGCCAGGTCCTGGGTCCGTTGGGCTAGCTCTCGCTGATCCTTGGCGACCTTGTCAGAGTCAGCGCGGGGATTCTCCGTGCGGGCGCGGACATTTTCCAGATCCCGCTTGAGTTGCTTCAACTCCGCAATCGCTTTCTGCATCTCGGTAATTTGGCGGCGGAGGCGTTCGGCTTCATCTTCTGTGGTCAGGGTGAGGAGGATTTCCCGCAAAGCAGCCAGAAGTCGGGCATCTTTGCCCAGGAGGGTCTCGAAATCGCCACTGGTGGGGTTGGGAGTGCTCAGTCCCTGGATCAGGTCCTTGAAGAGGTTCTCGACACCCCGCTGCTCCCCCAGAGTGAGGGCAGCCCGCAGGACTTTGGCCCGTTCCCGGTCTTCGGGGTTATCGCTTTTTTCCCAGCGTTGGGCCAGGCGAAGCATCTCATCTGCGAACCGCTTATAAAGCTTGAGGTTCTCTTCCTCTGTGCTCTTGAGACGGTCGGAGGGCAACGGTTGCTGGGCGGCTAACCAGCCGATACCCCCACAGAGCACGACCAGAGCCACCACGGCGACACTCCGCCCGAGGCGTCCGAAGACCGGCACAGGTAAACACGGGCTTTTCATGGATGGTTTCTCCTGTCTGGACAGCGAGGCCAATATCTCCTGGACGGCAGCAATACTCCTTGAGAACTCACGCCCTTTCGTTGAGAATGAATACCCCCTTCGGTAACTTTGGCGGTTCGCGATCCTTGCATGAACAGGGGGTCGGGGTCCCGCATATTCGATCCCGCATATTCACAGGGTCGCTGGGTCGTGGAGTGCTCTTAACACTATGACGAATGACCCCGCCATGAGACAACTGTAACAGCTGGAGTTGTTACGATGGTGGGGCGTTTGTCGCCGGGGTCTGGGGGCTTGCCGGTCCCTGGAGCTACGAGCTGGAGCCGGCATCCTCTGAAGTCTATTGCAGAGGTTGTGTCCAGGTGGTTTGTGTCCTGGGGCAGACCTCCGAGTTACTACGGTCCGAAAAACAGTGGGGGAAGAAGGTCCGAAAAACAGTGGAGGCGGCGGGCCTTTTCCCGGGGCATCATTTGATCATCATTTGACCGTGACCTTGACGGTAACCGGCTGGCCGCTCTTGGGCGTGAGGGTGATGGTAAAGTCCCCCTCGATATTGCCTGCTTGGACTTCGTAGTCGAATTCATTCTGGTGTGTTTCAAAGTTGAGTTTCAGTTGGGCCGGCACTTGCAGGGCCTGAGGTTGGGAAACCGTGATCTGGACGAGCAACTCATCCTCTTCATATTGTCGCCAGCGGATGGAATGTTTCAGGCGTTTCCTTTCGCCTTTCGCTAAGAAGACCGGTCCGAGGGGACCGATGGCGGGTTCTTTGGCGAAGCGATCGGCTTCCAGTTCGGCCCGCCAACGGATCAGTTCCTGACGGATGCGTTCCCGGCGTTCGATGAGTGCCGTCAGTTCGCGGATGAGGCGGTCCTTGCTTTGGGCTTCGCCGAGGATGGAGCGGATTTTGCTCAATTCGCGGGAGAGAGCCTGCAAGGCGTTGTCGGCCTGGACTACGTCGAGGGGTTCGGCCAGTTGCCCTTCCTCCAGCCGGGCCAGAACCTTCTGCTGGAGGGTCTCCACTTCGGGGAAGGTCTGTTCGGGGAGGAGGCGACCGCTGCGCCATTGTTCATCTTCGTCGGGGCTGACGGTCTGGGGGTTATCACCCAGGATCCGGTCCAGACGGTTGGTAAACGTGCCGTAGTGGATGATGGTGCGTTCGTCCAGTTGGTTGACGATACATTCTCGTTCGATGCGTCGGAATTCCCGCGTGACCTGCTGGACCAGTTCTCGGGCTTTGTTCAGGTCCATGGCACTGTCTTTAGCACGCACCAGTGCCGGTTCTCGTTCGTCGAAGCGTTGGCTTTCGTGGACCGAGCGGACGTAAGCGAATTTGCGTTGCGCATCCTGGAGGCGGCGCAAAGCATCGTCCAGTTTGATGGCCAGGGATTCTTCTTCCTTGCCGATTTCGACGAGCAGGTCGGCGGGTGAGACCACCAGAAGACGGAGCGGTTCAGCGGTGACGGCTGTTTGCGGGCCGGTGTCGAAGTTGGTATCCGTTGCCCGGATGGTCAGGTCCACGCGGTAGCGTTGTTGCACGTCGCCGGCGGGGGTTTCCAGACCCAGACCGCTCATATCGAAGTAATCGCCTTCCACGTCCCTGCGGAAGGATTCCAGGGAACCGTCGGAGCGGGTCGAACGGCGGGGGAGGATTTCGGTCCGCAGCTTGAAAGTCCGAACCAGTTCCCGGTTTTGCCGAGGCAAGGGTTGTTGTAACAGGGTGGTCAGGTATTCGGGTGTTTCCCGGCGCAGAGCCTGTTCGAGGCGGTAGAATTTGGCTAACAGGAAAGCGGCCTCCTGACGAGTGGGTTGGTAAGCGGTGCGTTGACTCAGGTGGGTCAGCCAGGCGGCTTCGAGCGGCGCGGGAGTTCCCGGTAAGGGTAGAGAAGCCAGAGCACGCAGGGCATGTGCCGAGCGCAGCAGGCGGCTTACCTCTCCCTCTTCGGGGAAGTAGGTGGCCAGATATTCCACCTTGCTCAAGCCATGATCGTCCCGCACGTAACTGTCCGGATGGAAGGGAATCTTGGCTCGAGGCGTGACGTAGTAGAGATTCCCGACGCGGCGGATGATGTCGGGGGCCATTTCCACAGTCGGAGGTTGGTCGTCCACCACCTGAAGGAGCAATTCCCGGCGGGAGCGGATGCCGTCGGCATTGACCAGTTCCAGGGTGCATTCCACAGGGGTGGTCAGACGGAATTCGTTGCGGAACTCCAGCCGACAGGTCCGAGTGTCAGGGGAGACCGCCGGCGCGTTCGGATCACTTGCAGCCTCCACGAACGAATCCACCAACGGCAGAGGGACCGGAGCTGCGGAACCGGGTTGTGCTCCGGGTATCCGCCCGATCTTGGGGATGACATAGGCAGCGACGATCGGTTCTTCGGTGGTCGCCGTGATGACGACTTCTGTTCCCGAAGGAACAATCAGGATGCTTTTGTCACCCGTGAGGGAGAGGCGCTGTTCCGGCATACGCTGACGCAGTCCACGGAGGGCCTCATAACCCCGGCCTTGCGGCGCAGGGTGATGCAGATAAGCGGGCTCGTAGGTGGTGGCCGTCAGAAGTGTCAGAGTAGGGGGAGGGACCAGAATGATGGGACGCGGCGGGGTGCGGAAATCCTCCGCCTTGAGGACAAAACGCACATCTTCTTTCAGGCCGCTGATTTC
>Ga0308420_1002006_pt1 | contig 10616 bp, 4 predicted proteins | sample HotsprSampleMS55_FD_203802 | JGI IMG/M metagenome (GOLD analysis project Ga0308420, IMG submission 203802) | Hot spring phototrophic mat microbial communities from Mushroom Spring, Yellowstone National Park, Wyoming, United States - 20090730_MS55 ...
CAAATCATAATCGCCATCGAAGTTGATTTTGTCGCCGAAGAGTTCATCGACCAATTCAATATGATGCTGTTTCGGCGTAATGCTCACAAGCACGCCAATCGCCATCGAAAACAAGGCTTTCTGACTTGTGTCTTCTTCTTTTTTGCCTTTCGGAGTGATGAACAAAATTTTGAGCGGACGAATGGAATCGGGTGGGAGTAAGTCGTTGCGATACGGCGATTTTGACGGAATAACGGTCAAGGTCTCGGCGGCAGGGTTATCAAGATGTGCCGCGCTGTCGTGAACGACGGAGTGAAATGCGTTTTCGGAAAAGCCGTTCAGACTTTCCATTCCCTTCGTTTCGTTCATAATCAGTCTCCTTTTTAATGTTCTAATGCTTGTTCATTTCTCTGAAAATAGCCTATTGGCGAAAAGAAAGCAAAGTTTTTGGGAAAGCGATATAAGAATGGAACACGGTTTAGACGGATTAAACCGATTACACGCAGATTCAAAGAACTTCAACGGGTGCATTTTGAACTTATCAACGTAAAGAAGGTGAGAACACATCAATAAGCAAGCATCAATGGGCAAGTTTAGAACTCGCCCCCACAACCTTCAACCTCATTTTTTAAGGCGGTTTTTTTCAGCCTGCATTTTTTCGGTGCGGTTTTGGGCTTAACGGTTTTGTAATGCTCGCGTTACACTCCCTTCACATTACAAGCATAGTTTCGCACCGCATTTAACTCGTTTTGATTTAACCCGTTTTGATTTAACCCGTTCTTTGTTTCTCACATCGTTGTCAATTTTTTCAACAATTAACCATCTCAATCCATGCAAAAGTCTCGTTACAGTTTTTTTGTGATGATGGTCGCGCTTCTTTCGGTGTGTTTCGCCGATGCCTCTGCGCAAGTCATTACGATTGATGTATTGCGCCCGATGCGGTTCAACCTGAACCCGGCTTGCTTCAAAACGTGGTTACGCCGGTTACGAATTTCCAAGCACAACTTGCGTCAACCGTTCTCGGCGTTAGCCAAGTCAATCTTGAAGGTCGTCGTAATCCGATTCGCACACGCGAAACCAATCAAGGTAATTTACTTGCGGACGCGCTCTTGGCGGAGGCTCGCCGTCTCGCACCGAACTTTGGTCTGCCAACGCCTGCGGTTGGGATTCAAAACGGTGGCGGTATCCGTAACGATAATGTGATTCCAGCGGGCAATATCACCGCGCAAAACACCTTCGAAATCGCACCGTTCTTGAACTTTGTAACCGTTGTGCCGAATGTGCCGCGTGCGCAGTTCAAAGAAATTCTTGAAAATGCCTACTCGCGCATTGCCAATGTTGATGGTCGCTTTGCGCAAATTGCAGGAATGCGCGTTGTGTTAGGAATGGACGCGACGCTTTATCCGCCGCGTATTCAAGTTGATACAACGGGCTTAGCGGTCGGCGGTCGTGAAGGTGAGCGCGTCCGCGAAGCCGTGATTCTCTCGCAAACGGGTGCGGATTCCATTGTCATCATTCGCGATGGTCAAGTGGTGTCGGGACCAGGCATCACGGTTGCGACGATTGACTTCCTTGTTCGCCCCACCACTTCCAATCCGAACAGCGCGGGCGGCGATGGCTATCCATATCGCGGCTTGCCTTTCACCACACTGGGCATCACTTATCAAGCCGCGCTTCAAAATCATATCGTCAATAATTTGGCGGGCAACATCACGGCGGCACGTTATCCTGAGGCAGGAAGCGGACGCATCGTTCAAGCGCAAGTGGTCACTTCAAACACGCAAACGCCTGCGACGGGCAATAGCACCACGACCTTCACCGGAACGAACTTCACTTTTACAGCGAACGTAACCACGACCGCTCCCGTCAATGTTACTTACCTGCAAGAAGTCGTGCCAACGCCTGTTTTGCCGCTTCCGACAGGCATTGCGGTTGTGAGCCGTTATTTCTGGAAAGTCTCCGCACCGGGCATTGTCTTCACAAACGGCAAAGTCAGCTTCCCGCTTTCTGCACTTGCTGGTGTTCAAAATCCTGCCGCCTTGCGCGTCTTGAAGCGCGATAACGCCACGCAGCCATGGCAAGACCTCGGCGGCACGATTGTCGGTGGCAATCTTGAAAGCGTTGCGCCATTCAACTCCTTCTCGGAATTTGCTATCGGTAGTGACATTAGCAATTCACTCCCTGTTGAACTCACGGCGTTCAGCGCGAAATCGGTAAATGAAGGCGTTAAACTCGAATGGCAAACGGCATCGGAACTCAATAACGACCGCTTTGAAATTGAGCGTAGCCAAGACCGCAACATGTTCGCCGTTGTTGGCACAGTGCGCGGCGCAGGCACCACGACCGAAGCACAATCTTACTCCTTCATCGACAACACCGCACAAAGCGGCAAGTTCTACTACCGCTTAAAGCAAGTCGACTTCGACGGCACAGTGAATTACTCTAACATCGTGGAAGTCGTCAAAGAAAAGCCAACCACCTTTGAACTGGCTCAAAACTATCCGAACCCGTTCAACCCTGCCACGACGATTAACTACCAACTTCCAACCAATGCGCTCGTTACGCTCAAAGTCTATGACGTGGTTGGTCGTGAAGTAGCAACGCTCGTCAATGCACGACAAGAAGCGGGACGCTACACGGTGAACTTCAATGCCTCAACTCTTGCGAGCGGCGTGTATTTCTATCGCTTGCAAGCCGGCTCATTTGTCGAAACCAAGAAAATGATGCTCGTGAAGTAAATCGGGGCAATCAGACATGGAAAAGGGCGGAAAACTTCCGCCCTTTTTTGTTTGTGTGGCTTTGGAGTAGAAGAATAGGTATTTTGATTTACTCTTTCATCAAAAAGATTGCTTTATCCAACTAAATTTCTCATATGCAATATCCATACAAAGTTTGTAAAACTCATTCGTTTTTAAGAACTCATACTTTTCATCAGCAACATCTTTCTGACGATTTCCTCTTAGAATCGCTTGACCGATAACTGTTTTGACTTTATTTGAAGTTAATGACTTTAAAATTTCTTTGTAACCTACTTCCTTCGTCAAAGTTTTGCCATATTGTTCGCATATTTTATTCAAATCTTTATGATTCAAAATACCTTGAATCAATAAAGACCATACTAAATTTCTTGCTTTGTCAAAATAAGCATATTTGTCTGATTCGCTTATTTCTCTGATGATAGATCTTATCATAAACTGCATTTTATACCCTAATACAATTTTTCTTAAATCTCCCTCTGCATACTTTTGTGCAAATGTTTTATCATATGTTCTCTGGTCTTCAAAGACTTTTGAAAGGTTTGTCATCTTACTAATTTCCCCTTGAACTGCCAAAAAAGTTTGGGCGAGGCGTTTGATTTCAATTGATTTGTGTTCTAAAATACCTAATTCCTCCAAATCTTCGTTTGTCAAGTTAGAAAAGCTATTTTCCTGCCTCTCATAATAGATGCCTAAATCTTCTCTGAATTTTTCTTGAAGAGTTAACTGAATTAAATCATTTGCGCGTAAGTGCCAAGACTCGACAGGATTCTGCTTATTATTGCAAATCGTGATTTCAACAATAAAATCGTCAGAGTTTGTTTTGATTATTTTTGCGGGAACTTTAACTTTTTCTAATAAATGATTATTTTTCTCAATAAGTGGGTTATCTCGGTTTTCTTCAACAAAAGTTGATAGACTCGAAACTGTTTGAGCTCCATTTAGAAGACGAGGGTGTATTAAAACAGTTTTTGAGTTCTCTTTTTTCAAGTCTTGAACTGACAATGTTATGCCATTATGCTTGAAAAGAAACTTTTCAGGACTTTCCTTTTCATCTAACACAATTTTTTTCAAAGTCTGTCTTATCGCTCTATTTGGGGCTCTATCGGGAGGATAACCAAAGCGAATATTCCTCTCAAAAAAGCGTCTATCTAACTGTTTGTAAATTCTGTATAAATCCATCAGTTTAATAAAACCCGAATAAAGTGTATTTTCGTCTTCCGCTGTAATTTCAGCACTGTATTCAAAATCAACACTAAATTCAGGCTTTGGAGACGAAGGCAAATGCCCTGCACCCTCCTTATTTGAAAAAAATTGAACTCTAAACTCAACCTGTCTATCAAAATATTGGTCAACAATGTAGTTTTTCTCTTCAAGTTGCTCTCGCAAGGAATCTAAAACCTCGCTTCTATCAGCATCTGCAACTTTGCCGTTAAAAACACACCTAACAAGAACTTTATCAATAACTGATTTATTTTCAAAAATCTGACTTTTTAAGTTATTGATGAGATCATTCTGCTTATTTGAATTAGGCTGATTTCCGAAAATATGCACTATTCCTGAATCAATTAGCCTTTTTAGAGATTCTCTGAATAATAAGTGATTTTCAGTCCACTTGAATTGGTATAAAAGGAGAATTTTTTTATATGCGTCAATATAAAATCCGTCAATGCCATAATCATTACCTCCAAATGCAATTCGTTTCTGCATTTCTTCAGGAGTAGATTTAAATTCTTTACAGAGATACAGTAGTGCAAAGTAATCCTCTTTTTTTCCACCATACAAATTTTTGTATTCTGAAAAAGCTTGGTCAATTTCTTGTTGGGTTATCATGGTTTTTTACAGTTATTTGATTTCTCATAATGCGAATAAAAACCTTTTATCAGCTCATCACTTCCGATTTCTTCACAAATTCCACTTGTCGGTTTGCGTTCAGATGCACTTCGACCGTATCGCCTTCGGCAATATCGCCTTTAAGGATTTTTTCGGCGAGCGCGTTGGTGATGTAGCGTTGCATCACGCGCTTCAAGGGACGTGCGCCGAAGGTGGGGTCGTAGCCAAGTTGCGCGAGCCAATCTTTGGCTTCGGGTGAAAGCGTGAGCGTGATGTTTTGCTTTGCCGCCGTCTCCGCAATGCGCTGAAATTGAATATCCACGATGGCGGTAATCTCGTCACGCGTGAGCGGCAAGAACATAATCACCTCGTCAATGCGGTTGAGAAATTCGGGTCGGACTTTTCGGCGTAAGAGTTCAAAGAGTTCCATGCGCAAGCGCGAAAGGACTTCTTGACGGTTCTCATCAGTCATCAGCGCGGTTTGGGTTTGAATCAGGTCTGAACCGATGTTAGAGGTCATGATGATGATGGTGTTTTTGAAGTTCACGGTGTGTCCTTTGCTATCGGTCAAGCGTCCGTCGTCCAAGACTTGCAAGAGAATGTTGAAGACATCGGGGTGCGCTTTTTCGATTTCATCGAGCAGAACCACGCTGAACGGTCGGCGGCGCACGGCTTCGGTCAGTTGTCCGCCTTCGTCATAGCCGACATAGCCGGGCGGCGCACCAATCAAGCGCGAGACGCTAAAGGCTTCCATATACTCCGACATATCAATGCGCACGAGTGCGTTTTCATCATCGAAAAGATACTCGGCTAAACTGCGCGCAAGTTCAGTTTTACCAACGCCGGTTGTGCCAAGAAAAATGAACGAGCCAATCGGACGCTTCGGGTCAGAGAGTCCGGCTTTGGCGCGGCGCACGGCTTCGGAAATGGCTTTGACGGCTTCGGTTTGTCCAACCACGCGCTTGCCCAGTTCGGCTTCCATGTGCAGTAATTTTTCTCGTTCGGATTGAAGCATTTTTGCAACGGGAATTCCTGTCCATTTGGCTACCACTTCGGCGATTTCAGTGGCGGTGATTTCTTCTTTCATCATTGCGCCGCTTTTTTGCAATTCTTCCATTTTGGCTTTGGCGGCTTCTAATTGCTTTTGGAGCGAGACGATTCGCCCATATCGGATTTCAGCAACCTTGCCCAAATCGCCTTGTCGCTCGGCTTCTTCAGCTTCGACTTTGGCTTGCTCAATGTCGGATTTGAGTTTGCGAATTTCCGTAATCAAGGCTTTTTCATTTTGCCACTTGGCTTGAATTCGCGCTTGCTCTTCGCGCAAATCGGCAAGTTCTTTTTCAATTTCTGCTAATCGTTGTTCGGTGTTGTTCATGGCTTGGAGTGCGTTTAGGTTAAATACTTCAGGTTAATTGTTCGAGATAAATTTAAGCCAAACCGTTAGTTCGGCACACTTTCGGCTGAATCGGCACGCTCTTTCGGAAGCAAAGTTTTTACGATGATACGGAATTGCTTACGTTTAGCGCAGTTCAACATCACTATCACACTGAAAGAAGTATATGGAGTTTTTCGGCATACCAACATCAAGCGTGGACACGCAGAAACCCTATCGCGAAGCCATCAAAGAAATCCGCGTCATTATTCTTAATGTTGACGGCGTTTTGACCGATGGCTATATTCAATACACGGAATCGGGCGATGAAATCAAAACCTTTTACGCACGCGACGGCTTTGCGATTCGCGAAGCCATGAAACAAGGCTTGAAGGTATGCGTGATTTCAGAACGCCAATCGCGTGCCGCCATGCGCCGATTGATTGAACTTGGCGTAACCGATATTTATCTCGGCATTCGCAACAAGTTCGAAACCTACCAAGAGCTCAAAGTGCTTTACAATGTCGAAGATAAACACTGCCTCTATATCGGCGACGACATTTCAGATGTGCCTGTTTTGGAGAAAGTTGGATTTTCTTGCGCGCCCATCAATGCGATTGAATACTTGCGTAACCGCGTGGCTTATCTTTCGCCCTACGAAGGCGGCAAAGGCTGTGTGCGTGACGTGCTCGAAACCGTCTTGATTGAACAAGGCAAGTGGAAGTATTATCAAGAGCCTTGATGGACAGAACTTCTCGCGCTTATCTTCGTTTTTTCACAAGGCGATTCCACGATGAATCGCTTTTGTTTTTTTGATTGAACAAGCCCCGCAGAATGCTTACATTCGCCTTGAAAAACATACAGACAGAATTAACCATACTCCAACTATGACGACTGAATTTGAACAACGTCTCGTTGAAATTTTCGGCGCAAATACGCCTTTTGTGAAAGAACTCTTCGCCGAATACGAAGCCAACCCAACCGCCGTGAAAGAAAATTGGAGGATTTTTTTTGAAGACTTGAAATCCAACAAACTCAACCTTCTCGCGCTTGAAACCGACAAACAACGAAGCGCAAACTTCTTGCAGAAATCACTTTTCGGAAACGGAAAAGAAAATGGTCATACAGAAAACGGAAACACGAACGGCAAATCGAGCGAGCAAGCCAAAGCCGTCTCCGCACAAGTCGCGCAACGCTTGACCTCGACTTTCCCTTCGCTTGAAGCGGCGGGACTGACGAAAGATGACACGGCGATTCTGCTTTCAGGCGTGCCGCTCCGCATTGTTGAAAACATGGAGCAGAGCCTTTCTGTGCCGACAGCAACCTCGTTTCGCACGATTCCCGTTAAGGTGCTGGAAGAAAATCGCGTCATTATCAATCAACATCTTTCTGCGATTTCAAAAGGCAAACTTGCCTTCACGCACATCATTGCTTGGGCGATTGTTCAAGCCATCAAAAAATATCCTTCGCTCAACTGCACCTATGCAACGGTCGACGGAAAATCATACAAGATTATTCACAAGCACATCAATCTTGGGCTTGCGGTCGATATGACGAAGAAAGACGGCACGCGCTCGCTTGTTGTGCCGAACATCAAGGCGGCAGATACGATGAACTTCTCACAGTTCTTTGATGCTTACAACGCGCTTGTGAAAAAGGCACGCGAAAACAAACTCGCGCCCGATGACTTCATCGGCACAACCGTTTCACTCACCAACCCCGGAACGATTGGCACGGTTGCCTCTGTGCCGCGCTTAATGATGGGACAAGGCGTGATTATTGCCACCGGCGCGATTGAGTATCCCGCTGAATATCAAGCGATGTCGCCTACTCTGCTCACGCAACTCGGCATTAGCAAGGTCATGCAAATCACTTCCACCTACGACCACCGCATTATTCAAGGTGCGGAATCAGGCGAATTGCTCTCTGCGATTCACAAAATGCTAACTGCCGAAGACGAGACGTTTTACGATACGATTTTCAGCGACCTCAAAGCCCCGTATCGACCTTGGCGCAAGCAATTAGACAAAAATCCGCTCTCGCTTGGCGGCGCGCCGCGCACCGAAGAAGTCATTGAAAAACAAGCCCGCGTCATGCAGATGATTAACGCCTATCGCGTGCGCGGACATCTCATCGCCAACATCAATCCGCTTGGCTATGAGCCGAAATATCACCCCGAACTCGACCCCGAATTCTACGGCTTTACGATGTGGGATTACGACCGCGAATTTCTCTCGATGAGTTTCGGCAAAAAAGACACGATGACGCTTCGCGAAATTGTCGGATTGCTCCGCTCTGCTTATTGCGAAAAAATCGGCGTGGAGTTCATGCACATTCAATCGCTCGAGCAAAAACGATGGATTCAACAGCACATTGAGGATAAAGCGCGACAAGTTCAATTCAGCCCCGCCGATAAGGTTGAAATCCTTAAAGACATCATTCGCGCCGAAGGCTTCGAGCGATATTTGCAAACAAAATTTCTCGGACATAAACGCTTTTCCGTTGAAGGCGGCGAAACCGCGATTGCCATCATGGATTACCTTGTGTTGGAATCCACGAAATACGGCACGAAGGAAGTCGTCATGGGCATGGCGCATCGTGGCAGAATCAATGTGCTAACGAATGTGATTGGCAAGCCCTACGAAACGCTCTTTGCCGAATTTGAAGGCAAGCAGTTGCCAATGGCGGAAGGCGAATTGGCACAAGGCTCTGGCGATGTGAAGTATCACTTGGGTGCTACTGGTATCCGCACCACTAAAGATGGTCAAACCGTGCGCGTTTCAATGTCGCCCAACCCCAGCCACTTGGAAGCCGTCAATCCTGTTGTTGAAGGCATTGTGCGCGCCAAGCAAGACCGTGCAGGTGATAGGGAGAAAAAAGAAATTCTGCCGATTCTCATTCACGGCGATGCGGCGTTTGCAGGACAAGGCGTTGTGGCGGAAACGCTCAACATGTCGCAACTGCGCGGCTACGGCACGGGCGGCACGATTCATCTTATCATCAACAATCAAATCGGATTTACGACCACGCCCGAAGATGCACGCTCTACGCTCTACGCCAGCGATGTAGCCAAAATGATTCAAGCTCCAATTTTCCACGTCAATGGCGATGACCCCGAAGCCTGTATTCGCGTCGCTAAACTCGCGCTCGATTACCGAATGACGTTCAAAACCGATGTCGTGATTGATATGCTCTGCTTCCGCAAATACGGACACAACGAAGGCGACGACCCCAGCTACACCCAGCCACTTCTTTACGACAAAATCAAAATGCACCCCGGCGTGCGCGAAGTGTATGTCAGACAGCTTGTTCGAGAAGAAGTCATCACGCAAGAAGAAGCCGATGCGCTTAACGAGGCGTTCAAGAAAGAACTTGACCTTGCGCATGAACGCGCCAAACAAATTGTCGCCAAAGAGCAGACGCAATCGCTTGGCAAAGCTGACCTGATGCTCGCCGTCGAAGACAGCCAAATTGCCGAAAAGTATCGGCAACGCAATCCGATTACGAAAGTCGATTTACCGACGCTTCAAACAGTTACGAAAGCCTCAATCACATTTCCCGATGGCTTCAATGTTCACCCGAAGTTACTTCAACAGTTTTTCAAGAAACGCGAAGACGCACTCGGCTCTGATGCGCTGAATTTCCAAGTGGATTGGGCATTTGCAGAAACCTTAGCGTTTGGCTCGCTTTTGCTCGAAGGCTATCCTGTGCGGCTTTCAGGGCAAGACTCGACACGCGGCACATTCTCGCAACGGCATTTGGGCGTGGTTGATGTTAAAACCGGTGCGGAATACATTATGCTTCAACATATTGCGCCGAAGTTTGCGCCCTCGCAGGCTCCGTTTTATGTCTATGATAGTTTCCTCTCGGAATACGCGGTGATGGGTTTTGAATTTGGTTATAGCGTCGCCGACCCACTCGCGCTCGTGATGTGGGAAGCACAGTTCGGCGACTTTGCCAACGGCGCGCAAATCATCATTGACCAATTTCTCTCCGCCAGCGAATCCAAGTGGGGACAGCCATCAGGCTTGGTGCTTCTTCTGCCGCACGGCTACGAAGGACAAGGACCCGAACACTCTTCGGCTCGCATTGAACGCTTCTTGCAACTCTGTGCCGAAACCAATATGCAAGTCTGTAACTGCACCACGCCCGCGCAGTATTTTCATCTTTTGCGCCGACAAGTGCTGGCAGGCAACATCAAGCCGCTGGTGATTTTCACGCCGAAAAGTTTGCTTCGCCACCCGCTTGCCGTTTCGCCGATGTCGGAACTCGTCGAGGGTAAATTCCACAATGTTTTAGATGATGTAGAGGAAATCCGAAATCCGCGCCGCGTGATTTTGTGTAGCGGAAAAATTTTCTACGACTTGCTCAAACAGCGTTCCGAAATGGGCATTAAAGATGTCGTGATTTTGCGCGTCGAGCAACTCTATCCGTATCCGCAACGCCGCATTCAATACTTGCTTGAAAAGTATCAATCTGCCAATGAAATTTGTTGGGTTCAAGAAGAGCCGAAAAATATGGGCGCGTGGAGTTTCATTGCGCCAAGATTGTTTGAAGAACTCAAACAGCCGCGACAAATTCTGCGCTACATTGGCAGAGTTGCCGCCGCAAGTCCCGCAACCGGCTTTCTCAAAAAGCACGAAGCCGAACAAAAAGCCATCTGCCTTGATGCGATG
>Ga0308420_1002009_pt1 | contig 10611 bp, 9 predicted proteins | sample HotsprSampleMS55_FD_203802 | JGI IMG/M metagenome (GOLD analysis project Ga0308420, IMG submission 203802) | Hot spring phototrophic mat microbial communities from Mushroom Spring, Yellowstone National Park, Wyoming, United States - 20090730_MS55 ...
CGGCATACTCGCGCTGTTCAGCCGTCAAAGCCGTATCCAGCAAGAGTCCTATCATCCCCAGAATCCCATTCAAGGGGGTACGGACTTCATGGCTAATCGTCGCAAGGAATGCTGACTTGGCACGACTGGCAGTTTCGGCTGCGTCTCTGGCCTGCAGCAACACCTCCTCCATCTGCTTCCGCTCCGTCAGGTCGTAGAAGACGGTGAGCAGCGCCGGTGCACCGTCGAACACGATTTGGCAACTCGACACAGAGACCCAGCGGCAGGCGCCGTCTGCTGTCTTCACGCGCAGTTCACGATCATGGATGGCGCGGTGTTGCGCGAGCGCCGCAAGCACCGTCTGCCGGTCGGCGGGATCGTCGTAGAAGTCAAGGGCTTCGCGACCGATCAGCTCTGTCCCCGCAAGGCCAAAAGTTGCGCTGCATCTTTCGTTCGCATATAAGATGGTCCCGTCCGTGACGCGGCTGACGAGCAGAGGAACCGGCATCATGGCAGCAAGGGTATGGAACCGCTTTTCGCTCTCTTGCAGCAGTTCTGCTGCCCGTCGCCGCTCGCTGAGGTCGCGAATCACGCTCATGACGAGCCTCTCCCCGGACACGTCTAGGGGGCTGAGGCTGATATCCACCGGCACCTCACGACCATCGGCGCACTGGGCTATGAGCTCCCTAGTACCTAGGGACCGTACCGCTGGTTTGGACCAGTAGCGTGCGCGGTGCCCGACGTGCGCATGACGAAAGCGCTCGGGCATGAGACACTCCACGGACTGACCGAGCAACTCTTCACGCTCATAGCCAAACAGCCGTTCCGCCTGACGGTTGACATCTACTATCTTCCCCTCACGGTCGGTGAGGACGATGGCATCCGGAGCACTGGCGAACACCCTACGGAACTTTGCTTCCGCCGCTTGGGCTTGACGCAGCAGCAAACGCGCTTGCACGGTTTCCGCCTGGTTCTGCTTGACGATACCACCAATCACCAGTCCCAGAGCGGCCGTGCCTAGGGCGAGCATGAATCCGAGTAGGACCAGCAGGGTCTCTTGCTCCGCTCCTCCCCGCTGGGAGGCACACCACCAGATGATGCCTGCCATACTGGCTCCGAGCAACAGCACCAGGAGAATGTTGCTCCGCCTGCGGAGCAGACGCACACCGTGGACCAGGGCTGATACCGGGCAATACACCCTTAGAACTCCTCAAAGGCGGCTGCTTCACTAGTGGCTGCCAACACCACGGGCACAGGCTCCTCCCCTGGCGGCAGTGCTGGTTGCCCGAGGTGGGCCTCTTGTCTCTGCCCACCCTGCGCCCGCAGCGGTTTCACTGCCGGCACAGCAATAGTGAGAGGCGCAGTGCCATCGGCTGGCGCTACCCCACCGTGCGAGAACTTGAACTGCCCTACCAAAGCCTGCAATTGCTGGGCCTGGGCTGCTAGAGACTGCGCCGTGGCGGATAACTGCTCGGTCTGGGCGGCGTTGGCTTGAGTCACCTGATCGATCTGGGTTATCGCCTGCCGCACCTGTTCAATGTCCTGCCGCTGCTCATGGCTCGCCGCCGCGATCTCAGCGATGAAGTCGGCTACCTGCTGCACGCAGTGTGTGCCACTCTCCACCTTCCGCACCGCATCCTGGATCAGCGTGCGAATCTCTTTGGCTGCCTGAGCGCTGCGGCCTGCCAAGTTTCTCACCTCGGCTGCCACTACGGCGAATCCTCGTCCCTGTTCACCAGCGCGCGCCGCCTCCACCGCTGCATTCAGCGCCAAGTCGTCGATATGAAATTGCTGCGCGAGACTCCGCATGGTTTTCCCTCCCCCTTGCATGTATCCTCAACCCGCAAAAGCCCAGGCAGCCAGACCTCACAGGCAGTTTAGGGACGACCGTAATCGCCGCGCGTCCTTCCGCAGCTGTTTGCACCATCGGTCGGCATGACCCCAGGTTGCCAACGCATCGCTGCTCAAGACCTTGTCGGTGTCCAGGAACACGATAGACTGTTCCTCCTGACTAGAGGTATCGGGCGGGCAAAAGAGAATTTGTGTAGGACGGTGGCGCTTTCTCTTGTAGGACAAACCGTTTGTGGGTGCCCACACCCCCGAGTGAGGAATGCTACGGCGGGGAGAGCGGGCTATGCGGGACCCAGACCCGGAAGGTCGAGCCATGCCTGACCTCACTCTCGACAGTCACTCTCCCTCCCAAGAGCTCCACCAGGCGTTTGACAATATATAAGCCTACCCCCAACCCACCTCGATCGCACATGGCAGCAGTGCGGCGGCACTGCAACAGTTCGAAGATGGTGGGTAACGCCTCTGGCGCTATGCCGGCACCGGTGTCGGCCACGCTGAGCATCGCACCGCCGTCCCTGGCTTCGGCAGTGACGAGAATCGTTCCCTGCGCGGTATACTGCACGGCGTTGCGCAGCAGGTTGGTTAAAATCACCCTCAGCTTGGCACGGTCGGTGCGGAGGTGTAGCCCGGGCTGCACCTGCCAGAGAGTGCGGAGGTGCGGTTTGTCAGCGAGCAGCTCGCGCATTGCCGTAGCGATCTCGTCGCACAGGTCGGGGAGGGAGAACGTGGTGATCTGGAGGGGCAACTGCCCTGCTGCGAGACGACTCACCATGAGTGCTGCATCAACGAGGTCGAGGAGCCGTCGGGCACTGCTGTCGATGCGCCGCAGTGGTTCGCTCTGCGTGGTGGAGAGCGGGCCAAAGTTGCCCGTCAGCAGCAGATCGGTGTACCCCATGATGACGTTCAAGGGGGTGCGGAACTCGTGCGAGATGGTCGTCAAAAAGCAGCGGCGCGCTTCTTCCAGCTGCTGCCGTGCTGTGACGTCCCGTGAGACAATGACCGCGCGCCACTCCCCCTGCGCCGTGTAATACTCTCTGCCCGTGCTCTCCAGCCAACGCCACTCCCCGCTTTTGTGTCGGCAGCGAAAGGTCAGCTGGCCTGCTGGTTTGCCAAACTGGGCGCGTACCATCGGAAGGTCATCGGGATGAACGTAGGCAAAAGCAACACGACCGAGAAGCTCCTCGGGCGCATACCCCAGCACGTCACGATAGTTGGGACTGCAGTAACGATGACGGGCCTCTCGGTCGAGTTCGCAGATGAGATCGAAGGCGTTCTCCACAATCAGGCGATAGCGTTCTTCACTCTCGCGCAGGAGCACCTCGAGGCAGTGGCGCGAGGCCGCGGTGCTCTCTCGGCTGCCCGTGCAGACGGGCGGCACCGGAGAGGCAAGAAGGTCGATACAGACCTGTCTGACCGACGCGAACTCGGCCGCTTTATCAAAGAAGAAATCTGCGCCTGCGTCGAGACATTTGCGCCGATAGAGCGGATGAGCATAGTTGGTGAGCATAATGACGAGCGGCGTTGGTTGGCACGTCTTGAGGTCACGTAACAGGTCGATCCCGCTGCCCCCGGCCAGCTGGAGGTCAAGGATCACCACGTCAGGGGAAAGAGTCCGGGCAGCCTGCCCTGCCGCGGTAGCATCGCCTACCTGCCCCACAATTTGCAGGCCCTCGATCTCGGCAAGCAGCGCACGCAGACGGCTACACACAACGGCAGAATCATCGATGAGAAGAACTTTCATGGCGCCTCGCAGAGTGAAAGCTTTTTGTTGCAGGATACCACGCCTCCGTGCCGGAAAGGCAGTGGCAAGGTGTCTGATTCCTGTGTCAGTGGCAGAGCAGAGAGGAGGGGGTTGTTGTCCTACGGCTCGACGAGCCGGTTCACAATAGCATAGTGCGTGAGCTCCGCATTGTTTTTCATGTGCATCTTCTGCAGTAGACGGGCACGGTAGGTGCTGATGGTTTTCACGCTTAAAGACATTTGTCGAGCAATCTCCGAGACCGTTTTGCCCGCAGCAATGCCGCGCAGCACTTCATATTCCCGATCAGACAGGCTTTCATGCGGCGGCCTATCGCTGCCGGTGGCGACCGCGGTGGCCAGTGTGTCGGCCAGGGTGGGGCTGATATACTTTCCCCCACTCGCAACCCTCCTGATGGCGGCGAGCAGTTCCCGGGAAGCGGCTGTTTTGGTGATATAACCGGCTGCCCCGGCCTTAAGGACACGCACGGCGAATTGCTCTTCTGGATGCATACTGAGCACGAGCACCGGCAGCCGAGGGCGCTCGCGCCTAATCTCCCCGAGCACCTCTAACCCGCTGCGCCCGGGCAGTGTGATGTCCAGGACCACTACGTCCCAGGGGTGGCGACGCACCAGTTCGAGCGCCTCGGCCGCGTTGCGTGCTTCGCCGACAACCGCCAGATCGGGTTCCTCCGCCACAATCCGCTTGAGTCCCTCCCGCACGATGGCGTGATCGTCAGCAATGAGAATCCTGAGCATGGTCCCTCTCGTGCACAGTATTGCCCCGGTTTGCGCACCATCCGCTCCATCCACTGTCGCAGTGTCAGCCTCCGGTACAGAGGGGGAGGCGGACGGTCACGGTTGTGCCCTGCCCTGGTTCCCCCGTAATGGTCACCTCACCTCCGAGCTGCCGCGCTCGTTCCTGCATGCCGAGTAGTCCCACCGATCCCCTCGTCGTCAACTCCGCCGGCATGACTCCTCGACCGTTGTCGTGCACCTCTAGTACCACAGCATCGTCCGTTTTCGCCAGCCGGATAGCAACAGCACTCGCCTGCGCATGGCGCGCCACATTGGTAAGCGCCTCCTGGCAGACGCGAAAGAGCGCGGTGGTGCGCTCATGATCCAGTACGATCTCCTGCAATTCTGTGTGTACAGTACAGGCGATGTTGGTGCGGCTGTAAAAATCTTGCGCTTGCCACTCTAGCGCAGCCACTAATCCCAACGTATCCAGGATCCCTGGTCGCAGTTCGGAGATAATGCGCCGTATCGTGTCGGCAGTGGTGCCAAGGAGTTGTGCCATGGCTTGCGTCTTGCCCAGCAGCAGGTCTCGCAGCTCGCCACTGCCCGCAGCTTCCAGCCGTCGTTCCAACCAATCCAGGTCCATGCTGAGACCGGTCAGCACTTGCCCTAGCTCATCGTGCAGCTCGCGCGCAATGCGCGTGCGTTCCTCTTCGCGGACCCTTTGGAGGTGCGCAGCCAGCATGCGCAACTGTGCCACGAGCTGCCGGGTCTCTTCTTCGGTCTGTACCCGCGCGGAAATGTCACGGACATCGGCGATCACATACAGACCGTGAGCAGTCTCTACAGGACTGAGACTCACATCGACGGGAAACTCACTGCTATCCTTGCGCCGTCCCATCAGCTTGAGTCCAGTCCCCATCGGGCGGGCGCGAGGGGCAGCCATGTAGTTCGCACGCCATGTACCGTGCGTGTGACGGAATCGTTCGGGGATCAAGATTTCGACCGCTTGCCCTAACAAGTCTTCTGCCTGATAGCCGAAGAGCTCTACCGCCTGTGTGTTGATCTGCACGATCCGTCCTTCGTGGTCCACTACGATCACTCCATCCGGGGAAGAAGCAAACAGGGCCTGGAAGAACGCCTGACTCTGCTGCAGCGCCTCTACCGCGCTGTCCACCTGTTCCAGCGCACGTGTGCCGCGCCACACCAGCACGGCGAGCACGATGCTGCTCGACACCGCCAGCAGCACGGGCGCACCCTCTCCCCCATACAGGCCAGCTTGTTGACCAACTATCGCCATCCCACCCAGCACTATCGGAATGCCAACAGCGCCCAGTAGTAAGCGACGCCTAATGACACTGCAGAGCTTGGCACTAACGGGAAAGCGCACCGACCGCACGGATGCAGCAGAAGCTTGGGGCATGGCAGGAAAAGCATAAGCAAAGCTGGCCTGAGCGGTCTATGCGTACTCATACGGAACTTCACTCCTGGCGGTACGTAATTGCTGCCTCCCCCTTCGTAGGGCATTTTTACTTCGGGGGAATCAGGCCGCGCTGCATCGCATAGCGGACGAGGTCAGTACGTGTGCGCAACCCCAGCTTCCGCATCATATTGGCGCGATGGGTTTCGACCGTGCGGCGGCTGAGGAAGAAGCGTGCGGCGATTTGGGCGCTGGTATAGCCCTCGGCCGTCAACTGCAACACCTCTCGCTCGCGCGGAGTCAGTGCCTCATGAGGATCTGCCAGTGCATCGTGTTTTTCTATGTAGACCTCGATCGCACGAGCAGCGAGTGGTGGGCAGAGATAGCGATAGCCAGCAGCCACCTGACGCACCGCCGTAATCAGCACAGCGGCTTCACAGTCCTTCAGCACATAGGCAGCTGCGCCATTTCTCAGGGCCTGCAAAACATAGGACTCGTTCGCATGCATGGACAGCACAACGATACGAGTATGAGGCGCCTGTTTTCTCGCTCTGCGGATCACTTCTAAGCCGTGGAGACCGGGCAACATGAGATCGAGGATGAGTATATCTGGCCGCAGACGTTCGCTTAGGCGCACCGCCTCTAGCCCATCGCCCGCTTCGCCAATTACCCGAAAATCCTGCTCGGTTTCGAGCAGCGCCCGCATGCCCTGACGGACGATCTGATGGTCATCAGCGAGGAGCAAAGTGATTGTTGCCTTGTCAGCCATCTGATCGTCCGCGACCATAAGGCAGCCTAAACTTACGTAGTCCGATGTAAGTAGCCCTGTACTGTTCTACGTAGTCTGTTGGTTGACACTAGCAAATACAAAGAAACAAAGGCAATGGGCATACAGGCCTAATTGCTCTGGAGAGTGGTTGTCCAGGGGTGGAGCAGGCCCCCAGCCTCCTATCCTCGACGTACGCGGTCGCGGGCACGTCCACGTGTCCGGTGGCAGCCCAGAGGCAGGTGTGCGGTCACACGGGTGCCAGCTCCGGGAGCAGACTCTATAGTGAGCCGTCCTCCCACCAACGCCGCGCGCTCCTGCATCCCAACCAAGCCGCCACCGGCTTTACGGGCCAGCACCGCTTTGTAGTCAAAGCCAACTCCCTGGTCGTGGATCTCGACCACCACCTCATGCTTGTCTACCGAGAGCATAACCGTGGCTGCATTCACCTGGGCATGGCGGGCTACGTTGGTCAGTGCCTCTTGCACGATCCGATAGGCAGTCGTGGCCACCGCTGGTGGCAACCGCGATATCGAGCGAGGAGCGTGGAACGTCACCCTCACCTGCGTCTGGGTACTATAGTTGCTGCAGAACCACTGCAAGGCAGGCACTAATCCCAGGTCATCAAGAACCGCCGGTCGCAGATTGACAGAGAGGTCACGTATCCGCGCGATCAACTCGTTGGCCAGCATAATTCCCCGATGCAGATACTGCTGAGCAGCCTCAGTTCCGAGGGGATCGCGCAGCGAGCGCAGACTCGTCTCCAGAGTCATTTTCAGGCCGGTTAACAGTTGGCCGATCTCGTCGTGCAATTCGCGCCCTATAGCACGCCGTTCCTGTTCTTGTACCTCCAGCAACCGACGCGAGAGGATCTGCAACTGTTCACCATAGTCCCTTACCTGCTCCTCCAGCCGCTTCCGCTCAGTCAGGTCGTGCAACACGGACAGCACACAGCGCCGGCCATCTACGTCGAGCAGGGTTTTTGTCATCAGGGCGTGGCGGATCTCGCCGGACTTTGTACGGAACTGGACGGTCGTTTCAGGCAGGAACGAGTGGGCACGGAGGTGGCGCACCATGCGTGCGCGCTCTTCGGCATTCACCCACAACCCCAGCTCGCTGGAGGTGCGACCGATCACCTCTTCCCGGCTGTACCCTGTGAGGCGGAGGAAGCTGTCGTTGGCGTCCAGGAAACGGCCCTCGGCGAGGGTCGTGATACTCATGGAACACAGGCTGACAGAAAAGACCTTGCCCAGAGGCTCCACAGAGCAGTATGCCGGCGCCGGTTGGGGTGCTCGCCCTTTGACTATGGGTGCACGTCTCTTGGAGGAGATCGCTTTTCTCCGCACGCTTCTTCCTGTTGTTGCTCCTAGATCTGTTCTTACATCCCCTTGGCCTGCTCGCAGCACGACTATCTAGGAGGTTGTCTGGAGCTTAGTATATCGACCGCCAGGCGCGTATGTTTAACTCCCCCTACTCCTCATTTCCCTAATTTCTGCGCTCTTGACCGAGCAAAAAAAATTGATACGTAAGCGCTATGGTGGTAGCTGCTGCAACCCGACGCTTTCTCTCGCGAGAGCAACCAGTCTCGCGTGTGGTCCGGTGGTTCCACGCCTTAGCCGACGAGACTCGTCTGCGTATCATTGAGCGTCTCAGCGAAGGCGAACAGTGTGCGTGAGCTCGCCAAGTTGCTCGATACTGGCCAGTCCCGCCTCTCTTTTCATTGACAACGCCGTGGATGTCATCATCTCGAACTGCGTGATCAACCTCTCGGCGGATAAGGACCGCGTATTCGCCGAGGCGTTTCGCGTGCTCAAACCGGGCGGTCGCTTTGCCGTCTCTGATATCGTCGTGCGCGGCGCAGTGCCGGCGGTGATCCGCAGGAACATGGAGCTGTGGCTCGGCTGTGTTGCCGGTGCCTTAACCGAGCACGAGTACCGCGCCAAGTTAGCCCAGGCTGGCTTTGTAGACATCGAGCTGGAGCCGACACGCATCTACCGCGCCGCGGATGTGTGTGAGTTCCTCTTCGACCACGGCTTTGATGTGGCTACCCTTGCGCCGCAGGTAGAAGGGAAATTCGTGAGCGCCTTTGTGCGTGCCCGCAAACCGGCTACCGTATGAATTTATGCGGACGACATGCAGAGATGTTGCCGACGCGACGAAGGTGGTATCCGCCAGCGCCTGAGGTCGCCTGGGTGGTGATACAGTGTTTCAGGGGGATCGTCACGGATCTTGTCTTGGCTCACTGCGGGGATATCAAAGGCACTGCGGGGGATGAGGCGCGATGAACAAGACCATAGGGGCATGCAGGGAGATACTGGTAGGGGTCGCGGCGCTCGTGCTTATGGGCTGGAGCAGGCCGTGCACTGTCGCAGGTCCCCAAACCCCCCAGGAATGGTTTACAAGCGGGCGACAAACCGTAGAGAGATTGAAAGCGCTCCCTCGGATCGAGCGGCGGGCCAAAAATGTGATTTTGTTCGTCGGCGATGGGATGGGCATCTCCACCGTGACCGCCGCCCGCATTCTTGCCGGGCAACTGCGCGGGGAGAGCGGAGAGGAGAACCTGCTCAGTTTTGAGACTTTTCCCTACGTCGCCCTGTCGAAAACCTACAGCACGAACCAGCAGACCGCCGATTCCGCGCCGACAATGAGCGCCATAGTGACCGGCATCAAGACGGGAGACGGACTGATCTCGGTCACCCAGCACGTCGTCCGGGGTGATCACCGCACCGTCCCGGGCAATATCGCCGCGACGATCCTAGAGCTCGCGGAACAAAACGGCATGGCCACGGGTGTGGTCTCGACCGCCCGCTTGACCCATGCCACGCCGGCGGCCTGTTATGCGCACACGGCAGAGCGCGACTGGGAAGCCGATGCCGATCTCTCCGCTGCCGCTCGCGCTGCTAATTTTCCGGACATTGCCCGTCAGTTGATAGAATTTCCCTATGGCAATGGTTTGGAAGTCGCTTTGGGAGGAGGCCGTGGCAAATTCCTGCCAAACACGGCAGATGACCCCGAGGAGATGGGGAAAAAAGGAGAGCGGCTTGACGGACGTGATCTGACCGTCGAATGGCTCACCAAACCCAGGGCTGCCTACGTGTGGAATAAGGCCCAGTTCGACATGCTAGATCCTGCTGCGGTCGATCACCTGCTGGGGTTGTTTGAGTACTCGCACATGGAATACGAGGTCGATCGGTCGAGTGACGCTGTCGGTGAACCCTCCCTCAGTGAGATGACCGGCAAGGCGATCGACATTCTCTCGCGCCAGGGAAAGGGCTTCTTTCTGCATGTGGAAGGGGGACGCATCGATCACGCCCATCATGCCGGTAACGCTTACCGTGCGCTGACGGAGACCATCGAATTTGCCAAGGCAGTGCAAGTGGCAATGGAAAAGACCTCTCTCGAAGATACGCTCATTATCGTCACGGCGGACCATAGCCATGTGTTCACTATTGCCGGCTATCCCAAGCGCGGCAATCCGATTCTGGGCAAGGTCATAGAACCAGGTGCAAACGATTTCTCCCGTGACTTGCTTGGTCTTCCCTATACTACCTTGGGGTATGCGAACGGCCCGGGGTACACAGGCGCCTCGGGCAGTCAGCCGCGTGGAGTAAAATGGTATCCCCACCTGCCGTCTGCGTACACCGGTGCCCTGGGACGGCCAGACCTCTCGCCGGTGAATACGGCGGCTCCCTCATATCTCCAAGAAGCTGCCGTCCCGCTCCCCACCGAGACCCACGGTGGTGAAGACGTCGCCATTTACGCCCGCGGTCCCCAGGCCCACCTGTTCCAGGGAGTACTGGAACAGCATGTGATCTTCCACGTGATGGCCACGGCGCTCGGCTTTGCTCAGCAATAGACCCTGGGGCTCAGGGTGGTATCAGCCTGTTCCGAGGGAACGGGGTTACTCCAACTTGCCAAAGCGCCGTTGGTACTCTACAAGTACCTGTTCCACGCGCTCGGCCCGCTGACGCTCCTGCTCGGCCCGCTGACGCTCCTGCTCAGCCCGCTGGCGCTCCTGCTCAGCCCGCTGGTGTTCCTGCTCGGCCCGCTGACGCTCCTGCTCAGCCCGCTGGCGCTCCTGCTCAGCCCGCTGGTGTTCCTGCTCGGCCCGCTGGCGCTC
>Ga0308420_1002017_pt1 | contig 10590 bp, 10 predicted proteins | sample HotsprSampleMS55_FD_203802 | JGI IMG/M metagenome (GOLD analysis project Ga0308420, IMG submission 203802) | Hot spring phototrophic mat microbial communities from Mushroom Spring, Yellowstone National Park, Wyoming, United States - 20090730_MS55 ...
TTCCCTACTTCTCGTGATTTTTAATGCATTCATCTACAAAAATTCCACTGAAACACTCGGAAGACCATTAGACTATATTTCTATGCTGGTTTTTGGATTAGGAAATGGAATTTGTGAGACTTTTATTTTTATTGCTTGCTTTAAGTTCGGTGAATCTTGGATGGCAAAATATACAGATAAAAAACCGTTTTTATTTTTAGGCGGTCTTTTGATTTTTATGGCGTTTAGTGGGTTCATTCATAGCGCGTTTTGGATGAACGAATTTCCGCCGCATCTTACTACGAACCCCGAAAAGATGGTCTATAAAGCCTTTTTTATGCCATTGCAGTTTGCATTGGTTATTAGTTGGGCATTGATTTATTTTCTTTATCGTGATATTTGGACGGTGGCGTTCCTACATATTATTGTAGATGTATCCGTTATTTATTCTATTCACTATTCACTATTTTCTCGTAACCTTATCACTGCGGGAGTATGAAGAAGTTTGAAGGAAAAGTTTTAGTAGTCGGAGCATCGGGGCGCACAGGGTTGTGGGTGATTCGTCGCTTGCAACATTACGGCATTGACGTGCGAGCCTTTGCTCGCAAAGCCGATAAATTGGCAGAGTTCAGAAACCTTGAAGTTTCACTTGGCAAAATTCAGAATGCGTCGGCAATTCGGAGTGCCGTGTCAGGCTGTCAGGCAATTATCTGCACGATTGGCGCAAGCGAACTCTTTGGCGAAGCATCACCCGTGCAAGTTGATGGCGATGGCATTATCCGCCTTGTGAATATCGCACGCGAAAATGAGGTCAAAAAATTTATTCTGGTGAGTTCTATTGCCGTTACAAAACCGTTTCACCCGCTTAATTTATTCGGTGGCGTGCTTTCTCAAAAACTGCGCTCCGAAAATCACTTGCGGAGCATCTACGGCAAAGATGGATTTACTTACACTATCATTCGTCCGGGCGGCTTAAAAGACGGTGAACCGTTCAAATACCAACTGCAAACCGGCAAAGGCGATACGATTTCAGGCGTGATTGATAGAGCCGATGTCGCTGAACTTGCCGTTCTCTCGCTGTGGATTAAACGCGTAGAAAATGAAACTTTTGAGGTCATTCGAACTACGCCCGCAGAACAAAAATCGCTTGAACTTTACTTAGAAAAGATTTAACAAGAAAAGGAAGCGAATTGATTTAAGAAGCGATAATATAATGACTTACAAAAAAGTTTCTGTTGAAAATTTACTTGAATGGTTCTCAAAAAATAAGCGAGATTTACCTTGGCGCAAGACCAAAAATCCATATCATATTTGGATTTCAGAGGTCATGCTTCAACAAACCCAAGTCGCAACGGTTATTCCCTACTATCACCGCTTTGTAGAAAAATTCCCTACTATCACCGCATTAGCGGAAGCCAATACTGATGACTTAATGAAGTGCTGGGAAGGGCTTGGCTATTATGCTCGAGCTCGCAACCTTCAACACGCCGCGCAAACCATTCTTCGGGAGCATAATGGCATGCTTCCGCAAACACGCAACGACTTACAAACACTCAAAGGGTTCGGAGCATATACATCGGCAAGCGTTGCAAGCCTTGCATTTGGCGAAGATTGCGCGGCAGTGGACGGAAACGTGCTCCGCGTTTTCGCACGCCTGTATGCCATTCAAGAGGATATTCGCCAACAGACAACGAAGTCCAAAATCGAAGCATTAGCCACACTCAACCTGCCCAAAGGCAGAGCCGGTGAATTTAACGAAGCCTTGATGGAACTTGGCGCAACACTTTGCACCCCTAAACAGCCACAATGCTCCGCTTGTCCTCTGAATCAAGACTGCGCCGCATTTCAGCGACAAGAAGTTTCATTATATCCGTTCAAATCCCCAAAACCCAAACTCCCGCACAAAGAAATTGCGATTGGGATTGTTCAGCGCGAGGATAAGGTTTTAATTGCGTTGCGTCCATCAGAGGGATTGTTAGGAAATCTGTGGGAATTTCCGGGCGGAAAACGAGAGCCGCACGAAAGCCTTGCAGACTGTTGCAAGCGTGAAGTAGAAGAAGAAACAGGATTGCAGGTTGAAGTCGGCGAGTGCATTGCGATGGTTAAGCACACTTATACGCACTTCAAAATCACGCTTCATGCGTTTTTATGTCGGTATGTAAGCGGAGAGGCTTCGCCGAAAAGTAGCCAAGAGATTCGTTGGGTCAAATTAGACGAATTGAAACAGTTCGCTTTTCCCAAAGCGAATCAGCGGGTTATTCAAGCACTGTATCGGCTGAAGAATCCAACGCCACTCCCCTTGTTTGAATCGTCAGTGTCCTAAGTAAATGGATTGGTCGGGAATCAACACGGTAACATCGCCATAGATTTTTGATTGACAGCCTAATCGCGAAGAAAGTGTGAGTCCTACGGCTTCATCTAACTGCTCTTCTTCTTCTTCGGTCATTTCAGGCAGGTTTTCCATTCCCTTTTTGATAATCACATGACAAGTTGAGCAAGCGCACACGCCGCCGCAGTTATGTTGCAGGTGAATGGCGTTTTCCATACACGCGTGAAGGATTGAAGTGCCTTCATCGACTTCAAGCACCACGCTTTTATCGGGTTGATTATGGAACAGCAAGGTGAGTTTATGTCGGCGTACTTGGCTTGGATTGGTCGGTGTATGTGTGGAACTGGTTTGAGCCGTCATTGTTCTTTTGAATGTTTGATTGAAGTGAATTTAGAGCATCGAACAATGAAACGCCGTGTGAACGTTTTGTATTGGTGGTGCAGTTAGAGACGTGGTTTGTTGCGGAATCGCAGTTCCATTTCTCGCACTTTGAGTTGAAGCTCTTCCATCGGAAGTTGCAGGTAATAATTGACAAGGTCGCGAATCATAAGAAGCCGTGAGGAACTGTCGGTAATGAGTCCTTGCTGACGTTTTTGTTCTAATATCTGATAAAGATTGGGGTTTTGAAGTTCTTCGAGGCTGAGCACATAAAGTTCATTGCCTTTTTGAGCACCGTCTCGGATGGCTAATTTTTCAGGCGGAAGTTGCATCGGCGATGTAGTAGCCGGCGTTGCTGTCGGAGGCGGAACGGGCGCAGCCGCAGATAAGGCATCGTGCTCGCCTTTGGATTTCATCATGCGGTTGGTTGTTTCGCGCAATCGCTGTGAAAGAATCTTGATGAAGTTGAGCAGGATTTTAATCGCTTCTGTTGGGCGACTCTGCAACATACGGTCGAAGTTATACTTCGGCATGACGAGCAGTTCTGAGTATTCCTTCACAACAGCAGAAGCAGAGCGTTTTTGCTGTTCAAAGAGCGACATTTCGCCGAGCAATGCACCCGGTCCCAGCGTCATGAACACTTCGTCTTCACCTGCCGCATTTTTCTTTGACAACTCAACTTTGCCTGATAAAATTACATACATAATTTGACCAACAATCAAATTCTCGCGAAACAAGACATAATTCGGCTCAAACCCTTTTACAAAGGCGTACTTGATAATTTGCTCGTACTCTTCTTGCGAGATTCCTTCAAAAATTGGAATCGTTGTTGGGTCAATCTTGTGCATTGTGGATTTTTATCTCAAAAAAGTTTTGTGTTGGCAAATATAAAAGTTCACTTGTGAAAAACAATTTAATGGTGATGGGCGTGATGATGATCATCGTTTTTCCTTTCACTCAAAGCAATGTGATGGTGTGCAATATGTTTGTGAACATGACCGTCTTCAAGTTGAATCGTTACGTGGTCAATATTGAAGCGTTCTTTGAGCAGTTTATTGATGCTGAGGATAAGGCTTTGACTGCAATCATATTCATCAACAACAATGTGGCAACTGAGTGCATTAACGCCTGATGTAATTGCCCAAATGTGAAGGTCGTGCAAGTCAACGACATGTTCGTGCGCACGAAGTTCTTTTTCAATACAGACAATATCCAAATCGCGTGGCACGCTTTCCAGAAGCACATCGATCGATTCGGTTACCACATTCCACCCACCGCGTACAATCAATCCGGCGATGAACAGGCTGACAATGGAATCAAAGGCTTGCCAGCCCGTCAAGGCAATCAATCCTGCCGCTACCAAAACGCCAACTGAACTCATCAAGTCGGAAAGCACATGCAAGTAAGCGGCTTTCACGTTGATGCTACTTTCTTTTGAACGATGCAAGAGTCCTGCACTAATCACATTAGCCAATAAACCAATGCCGCCAAATAGCATCATCTCATCCGTATGAATATCTTTTGGTATGCCAAAACGCATAATGGCTTCGTAACAAATGAATGCGGCAATGAGACAGAGGAAGGTTCCGTTAAGCAATGCGGCAAGAATTTCAATGCGGTAAAGTCCGTAGGTGCGACTTTTCGTAGCCGGCTTTGAGGCAAGCCATATAGCAAGAGAACTCACAAGCAACGCCAAAACATCGGTAAACATATGTCCTGCATCGGCAAGCAAGGCAAGACTTCCGCTTATCCAGCCTCCAACAAGTTCAACTAAAAAAATCCCCGTTGTAACTAAGGTGGAAAGAAAAAGCCGCTTGGAAGCCGTTGTACTTTTTTTGAGTTTCTCTTGATAGATGTGCTGATTGTGTTCCATTTTTAGCGTCTTCTTGATGCGGGCGAAATTACAAAATCCGCCTCACACTTATTCACGATTTAGGGCGAGTTTTTCAGAAAGTTTCGCCGCCCGTTGTGCAGGATAAAGGCTTGCTAAAAGGGTGATGAAAAACGCCAGCACTGCTGTCCACACAAAGTCCCACGCTTCAATCACGACAGGATAGGCTTTGACAATAAAGGCGTTTCCGTAAGGCAATTTTACAAGTCCGTATTGTTGTTGGAGAAAGGCAATCAGGTAGCCCAATGCCAGTCCGCTGACAACGCCGATGACACCAATGAGCGCGCCCTCGATGAGAAAAATGTCTTGCACATCTTTGGCGGTTAATCCGATACAACGAAGAAAATACAGGTCGCGCCGTTTTTCAATCGCCGTCATGGTTAGTGAGCCAATCAGCGAGAGTGATGCGACAATGATGATAAGCATCAGCGCGGCAAAACTTCCCCACTTTTCCATTTTCATCACGCGAAACAAATCGCCGAATTTATCTTCAAGCCGCACCAGTTGAAACGAGTTTTCCAATCCATTTTCTTTAAGCCATTTTTCCACCGCCGCTTGCAACGCCTCGTCAGATAAGGGCTTTCCGAAGATGTCTTTTTTTGGGCGAATATCAATCCCTGTTACTTCGTTTTCAGCATAATCAAACACGCGCTTTCCGGCGTTGAGCGTTGCCAGCACATACACATCGTCATAGACGCGGTGCGTGCGAAAAAAATTTTCAACGCGCATGACAGGCAAATCGGGTCGCGCTTTCATGAGCGGATTTTGTAATGCTTCAAGCCCTTCATCAATCATCTTTGCGCTAATGATGACAATTTCATTTTGATACATCGCACCGAGACGATTTGCCACACCACCGCCAATCGCAAGGTCATAGTCTCCGAATCTGCGCCGGATATCCATATAGCCTGCCAGTTGTTTGATAGCACTTTGCTCAATCGCTTTCATCACCACAACACTGCTTTTTTCTTTTGCCGCCATCAACACTTTGCCTTCAATGAACCGCTCCGCCGAAGCCACTTCGGGCAGGCTTCGCAACGTATTGAGCATTTGTTCTGTAACTTCAATCGTTTGACCTTCTTTGGCAATCAGTTGCACATTGCTGTCAATCGTGAGAAATAGCCCCGTTACAATTCCGCGAAATCCATTCAACACCGACAGCACCACGCATATCACCGTAACGCCAATCACAAGTCCCGCAATGCTAATGCTCGTGATGATGTTGATGCTTTTTACACTGCTCTTAGCAAAGATGAATCTTTTTGAAATAAAAATTTTTATTCCAATAACAGAATTTTTCATCGTCGTATCGCTTGAACGGGATTTAATTTCGCCGCAACGCTTGATGGAATCAGAGACGCAAGCCAGCACACCAACACCGTGAAACTTGAAATCGCCACATAGTTTATCGGCTTCATTGCAATCGCCACATTGCTGATGAAGTAAGTTTCTTCGGACAGTGAAATCAAATGAAGCGACTTCTCCGCTATCGCGAGCAAGAACGCAAGCCCGTTCCCGATAGCAATTCCGACCAACGCCATTAAGAGCGATTGAGCGATAAAAATCGTTTTAATTTGCTTGCCACTCGCGCCAAACGACATCACCACCCCGATTTCTCTGCCCTTCTCCAACACGATGATGAGCAAAGTTGAAATGACATTGAACGCCGCCACAATCGTAACGCTGATGAGCAACAGCGGAATGATGTTTTCTTGAAAGCGAAGCCACACAAAGATGTTTTGATAAATTTGATAAATGGTTCGCGCTTGCATTGGAAACCCGATGATTGCATCTAACTCTCTTGCAGTTTCGCCGACAAAGTCAATCTCTTTGACGGTGATTTCGTAGCCGCTAATCATTTCAGGCATATCTAAAAAAGTTTGCGCTGATGAAAGTGTAGTAAAGGCAATCGCATCATCAAAGCCTTGTGAAAGTCCTGTTTCATAAATGCCTACAACGGTTGCTGTTTCAACGCGCATGGATTTGAGCAGACTTTTGGCGTTCCTCTCGGAACGGGCTTCCTCTTCGGCAACTGATTTTGTGGTGGCAATTACAAGCAGTTTATCACCGACTTTGAGTGCCAGTTTTTGCGCCAATTTCTTACCCAAAAGCAATGGCAGAGTTGCTTTCAATGAATCAGGAAAGTATGCTCCCGCAGTGATTTTGTCGCGAATAAAGGAGTTGTCGGTCTGTGGCTCAACGGCTTTGAGCAATGATGGTTCAAGCAGCGATGCTCCGTTTGCGGATTTTAGAATCACGTCTTTTTGTAGGAATGGGGAAAGCGATGCCACATTTTGAGTTTGTTTTGTTTTTATTGCAATAACAGAATCATATTTCACAAAATCGCCACCAACTTTAACCAAGTGAATGTGTGAGCCGAACCCGATAATTTTGTTTCTAATCTCGTCGCTGAATCCTTGAACAATCGAGAGTGTGAGAATGAGTGCCGCCGTTCCGAGTGCAATTCCGCCTGTTGCGATTGCGCTGATAAAGGTTGGTCGATGCGCCTTTTCTTTGTGTGGGAACAGAAATCGCCGTGCTATCGTGAACTCAAATTTCAACTTTTAAGCGATTTTATTTCAGGACTTTGGACATTTCGATATTAAAGGTCAGTTCATTTGGACTTTCCTTTCCTTCTGCCCAGCAGTTGATGCTCTCAAAGGTTGTTTCGGCGATATTGCGCAAGGCGGTATCGGTCAAAAAGGCTTGGTGGCTGGTGATGAGCACATTTGGGAGCACCATCAGTTGGGCTAAAATTTCGTCTTGCAAAATTTGGTTTGAACGGTCATAAAAAAAGAGTCCTTTTTCTTCTTCATAGACATCAATGCCGAAGTAGCCGACCTTGCCCGATTTCAGCCCTGCCAAAACCGCACTTGTTTTCACCAATCCGCCACGACTGGTGTTAATGAGCATCACGCCTTGTTTCATCATCTCAACGGCTTGCTCATTGATAAGGTATTTGGTGCTTTCAAGAAGCGGCGTATGCAGTGTGATAATATCACTTTCTTTGAGTAGCGTCGGCATATCCACATAGTTTAATCCGTAATGCTCCGTCAGCGATGGGTTTGGATAAAGGTCGTATCCAAGCAAGTTACAGCCGAAACCGTGCAGAATTTTTGCCACGATTGCGCCAATTTTCCCTGTGCCGATAATGCCTGCGGTTTTGCCGTTCATATCAAATCCGACAAGCCCTGTCAGCGAGAAATTTGATTCGCGGATTCGGTTATGGGCTTTCGTGAGTTTGCGATTGAGTGCGAGCATCAGGGCGACGGTATGCTCCGCAACGGCGTAAGGCGAATAGGCGGGCACGTTCGCGACGCGAATGCCCAATTCTTTGGCTTTGACCAAATCGATGTGGTTGTATCCCGCAGAGCGCAGGGCGATGTATCGAATTCCAAAGGTGTGGAGTTTTTCCAGAATGGGAGCCGAGCCTTCATCGTTGACAAAGAGGAGCAAGACATCTGCGCCTTGTGCAAGGTCGACCGTCTCAACAGTCAGTTGCAGTTTTAAAAAGCGAATCTCGTGCTTTCCTGCCGCCGCCTTGAGCAAAAAATCTTTCTCGAAAGTGTGCGCATCAAAACAAGTAACGTTCATTTTTAAGATGTTTCATTAAAAGAATTTAGATGGTGCGGCTTCCACGCGATTACGTCCTTTTTCTTTGGCTTTGTAGAGGGCTTTATCCGCCGCATTGACGAGCGTTTCGGCATCGGTGCAATCTTCGGGATAAGTCGCAACCCCCAGACTTGCCGTGAAGTTGCCGCCGGGCTGTTTTTCTTGATTGACAAATACCGCCTCTTCAATCGCCTTGCGGATACGCTCCGCAAAGATCACCGCTTCTTCTTTTCCGGTTTTTGGGAGCAGAATCGCAAATTCTTCTCCGCCGAACCGTGCGGGTTTATCGGTTTCTCGGCAAATACTTTTCATCAATCGTGCCATTTTAATCAGGGCTTCATCGCCTAAAACATGTCCGTTCGTGTCGTTGTAATGCTTGAACTTATCGGCATCAATCATAATCAGCGAGACCGATTCGTTGAAGCGTTTAGCACGCGCAATTTCCGACTGTAATTCAGATTTGAAATGCCGAAAGTTGAAGAGTTTTGTTTTTTCATCGGTGATAATCAGCCGCTCTAATTCTTTTGTCTTGTCTTCAATTTGCTGACCGAAGTTGCGCAATGCACGCGCCAGTCGTGAGATTTCATCATTGCTCTTGCGTTTCTCAATAAATTCTTCTGACCCCCTCACCACGGCACTCATATCCTTGAAATCATTTTCGCTGACGCTCTTAATAATTTTAGTGAGTTTCTCAATCGGTGCCGCCGTTGTTACATAGATAATCACGCCAACGATAATAAGGATTGGTAAAAAAATAACTGCAAGTATTAACCCGACTTCACGAAGTTCATTAACTTGTTCACGCACGCTCACAGAGGCTTTGCGTAAGTTATTTTGTTTTAATTCGTTCAGGCGATTGGTTTCATTAAACACTTTTACTAAAATTTCATTGTATTCGCGCGTCAGTTTAGAGGCTTTTTCATCAATCGTGCCTTTGGATTGCGCAATGACTTCGGCTTTTCGGAAGTATTCTTCTTGCATCGATTGAATATGTTGAACCGTGCTGGTGAGTTCGATATTTCCTTCGGCGACTTGCAAGAGTTCAGAGATATTGCGCTCTAAGGTGCGTTTTGCCTCTTGGGCATCTTTCAGCCAGTTTGAATTTCCCGATGCCACATATTTCCACAAGTTGCTATCGTAGCGAATCAAACTTTTATTCATTTCGCTGGTATTGACATATTCATTGACGCGCTCACCGACATAGACCTTAAAGTCTTTATCAAAATTATTTAACTGATAGAGCGAAAAAATCGGGAAGATTGCCGACACGATAACTGCGACAATCAGAAGCACCACAATTTTATTGCGAAAACTCATTGTCGGAGCAGTCGAGTTAATCTTGTTTGAAATTTATCACCCACATCGGTGGCTCAAACGGCACTGCGCCGTTTCGCTGAAATATCTTCTGCCCTTCTTTTGAGAGAAATGCCGCAAATCCCAACGGCAACTTATCGGCTTTTGAGTAAAGATAATAGACGGTATTCACCAACGGATAGCGATGCTTATAGACGTGCTCCTGCATGGGCAGATAATAGAGGGAATCGTTTTCGGGTGCGATAGATAAGACTTTGTAGGTCGATGAATCGCGGGTTGCGGGATTGAGATACTCTCGCACATGCGCCATGCCTGTGTAGCCCAATGCTCCCTCAAATTTCCGCACGAACTCTTTCATTTGCGTAGCAGTGGAGCATGGATAGGCATCGCTTGGGAAATCGTCAGCGCGAAGCAGTGAATCTTTTAGGAACTCGCGTTGTCCATCGTTGCGGCTCATAAGGAAGAGTTGAATGGGTTGATTTTTTCCGCCCACCTGCTCCCAATTCTTTATCCGCCCTGTCAGAATCTCGCGCAGTTGCTCCGTTTTCAGTTTGGTGATAGGATTTTTTGGATTAACGATAAAACACATCGCGTCGTAGGCAATCGGCTTATGCACATAACTTAAATCGGCTTCTTTGATGGCGGCTAATTCGTCGGCATTGAGCGTTCGCGACATCACAATAAAGCGTGTTTCTTTGTTGACGAATCGCTCGACGGCTCTGCGGGTTAAATCGGCTTCGTTGGTTAACTCTGCTCCTTGCCAGATTCGCATAAACTCTTTTGTTTGAAGATTCAAAATCGGCGCAATGCTTTCATCAGAGACGATGTTTAACTTTCCTGCGGTTGTTGTCTCTCCTTTTTCAAGGGCGCAGTTTATTGCAATAACAGATAACAATACAACCGCTATGCTTGTGCGCATCGGCATATCTCACTCTGTCAGTTGAATTTGCACGCGCGTTGGCACTAATCCCATTGCATTGAGCACAAATTGTCCGTCCGTTTCTTTTTGGCTCGCGTGCATATAGGCAGAAAAAATCGGCGGAAAGTTGCCCAAGTTCGTCCGGAAAAACGAGTAAATATCGACCGT
>Ga0308420_1002019_pt1 | contig 10589 bp, 5 predicted proteins | sample HotsprSampleMS55_FD_203802 | JGI IMG/M metagenome (GOLD analysis project Ga0308420, IMG submission 203802) | Hot spring phototrophic mat microbial communities from Mushroom Spring, Yellowstone National Park, Wyoming, United States - 20090730_MS55 ...
GGCTCCAGGTGGAGCATACGGTGACTGAGGAAGTGACCGGCCTGGACCTGGTCGCGCTGCAGCTCGCTATCGCCGGGGGCGCGACCCTGGCCGAACTCGGACTCGGGGATGGGCCCCCGGCGCCGCGCGGCTTCGCCATCCAGGCCCGCGTCAACGCGGAGCGGATGACGGCGACCGGGATGGCCTACCCGGCTGCAGGGACGGTCACTGCGTTCGCGCCGCCCGCGGGACCATTCGTCCGCGTGGACACGGCCGCGGCGGCGGGCGCCAGCATCAGCCCGGCGTTTGATTCGCTGCTGGCGAAGGTGGTCGTCCGCTCGCCGGCACCGGAGTTCGGGACGGCCGTCGCCCGCCTCCGCCGGGCGCTGGGCGAGTTCGAGGTGGCCGGCGTGGAGAGCAACCTCGGATTCCTGCGTGCACTTGCCGAGCGGCCGGAGCTGGCCGCGGCCGACCTGTACACCCGGTTCATCGATGACCACGCCGCGGAGCTGGTCGAGCGCGCCGCGCAGCTCGCGCCGTCGGCACCGGAGGCACCCCCGGCCGGCGCCCAGGTTGCGGGGGCCCGCATTGACACCAGCGACCCGCTGGCCGTGCTCGATTACGGGAAGCGCCGGGCCGCTGCGTCGAGGCCTGAGCCCCAGCCGGTCGCCGAAGGTGAAGAAGCCGTCCGCGCGCCGCTGCAGGGCACCATCGTCGCCGTGCAGGCGGAGCCCGGGCAGAAGGTACGGGCCGGGCAGGTGGTGGCGGTGATGGAAGCGATGAAAATGGAGCACGAGGTGACGGCGCCGTGCGCGGGGACGGTGGTGCGGGTCGAGGTTGGGCAAGGGGTGCCGGTGGTCGAGGGCGCCGTACTGCTGACCATCGCCCCGGGCGAGGCCGACACCGCGGCCGAAACGGGGACCGAGGAGGTCGACCTCGACCGCATCCGGCCGGACCTCGCCGAGGTGCTCGAACGGCGCGCCCGCACGCGCGACGAACGGCGGCCGGAGGCGGTGGCGAAGCGGCATGCGACGGGGCATCGCACGGCGCGGGAGAATATCGCCCACCTGTGCGACCCGGGGACGTTCATCGAATACGGGCCGCTGGTCCTCGCCGCACAGCGGGCGCGCCGGTCGCTGGAGGAGCTTATCGAAAAGACGCCTGCCGACGGCCTGGTCACCGGCGTGGGGAGCGTCAACGGCGAGCTGTTCGGGGACCCCGCGAGCCGGTGCGCGATTATGGCCTACGACTACACCGTGCTCGCGGGCACGCAGGGCGGTCAGAACCACCGCAAGACGGACCGGATCATCGACGTGGCCGAGCAGGGCCGCATGCCGTTCATTCTGTTCGCCGAGGGCGGCGGGGGCCGGCCGGGCGACACCGATATCGTTGCGAGCGCCCTTTCGCCTCCGACCTTCACGCGCTTTGCTCAGCTCTCCGGGCTCGTACCGATGATCGGCATCACGACGGGGCGGTGCTTCGCCGGCAACGCAGCGCTGCTGGGCTGCTGCGACGTCGTGATTGCGACTGAAGATGCGAACATCGGGATGGGCGGCCCGGCGATGATCGAAGGCGGCGGCCTCGGCATCTACGCCCCGGAGGAGATCGGACCGACGTCGGTCCAGGTGCCGAACGGGGTGATCGATATCCTCGTCCGCGACGAAGCCGAGGCAGTCGAGACGGCGAAACGGTACCTCTCGTACTTCCAGGGCAGCCTGCCGACGTGGGAGGCCGCCGACCAGCGCCTGCTCCGCTCGGTCGTGCCGGAGAACCGGCTCCGGGTGTACGACGTGCGGAAGGCGATACGGCTCGTCTTCGACACAGGGTCGGTGCTTGAGCTGCGGCCGAAGTTCGGCCTCGGCATCATCACGGCGCTGGCCCGGCTGGAGGGGCGGCCGGTGGGTGTGGTGGCGAACAACCCGGCGCACCTCGGCGGCGCGATCGATTCGGACGGGGCGGATAAAGCGGCGCGCTTCCTTCAGCTGTGCGATGCGTTCGACCTGCCGGTGGTCTACTTCTGCGACACCCCGGGCATCATGGTCGGGCCGGAAGTGGAGAAGACGGCGCTGGTTCGGCACGCGGCGCGGCTGTTCCTCACCGGTGCAAACATCAGCGTGCCGACGTTCACGGTCATCCTGCGCAAGGCGTACGGACTGGGGGCGATTGCGATGGCGGGCGGGACATATCACCGGCCGCTGTTCACGGTGGCCTGGCCCACGGCCGAGTTCGGCGGCATGGGGCTCGAAGGCTCGGTGAAGCTCGGCTATCGGAACGAGCTGGCCGCAATCGCGGACCCGGAAAAGCGGCGGGAGTTCTATGAAGCGATGGTGGCCCGCGCCTACGAGCGGGGGAAGGCGCTCAACCAGGCCTCGCTGTTCGAAGTGGACGACGCGATTGACCCGGCCGAGACACGCGACTGGCTGACGGGGCTGTTGCGCTCCATCCGGCCCGGCCCGCCCCGGACCACCAAGAAGCGTCCGAACATCGACGCCTGGTAGCGAGCAACGGACCGCGGCGCGCTGGCACGGGGCAGCCCGCCACTCAACAAGGCTGCAGCCACCTCATTGCCCTGGTGCACGGGATGCAGTCCACCTGAGCACTTCGGCCGGGCTCATTTGAGACAGTATCTCATTCCGGGTCCGGGCATGCTTGGGGGCTGTGTCGACGGTCCACCTGTCTCCGGCATCAGGAACCCTCACCGAGGCGCGGGCGCGCGCCCTGGCGGCGCGAGGAAGGTTCGTGGCAAGCATGGGGCTCCTGGCCGCGGTGCTGTTTGTCGTCGTCATCATTGCGACCGCGTTGGGGCCGGTTTCGATTGCGCCGCTGCGGGTATGGAACATCATCGCGGCCGAGCTGGGCCTGCCCCTCGGCGCCGTCGACAGCGAGCGCGATGTTGCGGTCGTCATGCAGCTGCGGCTCCCGCGAATTCTTCTTGCGGCAATCTGCGGCGCGGCGCTGGCGGTCGCTGGAGCGGCGCTGCAGGCGGTCTTCCGGAATCCGCTCGCCGAGCCGGGGGTGACAGGCGTGTCGTCGGGGGCCTCGCTGGGGGCAGTGGCGGTGCTCTACTGGAATCTCGACGCCTGGCATCCGCTGGTGCTGCCGCTGGGTGCGTTTTTCGCGGCAGCGGCGACCGTAGCGGTGGTGTATGGCATCGCAGCGGGCACGAACCGGTCCTCGGTCGCCACACTCGTCCTCGTCGGGCTCGCGATCAACGCGTTCTTGAGCGGAGTCGTGAGCGCCTTCGTCGCGAACGCCCGGAACGAGCAGGAGATTCGCAGCATCATCTTTTGGTTGCAGGGCGGGCTGGAGGCGCGTACCTGGGAGCACGTCCGGCTTGCGCTTCCGCCGGTTCTCGTCGGCGTAGCCGGGCTGGTTGCGGTTGGGCGTGACCTGAACCTGCTCTTGCTCGGCGATGACCTGGCGACGAGCGCCGGTGTCGCGGTGCGACCGGTTCGGTGGCTCATCCTGGGGCTGTGCGCGCTGGTCACCGGTGCGGCGGTGGCCGTAACCGGGGTCATCTCGTTCGTCGGCCTGGTGGTTCCGCACGCGCTGCGCCTGGTTATCGGCACCGATAGCCGCGTGCTGCTCCCGGCGAGTGCGCTGGCGGGGGCATCGTTCCTCGTCATCTGCGACACGATTGCGCGGATGGCCTTCCAGCCGGTCACGCTCCAGGTAGGGGTCGTGACGTCGCTGATCGGGGGTCCCCTCTTCCTGGCGCTGGTGATCCGGACCCGCAAGGAGTTTGCCCTGTGAGCGGAGCAGTGCTGATCGAGGCGCGCGACGTTCGCCTGGCGCTCGAAAGCCGCGAAATCCTGAAGCGGCCGTCGCTCAAGGCCGCTGCGGGCGAGCTGATCGGCCTGGTCGGGCCGAACGGCGCGGGGAAATCCACGTTACTGCGGGTGCTTGCAGGGCTGCTCTGGCCGTCGGAGGGATCGGTCTTCCTGGAAGGGAGGCCGATAGGCGAACTTTCGCGCAGGGAGCGGTCACGGCTCATCGGTTACGTGCCGCAGGATGTCCGAATCGACTTCCCGCTGACAGCGGAGCAGGTCGTCCTGCTCGGGCGGCACCCGCACAGTCGTCGGCTGTCGACGGATTCTGCCCACGACTATGCGCTGGCAGCGCTCGCGCTCGAACGGGTGGGGATGGCGCCCTACCGCGACCGGAAGGTTTCGACGCTCTCCGGCGGCGAGCGCCAGCTGGTCATGCTGGCCCGTGCGCTGTGCGGCGAGCCGCGGGTGCTACTCCTCGACGAGCCGGTCTCAGCGCTTGACCTGAAGCACCAGCTCCTGGCGCTGGCGATCGTACGGGACACGGTTGACGCGGGAGCCGCCGGTGTGGTGGTGCTGCACGACCTGAACCTTGCTTCGCGGTTCTGTGACCGGGTGCTGGTGATGCACCAGGGCCAGATCAAGGCGGCCGGGTCGCCATCGGAGGTGCTCCGACCGTCGCTGCTGCGGGAGGCGTACGGCGTCGGAGTGGCGGTTCGGCACGATGACCTCATCGACCGGCCGTCAGTCGTGGCGGTGCGCCATCGCCACAGCAACCCGGTAGCGGTGACGGGAACCGAGGCCACGCTGCCTCGCGCGCTCGGTGCGCTCTTCCGGACCGGGTGTATCGACGTCGTGGTGCTCGCACCGACAGGCTCAGCGGCAGCGCTTTTCGCCGGGGAGCTCGGGCTGCGGGTGCACGACCCGGGCAGCGCGCTCCCGCCGGACCTTGCCGGCCTGACCGTCATTGCGGTGGGCGAACAGGCAGTGCAACTGCCTCACGGGACGGGAGCGGTCCTACGGGCCGACGGGCCGGACTCGCTCCTGGAGCTCCTCGACGCCATTCACAACTGCCCGACCGAGTCGAACTTCGGCGCCTCACCTGGGGCGGCGTCCGACTTCGGGCGGGCCATTGTGCATCCAAAACTCGACCACTCGGAGGTTTCACGATGACGCGATTTCGCAGGCTCATTCTCATTTTCGGTTTGACCGCCGCTGCCACGGTGCTCGTGGCCGGCTGCGGCGGCGACGACGATGACACAGGCAGCGCCGATACCGGCGCCCCGCCGACTGCAACCGCACCGGCGACCCAGGCCGGTGCTGCTCCTTCGCCAACGGCGACTCCCGCCTCTGCGTTCCCGGTAACGATTCAGCATGAAGGCCGCTCGGTAACGATTAAGGAGCGGCCGAAGCGGATCGTCGCACTCTCGCACGACGTGGCAGATATCGCACTGCGTCTGGCCGGCCCGGAACGGGTCGCGGCGTTGCCCGCCTCAAACGGAACTCCTTCACTCGCGGCCGGCGCGGCGATGGCCGGGAGTGTCGCGACGAAGCTGCCGCCGGGCACGAATCCGGAGCCGGAGCAGATCCTGTCACTGAAGCCGGACCTCGTGCTCATCACGACGCGGCATGGCGGCGAGCAGGATGCGGCGAAGCTCCTCGAACAGGTGAACGTGCCGCTCCTCATCTTTGCCCACTGGGGGAAGCCGGAGGAGATTGCGGAGAACGTCCGGGTCATTGGGAAGGCTGTCGGCGAAGTTGAGAAGGCAGAGCAGCTCGTCAAGGAGATGGAGGCGGGCATGGAGCGGGTCAAGAAGGCCCTTGCCGGCGTGCAGACGAAGCCCCGCGTGGTAGCCTTCTCCGACCAGGCGAACCGTCCGTTCCTCATCGGAAAGTCGGGCGGCGGGATAACGCCGGCGCTCATCGCGATGGCCGGGGGTGAGCTGGTGGCCGACCAGGGAGGCCCGGCCCAAACGGAGCGGGTCGTGGCGCTGAACCCGGACGTCATCGTCATCATCGACGTCTGGGGCAAGGGGCTGGAGAACTACCGGAGCATCCTTGACGCGCCTGCCGTCCAGGCGCTGCCGGCGGTGAAGAACAACCGGATCATCGTTCTGCCCGCGTGGCAGGCCTTCCTGCCCACGGACCAGGTGTGGGTGGGGCTGGAGGCGCTGGCGAAGGCGCTCCACCCGGAGGCGTTCAGGTCGTGAGCAGGCATCTGCGCTGCGTGTTTTTCGGGTTCGATTCGCACCGGGCGCTGCCCGTGCGGGCGGGTGTGGAGAAGGCCCGGGAGCTGTACGGCGTGACGGTCGAGGCGGCCTGCTACGACCGGGAGGCGCTCCTGGAGCGATCTCTCGAGGAAGCCGCTGCACTGGCGCGAGCCGCCGATGCCGTGTTCGTGGCAAGCCTCGCAGACGACGCCTACCTGGAGCACGCGCGGGTGCTTGCTGGGAACTGCGAACGGTTTTATCCGAGCGCGCCGAACACCCTCGACATCGCGGGAATGGCCCGGGTTCCCGGTCTCCGGCTCGATGACCCGAGTGCGGCCGGGATGCTGGCCCAGGCTGCAGGGGCGCTGGCGGCTGCCGGGAAGCCGGTGCCCCCGTTCCCGGGGCTTCTTGCGACGGTGCTGCCCCAGGTCGCCCATCTGCTCCCGGCGGAGCTGACTGCCATCCGGTCCCTGGGGCGGGTGCTCCAGGCGATGCTGAACCTTTCGCCTGGAAACGTCGCCCTGGCGTTCGCCGCGATTGCCGCGGAGAAAGGGTTCGACAACGTATCGGACCCCGGGTGGCCGGAGGTCTTCCCGGCGTGCGGGTTTTGGCACCCGAAGGTCGGCCTCACAGCCACCTGGGAGGAGTTTGAGCGGCTGCGCACGGGTACCGGTAACCGGGCGGCCGTTGCTGGCCGGGTTCTGCTGGTCGTGTTCTCTACGCAGGTAACCTCGGGCAATCATGCGCATCTCGACGCGCTCATCGAGGCGCTCGAACGGGAAGGGCTTGATGTGGTGCCGTGGTTCGGCGCCCTGGATGCCGCAGGGCGGGTGGACGAAGTGCTCCAGGTCCCGGGCATCGACCTTGTCATCAATGCCTCCGGGTTCACGCTGACGGGCACGCACGGGCAACCCAACGTCGCCGGGGACGTGCAGCTGCTGAGTGCCTGGGATGTCCCCCAGGTCAACGCGGTCCCGCTGCTGTTCCAGGCAGTGGAAAGCTGGCGCGAGAACCCCATCGGCCTGGCGCCCATGGCGGTAGCCATGCAGGTCGCCGTCCCGGAGCTTGAGGCAGCCTTGGCGCCGAGAGTGTTTGCCGGGCGAATGGAGCAGAACGACCGGATGGAGGCGGTGAACGGCAACCTGCAGCGGGTCGCGCGGCACGCGCGGAGAATTGTTGGACTCCGGAAGCGTCCGAACGCCGAGAAGCGGATTGCAATCGTTCTTTTTTGCGTTCCGCCCGATGGCGGCGCGGTCGGCACTGCAGCCTACCTGGACGTGTTCGCGTCACTCCATGTGTTGATGGAGCGGCTGCGAGCCGAGGGCTTTGCTGTGGAGGTCCCGGCCTCGGCGGAGGAGCTTCTCGAGACGCTCGTGAATGACGAAGCGGGTGCGAAGCGTACGGGTGTGGCCATCGCCGACTGGTACCCGGCGGCGGAGTATGTCCGGGGTGCGCCGGAGCTGGTGCGGGTGAGCCGACAGTGGGGTCCGGCGCCGGGGGAAATCGACACCGACGGGGTAGCGCTCGCGATCCGGGGGGCGGTCTTCGGCAACGTGGCGGTCCTGGTGCAGCCGGACAATGGCGGCTACAGCGACCCGATCGGGCTCCTGTACAGTACCGACGCGAGTCCGAGCCACAGCTTCACGGCGCTGTACGACTGGATTGCCCGGAGGTTTCGGGCAGACGTCATCCTGCATTTCGGGACGCACGGCGCGCTCGAGTTCATGCCCGGAAAGCAGGCAGGGCTGGCAGCGAACGACTTCCCGGACGCGCTCATCGGCGAGACGCCGCACGTCTACTACTACTGCATGAACAACCCGGCAGAGGCTGCAATTGCCCGGCGGCGTTCCGCCGCGGAGATTGTGAGCTACCTGAGCCCGCCCGTTGCCCGGGCAGGTCTGTACGGGGCGCTGGAAGCCGCCAGGGACGCGCTCCGGGCAGCGCTGGAGGAGTCGGAAAACATGCAGCGCTTTGATGCGCTACGTGCGGCTGCGGGAACCGCGGGGCTCGACACCGTTGTGCCGCCGGACAGCGCCCAGGACCCGCACACATATCTCGAACGGGTGGCGCGGGCGCTGGATGAGCTGGAGCAGACGCTGATTCCGCTCGGCCTGCACGTCCTCGGGAAAGGCATCGCCCCCCGTGAGGCGATCGATATTCTCAGCGCCGCCTGCGAGTACCCGTTAAACGGCGAGAGCGGACAGAGCCTGTTCGATGCGGTTGCGGCAGTGACCGGGGATGAACGGGCTGCCCGGGAAGCCCTCGCGCAGCTGGCCGGGGCGGTTGCACGCGGTGAACCGCTGCCGACCGGGCACCCGTGGACGGAGCTCGACCCGCAGTTTCTCGGACGGTGGCATCGGTATCTGTCTGAACGGGTCTCGCTGCTCGATGCAGGGAACGAGCTCGACGGGCTGGTGCGCGCCCTCTCGGGCCGGTACATCCCGCCCTCGCCCGGCGGGGACCCGGTACGAGAGCCCGACGCGCTGCCGACCGGACGGGGACTTGTCGCGCTCGACCCGTATCGCATCCCAACCATGCCCGCAATCGAAGCAGGGGCCCGGCTGGCCGACGAACTGGTGGAGGAGGCCGCCAGGGCAACAGGCAGCTACCCGGAGACGATCGGGGTGGTTCTGTGGGGGCTCGAAACTATCAAAGCCCGGGGCGAGGCGATTGCGCAGGTCCTGCGGCTGATCGGCGTGCGGCCCGCGGCAGACTCGTTTGGTCGGATGACGCGCTTCGAAATCATCCCGCTGGAAGAGCTGGGACGGCCGCGCATCGATGTGCTCCTGACGGTCTCCGGTATCTTCCGGGACCTGTTCCTGCCATCGACAGGACTGCTCGACCGGGCATTCCGGGCGGTGGCCGAGCTGCCTGAACCACCCGAGTCGAACTACGTGCGGAAGCACGTTCTCGAGACGGCAGAACGGCTTGGTGTGAGCTTCGCTGAGGCGTCGGCCCGGGTGTTCTCCCAGCGGGCGGGGCGGTACGGAACCGGCGTCAACGACATCGTACTCTCTTCGCAGTGGGACGACGCCGAGCAGCTCGCGGAGGTGTTTTCTGACTCGATGGCCTATGCCTACGGGGAGCGCCAGGCATCCCGGACGCTGCCTGCAGTTTTCCGCCAGCTGCTCGGGACGGTGGAGACGACGTTCCAGAACGTTGACTCCACGGAGGTTTCGCTTTCTGACGTCGACCACTACTTTGAGTATCTCGGCGGCCTGACCAATGCCGTCCGGGCGGCGAGCGGCAAAGAGCCGGTCGCGCTCGTCGCAGACACGTTCCGCCGCGACGGGCGGGTGCGGACGCTGCGCGAGGCGCTTTGGGTTGAGACCAAGACGCGTCTCCTCAACCCGAAATGGCGCGAGGCGCTGCTCGAGCACGGCTACAGCGGAGTGGCACAGGTCGCTACCCGGCTGGACAACACGTACGGGTGGTCGGCGACGACTTCCGTGGTAGACGGGCGGCTGTTTACCGAGGTCGCGGAGACCTACTTGCTCGACGATGAGCTTCGCGAACGGATGGCACGGGAGAATCCGCTGGCCGTCCGCCGGATGGGCGAGCGGCTCATCGAGGCAGCGCGGCGCGGGCTGTGGGAGGCCCCGGCTGACGTGCTGGAGCGTCTCGAGTCGGCTGTCGCGGGTCTCGACGAGGCTATCGAAGGGGTGGCAGTCCATGTTCGCTAATACTGCCGCAGAGGAGCAGGTTGCCTTCCCCTTTTCGGCCATCCTTGGCCAGGACGAGCTGAAGCTTGGGCTGCTGCTCAACGCGGTCGACCCGCAGATCGGCGGCCTGCTGGCCCTCGGGGACCGGGGCACGGGCAAGTCGACCACCGTCCGGGCACTGGGCGAGATGCTGAAGCTTGCGGATATCTTCGCTCCGGTCGTCACGCTGCCGCTGGGGGCGAGCGATGACCGCGTCCTTGGGGGGCTGGACCTGGAGGCGGCCCTCGTCCGGGGCGAGAAACGGTTCGCGCCGGGGCTGCTGGCTGAGGCCGACCGGGGCTTCCTGTACATCGACGAGGTCAACCTGCTCGACGACTACCTGGTGGACCTGCTCCTCGATGTTGCGGCGAGCGGGGTCAACCACGTTGAGCGGGATGGGTTGAGCGTGACGCATCCGGCGAGGTTCGTCCTCGTTGGGTCTGGAAACCCGGAAGAGGGCGACCTGCGCCCGCAGCTGGAAGATCGCTTCGGTCTGGCGACGTGGGTCCGGACCATTACGGACCTCGAAACCCGACGCGAGATCGTCCTTCGCCGGCTTGCGTTTACGGACGACCCGGCCGGGTTCGCGCAGCGGTTTCGTGAGGCGGACCGGGAACTCGCCGAACGGGTGCGCCAGGCGCGGGAGCGTGTCAGCGCGGTCGAGCTGTCGCCGCGGGCGCTGGACGCGGTGGTCAATGTCGTTGTCAGCTCAGGCGCAACCGGGCACCGCGGAGAGATCGTGCTCGCCCGCGCGGCGCGGGCACGCGCGGCCCTGGAGGGCAGGAGCGAGGCTGCGCCAGCGGACGTCGCCGCAGTCGCGCCCATGGCGCTGCGCCACCGGATGCGGCGCGAGCCGTTCGATACCCCCGACACGGTTGACGGTCGACTGCACGAGACGCTTGCGGCACTCGGGCTGGCGGAGTGATTACGGA
>Ga0308420_1002022_pt1 | contig 10571 bp, 4 predicted proteins | sample HotsprSampleMS55_FD_203802 | JGI IMG/M metagenome (GOLD analysis project Ga0308420, IMG submission 203802) | Hot spring phototrophic mat microbial communities from Mushroom Spring, Yellowstone National Park, Wyoming, United States - 20090730_MS55 ...
TCCTGTGATTTTAAAGACTTAGATATGTCAATGTATTGATATAACCAACCTAAAAGTTGGTAGGCATCAGAATACTGCGGATCAGCAAATATGATCCACTTTAGTTCATATTCAGCAGCTTTAAAATCTTCTAAAACTTTTTCCTTTCTTGCTACTGTCATGGTTTGATTTTTTCTGTAAAATTCTTCTGTAATTACAGCCCTGTTAATTAAATAATAAGCATATCCATACAAGGCAGCTAAATATAAAGAAGGTCTTGCCCTAGGTCTAGCTAAGTTAAAGTGCATATTCATCAGGCGAATAGCATCGTCCTTGTTACTAGGATCACCTAAAACTATTTCACTTTCTAAATCTCTTAAATCTCCAAAAAATTTTAAGTTTTTAGCCAATTTATTATCTAATAAGATTTTTAAGGCTGAATTTAATTTACCAAATACATCTAATTTATCTTTACCTAAAATATTTAATTGATTTAATAAGCTAGCCCTAGCTTGTTCAGCTTGTCTTTTTGCTAGTTCTAAAGAAGTATCTATCATTTTTTTATAATAGTAAACTGCATACTTTTTATAGAGAGTTTCTGTATGTAGGTTTTTGTTTTTTAAATGAAACATATTTTCTGTATTGTAAAAATAATTGGTAGCTGAATCTTTTAAACTACCCTCGTTGTATAGTTCTCTAGCTCTGTTTTCAAAATAACGAAAACTTTTTTCCATCTCTGCCTTATCCATCTCTACACCTAGACGAGGATCGTAGTTTTCTAAAAACACTCTCAATTCACTCAAAGAGTCATTTATAGAGCCTAAACCTTCAAAGTTTTTTGATTTAAGTAGATGTGCCTTTAAACAAGTAGGATCATTTTTACAGATTTGCACGGGTACACAATCTTCTCTACTCCAACAGAGATCGTCACGTGGAGGAAGTGGTTTTAAAAAACTATCTAAAATTTGGTTACTCTCTTTAAATTTCTTTTCTTCGTGTAAAGCACTTGCATAAATATAGTCTAATAAGTCAGTGAGGATACTTGACTTGTCTTTAGATTTCTGCCTGAGTTCTTTTAGTTTGTTTTTAATTTGAGTAGTAGAACTATTTTCAATAATTTTTTTTTCCAAAAAGTTTAGTAAATCTCTTTTATCTTCTAAGATTGCATTTGGATCTTCTAGTAGAGAAATAATTTCTTGTGGAATTTCACTTGTCTGGTTTATATAACTTATTTCTGCTATTTTACGGACAATCTTATCTCGATTATAAAAACTTGGGTTAGATTTTAGAATATATACATATTTAGATAAGGCTTCTGGAAGACTTTTTTTTTGTTCTAGTTCTTCTGCAATTAATTCTTGAATAGCTGAAAGATCTTCTTTATACTCAGGATATTTTTCCATTAGTTCTTTTTCTAGTTTTAGATATTTACTTAAAACAGAAACTTTTTGAAGTTTTGATTCCCACTTGAGAAGAATTGCCTTATGATAAAAATCTCCTTCTATTTGGTGTAATTTTAAGTTTTCAGAATTTAACAGAGAATTTAACTCTTCTGTCCTTTTTCTGTTATATAAATCTTCTAAGTTTGAATCTAAAACCTTTGTTTTGAAAATAAAATATTTAGGATCTTCTTCAAAAAAAGCTCTAATCGAATCCAAGGCTAATAAATACCAATCCCTAGAAACTCTTCCACTTAGAAGCTTTACTTTTTCATACTGATCCCGTATAGTAGGTTGCTTAGGAATAGAACCATAAGCAGGGACAAAATAGACGTTAATTGCATTGTAAATAGCTTGTGAATATAGTACTGTGCCACCATTAAAACTAGAATACTTTGAATCAAAAACAGAAGCATTTGTAGGAGTTAAGTAAATTTCTTTTCCTGTTTCTAAGTCTTTTTTTACAATTACACTAGCATCTTTTAAATCTAATACTCCATTTTGGTTAGTATCTTTGCGAATAGAGGTATAAAATAAAAATCGATTTTTTTCATCCATGCTAGGAGAAAAATCCATATATTTATCTTGCGTTAGGCGTTTTTCTTCACCTGTTAAAATGTTTAAGCTATAGATTTCCCCATTTGGCTCATCTTTAAATGACAAATACACTACACTAGTCTCACTAATAAAATGAGGAGAAGTCCCACCTTGATTTGTAAGGGGAAACATTTTTCCAGAAGAAATTTCATATAAAACTAAGTTTAAAATTCCTACAGAAAAGCGTTCACTTGCAAATACTAAGTATTTGCCATTTGGTGCAAAAGTAGGATCTGTATCTTTATATCGATCTGAATTAAAATTTTTTTTCCTATCTTGATTTGTTATAAATATAGGGTCTTCTTTGGAAATTTCTTGTCCTTTCAAGTGAGCTTGAATCCATTTCTCTGGCTCAACTTCTAAAAGTACAATATCTCCTTCAGAATCAAACTCTTCTGAAACATAAGCTAAAAGTTTTCCATCAGGACTAATAGCTGGCTTATATTCACTAGCTGGATGAGTTGTCACTGGTAATACAATAGAAGTTGTAAGGTCTCGAAACCATATATCGTAATTTCCCTCTTTATCAGTAGCAAAAAAAAGAAAACGTCCATCTTTAGTAGTAGAAGGATTTAAATTAGTTCCTTTTTGAACTGTGAGAGGAAATGGTTTATCTGAATTAGAATTAAAATAGTAATTTGTAATAACATTATATTGAAAATTTAATGGCTTTATTTTAATACTCTTTTGAAAAAGAGTACAATTTAGTGCAAAAAACAAAATCGTAAACAACAAAATTTGAAAAATCATGTTTTACTCTAAAACTATAATAAATTTAGCACCATTGGAAATAGGCTTATACTCTAAGCTACCATACATACTTTTTTCTATGATCATCTTCGACATATAAAGTCCAATTCCTGTCCCTTTATTCTTAGTTGTAAAGTAAGGATCAAAAATTTTACTTTGAATTGATGGATCAATTCCTCCTGCATTGTCTGATATAGAAAAGATTTTTTTGTTATTTTCTATTCTTGTGCTAATTATAATTTTTCCATCCTTTATACCTCTATCTTCAAAAGCATCAAAAGAATTATTTAAAATATTTAAAATAACTTGTGAAATTTCTCCAGGATAGCCAAAAATTACAATTTCATTTTTACAATCTATTTCAATTTGTACTTTGGTTTTGTGTAATCGATTTTCTAAAATAACTAAGGTTTTATTTAAACAGTCAGAAATAAGATTAAACTCAACTTTATCTTTTTTAGGATGAAAGAAATCTCTAAAATCATCTATGGTTTTAGACATATGTTCTATAACAGAAAGAAATTTTTTTTCTGACTTAGTCATAAGTTCATCTGTTAGCTCTCCATACTTATAAGCATCTACTAGATTTTGAAAAATTCCTGAAAGAGAACTTAAGGGCTGTCTCCATTGATGTGCAATATTTCCAATCATTTCTCCCATAGATGCTAAACGAGATTGAGAAATTAAAAGATGATCTTTTTCTCTATTTCTTGCCACTTCTTCTTTTACTCTTTGTTCGAGTTTTAAATTCATGTTTTTTATTTCAGTTATATCATTTATTATCAATAAAAAATATATTTTATTGTCAACAGTAGTAAAACTTGACCAGTTTGTTTCAATAAATATTTTCTTCTCTGGGATTTCAAAACAAACATTATCACGTAAAACTTGTTCTATTGTTTTAACATTAGAAATATCTATATAGTTTATATCTTGAATAGGTGGGAAAAATTCAGTAATTCTCTTTTTGTAAACAAGTTCTTTAGTTAAACCCAATAGATCTAGAAATTTATTATTATAAATTGTACATACTAATTCTTCATTTAACAAACAAATTCCTACGGGAGCAATTTCAAGTATATACTTTAATATATTTTCATTATAGCGAGATTGTATTTCCCACAGCTTAGTAGATGTAATATTATGTAAAATGGATACTCCCCCATCTATATTTTTATCTAAATTAAAAATAGGAATAGAAGCAATCTGAAATATTTCTCCTTCATAAGAAATTTCTGATTCAAAAGAATTTCCTTTAATTGCAGAATAAAAACTTGACAAAAGCAAGTCCCAAAGCTTAGAAGGTAAGATTTCTTCTAAATATTTTCCTTGGTAATCTACATTTTCCCAGCTTGTCTTTAAAATCTGTTCTCCTGTAGCTAAAAGGACCTTAAGATTATTATCAAATAAAATTAAATCACTTGAAGGTATACTAGATGCTAAAAGTTTATAACGTTCTTGAGAGAGTTTTAATTCTTTTTGAGTAGACTCTAACTCTTGTAGAATTTTTTTTTGTTTAATAATTTCTTGATTTAAATGATTGTTGAGTTCTATAAGTTCGTATGTTCTTTTTTCTATTTCTTTCTCTAACCTTTCTTGAATAGAAAGGCTTACTTCTGCAAGTCTTTTCTTATCAGTAATATCTAAAATAAAAATACCAACTGAATAAGTTTCTGTTTCTATAATAATAGGATTAAAGGTAAACTTAAACCATTTGTATTCACCATCCAATTCAATTTTTTTCTCTACGTCTACGATATTTCCCAAAAAAGCTGATTTTAAATTTTCTTTAAAAATTTCTAAATCAAAATTAGGAATAAAGTTATAAATTAGTTCTCCTTTAGAAAAAGTTTTACCAATAATTTTTTGAAAAAGTAACATAGCAACTTTGTTATATTCTTGGATTGTAGAATCATTTCCTACTAAAATAAAGCCTTGGTTACTTGAATCTATTAAAACTCTTAAATTTGCTTCTACTTTTTTTAACTGTGCTCTAGAGTTTTCTATTTGTTCATTTAAGGATTTTAATTCAGTATAGGCAGTTTGTAATTCTTCATTTGTAGATTGTAGTTCTTCATTAGTAGTTTCTAATTCTTCATTGGTAGCTTGTAGTTCCTCATTTGCAGACTGTAGTTCTTCGTTTATAGTTTGAAGTTCTTCATTAGTAGTCTCTAGTTCTTCAATATAAGTTTGTAGTGTCTGTTTGACTGAAATAAGTTCTTTTTCAAGTTCTTGATTTTTCTGGAAAATTTCTTCTGACTCTTTTTTCATTGGTTCAGAAACAACTTCTAAACTAAATTCATGACTTTCAAAAATCATAACTAAAAGTTGTTCTCTTTCTCCAATAAAAAACGGAAGTAATTTAATTCTAAACATTTCTAGCTTATCTTTTTTATTTCGCTTTTGTTTCCATTCTCCAATGTAAGCAGTTTGGTTTGAATTAAAATGATTGATGGCACTAATAACTTCTAAATTATACTCAGGCTTTATAAATTTCTTTATATTTGAATTCATGAGACCTGAGCTAATTTCTAGATATTTATTTACTGAACCATACAACTCTAATATATCTAAATTTTTATTTAAAATTATAAAGGGATATTCATTAAATTCTAAAATAGCACTTATTGCATCTAGTTTTAAATTGACTTTTTTAAGTGGAGTAGATTCACTAGAATCTTTAATCTTAGTATATAAAAAAATATTACTTTTATAACCTCCTGAAAGTTTTCGTCTTTTGTCTATAATATTTGTTTCTTTTAGAAATATTTTATTTTTCTTATCTAAGGGTTGAAAATACTGTTCAATAATTTTTGGATTTTCTGTCTTACCTATAATTAAAATTCCACTTGGATTTAAAGAATAATGAAACAAAGGAATTAATTTTTCTTGAAATGTTTTATCTAAATAAACTAGTAAATTTCTACAACTAATGAGGTCAATTTTTAAAAAAGGAGGGTTACTTGTTATATCATGTTTAGAAAATAAAATACCGTTTTTTAAAAACTTACGAACTTCAAATTTTTCTTGATAAGGCTGAAAATAAGTTTCAAGCATTTCTTGAGGTAAAGATTTTAAACTTTCTTTCGAATAAATCCCATTTCTTGCAGTTAACACTGCAGAATCGTCAATATCTGTCCCAAAAATTTGAATAGTAAACTCCCGCTCTAATTCCTTTGAGACTTGATTTAAAACAATAGCTATAGAATACACCTCTTCCCCCGTTGCACAACCTGGTACCCAAACCCTAAAAGGTTCAGAAAGAACTCTTTCTTTTAAATGAGATAAAAGAATTTTTTTCAAAGATTCAAAAACTTCTTTATCTCTAAAAAATGAAGTTACTCCTACAATAAGATTTTCTAGTAAAAAATTAATTTCATCAGCATGAGAATTTATATAGTCTAAATACTCTGCATAACCAGAAAGTTTTAAACTTTGCACACGACTTGAAATACGTCGACTGATAGTAGATTGTTTATAGTGAAAAAAATCTACATCAGTCTTAAAAGAGAGTAATTCTACAATTTTTTTTAGGGCATTTTTAGAATTAATTTCTAAAATTTTTTTTGGATCTAAGATGTGTTGAAAAATAGCTTCTCCCATTTTTGAGGGACTTAAGATAAAATCTATTTTGTGAGTTTCTTGTGCTGAAATTGGCATTCCATCATATTTAGCAGTCCTTGGCTCTTGGACAAGAGTTAGTCCTCCAACTTGTTTAATTTTTTGAATTCCTACACTTCCATCATTTCCAGTCCCTGACAAAATAATTCCAATAGCTCTTTCTTTAAAACATTTAGCTGCTGACTCAAACAAAATATCTACAGAAGGCTTAGGTCCTGACAAGGTAGAAGGTTTAGTAAGTCGAATCTTTGCCTCCTCTGTAACTGTAATTTCACTATCAGGAGGAGTAATGTAAATTTTCTTAGGTTCTAATTGTAAATCGTCTTTAGCTTCTAATACTTCAAAACTTGTGTGTTTAGAAAGAATTTCTACTAATCTGCTTTTATAAGTAGGAGAAAGATGCTGAGCTACAACCATAGCAAACTCATCTAATTCCTGTGGAAGATGAGATAAAAGTTCAGAAATAGCTTCCAAGCCACCTGCAGAGGCACCTACGACAATTAAATATTTTGGTTCTAAAGGTAAACTGAAAACCATTTTTCTCTCGACATAAAATATAAACTACTTAAGAATGATTCAATTATATAGGAATTCAATGTCTAGAAATATTTATAAAAAGGTAAAAATGAGAAAAAAAATTTTTAGCTTTCTAATTTACTTTTTTTATTTAAGTTTAGCTGTGTTTTCATTACTTTTAGCAAATTCTCCTTCTGATTACCTTTTGTTTAGCACTGAGCACGGTTATCTTCAGCACACAAAAAAAGCTCTTCAAAATGGTGCCAACGTCAATGTAAAAGACTACTTTCAGAGAACCCCTCTTATGTATGCAGCTGCTTCGGGAAACTTGGAAATTGTACAATTACTTCTTAAACATGGAGCTTCTATAGGCATAAATGAAAGAGATAGAGATGGAAAAACTGCTTTTATGTTTGCAAAAGAAAAAGGATTTAAAAAAATTATGCAAATCTTACTAGAATATGGAGCAAGAGAGGAATAAAATCATGAATTTAATAAATTTGTTTATTTTAATTGTTTTTACTTTTTTGTTAAAAAATTGTAGTGTTGTAGATGGACTTTTGGGACAAGCAAATAAACCTTCTATAGACTTTAAAAGCTTAAACATTGAAAAAATTACACTAGAAGATATTACCTTAAAGATGTTAACTTCTGTAAAAAATCCTTATCCTATTTCTTTACCTCGTTCAGATTTAAATTTAAAAGTAAGTATAGAAGGAAATCCTCTTACAAATCTCAATCTAAACTTAGGGAATGTTGCGTCTAGAAGTGAACAACCTCTACCGTTTAACGTCCAAATGAAATACCAAGACTTGAAAAAAATTTATGACTCTATTCCTTCAAAAGAACTTTTAGCAGTCAAGTTAGATGGAGTTATTTCTCTGCCCATTCCAGCTAGCTATCAAATAGCTGGAAAAGAATCTTTTGATTTCCCTTTTTCTGAATCTAGAAATATCCCATCTATTCTTCCAAACATAGAAATTAAAAATTTTAAAATGATTAAGCCCGAGCCTGCCCAAGTTTTAAATCAGGTTAATTCTGCACAAGTTGGACAAGCTGCTGTTAGTTATTTAGAAGGACTTTTAGGTGGGAAGAAAACTTCTCTGAGTTCTGCTGCTTCAGCGGGACTTTCGGGGGTTGATATCAACATTGACACTCTTTTTGAAATTGTTTTGAAAAATCAAGCTGCTAGCCAAGTAAATTTTAGTGATTTAAAATATGATCTCTCGCTGAAAGGAGAAAAATTTCTTTCTGGAAGTCCTGAGCAAATTCTCAATCAAGGAAAAGAATCTGTAGTGAAAGTAAAAACTACCTTTCCACTTCGTTCTTTATCTTCTGGGCTAGTAGAGGCAATTCAAAAAAGAAGTGCTGATTTTCAACTAAAAGGAAATTCAGGGTTGAAAGTTCCGGGTATTTCAGAAATTATAAACTTTGACTACGATAAAAAGGGAAATTTTTCTTGGTAATCTCTCAATCTAGAGGAAGATTTCTAATAAAAACCGATACTTGAAGTAGTTAAAGGATAAAGCATGAGTGATCTAGACAGAAAGGTTTTAGAAAGAGCACTTGATGGAAGCTATCAATTTACAAAATATGGAGAGTTTCTTTCTTATTACCATGCCCATTTACAAATTTTTGGAAAAATTGTAACTGAGAGTAAAAAAATTCCCGAAACAGAAAAATCTCACATTACAAATGAAATAAAGGCTTTCATGAAATCTCATGTAAAACATGTAGATCATTTTTTTCACTATGCTAAAGATTTTGCAGGTTTTTTAAAAATTACTCAAGAAGAACTTACTTCCATTATGAATAAAAATTTCTTGGATGTCTTACAAAAAGTCCAAGAAAAGTTAAAAGCCCAAGAGATTGAAAAAATTTCTAAGTCAAATAAGTTTTCAGGTATAACAGAAGAAATTGTTGCGATAGTTGGAGAGATTTTTCCACCTAAATGTAGATTTATTTTACAAGATGGACTTATAGTAATAGAAAACTTAGCTACAGGGACAATTACTCAACCACAAGGTATTTTAAAAGAAATTAAAACCGAACGAGAAAAAGAAGAAGAAAAGAAAAGACAACTTCAAGAACAACTACAAAGACTTCGTGAAAGAAACGTAGAAAAATTTTTAGAAGAAGTTAGCATTTTAAAAGAAATAGTAGATAATTTTGGGACAATTACTGAAGTAGCTTTAGAGTTAAAACCAGAAATCATTCAACCAGTCAAAGTCCATACTATAGTAACCCCAGAAACAAAAAAAGAAAAAGGACCTTTAGATGACGTTGAAGATTTAGAACTAGAACTTTCTAATCCTAAAGCAGAGGCAGTAGAAACAGAAGAAGAACAAGAAGTTTCTGAAAATCAATCAGAAGAAGCCAATGATCTAGCAGACTTTTTAGATTCTTTAGAGTCTACTCCAAAAAAATCCGAACCCGATGAAGCTGATCTTTTCGATTATAAGCAATACTTAGAAATTACAAAGACTATTCAAGCTTTTAAAGTTAAAAACGATGTCAATGGATATAACGCTTGGCTTTCAAGTGCTTCCCCTGTCACAAAATGTTTTACTTCTATTCGTACAAATTTATCAAAAGAAGCTAAAGGTCAAAGTATAGATTGGTCTGGTTTTTATTCTTTTATGCAACAAAAAACAAATCTCAAACCAGAAGTTATAGAAAAACTCAAAGCTAAAATCTTACATTTAGATCAGTTGAAGAGTAGCTTAGATATATGCGTACATGAGTTAAAAAAACAACCTTCTGAAGTGATACAAATTTTAAAAACAACCTGGCCTCAGATTTTAGAAACTTTTAACTCAGCTCCTAACTATTCTGAAGTAGAGAGTAAACTACAAGAAATTTTAATTAAAATTCCTGAAACTCAACGTAAGCCAATAGAAAACATTTTAGGACAAGCTATTCAAAACTTAAGTTCCAGGTATAACAGTGCTTGAACTACATTTTAAATCCCCTTGAATAGTAACGGGAGTCCCACCTGTGGTAATCACTAAGCACTTTTGGTTGTCTTGAGTAAAACATTTAGTCCCTGTAGCTACTGTAGTACAGTTTACATTATCTTGAGTAAAGCATTCATTGGGAGGAGTTGTAGAAGTAGTTTGTCCTTTTTGAAAATATCCACTTAGCCGAAGTTTTAAGTTAAAAAAAGAAAGGGTTTGAGCAGTATTACTACTTTCATCTATATAGCCAATTCCTGCATTTCCAAGCCCCCACTCTACTGTACCTTGCTTTCCAGATACTGTGTTGTTAAATACCCCTCCTGTCAAAGTAAAACCTTGTTGTTGATCAATAGGACCTTGACTTTGATTAGGATCGTAAATAAAACGCATTGCCATACTCTCCCCAGTATATTTTATAAAAAGCTGTGAAACAATAGTAAACCTCGAGGTCCCAGTCGTACCACCTGTAGTTGGTGGGGGAGCGGTTCCTGGTGTAGTTCCTACATTTATAGTAGTAGCTGGACTTGCAATTCCACAGTTCGGAGAGAGGGTTTGATCAACTTCTCGATTATAAAAAAATATAAAGTATTCTTCAGGTGTAAGTACTGTCAACAGTTGAGGAAGTTCTAGCTTAATTTTATTTTCATCTTTAACTCTACAAGAAGTTAAAATAATAAAAAATAATAATATAATATTTTTTAACATTATCATT
>Ga0308420_1002031_pt1 | contig 10539 bp, 7 predicted proteins | sample HotsprSampleMS55_FD_203802 | JGI IMG/M metagenome (GOLD analysis project Ga0308420, IMG submission 203802) | Hot spring phototrophic mat microbial communities from Mushroom Spring, Yellowstone National Park, Wyoming, United States - 20090730_MS55 ...
GGATTTAAAAAAATTAATTTTTATTATCCCTACCCCGACTACAAGCTGCCTTATTGGGTACTAACTGATGAATCTTTGAACTTAAATTTTCCTATCTCTTATTTTACTCAAATTGTCGATCATTCAAATCTAAGAGAGTTTATTTTTAACGAAAGTATTTTTGCTAACTTATTAAAAAAAGATGGGATTCTTTCCTATTTTAGTAATTCATTTTTAGTCGAATGCCAACTATGAAAATATTATTTGCTCAAGCCAATCTATCAAGAAAAAAACCATTTCAAATTCAAACAATAATTTTTAAAGAGAATAAAAAAATTTTTGTCAGAAAAATTGCTTTAACTGATGATGCTTTTAAACATTTAGAAGCATTAAAAAATAATTATTTATTTATCAAAAAAAATAAAATCAACACGCCAAAGATAATCGCAAAAAAAATTAATTATATTGACTTTGAATTTTTATCTTTTCCTTCTTTAGAATATTTTATTGAAGAAAAAATTTATGAACAAGATTTTGAAAGTTTAAATGATTTGGTTAAAATTGGCCTTGACTTTATTAATTCTTTGAAAACAATAAAAATAAACCCTTATCAAAATAAAGAATTTACCGAAATTTTTGATCCTAAAAATTTAATAAAGAAAGAAGTAGAGGAATGTTTAAATCTTGGAATCTTAGATATAAATTTTGATAATTTACTATTTGATAGTAAAAAAAATAAAATTTATTTAATTGATTTTGAATGGTTTTTTAACTTTCCTATCCCAAAAAAACTTATTCTTTTTCGATCGATTTTTTATTTATCTTTACACTTACAATCCCTAATTAAAAATCGATGTTCTTCCAAGTTTCCTTGTTTAGAAATATTTAAAAATTTTTATGTTCCAAAAATATTTTGGCAAAATTTAAATTTTAATCCAGAAGAAATTAAAAAATATTATTTTTGGGAAATAAATTTTCAAAATTATGTTAATCAAATGCAGATAAAATATAATGAAAATATATTTGTGGAACAATTTAATGAAAAAAAAGAAAAGTTAGATAACTCACTTTATAAATTTTCTTTCTCTCAAATAAATCAGTTAACTCAACTTCAATCTCAAATCTCACAACAACAATCTTATATAAAAAATCTTGAAAACCAAATAAATAATAATCAATCCCAAATCCAAAACCTCAAAACCCAAATCAAACAACTTCAAAATCACAATAGAAACTTAGAAACCCAACTCAACACCCTCAAATCCGCAAAATTTTTCCGGTTATGGCAAAGTTATTGTAAAATAAGAGATAAAATTTTAAGGAGAAAAATATGAGAAAAAAAATTAAAAAGTTATCAAAAAAATTAAAAGAAAAAAAAATATCAAAAATTCCAATGATTAAAAAAATAAAAGCATATCTATTTTATATTCGCCTTTATCCCCAAGCAGTTTTAAAAGCAATATTTTTTTTGGTTACCAATCCTAAAAATTTTTTAAATAAAATTCAACGAGTAGAAAGAATCGTCTCTCCTGTTTTACCAGAAAATCAATTAAGTTTTAATTTTCTTCAATTTCTTTCCCCAGAAAAAATTATAGGAGTCATAAAGATTCTTTTTACCCAAGGACCAAAAGGAGTAATTGAAAAAATAAAAGAGAAGCAATGGCAAAATTATCATAACTTATCAATCAACCAACAATATCAAATCTGGCTTAAAAAAAATTATCCAACAAAAAAAGAATTAGAAAAACAAAAAAAAGAAAGTAAAAAATTTAAATATCAGCCAAAAATTTCTCTTATTACTCCAGTTTATAATCCGGAAAAAAAACATCTTATTGAATGTATTGAATCGGTTTTGAATCAGTCCTATCCAAATTGGGAGTTATGCCTTGTTGATGATGCTTCAACAAAAAAATATGTTAAAGAAGTTTTAAATAATTATTCTAAAAAAGATAAAAGAATTAAGGTAAAATTTAGAGAAAAAAATGGTCATATCTGTGTTACTTCAAATGACGCTTTAAAAATGGCAAAAGGGGGGTATATGGGCCTTTTGGATCATGATGATTTTTTATGGCCCAATGCTCTATATGAAGTGGTAAAACTTATCAATCAAAAACCCCATGTACAGTTTATTTATTCCGATGAAGATAAATTAGACTACGATGGAAAAACCCATATCGACCCATTTTTTAAGCCCGATTGGAGCCCTGACTATCTTCGCTCAATAAACTACATCACTCATTTTGCTGTCTTAAAAAAATCCTTAATAGATAAAATAGGAGGATTTAGAGTGGGAACCGAAGGAGCCCAAGACTGGGATTTATTTTTACGAGCTATTTTTTATCTTGAAAAAAACATCGGCCACTGCCACCCATTGGATAAAAAAAATCCTATTCAACATATATCAACTATCCTTTACAGCTGGCGAAAAACAACTCAATCAACTGCTTCAGAAAAATACGCAAGTATAGTAAAAAATTATGCTTATAAAAATCAAAAAAAAGTTTTAGAAGATGATTTAAAAAGACGAGGGTATAAGGGTTGGGTTGAACCAACAAAATACTTAGGTCTTTGGCGAGTAAGATATGAAATTATCGGCAATCCTTTAGTCTCAATTATTATCCCAACCAAAGATAAGTACGAATATATTTCTCGTTGTCTAAAATCAATTATTAAAAAAACTACTTATAAAAACTATGAATTAATTATTGTTGACACTGGCTCAACCGATAAAAAAGTCTGGCAGTTATATGAAAAAATAAAAAAAATTCATCAAAATACTAAAGTTTTAAATTGGCAAAAACACTTTAACTTTTCATCTGTTTGTAATTTTGGCGCTGAAAAAAGTAGGGGAGAGTACTTGCTTTTTTTAAACAATGATACAGAAATCATAACACCTGATTGGATTGAAGGAATGCTGGAACATGGGCAAAGGAGAGAAGTTGGAGCGGTTGGCTGCAAACTGTTATATAAAAATAATAACATTCAACATATTGGATTAATTATTAGTAAAGAAATTGGAGCTCATCATATAAATATAAATACGAGCGATTATATTCAAATTAATCAACCATTAAACAATTTAAATACTTCAATAAGAAATATTTCAGTTTTATCTGCAGCTTGTCTTCTGATAAAAAAAAATCTGTTTCAAAATCATAAATTTAATCAAAATTTGTATCAAGACTATAATGATGTTTTTTTATGTTTAAATTTATTAGAAAAAAAATTTTTTAACATTTTTACCCCTTTTTCTAAACTTTATCATTTTGAATCAACCACATTTCATAAAAAAAATTTACAAGAAACATTTAAAAGAATATATGAAGGAAAAATTAATTTTTTTAATGAGATTAAAAATTACTATAAATTGAATTCAATAGAATATTTTTTAGATGACAGATTTTTTAACAAAAATTCTTACGAAATAGATATAAATCTTTCAAATTTAATAAATTTTCATAAAAATCTACCAAATTTTTTAGAAAACAATAATTATTTTAAAAATATTCTCTTTATTACTCACTTGTATTATCCATCAATTGGAGGAGCCGAGAAGATATTTCAAAGATGGGCTGAAAAACTTACCAATCTTAATTATAAAGTTACTGTTTTAACCACAAATGCTCTGTCAACAGAAGACTATTATAAAAACTTAAACCGAAATCTTCCAAAGATTGGACTTATCAATAATGTATTAGTTATAAGAATAAGTGTTAATGATTTAAAACATAAAATATTAGGTTTTTTTTGGAAAATAATCAATAAATTTTCTTTTACTAGACATACAATAGGACCATTATTCTTTGGACCCCAATTTTTTCCTTTTCCGAAAGAAATCAAAAAAGAAAAATTTGATTATGTAATTGCTGGTCCAACGCCAACAAGCTCAATTTTTTATGGTTTAATTTTTTCAAAAATAAATAAAATACCATTTTATATATTTCCATTTATTCACATCAACGATAATTTACATACTGCTTTAATAAACAAATTATTTTTTAAAAAAGCTAAAAAGATAATAACAACAACCTTATCTGAAAAAAAATTCTTTTTAAATCTTGGAATTAAATATAATAAAATATTTAGTGCTTTTAATCCTGTTGATAAAATATTATTCGAAAAGAAACAGGAAAATAAACAACTTGTTAAAATAAAAGATTATATATTATATCTCGGCCAAGAAGGAAGACATAAAAATATCCCTTTGCTAATAAATGCCATGATTGATATTTGGAATCATGGATATAGAAATAAGTTGGTAATTGCCGGACAAAGAACAGATTTTTCTTATGAATTAGATAATATTATAAAAAAAATCGCTAAAAAATATAAAAACAAAATAATTAGACTGAATAATATAAGTGAAGAAGAAAAAATAAACTTACTAGATCACTGTTTATTTTTAGTAAATCCTTCTTATCATGAATCGTTTGGTTTAGTTTTCTTGGAAGCCTGGGCAAGAAAAAAACCTGTGATTGGTAATTCTATAGATGCAGTAAAAAATGTTGTAAATCATGAAAAAAATGGTTTAATTTTTAAATTTAACAATAAAAAAGATTTAGTTAGAAAAATTGAATTTTTGATTAAAAATAAAAAAATAAGAGAAAAATATGGACTTAATGGTTTTAAAAAGGTAAAAAACGAATATAATTTTGATAATATAGATTTCAATTTATTATTTGCAAAATAATTTAATTCACAAAAATTACACTATAATTATTACCTTTAAATAAAACTTCATATTTATTAAAATAAATTATTTTATGAATGTATTTGTTAGCGACAGTATAATATCCCCTTCTGATAATTTTTATTTCCTGATTTGAATTATTGAATTTTATATGATTATTTCCACATGAATAAGTTCTAGCAAAAGTGACACAAGATCCTATATCAAAAAGAAAATATTTAGCCCAATCTTCATCATCAATAGTAATGATAGGTTTGTCATATTTTTTATCTAAAAAATAATTACTAATATAAGATAATTCATTAAATTTATCTATAGGAGGTCTTCCAAAATAGTTAAAAGATCTTAAAGAGTTGTTAATATAAAAGAATAAAAAGATAAAAGCTAATATTTTATAAAAATAATTTTTACTTTCTGCAAGAAGAGCAAAAATTGAATATAAACTCAATGAAACAAATAAAAAACTTGAGTAAAATAAAACTTTTCCAAAAATATAAGGAGAATCCGTAAAAAATCTTACAAAAAAAATTAATAACAAATTAGAGAACAAAAATAATAAAATGAAAGTCTTAATTTTATATTTAATATTGTAGTAAAGAAAAGAGAGTAATAAAAACAAAAAATATATAAAAGAAATGGTTTTATATTTAAAAGCAATATTACTAATTCGAAAATCCAATCCAAACCAAGAATTGAAAGCAATTAAAGGCGAAGCGAAACCGATTGTGTTCCCTTTCATAGTAAAGAATGAAACTTCTGTTGACGGTAATTCTCTATTATGAAAAATTGGCGTTGATAGAAAGAATGAATTAGTCAACTGCGGATAAGTAAAAGTTAATAAAGTTAGTGAAAGAAAAAAAGAAAAAGCTGAAGTTATAACTAATAAAAATAATTTATTATGCTTCTTTCTTATTAATAAATAAAAAAAGAGCAATAAAAATAAGAATAATAATAAAACAATAATTGTAAATGAGTATACAAAAAGTGCCGTAGTTAACAAGATTGATAATAAAAAGACGTTTGACTTTAAAAATTTATTTAAATCTAATAGATAATTAATAAAAAAAGTAATTGAAAGGTATATGGGAACAAGAAAGTTTTGACTGTAAAAAGATTGATTAACCATTTGTACTTGAAAATAACCAATTAAAGTTATAAAAACGATTAAATATAGGAAAAAATTGTTTATTTTATCTCTTCTTATTGTTCTTAAAATTACAAAAAGGGGATAAAATGTTAATGTATATATAAAAAAATTCAATATTGGGAAAATATTGTATAAATCATAGTTAACAAAAATATTTTTTAACAAAGTGGCATGTAAAATAAAAGCGTTAGGATAATTATTTAAGATGTTCCTTGCATGAAAAATTCCACCCTCATTTATTTCTATATTATTTATATTTAAATAATTATTATTCAAATATTTAGCTGCCATTAATATAGGAATAGGGTCATGATTAACCTCATAACTTGGGATATAAGGGGCGTTTGATCCTTGAAAAAAAATAAATAAGTGAATAATTAAAAACGAAAAAAAAGAAATCAATAGAGACTCAAGGTATAATTTTTTAAAATTATCAAATAAATTTTTGAATAATTTTTTATTTAATAAAAAAAAACTTAACAGAATAAAAAAATAAAAAAAAGATAAATGAATAAAATAATTTAAAATCAATAACTTATGGAGTAGAGTTAATAATAAAGTAAATATAGAAAAACCAAAAATTTTTCCTAAATGAAATAATTCTTTCTTTTTTTGAATAAAATATATTTCAAAAGGCAAAGAAAATAGGAATAAAAATATATAGAGAATTAAATATATTTTAAAAATGTATATAAATGTTGACAATTCCATTATTTGAAAATTAATTTTAAATTTTAAAATAAAGTCTTAAAAAAATAAAATTCGTAAATAATACAAATTTTATTTTATTTGTAAAAATCATAATTTAAATATTTTACCCAAAAACTCTCCCAATTTCACCCCCAACAATTTCCTCAATCAACCTCAACCCCTTCCTAATCATACCAATATCATTCTCTTTATAATCTTGAGCACTTATCTCTACTATCTTTCCATCTTTTCTTACTCTTATGGGAAATCTTTTAAGTTCAATTTGCTTTTGAAGCCATTTATCATAATCATAACTTAAAAATTTTTCTGGATCTCTACCTGGTTTACCAAGACTATCTAAAGCTTTAAAAATATAGGGGAGAGGGGTTGTTCTTTCATCGGGTGGATTTTTTTCACCAGTTATATAGCGGATTGAGTGAAGATATTTTTCAAAAGGAATCCCAGGAAAAAATCTTTTCTCAACCAAGGCATCTCCTACCCAATCAACATAAACTAAAGGAAAAGGACCGTTAAAAATAAATCTTGAGTAATCATGAACCAAAGCTAAAAATTCTAAAAAAGAAAAAGAAGTGCCTTCTGGAAAAAGATTTCTAAATTCTTCATAATGCCAAAGTTTTCCTAAAAGCTCAGTCATCCTATCAATATGGGCCAAAAGACCTTGTTCACCATCTAAATTAGGATTAAGGAGAGAGGAAGGATATTTTTCAGCAAGGCTTCGCGATTGAGCGATTGTAAAATCTCTAATTTCTTGATAATCTTTCTCTCCTATCCGCCAATAATCTTTTGGTATCTTAAAATTTTTCTCCCCAAAACCTCCCCAAAAATCTCTTATCCTTTCTCTTACCTCATCATAGTTAGGTTTTAAAATTTCAGACATAAGTATTTATTTTACTAAATTTTTTCTGTACTGGCGGCTATTACTCTTTCAATTATTGGAGATGCTTGAGAAAAAGCAAGAAAACGACGAAGATTATACTCGGGTACTTGTTTTTTTAACCATTTTGGTATCTCAAAAAAATGTTCACCTTTATGATAAATTGTTATTATTAAATCAGGTTTATCTCTTTTTAAAGTCTTAACCGCCCCCTTCAATGTATCAAACTCAGCCCCCTCAATATCCATTTTAATAAAATCAACTCTTTTTATATTTTCTTTTTTAACAAATTCATCAATAGGAATCACTCTAACTTTTATCTGGTTTTTTGTCTTAGTTTTTGAAATAATTGAGACACTACCTGCTTTTGTCAAATAAAAATAATCATTTTTTATCCCGGATGCCAAAGGAATAGGAACCACTTTTTTATCAAGATTGTTTAATTCAATATTTTCTTTTAAAATCTTTAGATTATCAGGATCAGGTTCAAAGGCGTAAATTTTGTTCGGATTTTTTAAGTGATTAAATAATTATTGCTTCAATAATATATACCCACCTTGTCCCAATGATATATAGATTATTTTATTTCTTTGGATTAAATAAAATTCTTCTTAAGGCTCAATTTGGGGAAGAAAAGGAAAAAATTAAATCTTTTTAAATTCAACTTTTTTAAACAACCACATTATCAAAAAATTTGGAAAAAAATAGAGGATGTTAAGAAGAATATGATTTAATAAAGCCAAAAAAGAAAAATATTCTTTAGTAAATAAATATTTTCTTTGGATTTCAATTGTTTCCTTTAATTGAATTTTTAACCGCCTTGATTTTATCTGATTTTTATTAATTCTATATTTTATTAAAAAATCTGGTAAATTTTTTCCTTTACCATATTTTAAAAGCTTAAACCATAAATCATAATCTTCACAATATAAGTATTTTTCATCATAAAAAATTTTTTTTAACAACTCTAATCTAATCATTATGGAAGGATGAGCAAAAGGACTTTTAAAAATAAGTGTTTTTTTAATTTCTTCGTTTTCTTGAGGATAAAACCTATAACCAATTTTCTTTTTATCTTCATCAATTATTTCTAAATTAGAACCAACAATTACATAATCCTTGTTTTTTTCTAAAAAATCTAATTCTTTTTCCAATCTATTTTTATCTGATATATCATCGCAATCCATTTTAGAAAAATAATAACCATTAGCATTCTTTAACCCAACTTTTAAAGATTTTGATTGACCTAAATTTTTTTTATTTTCAATAAGCTTTATTCTTTTGTCTTTTTTTTGATATTCCTTGATTATTCTAAATGAATTATCGGTTGAACCATCATCAACGATGATAAACTCAAAATTTTTATACGTCTGATTTAAAATGCTCTCAATTGAATCTCTTAAAAATTTTTCTCCATTATAAACTGGCATTATTACTGAAACTAAAGGTTGTTTTTTCATATTTAAAAACTAGTTTATCTTTACGACTTTTAAATCTTTGACATCTAAAAAGTTTTTTAAACATTGATAGCTCCAGTTATCTTTTTTATCAGAAATCTGCTCTAATTGAAAAGGATGATTTGGGAGATTAATAATTGCTGATTTTAGTTTTTTTTCTTTTATTTCAAAAATCTTTTTCTCATAAGTAGAATAAAAATTTAGTTGATTAACAAACTTAAAAAAACCATAACTCTTAATAAAGATAAGACAAAATATGAAGATTAAAGAAAAATAGTTAAATAAAAGTGATTTTTTTTCAATAAAATTTAAAGTCAATTTGTAAAAAAATAAGGCAAAAAAGATAGAAAAGAAAATTTCAAAGTAAAACAAATAACTCAACTGTCTACCTCCCAATAAAAAGCCAACTACATAAAAACCTTGAAAATTACTAAGAATTTTAAAGAAAATATTAAAAATAAATAAGACTAAAAGAATTATCTCTAAATTAATTTGATTTAAAAAATTTTTCTTAAAAGCAGATCTTAGATTAAAAAAAACAAAAAACAAATAAATAGGCAAACTTCTGGTTATTAAAGAATAAAAAAAACTTAGGCTTAATAAATCATTAGCAACTAAATTTAAAGACCTATCTATTGACTCAAAAAAACTTAAAGGCATAAAATGTCCTCCTCGAATTCTATTACCAGGTGCCAGATACATAACTATTCCACCAATAAATATACCAATAAATAGAGACAAAAGTTTAATCTTAAGATCTTTATTCATCAATTTAATTCTATAAGTGAAAACAAAAAGAATGATGACTAAAAAACTAAAAAACAAAAAAAACATCAAATTCTCTTGAAAACCACTGATCAAAAAACCTAAAAGAAAATAAATAAACAGATTAAAAAAATTATTTTTTAAATTAATTAATAGTAAATAGATGATTAAAAAAATAAAAGTTAATGGAAAAAAATAAGTTAGATTTAATACTGGATTAAAAATTAATGAGTAAAATCGTTCATCCAGGACAAAAAAAAGAAAAAAAATTGAAAGAAAAATAAAATTTATGCGATTTTTATCTATCTCTTTTTGATCAAAAATTAAATTAAAAATTTTTTTTAAGATTTCAAAATTAAACAAAAAACAAGAAAGTAAAACTATAAACTGGAATGTTTTAGGAATTAAAAAAACTAAACCTATACTTAAATAATAAGAAAATCTACCACTCCAACCATTATAGGAATCGATGATAGAATTAATAAGTCCCTTTTTTAAAACTAACCAAGCTTGACAGAAATCATCAGAAGCCAAACTAACATCTTTAAACTGATACAAAAAGAAAATAAACAAAAAAAATATTAAAATACCAATAATCAGGGTAAACAAATTCTTAATCTTGAAAAAAATTTTAATTATATCCAATTCTCCAATTTGATTTTTATTTTTCATCAAAGTTTATTTTTTAAATTTTTTAAAGCTAAATCTCTAACTAATTTTTCAATTCTTTTTTTTAACTCATAAATTTCAACATTGATAAGATATAAAAAATAAAAAATTAAGATTATTGATGTATAAACAGCCAAGTCAACACCACGACCAATACCCATTTTTTTGGCTAAAAAAGATAGAAGAGGAGTAAAGTTGATAAATAAAAGTCCTAAAAACCACAAAAAAAGCCAAAAGATAAAAAATT
>Ga0308420_1002033_pt1 | contig 10523 bp, 8 predicted proteins | sample HotsprSampleMS55_FD_203802 | JGI IMG/M metagenome (GOLD analysis project Ga0308420, IMG submission 203802) | Hot spring phototrophic mat microbial communities from Mushroom Spring, Yellowstone National Park, Wyoming, United States - 20090730_MS55 ...
CGCTTTGACGCGCAAGCCGATACACAATGACGGTGGTCGGATTAAATGGGTTCGGATAGTTCTGCTCGAGTGCGAAAGTGTTGGGTGTTTGAGCGATTGGCTGTGCAGAAAGCGTGCTGTTACCAGAAATAGAAACCGTTGTGATAGGCTCGTTGGCATCGTTGGTTGCGATGGTGATAGTTTCGTTGAACGTGCGAGCGGTTGTGGGTTTGTATCGTAGCGTCAGGGGTGCAAAAGTTTTCGGTGTTAGAAGTGTCGGCGCATTGAGCAGAACAAAATCCGTCGGCGGAGTGGTAACCGACACGGTCAAATCCGCAGTGCCGTGATTGGCAATGACAAATCGAAAGTCCGCACTATCGCCGACCGCAACTGTTCCAAAATTGAAGGAGAGCGGCGAAATGGAAACTTCGGGTGCAGTGGGAAAATCGGCGTTGCCTGTGAAAGCACGAATGCGCTCAACAAATTCGGGGTGGTCAATAAAGGGATTGCGATTATTTTGATACGTTTGAATGGCATTGTTGCGACGAATGTCAATGCTGTCGGGCGGGAATCGCCTGTGCCACAATCGAAATGCCGCCTCTTGATTCACGCCGTTGTCGTTCCAAAAATTGCCGAAGTCTTGATAGCGCGTTACGAAGTAAAGCATCGCACGTGCCACTCTGCCCTTGTGGAAATCTCTCGGCTCATAAACCGTTTTTCCTTGTGCGTTTGTGCCGAATTTTGAGCCGCCGTTGATGTTCGTTACAGTCGTAACGATGTCAAAGGGATAGTCGGCGCGTCTTGCATTCTCGGCAACATCGGTTGGGAACAAGTGATGAAAGTCGGAACGCATCGGCTCATTTTGGCTGAATCGGCTTTGAGGCCATGTGTGTTCGGTGTTGAAGTTCCAAGGCGCGTTAGCGAGTGTTGACGTGTTGAACGGGAAGTTTTCAATCGTTCTGCCGGTATAAACGCACTCAACTTTATCAACCGTTGAGCCGCGTCCATTCACGCGCCAGTTATCAATCACCGTGAACATCGGCAGGCGATTGCTGTAACCCACTTGTGTGAAGCCCGCAGAGGCAATCGTTTTCAGTTGCGCTTTGAGAGCGTTTCCCCAAAGGTTTTGCGTGGCGCGATACCGTGCGTCTGTGCCCGTGTAACTGTATCGCGCGGTGGCTTTAACACGAAACGCAAGCGCGCCGTGCGAAGCCGTTTCAATTACACCAACATCGTTCCAAGTAACATTTTGCGACGTGAGAAAACGAATCCAAAGCCGCGCGCTATCGTTGGGCGCAACGCTCAACGCCGTGTCGCGTGCTGTGAAAACGGTGTCGGCGAAATCGATATCAGTAATTGAAATCGGCTGATTAAGTCCGTTGTAAATCCAAAGCGAGAGGCTGTCTTTGCGGCTGGCAAGTGTGGTGTCGCCGTCGAGGTCAAAATCCAAAAGTGAAGTTGAGAGCGTCAAGGTGCCATGTTGAAACGATTGGGCATGAATCGCTACGGCTTGAACAAGCAGAATCTCAAGAAGTAGATGTTTTGGTTTCATCTGAAAAAGTTGAAGAATTAAAAACTCTGCACGGCACAGTATTAAATGATTTGCAAAGCAATGCGCCGCCGCACATCAGGAATGTCGAAGGGAACAACTGCAAATATACGGCAAAGTTACTTTTCTGGCTTCGGTTTTGAAATTTGTCTTATCTTCGCGCCTCATAACCGTTACTTCTTAAAATGCTTGAAGCACGCAACCTCTCGCTCACGATTGGCACCAAAGAATTGCTGATTGACACATCGTTCCGAATTGGCGATGATGAAAAAGTCGCTCTTGTCGGTTTGAACGGCACTGGCAAATCAACGCTCCTAAAATTCATTGCGGGACAACTGCCAGCGCAGACTTTACACTACACCGGGCAAATTCTGAAATCGGCATCGACGACGATTGGCTACCTGCCGCAAGAAATTTCCTTCGAAGGCGACCTCGAGAAAACTGCGCTCCAATACGCCATGCAAGCCAACGAGCGGCTCTTCCAACTCTCCCAAGACCTTGAACGCATGGAAAAAGAACTCGCCTTGCCCATCGACCACGAGAGCGATGCCTATCACAAACTCATTGAAAAATTCACCGATGCCACGCACGAGTTCGAGCATCTCGGCGGCTATCGCATGCAAGCCGATGCCGAAAAAGTCTTGTCAGGATTGGGATTCACGCAAGAAGATTTTCACAAAAAGGTCAAAGAGTTTTCAGGCGGTTGGCAAATGCGGCTCTTGATTACAAAACTGCTTCTTCAAAACAACACGCTGCTTTTGCTCGATGAGCCAACCAACCACCTCGATATCGATTCGCTCCGATGGCTTGAAAATTATTTACTCGCCTACTCTGGCTCCTATATCATCGTTTCACACGACCGATACTTTCTCGATAAACTCACCAAGAAAACGCTTGAAATCAGTTTCAAACGCATCACGGAATACAAAGGCAATTACTCCTACTACGAACAGCAGAAGTCGGAACGCTACGAAATTTTGATGGCGGAATATGAAAACAAGCTCAAGCAGATTGCGCACTTGCAAAAGTTTGTCGACCGCTTCAAAGCCAAAGCCACCAAAGCCACGCAGGCGCAAAGCCGCATAAAAATGATTGAGAAACTTCAACAAGGCTTGGAAGCCCCCGAAGAAGATTTAACGCAAATCGCTTTTTCATTTCCCAAAGCCGCGCCCTCTGGCAAAATGGTGCTGACGCTCGAAGGCGTTACGAAAACCTACACGCTCCCCGACCACTCAACAAAGACAGTGCTGAACAACATCGATCTTGAAATCATGCGCGGCGAGCGAATCGCCTTTGTCGGCTCTAACGGCGCAGGAAAATCGACGCTTTGTAAAATCGTCTCAAACGAAATTGACTTCGAGGGCAAACGCCTTGTTGGGCATAACGTCAGTCTTGCGTTTTTCGGGCAACATCAAACCGAGATGCTCAACCAACAGCACACGATTTTAGAGGAGGTGATGTCGGTTGCGCCGGATTCGGAAGCACGCATGAAGGTGCGCGATATTTTGGGCTGTTTTCTCTTTTCGGGCGATGCGGTCAATAAAAAAATCGGCGTGCTTTCAGGCGGCGAAAAGTCGCGCGTCGCGCTTGCTAAAATGCTCCTCACTGCATCAAACTTTCTCATTCTCGATGAGCCGACGAACCACTTGGATATGCGCTCAAAAGAAATGCTCATCGAGGCATTGGATAACTACGACGGCACGCTCATCGTGGTCTCGCACGACCGACATTTCCTCGATAGTTTAGTCGAGAAAGTTGTGCTGGTGCAAAACGGCAAACTCCGAACCTTCCTCGATGGCTACGCCGATTTCGTCAAGCGCATGGAAGCCGAAGCACAAGCCGAATTAGAACGACAAAGAGAACAACAAAAAGAAAGTCAAAAAGCGCAAGCGAAACTGACCAAACCCGCTCCGCAACCAAAGGCGAACCCAAACAAAAAGCAACTCGAGAAAATTGAGAAACAAATCGAGAAATTAGAAGCCGAGAAAAAATCGCTTGAAGCGGAGATGGCATCGCCGACCTTTTTCAAGCAGTCAGAGTCAAAAACGAAAACCGCTCGATACAATCAAGTGAAATCGGAGTTGGAAACGCTCTACGCCGAGTGGGAATCGGTGGCGGGGTAAGGAACTGTTTGAATGTTTGTTGGCGTGTCGTATATTTGCGCCCTTGTTTTAGCAAGTCGGGGTGAGGTAGCTCAGTTGGTTAGAGCACAGGATTCATAACCCTGAGGTCGAGGGTTCGATTCCCTCCTTCACCACAAAGACGAAAGAGACATCTTGCCGCATTGCCCGTGCTGTGCGGCATTTTTATTTTTGAAAAACTTGAAAGGAGACGCAAGGGTGCTCCGCGTTACGGTTCTCACCATTTCACTTGCTTTTCTTTGTTCATTAGCAGTTGCGCAACCCTCGCCCCACGTATTTCGTGTTGATGTAGATACGTTGAAGATACCGCAAAAACGCTATGCGATTGCGCCATACAAGATTCCTGCGCGGAAAACGCTCGGACTTGCGCTTTCGGGCGGCGGCGCGCGCGGCATTGCTCATATCGGCGTGCTAAAAGCCCTTGAAGATAAAGGCGTGCCGATTGACTACATCGTTGGCACAAGCATGGGCGCAATTGTCGGCGGCTTATACAGCGCAGGCTATTCCCCTGCCTACTTAGAAACGCTTGTCAAAACGCTTTCTTGGGACGAACTCACCGCACTCCAAGAAAACACGCGCCGTCAAGACCTCTTCCTCGAACAAAAGCGCGTACGCGATAGAGCCTCGCTGACGCTTCAATTCGACGGCTTAAAACTCGTGATTCCAAAATCGCTCAGTGCGGCACAAGAGCTCACCGAAACGCTTGATAAACTCGCACTCACCGCACCGTATCACCACGAAAAAAGTTTTGATGAACTGCCCGTCTCGTTCCGCGCCGTCGCCACCGATTTAGTTACAGGCAAGCGCGAAGTATTGAACAAAGGCTCGCTCTCGGCGGCGATGCGTGCAAGTGCCGGCGTGCCACTCTTGTTCTTGCCCGTTGAAATCGATGGCAAGCAGCTCGTCGACGGCGGGCTTGTCTCCAACATCGCTGTTGATGTGCTGAACGAACTATCACCCGATGTCAGCGTCGCTGTCAATACGCTGGGCGTGCTCTATCAGGAAAAAACAGATGTGGACTTGCCTTGGAAAGTCGCCGACCAAATCATGGGCATTATGATGCAAGAGCAGAACGAGGCACAACTCAAACAAGCGCAAGTTATCATCAAACCTAACATCGGCAATCGCGAATCGGGCAATTTCAAAAATCTCTCGCCGCTCATCATCGCGGGCTATCAAGCGGGACTTGAACTCGCCGATAGTTTGCTCCAACTCATCGAGCTTGAACAAACAAACGACCTTGACATTTCGGGATATGAAAAAGAGGTAATCTCGCCAATGCCCATTCCTGAATATGTGTCGGCGCAACTGCACAGAGCCACAAAGGTAAAAGCCACGCTGAAAGCCGCGTTGAACAGCGATTGTTTCACCGATGCCTTCGCCGAAGTCGACACGCTTCAAAAAAAAGTGCGGTTTCATCTCTCGCCTGTGCCTTCATTCTCAGTGGTCAAAGTGATGAGTAGAAACCAGTCAAAGTTTATACGATTCACAACACGCACGCACACGCAACCGATGACAAACCGTGAAGGGCGAGTCATGATTGAGCAGTTGATGCAAGAATTAAGGCAGACTTATCCGCTCTTGCGCATTGAATCAAGCAGGGTTGATGCCGATACGCTTCATCTTGTAGTTGAGGAAGGCAAACTCTCGGAAATTCGATACGAACTCTCGCGTGGGTGGACAAATCAAAGCGTGATTGAAAAGGAAATTGAATTTGATACGCTCTCCCCGTTGTTGCTTTCAAAAGTAGAGCAAACAGTGAACGGACTCTACAACACGGGCATTTTTAATCGAGTCTCGCTTTGGACAGAGCATCATCGGGATTCTAATGCAACGATGAAGACTGCGCTCATGATTCGAATGAATGAAAAATTCAGCGAGCAACTGCGCCTTGGATTCAGAGTCGATGATGTCTATGCCGCGCAACTACTTCTTGATTTTCGCAACGAGAATTTTTTGGGGACAGCAACAGAACTTGGCGGGTGGTTCACCATCGGAGACCGAATCTCATCAACGCAAGTCGAGTATCACGTGCATCGATTGTGGAATACTTACTTCACCTTTTTCACCAAAGCCTTCTATCACCAACGAAAACTCTTTGCAACCGATATTCGCTTTTCAAGTCCGTCAGTCCAAGCGGAAAGGAACGAACGGGCAGAATACGGACAGCAACATTACGGTATAACCGCCGCGCTGGGTCGGCAAATCTACCGCGACGGCACCATCTTCTTTGAGCTCACGCATCAAAATGCTATGCTCTTCGATAATGATAACATTGCGCCGAATCAACGCCTTTGGCTGACATCGCTCAAAACGCGCTTTACAATTGATACACGCGACAATCCCTTTTCCCCTTCAAGAGGCAACTTCACCGAAATTTATTTTGACTTCTATCCCCAGTTTTTAGGCAACCCTGTAACCTTCTCAAAGCTGTTATTTTCTCATCATGAAACGCAACCGTTTGGCAAAAACATACGTGGGCGGTGGCGGTTGAATGTAGGATTTGCTGATAACCTCACGCCATTCACAGAGCAATTCAGTCTCGGCGGAATCGGTGCCAGTTTCAGTATCCCTTTCTATGGGTTTCGCTTTGATGATTTTAGAGGGCGACAAGTCGTGGTCGCAGGCTACGATGTTGAATTTCCCTTGCCCGTTCAACTTGTAGTGCCGACCTTGATTAATGTGCATTACAATCTGGGCAATATCTGGACGCAATCGAGCCGAATTACCTTGCGCGATTTCACACACGGCTTTGGCACAGAACTGGTGTTGAAAACGCCGCTGGGTGCGGCTCGCTTCGCTGTTGCCAAAGCCTTTCGTTTAGGACTGCCGACTGAACTGGACCCCATCAAATTCGCCCCGACCGTTTATTATTTTGTGTTCGGCTACGACCTGTAAGGGAAAATTGACCTCTTCGTTTTATCTTCACATTCCAATAACGCAATCAACGCTCTTCGCTATGCAAGTTCGCTTCATCTCGATTACCAAACCTGAAATCACGATTGATGGGCAGGTGCTTTCTCCCGAAGGGCTCATTGCGTATTGCGCGCGCGTCTCAAGCCCGAATCAAGAAAACCCGAACTACGCCAAACTCTTGCAGTTTTGCATTCGCGAAGGACATTGGAGCGTGTTTGAAATGGTCGATATGACGCTTGAAATCACAACCACGCGCGCCATCGCTCCGCAAATTCTGCGGCATCGAAGTTTCTCGTTTCAGGAGTTCAGCCAACGCTATGCGAAAGTCACGACATTTGAAACATATGAAGCGCGCCGACAAGACCTGAAAAACCGGCAAAACTCGCTCGATGATTTCGACGAGGCCACAAAGCAGTGGTTTAGAGACGTGCAACGTGAAGTGTGGGAGCATAGCTACAAGCGATATGAAGAAGCCATAGAAAAAGGGATAGCCAAAGAATCGGCGCGCGCACTCTTGCCGCTCAATACCGTGACGCGACTGTATATGAAAGGCTCGGTACGCAGTTGGATTCACTATTTTCAAGTGCGATGCGACGCGGCAACACAAAAAGAACATCGCGACATCGCCCTCGCCGCCCGCGACATCTTTATTACACACTTCCCCACCGTCGCCGAAGCCCTCTCATGGAAACTACCTGTCTCAACTCAAAACGGAACGCATGAACATCTTAATTTACCGACGCAATGACACAACTGACCGACGTGCCAAAAATTCTCGTCGTTGACGACGATGAATCCTCGCTCAAAGCCACAGAATATCAACTGATTGGAAAAGGCATTCGACCGCGAACTGCAACGAGCGTCGATAGGGCGGAAATGTTAATCGCACAAGAGATGCCCGAGATCATCATCTGCGATTGGTCAATGCCCGACCGTGATGGGATTGATTTTGTAAAATCGCTGCGTGCAAATCCTCAAACCACATCGGTCTACTTCATTATGCTCACGGGCAGAGGCGGCATGGACGATAAAATCACCGCGCTCACACAAGGCGTTGATGACTACCTCGAAAAGCCTGTTAAAATTGCTGAACTGCAAGCGCGCATCACTGTGGCTAAACGCATCATCAAACTCCAACAGCAACTCGTGCATCATCAAAAAATGCAGACCTACGCCGAAATGGCGGCGGCAGTCAGCCACGAAATCAACAATCCGCTCACCGGCTTGCTGGGCTATCTCGAACTCGTTAAGAAAAAAATCCAACGCGATAGCCTCGCCGAAGCAAACATCGACCGAATCTTGCAGATGATTGACCGCAGTTATGAACAAGGCAAACGCATCGCTGAAATCGTCAAGAAACTCACGAGCCTCAAAGACTATCGCGTGAAGACCTATAACGACGGCATTCAAATGGTGGATATCGACGCAAACAATCCCACGGTATCAGAGCCTTGAACCCATGGCGTATCTCGAACTGCTTCGCCCGTCCAACATCGTCATTCTCTTTTTCGGCACACTGCTCGGCGCGTTTGTCTCTGTGGGTAGCGGCGCGTTTTCCCAACTTGAAACTTACCTTGCAGGCGTCGCCACGATTCTCATCGGCGGCGCAGGTAATGTGATTAACGATTATTTTGACGTTGAAATTGACCGCATCAACAAGCCGAAGCGTCCTCTTGCGCGAGGCGCGCTCTTGCCCGAACACGCGTTCCGATATTGGCTTGCGCTCAACTTTATCGCACTCATCATTTCGGCGTTTCTTACCCCGCTGAATCTCTGCATGACGCTCTTCACCATTCCCATGCTCTACCTTTACAGCCGCTATTTCAAACGCATGCTTTTCATCGGCAACCTTGTGATTTCCCTTTTGGTCAGTTTAGGATTTCTCTATGGTGCCGCTTCAACGGGGCGCGTGGAGAATGTCTTGTATCCAACCGTCTTTTCCTTTCTTTTGAACTTGGGGCGTGAATTGCTCAAAGATTTGGAAGATGTCGAGGGCGATAAAGCCTTCGGCGCAATGACAATTCCCATTCGGTTTGGCACAACCCCAACGCTTGCCCTAACGACGCTCATTTTTGCGAGCATGATACTGACAACATTTGTGCCTTATTGGACGGGCGAATACGGGCTTATTTATTTTCTCGTGGTCATGCTTGGCACGAACGTGCTGCTGCTCTATGTGATGGTGAAAGCGTGGCGCAATCCAACAAAGGAAAATCTTTATCGGCAGAACACTTTGCTCAAAGTGGCGATGTCGTTTGGCATTGTGTCGGTGGCATTGGGCAAAGTGTAGGCGATGAAAAGTAGGAATAAAAAAGCCGCTTTGTCGGCGGCTGAATGTTTGTTGAACAGTTACGCGGAGTGTTCAACCTCTTTTCCTTTTTTGAAAATCGGAACGGCGGCGCAGGCTTCGCCATACATCACCTTTTGCGCGTGCTGCACTAAGTAGGCAGTTACGACCATATACGCCCAAGTCGGAATCGGCGTTGAGCCGCACCCTTTGATGATGACTTTCTTCCCGTCATACTGCGACCAATCGTGCGCTTCCAATTTCTCACGAAAGACGGATTCTTTCAAGATGCCGTTCCACAAAAAATCTTGAATATCAAATTCCAACAACGCTTTGTTTTCCATATTGCTAATTAGTTTTGGTTCGGATTAAGTTCCAGCGTCAGCGACATGTCATGCTTCGATGGGAAAAGCTCGTCAAAGGCGGCTTGAACAATGTGTCGCGGAAAATCAAGACACAGCCCGAAAAACAGCAACATTCCGCTTAATGTTGAGAGTGTTTCCATTGTCAATGTGATGATTTAAAGAGTTTGTAGTGATAGTCTCCAAGTTTCTCGATGCAAATCGTATCGCCTGCTTTTAAGCCTGACTCAATGACCCATTTGCCCGTGCCGTTCATCGATTTTGATTTCTTGCGAAAACAAAATTTGCCTTTCTCAATATCGGTCTCAAACGACCAGCCTAAGTCGGTTTCAATGAGCAACTTCTTTCCTTCGCCGTTTGCGGTTTCAATGGCATCAGCAGGAAAGAAATCTAAAATGTCAAAGAGGTTAATTTGCTTTTCAAAGAACCAAACCTCTTCTTGCGATTTGACTGGAATTTTTCTGATGTCTCCCATTACGCTTGACGCAAGGCTTCTTTGAGCGTTGGAATTTTTTTCCCGTCTTTATAGACACGAATTAAACCCTCTTCAAAGACAAGTTCTGCGTCGAGTTCTTGAAGAAAGAGCCTGCCGTGTTCATTGGGCGAAAGTTGTTCATAGTCGCCTTCGTTGTTCAACCGATACGCATAGAGCCGACCATCTTCGGTGAGTTCCGCATATTCCTTCGCTTTCAGAACATCACGATAGATGGCAAACTTGCGATGTCGCTCGGCTTCATCATTTTGCGCCGACCAGATTTCGCAGGCAAATCGCAGGTCAATCGGTGTTTCCCAGAGTTTGAAGGCATCAGGCTCTTCGCCGTGAAAGTTTTTAATTACAAAGGCGTCGGGCGCAACGCATTTGTCGCGTTTGCCTTTCTCAAAGTAGATAAATCGGTCGCCGCCAACGATACAATTTTTTTGCTCTGCGAACAGCACGCGCAAGAACGACAGGAACTCTGTAAAGCGCAACTCATGGTTCTTTCCTTGTCCCAATTTTTCCTCCACAGGATAGTCTATTTCATCGGTGAAGGTTTGACCGGTTGGAGCGGAAAGCACGACTGACGACATGGCACAAATTTGTTTTGAATTACGATTTCTGTTTCAGGGCTTCTTTGAGCGTTGGAATTTTCTTGCCGTCTTTGTAGATGCGAATCAAGCCGTCTTCAAAGACAAGTTCCGCACCGAGTTCTTGAAGAAAGAGCCTGCCGTGTTCATTGGGCGAAAGTTGTTCATAGTCGCCTTCGTTGTTCAACCGATACGCATAGAGCCGACCATCTTCGGTGAGTTCC
>Ga0308420_1002041_pt1 | contig 10499 bp, 6 predicted proteins | sample HotsprSampleMS55_FD_203802 | JGI IMG/M metagenome (GOLD analysis project Ga0308420, IMG submission 203802) | Hot spring phototrophic mat microbial communities from Mushroom Spring, Yellowstone National Park, Wyoming, United States - 20090730_MS55 ...
GGAGCGCGAGGCCGCGCTCGAGGGCGAGGCGCTTCACCGGACCGGCCGCAGGCTCGAGTCCGCGACCCGCAGGCCGATCGGGCTGCGTCAGAACGAGCGGGATCGCGTGGCCCGCCTCGAGGAGCGCGGCGAGCGCGCGCGCGGCGAACTCCGGGGTACCGGCGAAGACGAGGCGCATGGGCAGGAGCGGCCGAGCGCCCTCGCCGAGCGTTCAGGCGCTCTTTCGGAGCTGCTTCGCGATGCGCGCGCGGATGCGCTGCTGCTTGAGCGGGGAAAGCCGCTCGATGAAGACCTTGCCCTGCAGGTGGTCCATCTCGTGCTGGATGCAGACCGAAAGCAGCCCCTGCGCCTCCAGCGTAAACAGGTTGCCGTTCTGGTCGAGCGCGCGCACCCGCACGCGTTCGGCGCGCTCGAGCGTCTCGTAGATCCCGGGCACCGACAGGCAGCCTTCCTCGATGTCGGAGACGCCGCTCGACTCTACGATCTCCGGATTGACGAGCACCACGAGGGAATCGCGCCGCTCCGACACGTCCACCACGATCACCTGCTTGTGAACGTCCACCTGGGTGGCCGCGAGCCCGATGCCCGCAGCGGCATACATCGTCTCGGCCATGTCGGCCACCAGACGCTTGAGAGAGCGATCGAACAGCTTGACCGGCTCAGCGATCTTGTGCAGACGGGCATCTGGATAACGGAGGACTTTGAGAATCGCCATTTTCCTGAAAAGGCTTCGTCGAGAAGTACTTAAGCGACTTACTTCATGCCGCACATAAGATTATCGCGCTTTGTGCTAAATTCGAAAGCACGGACAGGGCGCAGAAAGCGTCGATTTCTTGAGCCACCGCTGGGGGAGGCCGTATGCACCGGCAAAGCCATGAGTCTATCAGGAATCTGATTTTTTTCCTCTACCTCGGCGCTGCTGCGGGGGCGTACGGCCAGGGCCCTACAGCCCCCCTGGTGCTCAAGCCGCAGGCCCCAGACCGTTACGTGGTCCAGCCCGGCGACACGCTCTGGTCCATCGCAGAGCGCTTCACCGATTCCCCCTGGCGCTGGACGGAGCTCTGGAACCTCAACCGCGAACAGATCCGGAACCCGCACCGCATCTACCCCGGAAACGTGATCGTGCTCGATCGCACCCGGCAGCAGCTCGCGGTGGTGGACACGGTACAGCTTAGCCCGCGCATTCGCGCCGAGTCGCTCGCCGAGGAGGCGATCCCCCCAATTCCGCCGGCAGCGATCGAACCTTTCCTCAGCCGGCCGCTGGTGGTGGAGGCCGACGGGCTGCAGGGGGCACCGGTGATCGTCGCTTTCGAAGGCAGGAGGATGGTGAGCGGGGCAGGCCAGCGCGCCTATGTGAAGGGAATGGGAGACGCCAAGACCGAGAGCTGGTTCGTCTATCGCCTCGGCCGGCCGCTGGTGGAACCGGAGGAAAACCGCACCCTAGGCTACGAAGCCGTCTATCTCGGGACCGCGAGGCTTGTTCGCGGCGGCGAGCCGGCGACCGTCGAGCTTACCTCGGTGACCCGAGAGGTGGGCCTCGGAGACCGCCTGGTCGCTGGGGGGCGAGCCGAAGCGGTTTCCTACGTACCTAAGGCGCCAACTTCGAAAGTGAGCGCTCGCGTGATCTCCATCTACGGCGGCGTCGGGAGAACCGGAGAAGCCGGGCGCGGCTCGATCGTGGCGCTGAGCGCGGGCAAGGATCAGAGCCTAGAAACCGGTCATGTGCTCGCGCTCTTTCGCCCCGACGGCGAGATCGCGCACGCTGCAGCAGGTCGCGGGACAGGCGCGGTGTTGCCCGAAGAGCGCTATGGGCTCGCCTTCGTGTTTCGCGTCTTCGACCGCGTTTCGTATGCGCTCGTGATGAACACGACGCGACCGGTCAACCCGCTGGACGTGGTCCGCAATCCGTAGCGCACCGCTGCCCGAGCGCGCGCGGCCGCGATGGCGAACGCCGACGCCGCAGAGCTCGAGGCGTGGCTGCGGCTCACGCTCACCCCAGGTCTCGGCCCCGCCGCACTGCGCGCTCTGCTGAAGGAGTACGGGCTTCCGCAGGCGGTGCTCGGCGCCAGCCGATCCGCTCTCGCCCGCTACCTTCGCCCCGAAGTCGTCGAGGCGCTGCATTCGGCGGCGCTCGCCGGCCCGGTCGAGCGCACGCTCGCCTGGCTCCGCGAACCGGGCCGTCATCTGCTCACGCTCGCCGACCGCGACTACCCCCGCCTGCTGCTCGAGATCTCCGATCCCCCGCCGGTGCTCTACTGCCGTGGCCGCACCGAGCTCCTCGCCCGTCCGACGCTGGCGATCGTCGGCAGCCGCAACGCGAGCGCGCAAGGCCGGCGCGATGCCGAGCGTTTCGCGCACGCGTTCAGCGCCGCAGGCGTCACCGTCGTCTCCGGGCTCGCGCAAGGCATCGACGCCGCCGCGCACCGCGGCGCGCTCGCGGCCGAGGGCTCCACCGTCGCCGTTCTCGGAACCGGCGCCGATCTCGTCTACCCGCCCGCCAACGCCGCACTCGCCGAAGCGATCGGCGGGCGCGGCCTGCTCGTGTCCGAATTCCCGCTCGGCACGCCGGCGCTCGCGCACAACTTTCCGCGCCGCAACCGGCTGATCAGCGGACTGGCGCTCGGCTGTGTGGTCGTCGAGGCCGCGATCGCCTCCGGTTCGCTCATCACCGCGCGCCTGGCTGCCGAACAGGGCCGCGAGGTGTTCGCGCTGCCGGGCTCGATCCACTCGCCGCTCGCCAAGGGCTGCCATGCGCTCATCAAGTCGGGGGCGAAGCTCGTCGAGTGCGCCGAGGACGTGTTCGCCGAGCTACCGCGGCTGGGTGCCGGTGCGCGCGCGCGCTCTGTGCCGCGCGCCGCGCCCGCGCCCCCGGCGCAGGAGGATGCGCTCCTCGCGCACATGGGATTCGAGCCGGTGGACGTCGATTCGCTGTGCGCACGCAGCGGCCTCGGCGCCGAGCGCATCGCGGCCGCGCTGCTGCGCCTGGAGCTCGATGGCCGCGTCGCCGCGCTGCCCGGCGGTCTCTACCAGCGGCTGAGCTGACGCGCGCGGCGCGCGGTTGTGCCGCGACGCGCTTTGCGGGTATTCTCTGCGGCCTTTTTCGCGCGCCCCGATGTCGAAGCAGCTCATCATCGCGGAGAAACCCTCGGTCGCCGCCGACATCGCGCGCGCGCTCGGCGGCTTCGCGCGCAAGGGCGAATACTACGAGAGCGAGCACTACGTGCTGTGCTCGGCCGTCGGGCATCTGCTGGAGCTCGCCGCACCTGCCGAGTGCGAGGTGCGCAGGGGCAAATGGTCGTTCGAGCACCTGCCGGTGATCCCGCCGCGTTTCGAACTCGTACCGATCGCCAAGAACCAGGGGCGGCTCGAGCTGCTGCTGCGGCTACTGCGGCGCAAGGACGTCCGCGGGATCGTCAACGCCTGCGACGCCGGGCGCGAGGGCGAGCTGATCTTCCGTTACATCGTCGAATACGCGAAAACGAAGAAGCCGATCGCGCGGCTGTGGCTGCAATCCATGACCCCGCAGGCGATCCGCGAGGGCTTCGCCTCGTTGCGCGAGGAGCGCGAAATGCGGGCGCTCGCCGACGCCGCGAAGTGCCGCGCCGAAGCCGACTGGCTGATCGGCATCAACGGCACGCGCGCGATGACCGCGTTCAACTCGCGCGAGGGTGGCTTCTACCTCACTCCGGTCGGCCGGGTGCAGACGCCGACGCTCGCGATCCTAGTCGAGCGCGAGGAGCGCATTCGCGCCTTCGTGCCGCGTGCGTACTGGGAGGTGCATGCGCGCTTCGCGGTCGAGGCGGGCGAATACGCCGGCCGCTGGTTCGATCCGCAGTTCCGCAAGGACGAGGCCGATCCCGACCGCCGCCCCGAGCGGCTGTGGGAGGCTGCGCGCGCCGAGGCGATCGCGGCGGCGTGCCGCGGGCGCCGCGCGAGCGTGAGCGAGGAAACGAAGTCGGCGACGCAGCTCTCGCCCCTGCTCTTCGACCTCACCAGCCTGCAGCGCGAGGCGAACAGCCGCTTCGGATATTCCGCGCGCACCACGCTCGCGATCGCGCAGGCGCTCTACGAGCGGCACAAGGCGCTCACCTATCCGCGCACCGACGCGCGCGCGCTGCCGGAAGACTACGTCGCGACGGTGAAGCGGACGATGGAAACGCTCGCGGCCGCGAAGGAGTACGCGCCGCTCGCGCGCAAGATCCTGGAAGCGGGGTGGGTGAAGCCGAACCGGCGCGTTTTCGACGACAGCAAGGTGTCCGACCACTTCGCGATCATTCCGACGCTCGAGGCGCCGAAGCATCTTCCGGAGGCGGAGGCGAGGATCTACGACCTGGTGGTGCGCCGCTTTCTGGCGGTGTTCTATCCGGCGGCGGAGTACCTCCAGACCACGCGCATCACGCAGGTGGGTGAGCACGCGTTCCGGACCGAAGGGCGCGTGCTGCAGCGCCCGGGCTGGCTCGAGGTGTACGGGCGCGCGGCGCAGGAGGAAGCGGCGACGCTGCCGGCGCTCGCCGCCGGCGAGCGGGCGCAGGTGCGCGAGGTGAGCGTGCAGGCGAACCAGACGCGACCGCCGCCGCGCTACACCGAGGCGACGCTGCTCGCGGCGATGGAAGGTGCCGGCAAGCTCGTCGAAGACGAGGAGCTGCGCGCGGCGATGGAAGCCAAGGGACTCGGCACGCCGGCCACCCGTGCGCAGATCATCGAGGACCTGATCGCGGTGAAGTACGTGCGCCGCGCGGCGCGCGAGCTCGTGCCCACCTTCAAGGCCTACCGCCTGCTGCTCGCGCTGCGCCATTTCGGAGTGGAGGAGATCACGTCGCCGCAACTCACCGGCGACTGGGAGTACAAGCTGAAGCTGATGGAGGCGCGCAAGCTCGGGCGGCGCGAGTTCATGGAACACATCGAGGCCGTGGCGCGCGATCTGGTGGCGCGCATCCGCGACGGCAGGATCCCCGACACCGCGTTCGCCACCGTGCGCGCACCGTGCCCGAAATGCGGTGGCACGGTGCAGGAGAATTACCGCAAGTTCGCCTGCCAGAGCTGCGACTTTTCCCTCTGGACGGTGCTCTCCGGGCGCGAATGGGATCCGGAGGAGGTGGCCGAGCTGCTCGAAAAGCGCGTCGTCGGCCCGTTCGCGGACTTCATCAGCCGCCAGGGGCGCCCGTTCGCCGCGCTCGTGCGTCTCACCGACGATTTCCGCATCGAATTCGACTTCGGGCAGGAAGCAGCGGCGCAGGCCGAGAAGGTGCCCGATTTCGGCACCGCCGAGCCGCTCGGTCCCTGCCCGAAATGCGGTGCCCGCGTCTTCGCGCACGGCATGGCGTACGTGTGCGAACACGCCGTCGGCGCGTCGCGGCGCTGCGATTTCCGCTCCGGGCGCGTGATCCTGCAGCAGCCGGTGGAGCCGGAGCAGATGCGAAAGCTGCTCGCCACCGGGCGCACCGACCTTCTGACGGGATTCGTGTCGCGCCGCGGCCGGCGCTTCAAGGCATTCCTAGTGCGCACGCCTGCGGGGAAGGTGGGCTTCGAGTTTCCGCCGCGCGCCGAAAAGCCGGCGCCCGCGGCTGCCGAAAAGCCGAAAGCGGCGCGCGCCGGAACCGCGGCGCGAAAGCGCCGCGCGGCGTAGTCGGCTAGACGTCGAGGTTGCGCACGCCGAGCGCGTTCGACTCGATGAACGCGCGCCGCGGCTCGACCTCGTCTCCCATCAGGCGCGTGAAGATCTCGTCGGCAGCGATGCCGTCCTCGATCTGCACCTTCAGCAGCCGGCGGGTCTGCGGGTTCATGGTCGTCTCCCAGAGCTGCTCCGGGTTCATCTCCCCTAGACCCTTGTAGCGCTGCAACGTCATCGCCTGGCGCACTTCGTCGAGCAACCAGTGCACCGCCTCGCCGAAGTCGCGCACCGGCTGCTTGCGTTCGCCGCGGCGCACCACCGCGCCGACGCCGAAGAGCCCGCGCAGCATTTCGGCGCTCTGGCGGATCTGGGCGTAGTCGCCCGAGTGCAAGAACTCCGCATCCACCACGCTCGCGCGCACGTTGCCGTGGCGCATGCGCTCGATGCGGATCTGGTAGCGTTCGGTCTTCGGGTCGAAATGCACGTGTACGCGCGCGCCGCCGGGCGCGAGCGCTTCGGCGAGCGCCTCGGCCGAGGCCTGCGCCGCCTCGCGGCGGGAGAGATCCACCCGCACGCCGCGCAGCATCGCCACCAGCGCCTCGCGGTCGATCCAGCGCGCGACCCGCTCGATCACCGCCTCCGACAGCAGCCAGGAGCGGGCGAGCTCGGCGAGCGTGTCGCCGGAGATCGGCTCGCGACGCGCCGCCGGCACGAGCGCCGCGTCCACCAGCGCCTGGCGCAGCATGAATTCGTTCAGCTCGTGCTCGTCCTTGAGGTAGCGCTCCTCCCGTCCGAGCTTCGCCTTGTAGAGCGGTGGCTGCGCGATGTAGATGTGGCCGCGCTCGACCAGCTCCGGCATCTGCCGGTAGAAGAAGGTGAGCAGCAGGGTGCGGATGTGCGAGCCATCGACGTCGGCGTCGGTCATCAGGATGATGCGGTGATAGCGCAGCTTGTCCGGGTTGTACTCGTCCTTGCCGATGCCGCAGCCGAGCGCCGTGATCAGGGTGGCGATCTCGGCCGATCCGAGCAGTCGGTCGAAGCGCGCACGCTCGACATTCAGGATCTTTCCCTTGAGCGGCAGGATGGCCTGGAAGCGCCGGTCGCGCGCCTGCTTCGCGGATCCGCCGGCGGAGTCGCCCTCGACGAGGTAGAGCTCGCACTTCGCCGGGTCCTTCTCCTGGCAGTCGGCGAGCTTGCCCGGAAGCCCCATCGAGTCGAGCACGCCCTTGCGCCGCGTCATCTCGCGCGCGCGCCGCGCCGCCTCGCGCGCCGCCGCCGCCTCGACGATCTTGGTGGTGATCGCGCGCGCATCGGCCGGCCGCTCCTCGAGGAATTCGCGCAGCTTCTCGCCGACGATCTCCTCCACCGGCGAGCGAACCTCGGAGGAGACGAGCTTCTCCTTGGTCTGCGAGGAGAACTTCGGTTCCGGCATCTTCACCGACAGCACGCAGGCAAGCCCCTCGCGCATGTCGTCTCCGGTGGGCTCGACTCTCGCCCTGCGCGCGATCTCGCGCTCCTCGATATAGCGGTTGAGCACCCGCGTCATCGCCGCCCGCAGCGCGGTGAGATGCGTGCCGCCGTCCTTCTGCGGAATGTTGTTGGTGAAGCAGAGCACGTTCTCCTGGTAGGAGTCGTTCCACTGCATCGCCACCTCGACCGAGATACCGTCGCGCTCTCCGGAAGCGTAAAACACGGTCGGGTGCAAGGCGTTCTTGCTGCGGTTGATGTACTCGACGAACGCCTTCACCCCGCCTCCGAACGCGAACGTCTCCTGCTTCCCCGAGCGCTGGTCCACGAGCTGGATGCGCACGCCGTTGTTCAGGAAGGAGAGCTCGCGCAGGCGGCGGGCGAGGATGTCGTAGTGGTAGTCGACGGTGCCGAACACCGCGCGCGAGGCGAGGAAGTGGACCTCGGTACCGCGCTTTTCGGTGATCCCGGTCACGCGCAGCGGCCCCGTCGGCTTGCCGTCGACGAACTCCATCTGGTGCACCCGCCCGTCGCGCCAGATGGTCAGACGCAGCCAGCTCGAGAGCGCGTTCACCACCGACACGCCGACGCCGTGCAGCCCGCCCGCCACCTTGTAGGTGTGGGAGTCGAACTTTCCGCCGGCGTGCAGCTCGGTCATCACGATTTCCGCCGCCGAGCGCTTTTCCTCGTCCTCCTCCATGATCCCGGTCGGAATGCCGCGGCCGTTGTCCAGCACCGACACCGAATTGTCGGTGTGGATCGTGACCACGATCTCGTCGCAGAAACCGGCGAGCGCCTCGTCCACCGCGTTGTCAACCACCTCGAACACCATGTGGTGCAGGCCGGTGCCGTCGGAGGTGTCCCCGATGTACATCCCGGGGCGCTTGCGCACCGCCTCGAGGCCCTTCAGGACCTTGATCGAGTCGGTGTCGTAGTCGGTCGCTTCCGCGAGCGTTCTTTCCGGTTCGCCCACGCGGGTCATCCTCCTAGATGCGCATCGGCATCACGACGTAGCGAAACGCGGGCTCCTCGGGAAACTCCACCAGGGCGCTGGAAGCCGCATCGGAAAACGCACACCGCACCTCGGATGCGGCGACGTTGTTCAGCACATCGAGCAGGTAATTGACGTTGAAGCCGATGTCGAGCGCGTCTCCGGCGTAGTCGACTTCCAGCGTCTCCTCCGCCTCCTCCTGGTCGGTGTTCGACGACACCACCTTCAGGCTGCCATCGGTGAGCACCAGGCGCACGCCGCGCAGCTTCTCGTTGGACAGGATCGCCGCGCGCGCGAGCGCCTGGCGCAGCGGTTCGCGCGCGACCGCGAGCCGGTTGCGGTTCGCGGTCGGAATGACGCGGGTGTAGTCGGGGAACTTCCCGTCGATCAATTTGGAGACGAGCTCGATGTCCCCGAAGGAGAAGGCTGCCTGCGTCTGCGAGAGCGCGAGGTGCACCTCGCGCTCGTCGTCCGCGAGCAGTCGCGCGAGCTCGAGTACCGTCTTACGCGGCAGGATCGCCTCCTGGCGCGCGAGCGGCACCGAGAGCGGAGCGGCCGCGTACGCCAGCCGGTGTCCGTCGGTCGCAACGAGCCGCAGTTCGCCCTCGCCGACGGCCAACAGCATGCCGTTGAGGTAATAGCGGATGTCCTGCTGCGCCATCGCGTACTGCACCAGCCCGATCAGGCGCTTGAGCTCCTTCTGCGCAAGCGCGAGACGCACCACCTCGCCCGCCGGCGGAGCAAGGCGCGGAAAGTCCTCCGGAGCGAGCGTCTGTAGCGTGAAGCGGCTGCGGCCCGACTTCACCTGCAGCCTGCTATTCTGCTGCTGCAGCGTCACCTCCGCCTCCTCCGGCAGCGTGCGCAGGATGTCGAGAAGCTTGCGCGCACCCACGGTCACCGCGCTCGGCTCCCCGGAGAGCTCCGCGCTCGCGCGCGCGGTGATCTGGATTTCGATGTCGGTGGCGAGAAACGAGAGCGTGCCCGCCTTGCGCTCGATAAGCACGTTGGCCAGGATCGGAAGCGTCGCCCGGCGCTCGATGATGCCGCACGCCGCCGCGAGCGGCTCGAGCAGGGCGTTGCGGCCGGCTTTCACCAGCACCATCGTCGTTCTCCTCGGTAACAGCTAGTAAAGCCGTACCGCACGCGGGAAAACCCGGAAAACTGCGTCGCGACCGCGACTTGCCGCCGGCGCACCCGCGCATAGCCTGTGCATCGCGCTGTGGACTGCGGTGCGGAGAATTTCCGTTCGGACGTTCCGGCGCGTCTGTTCACAATGCATCCCTGCGTCGCACACAGCTTGCTCACCGCCTCTATCCCTTGAGCACCTGTTCGAGCAGGTGGTAGTCGCGGTTCAGCGCCGCATCCGAGTTGCGCAGCGCCGCGATCGTGCGGCAGGCGTGGAGCACGGTGGTGTGGTCGCGGTTTCCGAACGCTTCGCCGATCTCCGGCAGGCTCAGGTGGGTGAGATCCTTGGCGAGCGCCATCGCTACCTGGCGCGGGCGCGCGAGGTTGCGCGTGCGGCGCTTGGAGTGCATGTCGGAGACCTTGATCTTGTAGTACTCGGCCACCGTCTTCTGGATCGCCTCGACCGTGATCTGGCGGTTGGCGGCGTGCAAGATGTCGCGCAGCGCCTCGCGCGCGAGCTCGAGGGTCGGTTCGCGGCCGTTGAAGCGCGCGTAGGCGAGCACCTTCTTCAGCGCCCCTTCGAGCTCGCGCACGTTGGAGCGGATGTGCTTGGCGATGAAGAAAGCGATGTCCTCCGGAAGCTGGACCGCTTCGGCTTCCGCCTTCTTCAGCAGGATCGCGACCCGCATCTCGAGCTCCGGCGGCTCGATCGCCACCGTCAGCCCCCAGCCGAAGCGCGAGATCAGCCGTTCCTGCATGCCGGAGATCTCTTTCGGGTAGGTGTCGCAGGTGATCACGATCTGGCGCTGCGCCTCCACCAGCGCGTTGAAGGCGTAGAAGAACTCTTCCTGCGTGCGGTCCTTGTTGGAGAAGAACTGGATGTCGTCGATCAGCAGCAGATCGAGCGAGTGGTAGTAGCGCTTGAACTCCTCGAACGATTTTTGCTGGTAGGCCCGCACCACGCCGCTGACGTACTGCTCGGCGTGGGTGTAGCAGATCTTCGCCTGCGGCCGGCGCAGGCTGACGTGATTGCCGATGGCGAGCAGCAGGTGCGTCTTGCCGAGGCCGACCCCGCCGTAAACGAACAGCGGGTTGTAGCTCGAGCCCGGATTCTCGGCGACCTGCAGCGCGGCGGCGCGGGCGAGCTGGTTCGCCTTGCCGGTGACGAAGTTGTCGAACGTGAACTGGCGATTGAACTGCGCGCGCTCGCCGGCCGCCGAGGCGGAGGCGGGCGCCGCGGTCGAGGCGGGCGCCGGTGGCGCCGGGCGAGCGAGCACGATGCGCACCAGCGTCTCGCGCCCGCTC
>Ga0308420_1002044_pt1 | contig 10492 bp, 9 predicted proteins | sample HotsprSampleMS55_FD_203802 | JGI IMG/M metagenome (GOLD analysis project Ga0308420, IMG submission 203802) | Hot spring phototrophic mat microbial communities from Mushroom Spring, Yellowstone National Park, Wyoming, United States - 20090730_MS55 ...
AATCCTAGAACGGGTTTTCCACTGTACAGACAAGTCTATGAAGCGTGAAGCCCGCACTCTGTCAAAAAGATGAGTGTCGGGAGTCGTCACAACAGCAAATCTGCTAGTTGGGCTTCTTGGTTAGCGGCATCTACAATGCTCTGTTGTACCACTTCAGGGATTGTCAGTCCCTGCTCAATTTGTTTTAACCAGCGTTGAGCTTCATTCCCTTGTTCCAAAATCTTTAGCAGTGGGGTTAGGAAGCACACCGCCCCCCACTCCTTAAGAATAGGGTAAACCTGCTCATAGAGATTTTTGATCCAATCTCTGGCTAAGATAGTTTCCCCAGTCTGCCAGTGAATTAATTGGGAGTCTAGGCTAGAGATTGCCGCCATTCTCTCGTTGCGATCGCTAATTTGTACCAGCTCATCAAAAGTAAAGCAGGAGTCAACATCTAAATTGGAATGAATTATTTGCTGAATCCGTCCTTCTAGCAGGGCAGTAATCGCCAATAGATGGGTGGGATCGATTACTAAATCACAAATTCTCAGTTCCAAACGATTCAAATCATAGGGGCGATTAGCCCCATTGGGACGCACTGATGACCAGAGATGGCGGACATTTTGCATCGTTCCCAATGCCAATTGTTCATTTGTCCAATCGATGTAATGCTGATGGGAGCGGAATAGAGGAACAATTCTGGGAGTTTTAGGAAACATCTGCCAGCGGGAAGAGTGGAAACCTGTAACTTCGCCTCTAAAGAAGGGAGAAGAAGCGCTCAAGGCGAGGTAGAGAGGAGCTTCTAGGCGAATAATGCGACAGGCACGGATTAGAGTTTCTGTGTCGGGAATGCCGATATTGATGTGAATACTGGCAGTTACTACCCGTGTGCCGTAGGTCTGCTCAATGTAGGTGTGGTAGGGGTTGTGGGGATCGGAACGCAGAAATTCTTCCCTGTGCCAGAGGGGAATAGTACTCCCAGGCAGGATGGTAAAATTTCCCAGCTGTTGCAGGTAGGAGCGCAGTTGGCGGCGAGGTTGCAGGAGGGCGATCAATAGGTGTTCATATCTGGTGAATGGAGGGGTAGTGTATTCCACATTGCGGCTATCTGGCTCTCTGACAAAACCTTGCAAGTCTCTGACGATGCGGTGGGACAAGCCCACTACCTCTCCTTGGGGAGTGGCGGTATAGACCTCTACTTCAAAGCCTTTGGAAAGCATTACAGCACTTCACGATTGGCGATTGCCCTTTGCATTTTGGCTATCACCGTACCGATGTCCATCATTCCCAAGTCCCCGTGCTGACGAGAGCGGAGACTGAGACTGTGGGCTGATACTTCCTTGGCGCCTACCACTCCCATCAGAGGAATTTTTTCCAGTTCTGCTCTGCGAATCTGCTTTTGCATGCGATCGCCAGTAGTATCCACTTCTACGCGCAAACCCTGCAGTTTCAATTCCTTGGCCACCTGCAAACAGAAATCTATCTGCTGGTCAGTAATAGGAATAAGGCGCAACTGCACGGGAGCCAACCACAGGGGAAAGTCTCCCGCATAGTTCTCAATCAATACGCCAATGAACCGCTCCAGCGAGCCGAACAAAGCCCTGTGAATCATAATGGGGCGATGCCGTTCCCCATCTTCTCCCACATAGGTCAAATCAAATCTTTCTGGCAGATTGAAATCCACTTGAATAGTAGAACACTGCCATCTGCGCCCAATGGCGTCTTCAATTTTAATATCAATCTTAGGACCATAGAAAGCTCCACCTCCCTCATCAATTTTATAGTTCCACCCTTTAGTGTCTAGGGCATGGCGCAGGGCGGAAGTGGCTTTCTCCCAAATCGCATCGGAGCCTACATACTTTTCAGGGCGGGTGGATAGATTCACTTCGTAGTGGGCAAAGCCAAAGGTAGAGAGGATGAACTCCGCTAGATTGAGCACTCCCAGTATTTCTTCTGCCATCTGAGACTCAGTGCAGAAAATATGAGCATCATCTTGGGTAAAGCCCCGCACCCGCATCAGACCGTGCATTGTCCCAGACCGCTCATAGCGATACACCGTTCCCAACTCTGCCATTCTTAGGGGCAATTCTTTGTAGGAATGTAGTGCATCTTGGAAAATCAGCACATGGAAGGGACAGTTCATCGGTTTCAGTTGATAGAACCTCTCTTCCACTTCCACCGGTTGGAACATACTTTCCCGATAGAAGTCATTGTGTCCCGAGATTTTCCACAATTCCAAGTCTGCTAGGTGGGGAGTAATCACGGGCTGATAGCCATGTTCCCAGTGGGTTTGTTTCCAAAAGTTCTCAATGATACTCCGCAGTACCGCTCCCTTGGGATGCCAGAACACCAGACCGCCCCCTGCCTGCTCCTGAATACTAAACAACTGCAAATCCTTGCCAATTTTGCGGTGATCCCTGCGTTTTGCTTCCTCTTGCAGTTGCTGGTAAGCCTGCAATTGCTCTGGTGTTTCCCAAGCAGTGCCATAGATGCGCTGTAACATGGGGTTACGCTCATCCCCCCGCCAATAGGCTCCTGCTACACTCTCTAGGGCAAAGGCGTCAGGATGGAGTTCCCCTGTGGAATTGAGATGGGGGCCTGCGCACAAATCCCACCAAAAGTCAGTGCCACTGTTGGGATCGCCTATGGTATAGCGAGTGATCACCTCTCCTTCGGGAATGGCATCTAACAGTTCCAATTTGTAGGGTTCATTCAGCTTTTCAATCTCTGCTTTCATCCCCTCGCGGCTCATCTCCTGACGGATGATTGGTAGGTTTTGGCGAATGATTTTTTTCATTACTTTAGTAATTTCCTTCAAGTCCTGAGGGGTAAAGGGTTCCTTGCGGTCGAAGTCGTAGTAGAACCCATTTTCTGTACTAGGACCAATAGTTACCTTGGCATCGGGGAATAGTTTTTGTACCGCCATTGCCATCACATGGGAGCAGGTGTGCCGTAGGCGGTGCAGGCGTTCGGGATTGGCTTGGCGTAGAATTTCAGCTGGAGAAGGGCTGGCGTTGACGATGGGCATGGTTGGTGTAGAGAGACAAAGTGAAACAAGGCTGTTGGGCTACTAAGCTATTTTACTTGTAGGTAGTCACTAATTTTCTGCCTATCCCTTTGGGCACAGTGGATTTGTACCAGATCGGTTCCCTGCCAAAGGTAGCGCCAGAGAACGATTGCAGTGCCGTCAATGCGCGCGGGGAGAGCACAATCTAGGGGTAAGTTGTGCAGGCGAAAGGGGGGCTTGGGGGTGGCTATTTGCTCTAGGCGGGGAAGAATGGTATGGCTGGGGAAGGACAGCGCCCCTAGGTAGGTTAACTGGGCATACCACACCCGTTTCCCTGTGCAGGCTTGGGCTAGTTTCTCTGAAAAGTTATGATCCTGTTCGGCAGTGCGAATGCGGAAATTGCCCTCGCAGAGCCTGAGTATGGCATAGCAGGAGTCGGGGGTAACTAGCGATCGCCACACAGCTAGTTTTTTTACTGGTTCACCAAACAGTGCCATGGCTACTGCTAAACCATCCACCCCTGCAAAATCCCAAAGCATTCTAGCCTCTGACTTTCAACTTTTCAGGATCATAAGGCGACATCACCCCCACCGTGGCAGGGATGCGCCGCTGTTTGCCATCGATGAAGCCTACTTCAACCTTAGTGCCTGGGGTGGCGTAGGCTGGCTTCAACTGCGCTAGAGCAATGGGGCGATCGCAATAGGGGGAGAAAGTACCGCTGGTAATCACCCCTACCCGCCACGCTTTCCCTAGGGCATACACAGGTTGGCAGTGGCAGGGAATGTCATTGCTGTCGAGCACCAAGCCCACTGTTACTTTGGGGGGGTGTTCCTTGAGCTTGAGCAGGGTGTCTTTGGCAATCAACTGCTCTTTTTTCAGTGACACCGTCCAACCGATGCCTGCTTCGTAGGGGGAGGTGAGATCGTCAAATTCCCTGCCCGCACTGAGTAACCCCGCTTCAATGCGTGCCCGCTCCAGTGCCAGCATACCCATCGGCGTAAGTCCATACTTTTCCCCAACGGCAGTTAAAATTTGCCATAGCTCTGCGCCGTAGGCGGGGTCGACAAACAACTCATAGCCCAACTCCCCTGTGTAGCCCGTGCGGGACACTAGGACAGGGATGCGTTTGATTGTGCCAGTGGCAAAACGGAAGTAGCCCAACTCTGACAAACTAATCTGCCACTGGGGATCAATAGCTAGCACTTGCTCTAGGATAATGCGGGAGCGGGGACCCTGAAGTGCCAGATTGTGCAGGCGATCGCTAATGTGCTCAATAGTTACCTGCCAGTGGTGTTCCTGTGCCAATTGCTCTAGCCAATGCTGATCCTGCTCGCAGTTTCCCACATAGCGATAGGTATTTGCTCCTAGACAGAAGACAATGCCATCATCTACTATGCCGCCGTGATAGTTGAGCAGACAGCCATAGGCAGACTGCCCCACCCCTAGCTTAGTCAAATCCCGCGAAAAGGCATACTGCAGTAGGTCAAAGGCGTTTTTGCCAGTGATGTCAAACTTGCGCAAAGCACTGAGATCGATCAGTACCGCCCGTTCCCGCAGTGCCCAGTATTCTGCCTGTACGCCCAAGTGAGCAAAGCTGTTGGGCACCCAAAACCCGTTGTATTCCACTAGGTCATCGGTGAGTTGGCGAATGGAGCTGGTGAAAGCGCTGTCTTGGGTCAGTCTGGCAGGGGCATGGGGGGTAGGACGATAGGCGATCGCCTTGGGGAAATTGTGCTCAGGGGCAAAAATGCGCACCCTAATTTCCGTAGGTCGCCAACCATTGGCAGGATCGATGTCATCGGGGCAGGCAGAGCTAGCACAGAGCAGGTCTTGCTTAGCTTGTAGGAGTACATAGTCCCCCGCCCTTGACCAAGATTCCCCCGCCGTTACCCTGCCATCGTCACTGGCTGTGGTGTTGAAAAAGAAGTTAATCGCTGACCAACCCTTGCGCGGAGCTATCCCATACTTAGCTAAAGCCAAGTTGAAATTTTCACTGCAACTGGGATGCCCAGGGTAGCCCGCCTCTTCATAGTATTTGGCAGTGCAAGCCAGCAAGAAACTGTCGTGTCTGCCACAGGTGTCCTGAATTACCTCTACCAACGGGCGAAACCTATTGGAAAAGTACTTGCCGTGCAAACCCACTCGGGGCACAGCTAACCCGTTGAGGGTGCGGGTTACGGTGCTGTCTAGTTCTTCTGTGAGATCATCTAGGGCAAAGGCGAGAAAATCAGAACATTGCTGACCCTCGACATCGATGATTTGGATGTATTGACCTGCCCGCACCGTATAGGCGATCGCCGTGCGCGGTGCAATAGTGCAATCCCACAGGGCAGGCAAAGAACTAGGAATCAGCGCAACAGCCATGCTAAACCACAGCGAGAGGTTTTTCTGCGGTTACTTCAGCTTCTTGAGCCTGCGCCAACAGACTCTCTGCCAACTGCCGCTTTTCCTCTGGAGTCATCTTCTTCAGCTCGTTCTGGAGGACTCGCTCATTCACCCGCTGGTTCCAGTAGTCCAAAGCATCAATGCCCAAGAGCGCCAGCTTGCCCACAAACTGCCGTAGCACTTCGTTGGTGGGTCCCATCACCCAGCCCGCCTTGCCATCGCGGAGATAGCGCTCGATTTCCATATCTTTCTTGAAACCACTGCCGCCGCAGGCGTGGAGCATCTTATCGCAGACATGGGCGACATTTTTGGCGGCAATGAACTTGATCTGCCAGTACCAAGACAAATAGGCAGAGCGGGGCATGGCTGACAGGTCTTGGTGAATTGTCCAATCACAGTTGTTGGTCACTTGATCCATCAACTGCGCCATAGAAAAGACAAACATCCGTGACGCATTGGTATCCATAATTCCTTCGCCCACATAGTCTTGGATAGTGGGGTAGTCAGCAACTCGCATGCCCACATCCACATGTTTTTTGCGAGTGGTATGGCGTTTGGCAATGTCGATCGCTCCTAGAGCAATGCCATTCCAACAGGCAGAAGAACAGAGCAAAAAGAAGGGATCAACAATTTCATCGTTGGAACTTGCGCCATCGCCCTTGGGGCCCACCATGCGCTGGGCGGGAATGGTTACCCCATCCACTACCAGCGTGCCAGACTGGTTACCACGCAAGCCCAACGCATCCCACTTCTCTGGTTCTGCCTGCACTTCGTCTGCATAGATCAAAAAGCAAGAGAGATCGGAGTAGTTTCCCTCAAAATCAGGGCTGGTGGTCTGCACAATGTACCAGTCGGCAAAACCCGCAGAGGTAGTCCATGAGGCTTTTTTGAACACTTGCCAACCGTCACTGACTGCCAGTGCCTTGGAGGATACGGGATACCAGAAATGGGAGCCAGTTTCGGGATCGGAATAGGAAAGGGTGCCGATAAATACATCCCTATCCAACCGCTTCAGCAGTGATTGCAATTCAGGGTTATTATGGGCACGGAAGAGAGCCGCCGCTGTTGCCCCTAGGTGCATGGTGTAGCACATGGCGGTACTGGGACAGCCGTAACGGGCGATGGTTTCTACTACCATGGCGGCGCAGGTGTGATTTTCCCCCAGACCGCCCCACTCTTTGGGCACAAATAACCCCAGTAGTCCCAATTCTGCCAAGGCTTCAAAGTTTTTGCGGGGATAGGTCAAGTGGCGATCGCTGTCGATGGCGTTGGGACGCAGTACCCGTTCGCATAGCTCAATTAGCTTGGTTTGTAATAACTTCTGCTCATCGGTCAAAACCCACTGCGGATCAAAGTCATAGCCTAACCCCCAGTATTCACTATTTCCCCATGGTTTCATACTTGCTTTACCCCTATTTCCTCAAAAATGCTGATCTTTGAGAAATAACTAAACCAGAGCTTGTTATATCAAGTTGTATAGCTTGATACTACCTACCATTGGGAATGGGTTGGCTTAAAATTTTAGGTGCAGTGATCAGGGCGAGTTAGAGGGGTGGTATATGCAAAAACTCCACATTCCCAGTATTGCTAAGGCGATGAATCGCACCCAAGTCCTTGATTTTAAGGAGGAGATTCCCAACTTGGCTACGCTCACCCCACCCCAAGGGCAAATTACGATTCAGCACTGCGGCAACTATTTGTCTGTGAAGGCGCAGGCATGGGCGATTGTCACCCTCACTTGCGATCGCACCTTGCGCCAATTCAACCACCGCCTAGTGGTGGACACCAGCGAACTGATCTGGCTGGCTGATGATCCCGACAGCGTCCCTGATGACTTGACCGAGACTCTGCCCCCCAATGGCTACTTTGACCCCGCCACTTGGCTCTATGAGCAGTTTTGTCTGGCAATGCCCTTTCCCCAAATTGCCCCCGATGCCCCAGCCAGTGTGGATGTTACCCTAGATGACCCCTCGCCGCAGATCGACAGTAGGTGGAGTGATCTCCTCAGGTTGCGATCGCAACTTTCGCTGTCTGAGTAGCTCAGCGCCCTATGTCCCCAGTGGTATTTTTGGTTATTTTTTATTTAAGTGTTGTGCAATACTTGCAAAGCCCAAAAAAAATGTTAAGTTAAAAATGCTGACAAGTTACCCTCTGTAGCAAGTTGAACAGATTTTGGCTCAACATAGGCTGTGACTGGTATCTCTACATTAAGTTAGACGAAAAGCGCGAGTCTGACCCAGCTTTGTCGTGGGACAATTCCTGTGAAGCACCGAGTACGGTGCGATCGACCTGTTAACTGTCAGGGTTGTTTCGCTCCCATCGCATTCCCCCTGATCCCCCATAGCGAATAAACAACCTAGGTCGATCGCTGCGCTACATTTCTGCCAGATGGGTGGTTAAAGTCTGGCTAAATTCGGCGACAACATTTTTCGGTCATACCCAGTGGGGTAGGGCATTACTTTGTGAGAAATTTTTTAGGTTTAACCACAGGAGGAAGTACCATGCAACGCGAACAATTACTCAGCCAAACCGTAGAACACATCGACATCAAAGCCCACGATGTGGTCAGTTTAGTGGATGCCATGGCACAAACCGCCTTTCAAGCGCGAAACCTCGGGCGTGCCGCGCGCATCTACGATCTCATGCTCCGCGACCCAGACTGCGGCATCATCCTCTGCCTAGCAGGTTCTCTGTTTAGTGCTGGTCTCAAGGGGGTAGTCTATGACCTGATCACCCACAATATGGTTGATGTGATTGTCTCTACGGGGGCAAATATTGTCGATCAAGATTTCTTTGAAGCCCTTGGCTTTCATCACTATGTGGGCAGTCCCATGGCAGATGACACAGTGTTGCGAGAACTGCGCATCGATCGCATCTATGACACCTACATTGACGAAGACGAACTGCGGGTGTGCGACATGACCATCAGCAAAATCGCTGATAGCCTGCCACCCCGCCCCTACTCCTCCCGTGAGTTTATCCATGCCATGGGTGAGTACCTAGATCGGCACGCTGTGAACCGCCACTCCGTGGTGCTTGCCGCCTATCAGCACGCCGTGCCTATTTTTGTCCCCGCCTTCAGCGATTGTTCAGCGGGTTTCGGCTTGGTCTATCACCAGTGGTACAACCCCGAAGCCCACTTGACCATCGACTCCGTTAAGGACTTTCGCGAACTCACCCAGTGCAAGCTGGCAGTGCCCCACACAGGGCTGGTGATGATTGGCGGTGGCGTTCCCAAAAACTTCGCCCAAGACACCGTAGTAGCCGCTGACCTGTTGGGCTTTGAAACAGCCATGCACAAGTACGCCATTCAGATCACCGTTGCCGACGAACGGGACGGTGCGCTGTCTGGCTCTACATTGCGGGAGGCTCACTCTTGGGGCAAGGTGGATGTGGTGATGGAGCAGATGGTCTTTGCCGAAGCTACTTTGGCATTTCCCCTGTTGGCGGGTTATGCCTATGGCAAGGGCGCATGGCGCGATCGCTCCAGCCGCCGTCTCGCTGAACTGTTTAGCCAACCTCTGCCCAAAGCTCAGCCCGTTTTGGTGTAGTTCTATCTGGGGGGCATCGCCTAGCCCCCTGGATATTCGGTAATCCCCCTGTGGCTCTCTGCTACAATCAGGCTTATATTTGTAGATATTCCTCTCCCATCAAAGTCTATGCGATCACCAAACTACCGCCAGCGAGGCTCGGTATTGGGTATACAAGTACTCAGCAAAGCAACCGCTGTGCGGCTGGGCACCGTCACCCAAATCTGGCTGGATGTAGATCAGCGCAAAGTTGTGGGTGTTACCGTAGCGGAGCGCACCATTCCCAGCACTACCATTGCCATTGGGGATACTTTTTATATGTCCCTAGAGCGCATTTCCCTGCTGGGCCCCGATGCCATTCTAGTAGAAAACGATTCGGTGCTAGAGGATATTTTAGTTTCGGAACGGTACACCACTTTGATCGGCAACGAAGTAGTTACAGAATCGGGGGAACCCTTGGGCAAGGTGAGGGATTTCAAATTTGACCCAGAAACAGGCAATCTGCTCCATCTAATCATTGCCAGCATTGCTAACCCTGTGATTCCAGACTCTTTGATTAGCACCTACGAGATCGATGTCAATGAAATAATTGCGGTGGGGCGCGATCGCATCATTGTCACCGAAGGCATGGAAGAGCGCATGACCCAACTGACCCGTGGCTTGCTAGAGCGCATCGGTCTTGGGAAACCACCGTGGGAAGACGACTTTGACGACCTAGATATGCCAGTAACCAACTTGCGGGACAACAACGCCCTGCCCACAGGACAGCGCTTTAACCCCCCACCCCGCCCCACCTACCGCCGCCCCGAAGCGTGGGAAGAGACGGACAACTGGGCACAGGAACGACCAGCTCCCCAGCGCCGTCAGGCTAGGGTAGAACCGCCCAAACCCTTTACCCCACCCCCCCCTGTGGAAGACTACGAAGAGGAAGAAGAATACCAGCCCAACTATCGCCCTCGGGAGAAGCCAAAGCAAAAACTGATGGAAGAAGAGTTAGAGGACATGTAATGACGGAAGCTCTATTTGCCCTGTCGTTGCTTCCCTACCTTGTCTTTTTGTGGTACATCTCCCGCACCAGTCAATTTCCTACTCTGGCTCGCTGGGGCTTCTATGGAACACTGGTCTTTGTTTTAGTGAGTATTCCCGCTGGCATCTATGCCCAGCAGGTTTACAGCAAGTCCCTGGCTAATGTGGACTGGCTCCATGGCTCCGCCGAAGCGTTCCTTTCCCTCGCCAACATCCTGATAGTGCTGGGCTTCAAATCTGCCCATGACCACGCCCTAACCAATCCGCCCACTGACATAGTCTCGAGTCAGAGGTGATTGGGGAGAGTGGAACAGGGTGGCAGTTTCCTGAAATTCTATAAGCTGACCCACTCCCTCAGAATTACTGGCAAAAAATGCCGTCTGTTGAGCGATGCGTTCGGCTTGCGCCAAGTTGTGGGTAACGATTACTATGGTCAACTGGGTTTTGAGATTCACTACTAGCTGTTCAATTTTTTCCGTAGAGAGAGGATCGAGGGCAGAGCATGGCTCATCAAGTAACAGAATCTGCGGTTGCACCGCTAGGGCACGGGCAATACAGAGTCGCT
>Ga0308420_1002046_pt1 | contig 10492 bp, 10 predicted proteins | sample HotsprSampleMS55_FD_203802 | JGI IMG/M metagenome (GOLD analysis project Ga0308420, IMG submission 203802) | Hot spring phototrophic mat microbial communities from Mushroom Spring, Yellowstone National Park, Wyoming, United States - 20090730_MS55 ...
GGGAGGTCCAGGCATGGGTGGAGGAGCGGAACCAAAAAGCCGTCCGAGTAGACTGGCGTTTCACCACCGCCAATGCCCGCATGAAACTGAAACATTTGTATCCAAAGATTCATGCTTGACAGAGTATTAGTCGTGTTTGACGTTTCAATCCACGCCTTCCGGGGGGAAGGCGACCTCGCCCGACTTATGCACCCGCTGCGATTTCAACGTTTCAATCCACGCCTTCCGGGGGGAAGGCGACGCTCGATTTCGACGCAGACGACGCGCGGCTGCGAGTTTCAATCCACGCCTTCCGGGGGGAAGGCGACAACGTCGGCGGCATTACCGTCAACGCTGCGCCGGGTTTCAATCCACGCCTTCCGGGGGGAAGGCGACCCGACGTATCCGTAGGTGCCGTCACGTTCGCGTTGTTTCAATCCACGCCTTCCGGGGGGAAGGCGACGCGCGGATGCGCTCCTCAAACTGCGTCGGCACCAGTTTCAATCCACGCCTTCCGGGGGGAAGGCGACCGGCTTTCGGCGAGATGCTGCCTCTACCGCGCAAGTTTCAATCCACGCCTTCCGGGGGGAAGGCGACCGGCAGCAAGGCGATTGCGGAAGATCGCCGCGACAGTTTCAATCCACGCCTTCCGGGGGGAAGGCGACTCACAGGTGAGGAGCTTGGGTGGTTCGAGGACGTGTTTCAATCCACGCCTTCCGGGGGGAAGGCGACCGCCGCCTTCGGTGAGATCGATCCTCTCCCGCGCAGTTTCAATCCACGCCTTCCGGGGGGAAGGCGACCCGGGAACGCGATCTTGCGCTCGCTGGCGTCGAGTTTCAATCCACGCCTTCCGGGGGGAAGGCGACCGCTGCTGAACGACGGCGAAATGAGCGCCATCGTTTGTTTCAATCCACGCCTTCCGGGGGGAAGGCGACGATGGACAACAATTTTTCCACCTTCAGTGCGGTAGTTTCAATCCACGCCTTCCGGGGGGAAGGCGACCAACGCGCGCGGGGTGTGGTAAAGTAGAAGCGCAATGTTTCAATCCACGCCTTCCGGGGGGAAGGCGACCCGTCTGTCGCCGCCGCTACACCGTCGGCGACGTGTTTCAATCCACGCCTTCCGGGGGGAAGGCGACAACGTCGGCGGCATCACTGTCAACGCCGCACCAGGTTTCAATCCACGCCTTCCGGGGGGAAGGCGACTGCAGTTTGCGACAGCGCTGGTGGTGCACATCTGGTTTCAATCCACGCCTTCCGGGGGGAAGGCGACGCGCGTACTACGCGCACCGGTTGCGGACGAGTACGTTTCAATCCACGCCTTCCGGGGGGAAGGCGACCGCCGGCGTCGGCGGGGTTCTGAGGGAGGAGGAGTTTCAATCCACGCCTTCCGGGGGGAAGGCGACGAACTCGACATATGAGATTTTCGTATCCGGCGAGGTTTCAATCCACGCCTTCCGGGGGGAAGGCGACCTTAGCGTACCGCCGCCACGTGTCAGACAAGCGCGTTTCAATCCACGCCTTCCGGGGGGAAGGCGACGACACCCGCGCCCGCGCCGCGATCTGGCGTACAAGTTTCAATCCACGCCTTCCGGGGGGAAGGCGACATGGTCCGACGATGGTGACGAAGGTTTTTGTGAGTGTTTCAATCCACGCCTTCCGGGGGGAAGGCGACGATCCTAGCGCAAGCGCTTTCGCCTTCACGTCGTCGTTTCAATCCACGCCTTCCGGGGGGAAGGCGACCAACATCCGCTTGACCGGCGCTTGCGGACAATAGTTTCAATCCACGCCTTCCGGGGGGAAGGCGACGTATCCTTCACGCGGGTTGTTCATCAGTGCGACGTTTCAATCCACGCCTTCCGGGGGGAAGGCGACATAATACACGCTACGAACTGATGCTGCGCACCGGCGTTTCAATCCACGCCTTCCGGGGGGAAGGCGACGGCAGCGTAGCCGGAATATCGCGTCCGGGAAACGCCGTTTCAATCCACGCCTTCCGGGGGGAAGGCGACGCGGTTTTCCGGAGAACAATGCGCGCGCGGGGAGTTTCAATCCACGCCTTCCGGGGGGAAGGCGACGCGGTTTTCCGGCGCAATGCGCCGGATAAGCGTGTTTCAATCCACGCCTTCCGGGGGGAAGGCGACATGCCGCGCGCTACAATCACACGCGGTTTTTTGGGTTTCAATCCACGCCTTCCGGGGGGAAGGCGACATCCGGCTGGCGGCGTGGCTGTACCGACAGCGGGGTTTCAATCCACGCCTTCCGGGGGGAAGGCGACAGGCGCGCGCCTACGCAACCAGCAACGATGGCGGTTTCAATCCACGCCTTCCGGGGGGAAGGCGACGCTTCGTTGCAGCGTAGTATCTGGTTGTACGCAGCGTTTCAATCCACGCCTTCCGGGGGGAAGGCGACGTGGAAGTGAAAGCGAGGCGAAAGATGTTGACCGTTTCAATCCACGCCTTCCGGGGGGAAGGCGACGGCAGCGACGCGATCCGCGCGGCGGCGGCGATTGCGTTTCAATCCACGCCTTCCGGGGGGAAGGCGACCTTCACCCGTTTCCCTCATCGCCGATACTGTCAAGTTTCAATCCACGCCTTCCGGGGGGAAGGCGACAGGAACCGTGATCCCTGCCTGCGGCCGGTGGCCAGGTTTCAATCCACGCCTTCCGGGGGGAAGGCGACCATCGCCGCGCAAGAGGTCGGTATGCCGCTCGCAGTTTCAATCCACGCCTTCCGGGGGGAAGGCGACTATGCCGCGTCAACTCTTTCCATACATCGGCGGGGTTTCAATCCACGCCTTCCGGGGGGAAGGCGACAGCAGAGGAACCCACACCGTTTTCTACCGCACCGTTTCAATCCACGCCTTCCGGGGGGAAGGCGACCTGGTCTTCGGCGACGATGTGCCGACCAGAACCGAGTTTCAATCCACGCCTTCCGGGGGGAAGGCGACTCTGCACAACACCAATTCGGTGTACGCCGCGGGGTTTCAATCCACGCCTTCCGGGGGGAAGGCGACTTGGCTAGACCAGACAAGGCGGTAGAATATGCGGAGTTTCAATCCACGCCTTCCGGGGGGAAGGCGACTTGCACTGCTGGGATGTGAGCCGGACGCGCCGGTTTCAATCCACGCCTTCCGGGGGGAAGGCGACGCCGTCCGACGCGACAACAAGCGCTGGACGCGGTGTTTCAATCCACGCCTTCCGGGGGGAAGGCGACGCACCAAGGGTAACCCCAATGGCCAAGGCCAAGACAGTTTCAATCCACGCCTTCCGGGGGGAAGGCGACTCACCGTCGAGGCGGGCAGCGGATCCGACAAACAGTTTCAATCCACGCCTTCCGGGGGGAAGGCGACGAGTGGTTGTCGATTCTCAACGCCGGGGAGGAGCGGTTTCAATCCACGCCTTCCGGGGGGAAGGCGACAAGCGGATACACACTAGCCCTCGGAACGTTTACCGTTTCAATCCACGCCTTCCGGGGGGAAGGCGACCGACGCGAGAGAAGCAATCGCTTTGTCGGTGATCTGTTTCAATCCACGCCTTCCGGGGGGAAGGCGACGTGACGGATGTACGCAACGTTGGCGCAGTTGAGGGTTTCAATCCACGCCTTCCGGGGGGAAGGCGACCTGTTCGACCTCGCGCCGTTGCCCGCAGCGTACACCGTTTCAATCCACGCCTTCCGGGGGGAAGGCGACCGCGCTGGTAGTACGCAATCTCGGCGCTTCCGGAAGTTTCAATCCACGCCTTCCGGGGGGAAGGCGACTCGTCGCTGCGGACGATCTCGCCGACGCACGCGCGTTTCAATCCACGCCTTCCGGGGGGAAGGCGACCTGGCGGCGTGGATGTACCGGCAGCGGGGAACCGCGTTTCAATCCACGCCTTCCGGGGGGAAGGCGACGCTTGCGCTTGCCGCCGCCGCGCAACTCGATCTCGCGTTTCAATCCACGCCTTCCGGGGGGAAGGCGACGGATTTCTTCAGCAAGATTGTGTCGTGGGTTGACGTTTCAATCCACGCCTTCCGGGGGGAAGGCGACCGCCGCGCTCGCGGCGCAGATCGGGCTGGTCGGGGTGTTTCAATCCACGCCTTCCGGGGGGAAGGCGACCGCGACGGGCGGCTGATGTACAAACGAGGCAACGGTTTCAATCCACGCCTTCCGGGGGGAAGGCGACGGCGTCGCTTGGGATGGCGCTGATCGACGGGATCAGTTTCAATCCACGCCTTCCGGGGGGAAGGCGACTGCAGCGACGCGCGAGACGATTGAGACGTTGCTGTTTCAATCCACGCCTTCCGGGGGGAAGGCGACTCGTTCCCGACAGCATTACTGTGCGGCGCTCATACGGTTTCAATCCACGCCTTCCGGGGGGAAGGCGACTTTGCCGCAATTCGTCGAGGACGCGGCGGATCGCGTTTCAATCCACGCCTTCCGGGGGGAAGGCGACGGAGGGTTGTTCGCGCCGTTGCCGGACGCGCTCGTTTCAATCCACGCCTTCCGGGGGGAAGGCGACTCGCGCGCAGCGCGAGAGTGAGCGCGTTTGGAGGGTTGTTTCAATCCACGCCTTCCGGGGGGAAGGCGACAAGTCGCACTTCGGCGTTGTTCGCGCGGCGGGTGTTTCAATCCACGCCTTCCGGGGGGAAGGCGACATGCCCCACACGACGCGCCGGCCACGGCGCGCCTGTTTCAATCCACGCCTTCCGGGGGGAAGGCGACTCGGGGAGGGAGTCGGGGTCTGAGCAGACACCAGAGTTTCAATCCACGCCTTCCGGGGGGAAGGCGACGGGCGACCTTGTACTGGCGCGTACACTGCCTCGACAGTTTCAATCCACGCCTTCCGGGGGGAAGGCGACGTCGTTGACCGTGACGAAGTCGGTTGTTGATGCGGTTTCAATCCACGCCTTCCGGGGGGAAGGCGACTGAGGACTGGACGGCATCGCCTGGGCCGGATGGAGTTTCAATCCACGCCTTCCGGGGGGAAGGCGACGTGATACGCGATCAACTCCAACTCTGCGCGCGGGTTTCAATCCACGCCTTCCGGGGGGAAGGCGACAACATCGCGTCGGGTGCTTGCCCGACTCGTCAAAGTTTCAATCCACGCCTTCCGGGGGGAAGGCGACGTGTGCCAAATCCTGGAAACTGATAATTATGGATGTTTCAATCCACGCCTTCCGGGGGGAAGGCGACCCGATAGAACGATAATGTTCTGTTCCCCTAAGAGTTTCAATCCACGCCTTCCGGGGGGAAGGCGACCTGACCAATTCGGTTGCGTTGATAACCGCCGGACGGGTTTCAATCCACGCCTTCCGGGGGGAAGGCGACCGGAAGCGCTGTGGAACGGGATACGCACATCTGCTGTTTCAATCCACGCCTTCCGGGGGGAAGGCGACTAATCGCCTTATCCGCAATCTCGACCGCGCCCGAAGGTTTCAATCCACGCCTTCCGGGGGGAAGGCGACTTGCTATCTTCCGCAGTTTCGCCGTTGTCGATGTGGTTTCAATCCACGCCTTCCGGGGGGAAGGCGACTGCACGACGCAACCAAAAATCTGAGCGAGGAACAGTTTCAATCCACGCCTTCCGGGGGGAAGGCGACGCGACCGAGGTGCTCGACGGTTGGACGTATGATTGGGTTTCAATCCACGCCTTCCGGGGGGAAGGCGACTCCAGTCGCCGCGCAGCGCGGCGGTTCCCGCCTCGTTTCAATCCACGCCTTCCGGGGGGAAGGCGACCGATACTAGGCTACAGGAAAGAGGTGTTGTATGGTTTCAATCCACGCCTTCCGGGGGGAAGGCGACTCATCGACGGAGCGTTAAAAACCGGCTGATTATTGTTTCAATCCACGCCTTCCGGGGGGAAGGCGACTCCGTTGCACTCTTCGTCGTCGGGATCAGGCGCTGTTTCAATCCACGCCTTCCGGGGGGAAGGCGACGCGGACGAGATGCGCGCAGCGATCGGCGTAACCGTGTTTCAATCCACGCCTTCCGGGGGGAAGGCGACATCGGGCAGACGCGCTCATCATTCGCGGTCTCCCGTTTCAATCCACGCCTTCCGGGGGGAAGGCGACCGCGCGTTGCGACGACAATTCACAGTCTCGACAGTTTCAATCCACGCCTTCCGGGGGGAAGGCGACGTCGAGCGTATGTACTCAATAAACTCACCTAAGTTTCAATCCACGCCTTCCGGGGGGAAGGCGACGCGTCGCTTGGGATGGCGCTGATCGACGGGATCAGTTTCAATCCACGCCTTCCGGGGGGAAGGCGACGCAATTGTACGTCCCACAGCATCACCTCGCGCCCGTTTCAATCCACGCCTTCCGGGGGGAAGGCGACCTCGATAATTCGAGATACGAACTGATGACGCGCGTTTCAATCCACGCCTTCCGGGGGGAAGGCGACTTTATGCTCAACAACTATTCGACTTTCTCAAGCAGTTTCAATCCACGCCTTCCGGGGGGAAGGCGACCTGGTCGCTCCGTTCATCAGTACTACGAGTTTGCTGTTTCAATCCACGCCTTCCGGGGGGAAGGCGACCGGATTGGGCTGAGGAAGCGACGCGGCGGCAAGTGGTTTCAATCCACGCCTTCCGGGGGGAAGGCGACCATAATTCCTTCCCACGTTCGTTTTGCAAACGCGAGTTTCAATCCACGCCTTCCGGGGGGAAGGCGACCGGACGATCTCGCCGACACACGCGCGGACGTTGGTTTCAATCCACGCCTTCCGGGGGGAAGGCGACCCGGGCTCTGCCAGTGGCGCTTTGCACATCTGGGTGTTTCAATCCACGCCTTCCGGGGGGAAGGCGACCGTAGACGCCGTACCACGCATCCAGACGCAGCCCGTTTCAATCCACGCCTTCCGGGGGGAAGGCGACGCGCGGCCGGAGCCGCGCCCGCGGCGGGTAATGCGGTTTCAATCCACGCCTTCCGGGGGGAAGGCGACAACGTCGGCGGCATCACCGTCAACGCTGCGCCGGGTTTCAATCCACGCCTTCCGGGGGGAAGGCGACATGGCGTTTGTCCGCTCGCGCGCTTCCGACGCGCCGGTTTCAATCCACGCCTTCCGGGGGGAAGGCGACTTGACGCGCGCACGGTTCTCGTCTGCGACGAGCGGTTTCAATCCACGCCTTCCGGGGGGAAGGCGACCCCCGGCGATTGCAGCAGCGGCGCGGATGGCGTCTGTTTCAATCCACGCCTTCCGGGGGGAAGGCGACCTCGATCATCATTTGCGTCGCATCTTTCGTCGTCGGTTTCAATCCACGCCTTCCGGGGGGAAGGCGACAGCATATCGAGTTTCATTTCCGCCTCCGTTCCACGTTTCAATCCACGCCTTCCGGGGGGAAGGCGACTACCCGCGACGGCGCACCGATCACGGTGACTCTCGTTTCAATCCACGCCTTCCGGGGGGAAGGCGACATGCGGGAACTGGAGCGCATCGTAGATGAGCGAGTTTCAATCCACGCCTTCCGGGGGGAAGGCGACTCGGCTGCGTTGAGGATGCCGGAAGCCCACGCGGTGTTTCAATCCACGCCTTCCGGGGGGAAGGCGACTCGGGTGGATTAATGATTCGCTGATTGCTACTTGGTTTCAATCCACGCCTTCCGGGGGGAAGGCGACCCCGCTCGTACACTGCTTTCAGCGCCCGCAGCGGGTTTCAATCCACGCCTTCCGGGGGGAAGGCGACGCAGCGCGCCGACGGCGACTTGCTCCAGCGCGCCGTTTCAATCCACGCCTTCCGGGGGGAAGGCGACCTCAGTCGCTCCCGAAGTGGAGTTCGTGGTGTTGACGTTTCAATCCACGCCTTCCGGGGGGAAGGCGACATCACGCCGCCTCCTCCTCGGACGACCATCTGGCGTTTCAATCCACGCCTTCCGGGGGGAAGGCGACCCGATCTGGCGGCCGCGCTCTTGCCGCTCCTGCGCGTTTCAATCCACGCCTTCCGGGGGGAAGGCGACGCCGCGTGCGCGTTGCCTTGCTGTGGTGGATGATGTTTCAATCCACGCCTTCCGGGGGGAAGGCGACGCGGACAATCGTTGCCATCGTGCACGCAACGGACGGTTTCAATCCACGCCTTCCGGGGGGAAGGCGACTTGACGGCGCTCCAGGGATGCGCACGCAGGAGACGTTTCAATCCACGCCTTCCGGGGGGAAGGCGACACCGCGTTCAGCGCCTGCTGCCGCGTCGTGCGCCTGTTTCAATCCACGCCTTCCGGGGGGAAGGCGACGCGTTGCAACGAGCATCTCGTGGTTGACCGGACGGTTTCAATCCACGCCTTCCGGGGGGAAGGCGACTGGGATGAGGTCCAGGTATCCCTGGACTCTCGTGTTTCAATCCACGCCTTCCGGGGGGAAGGCGACGTTGACGGTTGCTCGCGGTGATGATTAGGCGCGGTTTCAATCCACGCCTTCCGGGGGGAAGGCGACCGCTTCCCGGAAACGACGCGCGTCGTTGACATCTCGTTTCAATCCACGCCTTCCGGGGGGAAGGCGACTAGCGTTCCGGTTGAGCGTACAAATACGCGACGAAGTTTCAATCCACGCCTTCCGGGGGGAAGGCGACCCCTGCGCGATGCGCTGCGCGCGCTCTCATTAGAGGTTTCAATCCACGCCTTCCGGGGGGAAGGCGACGCGGGGACAGACGGCATCGCCTGGGCCGGATGGAGTTTCAATCCACGCCTTCCGGGGGGAAGGCGACATAGCCGCACCACGCCTAGCATCACCCGCAGCGGTTTCAATCCACGCCTTCCGGGGGGAAGGCGACCTTATACTGCCCGATCCCGCTGCGTCGCCAGATGTTTCAATCCACGCCTTCCGGGGGGAAGGCGACGGAACCATGATGCCTGCTTGCGACTGGTGGCCAGGTTTCAATCCACGCCTTCCGGGGGGAAGGCGACCTGGCGGCGTGGATGTACCGCCAGCGCGGGACGGCGTTTCAATCCACGCCTTCCGGGGGGAAGGCGACTGCGGAAATCGATCGTTGGTCGCGGTCGGTCGCGTTTCAATCCACGCCTTCCGGGGGGAAGGCGACCAGCGCCGGCGCGGTACCATGGGGGGCGGATGCAGTTTCAATCCACGCCTTCCGGGGGGAAGGCGACCCGGCGCCGACCTGTATGTCGGCGGCGATTTCACGTTTCAATCCACGCCTTCCGGGGGGAAGGCGACTCCAGCGGCGCCGCCGTGTGATCGCACCCGCGACGTTTCAATCCACGCCTTCCGGGGGGAAGGCGACTCATGCGGCGGAACGCCCGGCGCGCCCCGGCCGTCCGGTTTCAATCCACGCCTTCCGGGGGGAAGGCGACGTGGGTGGCCACCGCCACACTCCCGCCGCCAACGGTTTCAATCCACGCCTTCCGGGGGGAAGGCGACGGGACGACCTGCGCGCCTACCTCGCCTGGTGCGAGGTTTCAATCCACGCCTTCCGGGGGGAAGGCGACCCCAGGGGATCGCCGGGCGGCGATCCCCTGGATGTTTCAATCCACGCCTTCCGGGGGGAAGGCGACGCTCGGCTATCCGTCGTTCGAGCGCTACTGTCAGGTTTCAATCCACGCCTTCCGGGGGGAAGGCGACTCCCGATCAACCTCCAACCCGCACGCCGCACAGTGTTTCAATCCACGCCTTCCGGGGGGAAGGCGACGGGCGGGCGGCGTTGTTTGGCGGCGAGGTATGGAGTTTCAATCCACGCCTTCCGGGGGGAAGGCGACCCCCAAACGATACGCCTGCCGCGGCGCGCCTGGATGTTTCAATCCACGCCTTCCGGGGGGAAGGCGACACGGGCCGTCGATGCCTCCCGGCAGACTCAACCGGTTTCAATCCACGCCTTCCGGGGGGAAGGCGACGCGGCGAGATGCGCCTCCAACCCGCGGATGACGAGTTTCAATCCACGCCTTCCGGGGGGAAGGCGACCGGGCGGGGGCGCGCCGGACGCGGTTGGGGCGGGGGTTTCAATCCACGCCTTCCGGGGGGAAGGCGACCGGCAGTGCGGCGAGGAGCGCGTTCGTTTCATCGTTTCAATCCACGCCTTCCGGGGGGAAGGCGACTTCACGTCGTTCACGAAACGACCTTTCGGTCACACGTTTCAATCCACGCCTTCCGGGGGGAAGGCGACTGAGTGTGGACAGCTCCGAAGCATGGCGAGCGTGTTTCAATCCACGCCTTCCGGGGGGAAGGCGACTAGCACCAGTATAGCACGATAGACACGACGTGTGTTTCAATCCACGCCTTCCGGGGGGAAGGCGACCAATGGCCAATGCCAAGACACCCACAAACGGATTGTTTCAATCCACGCCTTCCGGGGGGAAGGCGACGGATGCGGTCGTGATCGTCGGAGCCATCACCCCGTTGTTTCAATCCACGCCTTCCGGGGGGAAGGCGACCTTTTGCAAACACGGCATTACCACATTTTCAAGCCGTTTCAATCCACGCCTTCCGGGGGGAAGGCGACCGCAATATCTAGGGCTGCTGTGCCCTGTTCCCGCCAGATATTGTAGCATGATCCGGATCTTCAGGGTTGCTCTCGGTACAATTTGTCCATAT
>Ga0308420_1002050_pt1 | contig 10479 bp, 10 predicted proteins | sample HotsprSampleMS55_FD_203802 | JGI IMG/M metagenome (GOLD analysis project Ga0308420, IMG submission 203802) | Hot spring phototrophic mat microbial communities from Mushroom Spring, Yellowstone National Park, Wyoming, United States - 20090730_MS55 ...
GTGCGCAACATATGCACTACCAAGGTTTGAGAGAGTAGCCCTTCCACAAACCAGCCCGAATTGAACAGCTTCACTTCCTCTGGTGTATTTGCCCCAAACACAAACCACATGACGATGTAGGTGGCATAGTCGAAGATGGAGCTAATGGGACCAATGAACAGCATGAACCGCCCGATATTGGGCACATTCCACTTCTGAGGTTTGCTCAGAAACTCCTGATCCACAGTGTCAAACGGAATAGTAGTTTGAGATAGGTCATAGATCAGGTTCTGGGTGAGTAATTGGATAGGTTGCATGGGCAAAAAGGGCAGTACGGCACTCGATCCCATGACGCTGAACACATTGCCATAGTTGGAACTAGCGGTCATATTCAGGTACTTGAGAATGTTCCCAAAGGTGCGCCGTCCTTCAATCACTCCTCGCTCTAGTACCATCAGGTTCTTTTCTAACAAGATGATGTCTGCTGATTCTTTGGCGATGTCCACAGCGGTATCCACTGAAATCCCCACATCCGCATCCCGCAGAGCGGCGGCATCGTTAATGCCATCGCCCATGTAGCCGACGGTGTGTCCCTGCTCTCTCAGTAAACGGACAATGCGGGCTTTTTGCAGGGGAGAGACTTTGGCAAAGATGGTAGTGCTATCCAAGTGAGCGGTTAGTTCTGCATCGCTCATCTGCTCGATCTGGCTACCCACCAGCACCCCTGCAACTTCTAAGTTCACTTCTTTGCAAACTTTGCGAGTGACAATATCGTTGTCGCCAGTGATCACTTTCACGGTTACACCGTTGTCCTTTAGAGCGGCGATCGCTTCAATGGCACTGTCTTTGGGCGGATCGAGGAACGCCAGATAGCCTACCAAAATTAGGTCGCATTCATCTTTAGTGCCATAGGTGGGAACGGTATCCAAAGGAATGGGAATTTCCTTATAGGCGACAGCAATCACCCGAAAGCCATCTTCATTGAGGCTCTGGGTTACTCGCAAGCCTTCCATCCGCACAAACTCACTCATGGGAATAATTTCGCCATGATACTTAGCATGGGAGCAAACGTTGAACAGTTCTTCAACCGCTCCTTTGCAGATCAGCACATGCTTGCCTTCTGCCTGTCCTCTCCGTGGTTCCACCACCACCGACATGCGGCGACGCACGAAGTCAAAGGGAATTTCATCCACCTTGGCGTAGTTTTCTGCGGGTTTGAGTTCCGTATTTAATTCCACATGCTCTAGCACTGCCGCATCCAGCAAGTTTTTCAAGCCAGTTTGGTAGTAGCTGTTCAGGTAGGCGTATTCTAGGGGTTCGTCATCCTCGTAGCCGTGAATGTCCACATGGCGTTCTAGGATAATCTTATCCAGCGTCAGAGTGCCAGTTTTATCAGTGCAGAGGATGTCCATCGCCCCAAAGTTCTGAATCGCATTGATGCGTTTGACTACTACTTTTTGATTTGCCATGACCACTGCACCCCTTGCTAGGTTGGCAGTTACAATCATGGGTAGCATTTCTGGCGTTAGTCCCACAGCGATGGATAGAGAAAATAGCAGGGCATCGAGAAAATTGCCTTTGGTGAACCATTGGATGAGGAACACGATCGGCACCATGACCGCCATAAAGATAATCAGCAGGTAGCTGACACGGTTCACTCCTTTTTCAAAACTGGTGAGAACCCGCTTGCCCACAATGTTCTTTGCCAAGGAGCCAAAATAGGTGCGATCGCCTGTGGCAACCACCACTGCCGTCCCTGTGCCACTGACCACATTAGTACCCATAAAGCAGACAGTAGGAATATCCAGCGCGCTCACCTGATCAGATTCCACTTGCGCATCAGCGCGCTTTTCCACTACGCTGCCCAAGGTGTCATACTTTTCCACAGGGAGGGATTCTCCCGTCAGCACGGCTTGACTCACAAATAGGTCTTTGGAGGACAACAGCCGCACATCTGCTGGAATCATATCCCCTGCCGACAACGCCACTACATCACCAGGCACTAACTCACTGATCGGCACTTCGCGCCGCTGTCCTTCAGTCCCTTTGCGATCGCGGCGAATCACGGTGGCAGTGGTACTCACCAAGGCTTTCAGTTTCTCGGCGGCTTGGGTAGAGCGGTATTCTTGGAAAAAGCGCAGGAAACCGCTCACCAGCACCATGATGGATAAGATAATCACTGCTGTCAGATCCTTATCTTCTGGCTCAGCAATGGCGTAGTCCATCACATAGGAGACCGTTGCCAGCGCCACCAAAATCCAGACAAAGGGATTGTTGAACGCCTTGAACAACTGCACATACCAAGCAGGGGGCTTTTCGTGGCTGACTTCGTTTTTGCCGTACTGGCGCAGACGCACAGCCGCTTCCGCTTCCGTCAAACCTTGACGATGGCTGTTCAGCGATCGCAATACCTGATTGATATCGTTCCCCGCTTCTTCGAGGGCGCGCAGGGATAGCTTGGCACTCTCTAGAGCGCGTGTATTGGCATCGCCCCGTCCGCGGGTTGTTCTAGGAGCATTCCGCATAATTCGCCTCCTTTCGTTAAATGGTTAGATTGTCAAAGATTCAAACAACTGGTGAAACGACAGATTATTTCTGCACACTGGGAAACTGACTCAACTACCAGTCAAAGTTGAGTTAAACAAAGTGCGATTGATTGCATAGTGAAAATGGAAATCAGGTGCAAATGGCGATCGCCAATTTCTGAAAATTTTTCGAGAAAAAAAGCAATAGAATCTCTAGCAATCCAAATTTGGATGCAAGTAATCAGTTGAAGACAGATCGCCACGCCCAAAACAGCAACTAAGTGCCGATTTTGATCAGATCGTCAAAACTATGCAGTTGATTGAAACTTATCCATGATTCATCTCCTTATCGTTACAGTCGCCGTGCCCAGAGGGGACCAGAGATGAACCAGCAAGCTCTATAGCAGAGCCAAACTAGGCAAATTCGTCCGTGTAATCACCCACTGACCACAGCAGATTTTATGGCAGGGATCCTCATCAGAAGGGATTGTTTCTTCAGAAGTAGCTTGGCATCTACTACTGCCAGAACCATCCATAGAGCTTACTCTCCTTGAAAAATTAGAAAAAATAAACATATCTAGGCAAACAACCTAGCTCTAACGAGGATAGCTTGGGAAATCTTCTTTGTCAACTATTTGATAAAGCAAATTGATCGCTACGGTAAAATGTTGGCATGACTCTTGAGACTTGATAAGCAGTCATGGATAGAGAGCTTGTATGCCTAACGGTTGAACTCACCCGCCGCAGATAAACTCGAACTCTAACCGATACCTTTTCGGCGGTCGGTGTGCATTGGGGTTGTTGTGCAGCGATCGCTAGTCATACTGATAATGATAACTTTCCTTTGGTTTCATGCTAACCCGATGCGGGACAGAAGCATTGCGACCAGAGTTTCCGGCGGTGCTGAGACATCAAAGGGTTCGCCCAGTTCTCTGGAACTGTTTTTGAGCAAGAGATTGCGCTCTTCCATAACAGTTCGTAGCTCGAATTCTCGCTCGTTTATTGCGTGGACGCTTTAGCGATGTTCGATGCGGCGAAGATTATCATCTAGCGGCAGGACATCGATCCCGATTAGTCTGTCACATAGGTCAGCAATCTCTGAAGATGTTCGCCAGATATGACTGATGACAAAGTGATGATAGTTGGATTTCCAATGATGCCTGATGATTGACATACTCCTTGCCCTAAAGGGCAAGGATTCTTGTTCTTGGTTCCACGAGCGCACTTACTTCATCAGGTTGCCCATCAAAAGCAACGGTGCATCTCTCCCCAAGCGTTCCCCCTTTCGGGGCGGTTCCCTTATGCCCTAAGGTACCGTTGAACCAACCAAAAAAAAACTTAGGTTGCGTCTTAGCCGTTAGGCTATTGGGTTTTTAGAGAGGTTCACTACCCTTGCCTCTAGTTTTAGTCTAGCATAAAGCCGCCGTAAACGGCGGGGCTTTAGACCCAATTTTTTGGTAACTCCAAGGTTGTGTGCCAGTATTCGACTTCATTGGGTGGGGGAGGATTAACTGCAACAACATAGTCGCCATCCAACATCACACAGTTGTCAATGCTTTCAGTTAGAGCTTCGGCGAGTGTTGACTTGCCTATGCCCAAAGGTTTATTGAGAATTATGAACATGTTCACATTTTAACTTGTTCTCACTATCGTAGCTTTGCCTCAATAAACCATGTTGGCACGCCGCAAAGACCAGTGAATTTTCCTAGACTATATGAACAATACTGAACACTAACTGATGGCTTTGCAGTTGCGTCCCCACTGAGGACTGAGCGACATAACTAAGTGCTGACTGCGTGAGTATTGTTACCCTTGAATGTCAAAATAATATGCAGACCACTTGCATCTCACATTTCGTGCCTTCCCTCTTTGACCGACCTAAGCCCGTAATTGGTGTAATTCATCTCAGCCCCCTGCCCAGCAGTCCCCGCTGGCGCAATAGCCTGAAAGATGTACTAGAGCGTGCTGAGCAGGAAGCCACAGCTCTCGCTTCGGGGGGAGTAGATGGCATTCTAGTAGAGAATTTTTTCGATGCCCCCTTTGCCAGCGGGGCGGTTGATCCTGCAGTGGTCAGTGCTATGACCTTGGCAGTGCAAAGGGTGCGCCAGTTGGTCAGCATTCCCGTGGGGGTCAATGTCCTGCGCAATGATGGCAAAAGCGCCATGGCGATCGCCCTGTGTACAGGAGCGCAGTTCATTAGGGTCAATGTGTTGGCAGGGGCAATGGTTACTGACCAAGGGTTAATCGAGGGCATTGCCTACGAGCTACTGCGCTATCGCCGTATGTTGGGGGGCGACATCAAAATTTTTGCCGATGTTTTGGTAAAACACTCCCAACCGCTGGGCAATCCTAACCTAGCCCACCTAGTACAGGACACCATCGAGCGTAGTCTAGCAGATGGCATCATTATTTCGGGAGCCATGACTGGGGAAGAGCCGAGCTTGCATGACCTGAAAACCGCCTACGAAGTGTGCCATGGATGTTATCACACTCCTCTGTGGGTAGGTTCTGGAGCAAACCCCGCCAATGTCAGCCAGCTTCTCAAGTATGCGGATGGAGTGATCGTAGGTAGTTCCCTGAAACGGGGCGGGCAAATTACCCATCCCATCGACCCTCTGCGGGTACAGCAGTTTATGGAGGCTGTGCATCAGTCTTTTCCTAGTGCCTAAGCGCCTAAAATCAATCCAAGTATTCAATGGGTACAAACACTTCTTGGGGCAAAAGAATCAACTGATTGTAAACAGGTTTGCCTCTGCCATCATTGCGATTAACAACCATACCCATGGGGCGGGGCAGGTGGTGAGAGTAGAGATCCACATAGTCCCGATAGGCTTGTTTGGCAATGCGCAAGATTTCGGGATCAACTTTGCACTTCTCGTGATCCGCACGCATGGTTTTCCCACTGTTGGCAGAATAGGACATGGCATCACTCTCTCAAGCAGTCATTGGCAGAAATTATAGCCAAAGGCAAGGAGTTTGGCTGTACACAAATTGCCATCACTCAGGACAGGCAAAACATGAAATTGGTGTATTTAGGGAGACAGTAAACGCTAATTGTTTGTGCTTTGCTTGATATTTAGGCTAAGCCCCCTCTTAAGATGGTTATTCAGCTAGTTTGAGTTTGCATGAAACTGCCCCGTGTTTCCTTAAAACTAGTTTTAACATTGTCTTTTGTGGTTCAGACCTGTGTGGCAGTTGGGTTGGTATCCTACATTTCCCATAGGAGCAGTCGTCAAAACATCGCTGACTTAGCAAAGCAGTGGCAAAAGGAAGTCAGCCTGCGGGTAGTACAGCACTTGGATCAGTATTTGCGCCTGCCCCACAAGCTCAATCAAATCAACGCCGAGGCAATAGGGGCAGGGGTTGTGGATACAAAAAATTTCAATCAGCTCACCCAAGTATTTCTATCGCAGATGAGGGCTTTCCCTGTAGGCTACATCAATTTCGGCAATACCAAAGGAGAATTCATTGGCATTGAGCGCCTAGATGACGGGCAGTTGCGCATCAACAAAGTAGAGGCAAAGACGGGCTTAGATCGACTGCTGGTCTACGATGAGCGCCAAGTTCTGCTAGAAACTAAGCCCAATCTAGGGATCAACCAAGAGGCTTGGTATGTGTCTGCGGCGGTAGCTGGTAAACCAGTGTGGAGTGCAGTCTATCCTTGGCAGGATAAGCCTGAGGTTGTCTCCATCTCTGCCAGTTTGCCCATATACAATTCCCAAAAGCGTCTGGTGGGGGTTATAGGGGTGGATTTGATCCTCTCCCAGTTCAGTAAATTCCTCAGTGAAATCAAACTTACCCCCCGCGGTCGTGTTTTCATCACAGAGCGATCAGGTCTGCTAGTCGCCAGTTCAGGAAATATAGCGCCATTCCAAATCAAGGAGGGCAAAGCACTGCGCCTATACGCCAGCGATGTCCCCGACCCTGTAACCCGTAGTACTAGCAATTTTTTGCTGAATCGCTTTGGTAGTCTGGCACAGGCTGACACCAAACAGCAGTTGGTATTTGCCGAGAGTCAGGAGCAGTTTTTTGTGCAAGTTACTCCCTATCGGGATGAGTACGGCTTGGACTGGCTGATTGTGGTGGTGGTGCCTGAGATGGATTTTATGGCTCAAGTGCACGAGAATATGCGGCTGACTTGGCTGTGGTGGGCAATCACGGCGGCGATCGCTCTGGGGATTGGTCTTTTGACCGCCCGCTGGCTGGCTCGTCCCATTCAGCGTCTCAGTGAAGAAGCACAGCACATCGCCCAAGACCCCGAATTTGCTGGGGCTAATTGGCAAATTGTCCACCGCCCTGAGTCCAGTTGGGTGCGGGAACTGGGGGGCTTGTCTTGGTCGTTTAACCAGATGGCTCTGCGTCTGCAAGAGGTGTTGGACAAACTGCACCAGCAGGCTTACTTTGACTCCCTGACTGGCACAGGTAATCACAACCTGTTACGCAAGCGAGTGCAGGAATGCTTGGAGCGATCGCAACATTTTGTGCTGATGTACTTGGATATTGACCACTTCAAATCGCTGAAGTACGCCTACGGACATCAGATCGCCGAAAATTTCCTAGTTAAAATTAGCCGCCGCCTCAGTCAGTGTGTTTCACCGCAAGACACCATCGCCCGTATTGGCATCGATGAGTTTGCCATTCTATTTTGCGACCTAGAGGAGCGCCAAGCGGTGGCGGTCAAGGCGGAAGCCATCCACAAACAGATCGAAGCCCCTGTGCAGATCAATGGCTCTTTGGTCTCCACCAGCTCCAGTATTGGGGTGGTGTCTAGCCAGTTGGGGGAAAGCTCCCCAGAAACCTATCTCCACGCCGCTGATACTGCCATGCACTATGCCAAACTGTGGGGTAAGGGCAAAACTGTGTATTACAACCCCGGGATGCAGACCCTAGTGGCGGAGCGATTGCAGTTGGAGGCAGAACTGAAACAGGCGATCGCCGCAGGACAACTGCACCTCAACTACCAGCCAATTGTCAGCCTACAAACTGGGGAAGTAGTCAGCTTCGAAGCCCTAGTGCGCTGGCAACACCCCAGACGCGGCATGATGCCCCCCAACAAGTTCATCTCCCTTGCCGAAGAGACAGGGCTGATCATTCCCTTGGGTAAATGGGTTATGTCCACTGCCTGCGCTCAAATCCAGCTTTTGCAGGACAAACTGCCCGAAAAGTTCCCCCTCAGCATTGGAGTCAACATCTCAGAAGTGCAGTTGCGCTATCCCAAGTTGCTTCCTGAACTGGACGAGCTAGTGCGCACTATTCCCCCCTACAGTCTCAAACTAGAGCTAACAGAGACCTGCCTGATGACAAATACCGATTTCACCCAAGAAATTTTGCAGGAACTGAAATCCCGCTCCATTCAACTGCTAATAGATGACTTTGGCACTGGCTATTCTTCCCTGAGCTATCTACAGAGACTACCAGTGGACAGCCTCAAAATTGACCGCTCCTTCATCACAGGCATTGAACACAGCCGCCGCCACTTGGACATCACCCAAGCGATCATTACCCTTGCCCACAGTTTAGGGATGGATGTGGTAGCGGAGGGGGTAGAGAATTACCAGCAGGTAAAAATCCTTACTGAACTGGGATGTGAGTACGGGCAGGGATATTACTTTTCCCCGCCCCTACCAGAAAGTGCAGTGATCCCGTTTCTGGAACAGCCCAAAAGTTGGCTGTAGATCACATTAGGGAAAGCTACAAGCCCCGTACTTAAGTACGGAGAGGAAAGCTCCTTGAGCAACTTAAGTTGCCTTGGTGGGGCACCAAAAACGGCTGTTTAAGGCACTGGTAACGGTCGTTCACCTACGGTGGCGCGTAGCGCTTTGGGGGTGCTGTAAACCACCCCCGAGGTATGGCTTACGCCACCTACGGAGCGTGGTTGGCTTGCCAACTGCAGGGCTACTAAAAGCTCCCTGTTTCAGCGGGGAGTAGTTTACTGAGCAGAGCCTAGACCCACATAAGCGCCGTAGAAGAATAGCCCCACTACAGCTAGCACAGCAGTCACTACCACCGTACCCACAATCCACAGGGGAATGCGCCCATTCTGCAACATAGTTTTGGCTCCTCTCAGTTAGTTTCAGTTAGTTTAGGAAATAGCTAGAGAACAAGAGAACAGTGACGAAAACCAATAGTAAACCTAGATAGAGAGAGGTGCGGTTTAACTCCACTGGTTGGGTATTGGGATTTTTTTCTGCCATGATCCTTGATCCTAACGGCTAATAAATTGCATCGCAGCGATCGCCCCAATGAAAAACACAGTAGGCACAGCCAGAGCATGGACTGCCAGCCAGCGCACTGTAAACACGGGGTATTGCACAGGTTGATTAGGGTTTTGGGTTGCCATAGTGATTTTCTAACCTACTTCTGATTAACGGGATTGTTTTGGTTGAACTGTTGAATTTCGCGCCCAGCATCATAGCGTTCGCGGATTATAGGGGCTTCCTGACGGGACTCAGTGTAGTACTCATCAGGGCGGGGCGTACCAAACACATCATAGGCGAGACCAGTACTCACAAACAGCCAGCCCGCCAGAAACAGAGCGGGAATGGTCAGACTGTGAATGATCCAGTACCTGACACTAGTGACAATGTCTGCAAAGGGTCGTTCTCCTGTAGTTCCTGCCATAGGGGTTAGTTCCTTATGTGAAAATGTGATTTTAAGTAATGAAGTAATGCTTAATATTTTAGCTAATACTCATTTTAATACTGTCATGCTAGCGAAACTCACCCGCAGTCAAGAAAAAGTGTGGCATTTTTTACAGGGGCAAAACAGCCCGATGTCAGCCCAAGAATTGCACACAGCCCTCAAAGCCCAACAGCGCATCGGTCTGGCTACGGTGTACCGCGCTTTAGAAACTCTCAAGCTCAAAGGGTTGATCTGTGCCCTGCCCATGCCCAACGGGGAAACCCTCTACAGCCCCCTACCCACCGATAGACATCATCTCAACTGCCTTGGCTGTCATAAAGTAATTGCTCTCGACAATTGTCCTTTGGAGGTGCTACCCCAAGCCATCAGCCAAAGCTACAACTTCAAGGTGTTTTACCACACCCTAGAATTTTTTGGACTGTGCAGGGAGTGCCAGCTAGCTGGGGAGGTTTAGACCGCCTGTCAACTCTTCCATCTTGGCTCTCATGGTACTGGTAGAGAGCTTGTAGGCTTCTTTGAAAGCGGCTAATACCAAATCTGACAGCACTTCCGCCCCTTGCTCAAGGGCTTCGGGAGCAATTTCCACCCCGTGGGGTTCTTGGTTGCCACTGAGAGTGACTTTTACCAAACCGCCACCCGCTTCCGCCGTGAGACGCATCATGTCTAGCTCTTCTTGAAGTTTTTTGGCTCCCTCTTGAATTTGTTGCGCCTTCTGAAAGGCTTCTCGCATTTTGCCCAGACCAAAGCCGAATCCTTGTCCCATAGTGTTTATGACTCAGTAAGATATTTAGTGTCCCGTCTCATTATGCCATTGATTGGGGTAAAATCTGGCTGTAGTTCTAGCAAAACATCTTCTGTGCTATGCCCACCCGTCGTTATGACAGTGCCTTTCCCTTCAGCTATAACAAAGATGCAGACACCTATGTTGAGGGAATGTCAAAGCGTGAATTTTTTGCATTGATGATCATGCACGGTCTGACCGCCGCTAACTTGCAGTTTGAAGATGATTACCAAAAAGCTAGAGCCGCTGTGATGCAGGCGGATGCCCTGATTGATGTTTTAGCAGCAGAGTGAAAGTCTAACTTTTGGGATTCATGGAGCTAATTACTGCAATATAGTAGTGGACGGCCTTTCTAAAACACTTAGGGCTTTCCCTTTCTCCTGAGGGCGGGAGAAGAGAAAGGGAAACTATGGCTCAACCTCATCTCCTACTGGGAGAGAGATTATGGCTGGTTGTAATTGCTTTATCCATATCTGATACATTTACGCTGAACTTTCCTGTTCGCTTGCGTGGCGTAGCCACACATTACTGCTCAAGAAAGCAACGATTGCA
>Ga0308420_1002051_pt1 | contig 10478 bp, 5 predicted proteins | sample HotsprSampleMS55_FD_203802 | JGI IMG/M metagenome (GOLD analysis project Ga0308420, IMG submission 203802) | Hot spring phototrophic mat microbial communities from Mushroom Spring, Yellowstone National Park, Wyoming, United States - 20090730_MS55 ...
TGCTCAGCGCAATCTCTGGAACTGGTTGGACGACCCGTATCACAAGCTCAGTAAAAAACCATTAACGCAGTTAACCTTCAGCTTCGGCTGATTTGGACAGTATTGACCCGTCGGTACTCCTTTCAGGAACCGTCTTCATGGTCCACCGCATCCAACCTCTGGATGGAGGTGGTCCATGTCAGGGCATAGAACGTCGCGTGCGTTTCTCGCCGGGCTGGTGGTCGTCGCGACGGCGGTGTGCTTCGCGGCGGTGGTTGTACGCGGCGCCCGCAGGGAACGCCCATTGCCCCGGCATGAGCGGGCGGTGCGGGAGGTGCACACCATGGAGGATCTGCAACAAGCCACGTTCGCCGCGGGATGTTTCTGGCATGTGGAGGCGATGTTTCGCAGGGTTCCGGGGGTGGTTGATACCCGTGTCGGATACACCGGCGGTTCGCGTGCGAACCCGACGTACCGTCAGGTATGCACAGGCACGACCGGACATGCCGAAGCGGTGCGTGTGATCTTTGATCCCGCCCGCGTCGGGTACGAGGAACTTCTGCGGGTATTCTGGGAAGGGCACGATCCGACCACCCGGAACCGCCAGGGGCCGGATGTGGGCTCCCAGTACCGCTCCGCGATTTTCTATCATACCGATGAACAGCGTCTGCGAGCCGAACGCTCGCGCGACCTCCTGCAAACAAGCGGCAGGTACGTCGGACGCCCCATCGTCACCGAGATCATCCCCGCCGGCACATTCTGGGAGGCGGAGGAATACCACCAGAGGTACTTTGAGAAACACGGCGCCGTATGCGGCAGTTGAACAATCGGCGTGTGCCGGTTGACTATTCGTTTCCAATCGAGTATATATCACTGACTGGCACGCAGAGCACGGGGGGGATGTCTTCGGGGGGTGTGACGTGCTCGAGCGTCAATGGTTGTTCGCGGATTCCCGTAATTTTTCTTCTCGGCCGCACTTCTTCCATGAGTTCCTCCAACGTGCATGCTCATTTCGTGTACGTGACCGACACCCTGGTATGAATAGAGCGACCCGCCGGTCTGCGGCGGGTGTATCCTACCACTCTGTGGGAGGTGTATATCGATGAACCATGCCCGTACCGTCGCATTCGCCGTCTGTCTGAGCGCCGCCGCATCGTTGCACGCGGTCACCGTCACTGACGCCGGCGGGACCGTCACCATTGAGAACGGGATCATTGCGGTCTCGGTGGTCAAATCCAACGGCGCCTGGAACTGCACGCTGAACGGTTCCCCCGCCTGGACCAATGTCGTCGGCAGCTTCTCCTCCGGCGGTTCCACCTCCGGCGGGATGCAGGCGACCATCTCCCAGGAGGATCTCTCCGATGGTATCGGCACCGGCAAACGAGTAACCTTCACCTTAAACGGCGGCGGGACGCTGCGCATCAGTGTGTACGACAATGAACGGTTCTTCATCGCCGCCATGGCACGGAGCGGGTCCAGCGGCACCAACCAGTACACGGCCACCTTCGCGTCCGGCGCGCCGTCCAACCCGTACGTGTGGTACACTCCCGTCAACTACTATCAGCATCGTCATCGGCCCCTGGTGATACCGCTCGGCACCGGTCTCCAGGAAAGCCTGTGGGGGGTCGCCTGCAAGGACGGCGATAGCCGGCCAGCGTGCATTCTCGCCTCCGGTGGGATCGACGCCCGTGGACAGTGGACCTCCATCCAACGGGCGTCCAATGGGTTCAACCTGGTCGCACGCAGCAACATCAACAGCGCCGGCGAAGGCCAGCCGTTCATTTTCGTGGCGACCTATCGGCCGGTGCACGACCTGCAGCGCTACGCCGAAGCGGTGCGTATCACCAACAATGTCATCATCGATACCGATGTTCCCTGCGGTTTCAGCACGTGGGTGGCGTTCGGCGACGGGGTCCGTCCGACGGATGTGTACGTTACGGCCGACAACATGGTCAACATGCGACTGAAGGACTACGGTTACACCCTGCTTCAGATCGACGATGGCTGGCAGTACGGCTGGCGCTGCTCCGGTTCATGGTGGGCGAGGAGCGAGTGGGGTGGAGGCAATACCGACAACGACGCCATGAAAACCATCGCCGACCAGATTCACGCCCGCGGTCTGAAGGCGGGGTTGTGGATGGGGGTATTTAACGACGAAGACAACCCCGACTGGCGGCCCGTATGCTGGGGACACCAGTTTCCGCAGTTTGACCCTGATTTTCGGGGGAACAGCTCGTGTCCAAATAACAGCGGCGGCAACCTCAACTATCACCTGGGACTGGCCATCTTCAAAACCTGGCTGGCCAACCTGATGCAGCGGGTCACCGGCGTCGGGGGCAACAACTGGGGTTTTGACTACCTCAAAATGGATTTCCTGGACCAGGGCAACGGCACCGACCTGGAGTACCGGGAGGCCTGCCGCATTCTCAGGGACAACATGCGGGCGGGGACCCAGGTGCTGCACTCCAACTCAAAACAGATGAACGTGATCGGCGTTCTCACAGCGATGCGCGCGGGCGACGACGTCTCGCCGCGGTGGTCCGACGGTAGCGCGGGCATAGACCCGACCCTGCGCGGGGTGTCCTACCAGTGGTACGCCCACAACAACTTCTGGATCACCGATCCCGACACCGTCCATATCCGGGTGCAAAGCGGCGGCTGGGGAGTGACGTATACCGAGGCTCAGTCATGGGCGACCATCGCCGGGTTGTCGGGCGGCATCCTCAAGATGGGAGACAAATTTTGGGATACCACCCAGGTGACGGCTGACCGCTTGCACTTCTATAAGAAGATTGCACCACCCTACGGTGTAGCCGCGGTCCCTATAGACATGTTTGAGCACAATTCCAGCAGCCGCGACTACCCCAATTTTTTTGTCGTGCCGGTTAAAAAACCGTGGGGAAATTACTGGGTGATCGGCGTTTTCAACTGGGCGGGAACCGCCGCGACAAAGACCGTGGATTTCGTGAAATGCTTTGAAGTAGGTGCGCAGGAGGTCATGCACATTTTTGACTACTGGTCGGACCGGTACCTCGGGACGCATTCAGGCAGTCTGAATGTCACCTTGGACAGCCACGCCTGCAAGCTGTACGCCGTGGTGCCGCGGGACATCACCCGACCGCAGATCGTGTCCACCAGCAGGCACATCAGCCAGGGCGGGGTGGATCTCGCCGCGGTCAACTGGGATGCCGGCAACAAGATACTGACAGGGACTTCCACGCGGCTGGTGACCGGCGTGCCATACACCATGGCGCTGAACATCCCGGCGGGGTTCACGCTGCAGAGTGCGACCGCGGGAGGCGTGCCGATGCAGGTGGTCGCCGGCACCGACAATGTGACGCGCGTCACCATCACCTCTCCCACGGCCGTCACCATGAACTGGGTGCTCAACTTCGGCACCGGCACCGTCACCGACACCACACCGCCGGCGCAGACCACCACCCTGGCCGTGGCCGGCGTTGGCTTGTCATCCGTGACGTTGCGGTGGACGGCGCCGGGCGACGACGGGAATACGGGCACCGCGGCGCAGTACGATATCCGCTACGCCACGTTCGCGATCACGAACGACACGACGTTCAACGCGGCGGTGCAGTGCACGGGCGAGCCGGCGCCGCTCCCCGCGGGTACCCAACAGACCTTCACAGTACAGGGATTGACTCAAGGCACCACGTACTGGTTCGCGCTCAAAACCGCCGACGAGGCTTCCAACATCAGCCCGCTCTCCAACGTCGTCAGCATAAGAACCCTGGTTGTGGTGGTGGATACGACCCCACCCGCGGCGGTGATAAACCTCGTTGCCTCAAGCCCGACGTTCACATCCATGTTGTTGGTGTGGACGGCGCCGGGCGACGACGGGAATACGGGCACCGCGGCGCAGTACGATATCCGCTACGCCACGTTCGCGATCACGAACGACACGACGTTCAACGCGGCGGTGCAGTGCACGGGCGAGCCGGCGCCGCTCCCCGCGGGTACCCAACAGACCTTCACAGTACAGGGATTGACTCAAGGCACCACGTACTGGTTCGCCCTGAAAACCCGGGACGAGGTGGGCAACACCTCGGCGCTATCCAACGTCCCGTCGCGAGCCACCCTGCAGTCATCGGATACCACGCCTCCTGCGCAGATCAATACACTGGCGGTGATCGCGGCATCCAACACAACGGTAACGTTACAGTGGATCTCGGTCGGTGACGACGGGGTGGTGGGCACGGCGGCGCAGTATGACATCCGCTATGCACTCACGCCGATCACGAACGACGCGACGTTCAACGCGGCGGTGCAGTGCACGGGCGAGCCGGCGCCGCTGGCCGCGGGCACCCCGCAGACCTTCACGGTGACCGGCCTCACCGGAGTCACCACCTACTACTTCGCCATGAAAGCCGCGGATGAATCCGGCAACTGGAGTCCGCTGTCCAATGTGGTCAGCACGCAGACCGCCAACAACCCGCCGCGGGTGACCATCAGCGAACCGGCGGACGGGACGGTCATGGCGCTGGGCGGCATCGCGCGCATCAGCGCATCGGGCCTGGACGAGGACGGCTCGGTGATCCGGATGGACCTGTTCGTCAGCCCGGGATCCACCGCGCCGGTGCAGCTGCTTGCGACGAACAACGGTGCCACGATCACGTACCTCCACTCGACGTCGTCAACCGGAACCTTTGTGATCAGCGCCCGTGCGACCGACAACGCCGGAGCCACGGCGACGGCATCCGTCACGATCACCGTCACCGCGCTGCCGGTGGTGCTCATCACCCAGCCGGTGAACGGCAGCACCTACACCGCACCGGCGAGCATCACCATCGCCGCCCAGGTGACACCCGCTGCGGGAGCCTCTATAACCGAGGTGAATTTCTGGAACGGCGACTCGTGGCTGGCCTCGGCGTCGGTCTCCCCGTACAGCTACACGTGGACCGGTGTTCCTGCGGGTACCTATACGCTGCGGGTGCGCGCTGCCGACAACCGGGGCGGCGTCAGCCAGTCCACCGTCGGGGTCGTGGTGTATCAGGTCATCCCGGACACCGGAACACTGGGAATTCCCGGGATGGAGCCACCGGTGCCGCCGGGCGAGGTACGCGTGTTCAGCGTGAGCGGCGAGGGATACCTCAACACGACGCGAGGCGACCGTGCGGAAATCGCCTTCGTGGCACGGCGGACCGGTTCAGTCACGCTCCAAATTTTCACCCTGCGCGGTGCGCTCGTGAGAGAGGCCGCGGTGAGCGCGCAGGCGGGGGTGAGGCATGGCTGGTCGTGGGACGGTCGGGATGCGGAAGGCCGCGCACTTTCCGCCGGGGTGTACATTGTGCGGGTGGCGGGGGCCGGCTTGGATGTGCGTCGTAAAGTGGTTGTTGTGAACTGAGGGAACGAAGGTCTTTCCCGGGTCCGGAAGACAGTCATTCACGCGCCCGGAGCCGAATCGCCGGCGGCGGGGTGTACAGCCCCGCCGCCGGTTTCATTTTTATAACGGGATACGGTATCCATGGTATCGGCGGATCCGGCGTATCTTCTGCATGGGTGCAGCAGTTGAACCACGAACGGAGACGGAATTAGTAGACATGCTCGTGGAGCACATGGTGACCGGTCGAAATATCCCAACACTCTTGACAAACCGGCAGAGAATTGGTATGTTCATATTGAAGCGCTCAATGAAGCGTAAAAACAGGAAGGGCAGAAGCGACAACAATGGGCGATTCAACTAAAATGAGGCAAAAGCGAGTGAGAATGACTGACGTAGCTCGCGAAGCCGGTGTTTCCCTGGGTACGGTCTCCGCGGTTGTAAACAACCTGCCCACCATCAGTCTGGAAACCAGGAACCGCGTGCTTGAGGTCATCGAGCGCACCAAGTACACGCCCGATCTTTCGGCGAGGCTGCTGGCAAGCTCGCGGCGCAGGCATACGGTGCTCAGCGACAGCATGTGCCTGGCGATTACCGAGGGAGCCGTAGATGGTTTTTCGAACCAGTTTTTCGCCCGCTTGTTGAGCGGTGTGACGCGGGAGGTTTCTGAGCGCAGATTGAAGTTGTTCTCGGAAATCGTCAAGATTCATTACACGAGTAGGGATCTGCCGGTGAGCATCGGCGAAGGCGTGGTCGGGGGTGTCATCTGCGCCGGCATGATCAACCGTGAGTTTGTCGGGCAGATCGTGACGATGGGTATTCCGGTGGTGCTGGTAGAGGGATACTTCGAGGTCGCGTCGCTGCCGAGCATCCTCGCAGACAACTACCGCGGGGGGTACCTCGCCGCAAAACACATGCTGGAACGCGGCCATCGCACCATCGCACTCATGAGCGGCCACGCGGACTTTGAGTCCACCGGGGAGCGGCGCCGCGGCTTCCTGGACGGATTGCGTGAGGCCGGTGTGGAATTTCCGGCTGCACTTGATGAGAATGGCGGCTTTGACCTTCGCGGCGGTGCGGCATCCATGCAACGCCTGCTCGCGCTGCCCGTGCGGCCGACGGCGGTTTTCTGCATGAACGACCAGATGGCGATCGGGGCTATGAAAGCGGTGAAGGCCGCCGGTTTGCGCGTGCCGGAAGACGTCAGCCTGGTCGGATTCGACGACATATTCATGGCCGGCCATGTGGAGCCGGCGCTCACGACGGTTCACGTGCCGCTGGAAGACATGGGTCGCATGGCGGTGCGCACGTTGCTCGGGTTGATGCGAGAGCCGGGACTTCCACCGGCCGTTTCGATTGTTCCGGTAACGCTCATAGAGCGCGGTTCGGTGCGGGACATGCGCTGATGGAATGGTGCTGTGGGCAGAGGCCCATAGGCATCTGAATGCTCTTGTGCAACAAACGGCGGGCACGCAAAACCAAAACGGGTCCCCCCCTGTGCGTGAACGTGTCCGCCGTCGGAAATATCGCAGTCGTCCGGTTTCGGACGATTCGCTTGGAGAGGTGGTTGTCGGATCTTTGTGAACAAACGGTGGGCACGCAAAACCAAAACAGGTCCCCCCTGTGCGTGAACGTGTCTGCCGTGCGAACAGTCCGTGTTCTCCGAAACACGTTGATATTGAAGTCGCCTGTTTTTGGCATTCACCGGGGGGGTGTATGAAAGAAGCCAAACGCGCGGTTTCGTCATGTGATGGCTCTTTTTCCCGCCGCAGCAAACCGCTCCGTGAAGGAACGGCACCCCTCCCTCCGGTGCTCCGAAAACCGTGGTGTGCGGCGGTGCTGGTGCTCGTGTGCGCGGCGGTTGTTCCGGCGGCCGACTGGGTGCAGTTCCAGAACAGCAAGGAGCGGCTGGGCCGGACGACGGACCAGGTGCTGCCGGACTACCGCGGCCGGTGGTTCTGGCTCAAAACACGCCTCTGGCGCAACACCCTCTCCGTGTCAACGTGGACCGGTCCCGGCTGCTACTCCATTCCTCCCCGAACACCCCTGTCGGATATCGTCGGTTCCCTCGGTTTTTCTGTTCCCTTCACGTTCATGGAAGGGGTGCAGCCGGCGGTCGCAGACGGCAGGGTGTACATCGGGGACATGGACGGGTTCGCCTACTGCATCAAGAGCGACGACGGCACGACGCTGTGGAGCAGTCCCAACCCCGGTGGCACTTTGTGCAGCGCGGCGTACGTTGGTGGGGTGGCGGTGTTTGTCTCCGGGACCGGCTTCATACGCGGTTATGACGGGTTGACGGGCGCACAGCTGTGGGAGATTGAGACGGGCGGCGCCATTACCAGCGACCCGCTCACCGATGGTGCGCGGGTGTACGTCGGTTCCCAGGACGGCCGCGTGTACTGTATCAATCCCGCTCCCGGGGGCAATCCGCGGGTGGTGTGGGTGTCACCGTTCTTGGGTGCGCAGGTATCCGGCGGCATCGCCATGGATGATACGCACCTGTACGTCGGTGCGGAAAACATGATGTTCTACAAACTGAGCGCGGCGGACGGCGGCGTAGTGTTGAGCACGCGGGTCGCCGGCCAGTCGTTCCACACACAGTGGCCCGTGGTGTTTAGCAGTTTTGTGTTTGTGGAAGCCTCCCCGATACCCGCGATCGGCAGCGAGTGGGCAATGGAAGAGGTAATGGATGAGCCGGGCAACACCAGCATCGCGGTTGAACGGAGCCTGATCCTGCGGTGGCTCTCCGGCGATACCAACGGCGGCCGCTGGCCGGACGCTTCTCCCGACTGGAAGCACTTCACCGTGTTGCGGAAGGCGGACTTCACCGAGCCGTACGTAGTGGCCGACGGCCCGTTCGACGGCTGCGGGTCACCGCCCCCGCCGCCGGTAGTGGACAACAAGAACCGGCTCATCAAGTACTGGAAGAGTAAATTTCGTCACTTCGCGCGAGAAAACGGCTTCGGCTCTTACCATGAGATAGACATCAGCTCCATGAATCTCACCAACGGGTACCGCGAGATTCTGGGCGACGGTACGCCGTCCGATGAGTGGTATACCTGGGAGTCGGACAACCTCTACGGTATGACGGTGGGCGGCGACTGGCTGTACCTGCGACAGAACTTCCGCGGCACCATCGCTCTTAATCTCACCAGACCTTCTCAGAACGACGCGCGCTTGGAATGCCGGTACCAGGATCCAGGATGGTACAATGGACACATACTCTATACCACAGGCGGGGACGGAACGGCGGTGCTGCCGCAAGCCACCATGCGTGCCCCCGGCAGACGCGCCGGCCCCACAATTTCCGGCAGCCGTGTTTACTTTACACAGCCGTGGTGTCTGGTGGCCGTGGAGCATCACCAGTGAGGGGGGCGGTCATGAACAATATCATCGGTGGTGACGGTTTCCCGGCCGTTCGTCGGATAGCGACGGTCGCTGCGATCTGCTGGTGGACCGCGGCGGGTGCACAGGTGGACATTCAATCATATCTTTGGCAGACATTCAGGTACCAGTACGACGCCTCGATGCCGCAGCAAGTGATAGATAAACTCCGCTGGGAGATTGACCGCATTCTCGCCGCCGGTCACCTCGCGCCGTTGCGGATTTCCGGAGCTGATATCGACACGGAAGGATATTGGCAGTATTTTGAGCCCGGGCGCATCATACTCACTCTCGCCATGGCCTATCCATACCTTACATCCGCACAGCAGGCGCTGGTGCGTGTGTACGTCAATAACGAACTCTCCAACGCCGCCTGGGCACCGTGGTCATCCACGCGGGTTATGGATGCGGCGCAGGGCGCACGCCGTGAACCGTTCACGATGTCCCGCATGTGGCAATGGAGCGCCTCCGAGTACGGCTCCTACCCGCGGGTATTCACTCTCTACGGATTGTGGCTCTACGCCCACCACTCAGGCGATTGGAGTGCCATCCAGAACAACTGGAATGCAATAAAAACGTCGTACTCCAACAATCGTGCGGAGGCACGGCTCTACGGGCAGATGGGTGCACACATCGCGATGGCACGCATGGCGTACCGCCAAAATGATACCGCGATGGTGACCACCGCGACCAACAACCTCACCGCGGACATGGCGCAATCCTTCGCCACGGTGGACGGCCTGCAACCGACATACTTTGCAAGGCACTTCCAGGCGGGAATGGGCAACCGGGGCATGATTCACTGCTACATGTTCTACAACCTGCCTCCGGAGATCGGCCGGTACATCCTGGACAACTCGTCTATCACCAGCCAGTGCGTGGCGCGGCACGAATCTCTCATCAACGCATTCCGGTTCTGGTATACGCACCGGCCGTGGTACGGCACGGGGTGGACGGGACACGAGAGCCGGGGGCTGCCGTCGGCGGTGATCGGGATGGCGATGCCCATGGAGCGATGGGTGATGCAGCGATCCACCGGGACGCTGGTGGGGTACAAGATCCACAGTGCGCCCATATGGATGGGGGACAGTTACACCATTGAAGCGATGGTCCTGACGCTCAGTGCGTTCGGCCCTCAGCAGTGGGTGGACGTCCGATCCACCGCACCAGTGAACGTGCCGCCGACCTGTACACTCACGAGTCCGGTCAACAACAGCACCTACACAGCCCCCGCGACCCTGAACTTGGCGGCAACGGCATCTGACAGCGACGGGACAGTGGTGTCGATGGTCTTCTACTGGGGCACTACCGTGCTGTTTAACGACACCGTCTCGCCGTATACGTACACGTGGACGGGGGTGTCTTCGGGAACCTACCAGTTGAGAGCGGTGGCGACGGACAACCAGGGTGCGACGGGGATGTCTGCGGTGGTGACGATAACGGTGGTTTCCACGGGGCCGCCGCCGAACCAGCCGCCGGTGGTGAGCCTGACCAGTCCGGTGAACGGGAGCAGCTACACCGCTCCGGCGAATATCACCCTCGCGGCGACAGCGACTGACCCGGACGGTTCGGTGGCAAGTGTCCGGTTCTACCGGGGGAGCACGCTGCTCAACACCGACAGCGCGAGTCCCTACGAATACACCTGGATCAACGTCTCCAGCGGGACCTACCAGCTGCGGGCGGTGGCACAGGACAACCAGGGGGCGACCAGCACGTCAACCATCATCACGGTGACGGTGCTGTCCAGCAGCACGCCTGCGGTGTGGTACACGCTGAC
>Ga0308420_1002052_pt1 | contig 10475 bp, 7 predicted proteins | sample HotsprSampleMS55_FD_203802 | JGI IMG/M metagenome (GOLD analysis project Ga0308420, IMG submission 203802) | Hot spring phototrophic mat microbial communities from Mushroom Spring, Yellowstone National Park, Wyoming, United States - 20090730_MS55 ...
CGACGGTCCCCATTTACCAACGTCTCGGTTCGGAGTTCATGCCGCCGCTGAATGAAGGGACGATCTTGTACATGCCGACGGCCCTGCCGGGTATGTCCATCACCCAAGCGAAGGCGGCGCTGCAGGTGCAAGATCGCGTCATTAAACAATTTCCCGAGGTAGAGGTGGTCTTCGGCAAGGCCGGTCGTGCCGAGAGCCCCACCGACCCGGCACCGTTGAGCATGTTCGAGACTGTCGTGACTTTGAAACCGCCGCAGGAGTGGCGTACTGTGTCAAGGGAACGTTGGTACTCCTCTTGGGCACCGTGGTGGCTAAGGCCACCACTGCAGTGGCTATGGCCGGAGGAGCGACCGCTTACATGGGATGAGCTGCTCGACGAGATGGACAAGACCTTGCGCTTTCCCGGCATGCCGAATATCTGGTGGATGCCGATCCAGACGCGGACAGAGATGCTCGCCACAGGCATTCGCAGCGTTTTAGGCGTCAAAGTCTTTGGGCCGGACCTGGAAGAGATCGGCCGCATCGCCAAAGAGGTGGAGGCTGTCCTTTCTACGCTGCCCGGCACCCGTAGCGTGTTTGCCGAGCGTACAACCGGTGGATACTACCTCGTGTTCGATGTGAAGCGGCAGGAAGCAGCCCGTTATGGGCTCACTGTAGGTGATGTGCAGGATATCATCGAATCGGCCATCGGCGGCAATGCCGTTGCGCAAACCATCGAGGGGCGCGAGCGCTACACCATCAATGTCCGCTACTTCCGCGACCTGCGCAGCGACCTGGAGGGCCTCAAGCGTGTGCTGGTTCCCACGCCGCTGGGAGCCCAGGTCCCCCTGGCGCAGCTGGCAGACCTCAGCGTCACCACCGCCCCATCCTCGATCCGCGACGAGGACGGACAGTTGGTGGGGTATGTCTTTGTCGATGTGGTTGGGCGAGACCTCGGAAGCTATGTGACAGAGGCTAAACAAGCGGTGGCGCAGAGAGTCCCCTTGCCAGCCGGATATCACTTGGGCTGGGCTGGACAGTTCCAATATATGGAACGGGTGCGGGAGAAACTGTTCCTCGTCGTTCCCCTGACGCTGCTTCTCGTGGTTATCCTCCTCTACCTCAACACCCACTCCTTTGCCAAAACGACGATCATCCTCTTCGCCGTGCCCTTTTCGGCAGTGGGAGCCATCTGGCTGCTCTACCTGCTCGATTACAATATGAGCGTCGCCACTTGGACTGGCCTCATTGCTCTATTGGGTGTGGATGCAGAAACCGGTATGTTCATGCTCCTCTATATGGACCTTGCCTACGAGGAGCGTAGGCGACAAGGAAGGATGGAGAGCTGGGAGGATTTGCGCGAGGCTATCATGTATGGCGCTGTGCAGCGGCTACGGCCTAAAGTGATGACTGTGGGAGTGATGTTCATGGGATTGTTGCCTATCATGTGGTCTACTGGCACAGGTGCGGATGTGATGAAACGCATTGCCGCACCGATGGTCGGCGGTATCTTCACCTCTTTCCTGCTGGAGTTGCTGGTGTATCCTGCTCTTTATGCCATCTGGAAGTGGCACTGGGAGGTAAAGCCGGCCACAGCGGGCAGAGAGTCGTAGATAGGCACGGCGGGGACAGCAATCTCGCTCGGACCACGGGAGATTGGTATACCTCTGCACCTGATCCGTGACGTGCACCATGCGCACGAAAAAGAACCGCGGGTAGGACAGCCGCCTGCGCCACGCTCTCATCACAAGACCGAACAAAGCGGCCGTGCAAAACAGGGAAAAGCCAGCAGCAAGGTCCGTGGCGCCTCAAGACGGGCGATGTACAGTCCTTCTTCCGCCCACATCCGACAGGTCTGGATGCTCGCCGACGCCCCGTTTAAGAACAATAAAGTACAATAAGCCTGAACCACAACCTGCCATCCCAGCGATCTCCCACCCTTCTGCCGCTTTCTCTGCGAGATAGAGATGCAAGGGCCGCTTCATGTGCAGCTGGCCATTAACGGTATCGACGGTACTATCGTCCGCCCGAATAACTTCGAATTCCCAGCGTCGGGCTCCCTTCGCCATGGCACTACCCCTCTTTCTTTGCTTTCTGTCTCTGGCGCATTGCGTTCAACGCCATTCTGATGTAATACTGCCAGTCGTTCCTGGCCCCCTGTTTTTTAGCAAGGGGCAGCAGGACAGTGATAGCACGCTGCAGTGAGACTCAAAGCGAGAAAGGGGGCAGAAGATGAGGGCAAACTGGATGGCACTCCTCGCAGTGCAAGGTCTGTTGAACCTGATCCTGATCTTGTCTCCTCTGGCTTGTGCGAATCGCGAGCAGCCGGCCGAACAGAGCACGACCCAAGAACAACAGCGTGAGGGGGAGAAAACGCAACAGGGTGCCCAAACCCCATAAAGCGAGAGGGAGGTCCCCACTCGGGCCCAATTGGTTCACAGGGATAATCCCCAGAGCCAAAGGGCAGCAAAGGCGAGAGTGAGCAGGGTTACAGGAATCCCCACCCCTGCATGTTCTCGCCAGCTGATATGTACACCACATCGTGCTGCCTGATCCACCACAATAATATTGGCAATGCTGCCAACGAGCAAGAGATTTCCTGCCAGCGTGCTGGCAAGGGCGAGAGTCGGTCCGGCCAGCGGATGAACGGACATGGGCAGCAGTAGCATTACTGCTGGCACGTTGGACACAACGTTCGACAACACCGCCGTGAAAGCAAACAGCCAAGCCGGGTGCGTGAGGGGGATTCCGACGGCGTCTGCGGCCTGTATGGCCTGGGTCAGCATGCCGGAGGCGGCGAGGGCGTGATTGACCACAAACAGTCCAAAGAACAATACCAAGAGTTGCCAATCTACTAACCCTAAGATATCGCGCGAGGCAAAGCGCCGGCTGGTGAGCAAAACGCCGGCTGCGGTGAGGGCAAGGACTTCGCGTGGCAAGGGGGTAAGCAGAAACGCTCCTACGAGGAGGACGAGCACGATCAGCCCTTTGCCTGTCTGCCACAGGTTGAATGTCGGCGCGCTCACCGTTGGCAGGGGGGTGGCTTTGTACCACCGTCCTCGCGCTTGCCAGCGTACCACCCCCCACACTACGACTAATCCGGCTGCGGCAGGGATGCCTGCGTCACGTAGATAGCCGGCGAACGAGAGGTGCAAGGCCTGGCCGATCAGCATATTCTGGGGATTGCCTATCAGTGTGGCGGCCGAGCCGACGTTCGCCGCACAGGCGAGAGCGAGGAGGAACGGCACGGGATCAAGACCGCGCCGTGCACATCCTTCGATGAGCACGGGCGTCACCGCCAGACAGACGATATCGTTGGCTAGGAGCGCGGATAGCACTCCGACCGCTCCGACTAAAAGCGCCAATAAAGCGTCCGGAGAACCGCTTGCAGCGGCGAGCCAGCGGGTCAGAGCGGTATAAAAGCCTCCCAAGCGGAATTGGGCGGAGACCACCATGAGACCAAAGAGTAGTCCGATGGTCGGTACATCGACGGCGTTCCACGCGCTCTCCGGACTCACCCGCTCTGTGGCCAGCAAAGCAATCGCTCCCAACAGGGCGACGCCAGTACGGTCAAGAGCTAACCCGGGGATTTCCCCTAAGATCATCCCCAGGTAGACGAACGCGAAGATCGCCAGAACCGTCGTGTCTGTCATAGGATGTGAAAGAGAACGAAGGAAAACCGCTCTCAGGGTTTCTAGAGCACAAGCTTGCGTAAGCGCAGCGCGTTGCTCACCACCGAGACGGAACTGCAGGTCATGGCCACCGCTGCAAGCATGGGGCTGAGGAGAATACCGAAGAAGGGGTAGAGCAGGCCTGCCGCGATCGGCACGCCGAGCCCGTTGTAGATAAAGGCGAAGAAGAGGTTTTGCCGGATATTGCGCATGGTGTTTCGGCTGAGGCGGCGCGCGCGGACAATCCCACGTAAATCGCCTTTCACCAGCGTCACGTTGGCACTCTCCATCGCCACATCCGTGCCCGTTCCCATGGCGATCCCGACCTGGGCTTGTGCTAACGCCGGGGCATCATTGATGCCATCGCCCGCCATAGCCACAACGCGACCTCGGGCTTGGAGCCGTTTCACCACTTCTCTTTTCTCCCCGGGCAGCACCTCGGCCTCGACCTGAGCGATCCCGAGCTTGCGTGCCACTGCCTCCGCCGTGGTGTGGCTGTCACCGGTTAGCATGACAAGGTGGATACCTTCCCGTCGGAGTAGCTGCACGGCTTCGGGAGTGGACTCTTTAATCGGATCCGCCACACCTAACAGGCCGACTGGACGTCCATCTACAGAGACAAACACGACAGTCTGCCCATCCCGGCGCAATTGCTCCGCCTGCTCAAAGAGGGGGCCAGGGGCAATGGACAGCTCCTCGAGCAGCTTGTGGTTCCCCAGTGCGACCACATGGCCATCTATCGTTCCAACGACACCTTTGCCGGTCAGTGAGCGGAAGTCCTTCGTCTCGGCGAGTGCGATCCCCTTGGCCTGTGCGCCAGCGACAATGGCGGCGGCCAGCGGGTGTTCGCTGCCGCGTTCGAGGCTGGCGGCGAGGCGTAAAAGCTCCCCTTCGTCCTCCCCCGCAGCCGCGACGACCGACACCAGACGCGGCTTCCCTTCCGTCAGCGTACCGGTTTTGTCCACCACGAGGGTATCGACTTTTTCGAGCACCTCGAGCGCCTCCGCATTCTTGATCAGCACGCCGGCTGTCGCCCCGCGCCCAGTCCCCACCATGATCGACAGCGGCGTGGCCAGCCCTAGCGCACAGGGGCAGGCGATAATCAATACGGCAACCGCATTAACGAGCGCGTAGGCCAGGCGCGGCTCCGGCCCTATGAGCGCCCAGATAACGAAGGTGATGACGGCGACTCCCACCACGAGAGGCACGAAGTAAGACGATACCACGTCGGCAAGGCGCTGGATCGGCGCGCGGCTGCGCTGCGCCTCACTCACCATGCGCACAATCTGCGCGAGCAAGGTGTCACTGCCTACTCGTTCGGCCCGCATCACAAAGCTCCCAGTGCCGTTCACGGTCCCGCCGATCACGCGACTGCCGGGGCCTTTTTCGACCGGGATCGGCTCGCCCGTTACCATGGACTCGTCGACAGCGCTTCCCCCCTCTAGCACGACGCCATCAACCGGGACCTGTTCTCCGGGGCGGACACGCAGCCGGTCTCCGGGCCGTACGTGCGCAAGGGACGTATCGGTTTCCGTGCCGTCATCGCGCAGCAGCCGCGCGGTTTTGGGAGCGAGAGCCAGCAGGGAGCGGAGGGCACTGGTCGTTTGTCTGCGCGCCCGTAATTCCAGTACTTGACCTAAGAGCACGAGGGTGGTGATGACCGCAGCCGCCTCGAAGTAAATGGCGACTTCGCCGTGGTGTGCACGGAAGGACGGTGGAAAGCTGTCGGGGAAGAGAGTGGCGACCACGCTGTAGAGATAGGCTGTCCCCGTGCCGATGGCGATCAGGGTGAACATATTTAAGCTGCGGTTGACGACGGACAGCCAGCCGCGTTGAAAGAACGGCCACCCGCCCCACAACACGACCGGGGTGGCAAGGACGAGCTGGACCCACGCTACCACTTGCTGTGGAAAGGCTTGCCGCAGGCCATTCAAGAACATCTCTGCCATAGACCACAGAAAGAGTGGCATTGTCAGCGCCAAACTCACCCAGAAGCGGCGGGTCATGTCCACCAGTTCCGGGTTCGCTGCTTCAGCCGCAGTCACCGTGCGCGGCTCCAGTGCCATGCCACAGAGGGGACAGGCTCCAGGTTGATCGCGCACGATCTCCGGGTGCATCGGACAGGTATACGCGGTGCGCGTCTCAGGGGTGGCAACAGTGAGGGGGTCCAGTGCCATGCCGCACTGTGGACAGACCTCTGGCCCCTGCCGGCGTACATCCGGATGCATGGGGCAAGTGTACACATCGCCTGTCCCAGGTAGTGCCGGCGTATGACGAGCAGAGGAGCCGAGAGACGGTTCGGTGGCACGCTGCAGGTACTTCTCCGGGTCAGCCTGGAACTTCTCTAGGCAGCGTGTGCCGCAGAAGAAGTACGTCTGCCCGTTCCATTCGGAGCGGTGGATGGCAGTTGCCGGATCGACCTTCATGCCGCACACTGGGTCTCTCACTCTCTGTTCACCTTGGCGATGGTGGTGCCCTGCGTGTGCTGGCGCGTGTGCTTCGTGAGTCATGATGATGGTTCGTCCGCATCGGTGGTGGATTGATTCTGATGCGCCGTCGCCCCATCCCCCGCGCCCGTAAAGGCCCGCAGCCCGGTCGCCAGCTCGCGCAACCGCCGACTGACCAAGCCGTTGACCGTTCCTTCTTCTTCGGGAGTACCGGCGCGGACCCCGGTCAGCAGTTCGAGACCTTCGTCGATGGTCCGCACAGGGTAAATATGAAATCGTCCCTGCGCGACCGCCTCCACGACATCTGGGCGTAGGACCAAGTTGCGCACATTGGCGGCGGGGATCAGGACGCCTTGTTGTCCCGTCAGCCCCTTCGCGCGACAGACGTCAAAAAAACCTTCGATCTTCTCGTTCACCCCACCGATGGCCTGCACCTCTCCCCATTGGTTCACCGAACCTGTGACAGCGAGGTCTTGCCGCACGGGGAGATCCGCCAAGCGCGAGAGGAGTGCGTACAGCTCGGTCGAAGAAGCGCTATCGCCCTCGACGCCGGAATAGGATTGCTCGAAGCAGAGGCTCGCGGAGAGCGTCAGCGGCTTATCCTGGCCGTAGCGGTTGCGCAGATAGCCCGACAGGATCAGTAACCCCTTGTCGTGGATGGAACCGCTGAGGCGCGACTCGCGTTCGATATTGATAATACCTGCCTGTCCCATTGCCACACTGGCGGTGACCCGTGACGGACGCCCGAACGTGTAGTCCCCTAGCCGGAGCACGGACAGCCCGTTCACCTGTCCGACTTTGCTGCCATCGATATCGACCAGAATGGTCCCCTGGGTAATGAGCTCGCGGATCTCTTCCTCGATACGGTTCGAACGGAACGTCCGTTCGCGCAGCGCCTTCTCCACATGGCGTGCGGATACGAGAGAGCCGTTTTCTCTGCGGGTCCAATACGCCGCCTCTCGCACCAGGTCGGCAATATGAGCCCGTGCAGCCAATATTTTTTGCCGATCGCCGGCTTCACGGGCGCCGAATGCCACGACGCGTTCGACCCCAGAACGATCAAAATGGGGGAGCCCTTCTTGGCGGCAGAGCTGGCCGATCCACTGGCCGTAGGCCAAGAGGTGGGCGTCATCGAGCTCCATGGTAGGGCGAAAGTCTGCCTGTATTTTAAAAATCTCGCGGAAGTCCGGGTCCAGCGTATATAGCAGATGATAGAGAAAAGGGCTGCCAACGGCCACCACTTTCGTCTGAATGGCAACTGGTTCGGGTTTGAGGCCAGAGGTGGAGAACAGAGCAAACGGCTCGTACGTCTCGATCTCGATACAGCCGCTCTTGAGGGTGCGTTTGAGCGTCTTCCACACAGCCGGCTCGGTAATAGCATCCTCGAGGTTAAAGATCAGATACCCGCCATGCGCGCGCAGTAACGCTCCCCCCTTGATACGCGTAAAGTTCGTCACGAGACGCCCGAAGCGATCAACCACGCGCTCGATCGTGCCAAAGAGGTTAAGGTAAGTTGGCGAGCTCTCGACGAGCACGGGCGCCCCTACGGTCTGGGCGTTATCCACCACCACGTTCACCTCATATTCCAAGAAGCGATCGTGCGGGGAACCCGTGAAGGGCAGAAAGGGCATGCTCGGCGCAGCAGGCTGCTCAGCCTCCTTGAAGTCATCGAGGTTATTGACGATATGTTCTTTGACCGCGGCAAGATACTGATCAACCTCGGCGCTCTTGAGCTCTTGGGAGATACGGGCGAGCAGCGGTGTTAACAAGGCTTCGCCAAAGCGCCGCTCAATTTGGCGAATATCTTCGACCATGTCGCGCATGATGTCCTGCTGCTTGCTCGGGAATGCTGCGATCTCTTGCGCGAGTTCGCGCTGGTTTCTCTCGATCGCCCGCCGTTCTTCTTCACTCAGCCGCGCGAATTCTTCCTCGCTCTCGAGGGGTCTGCCGTGCACGATGGGGATGAGCATAATCCCTTCCGGTCGCAGTTGGAGCACAAACCCTTTCTCGCGGGCATGCGCTTCCAGTGCTGCTGTCACCTCGCGCGCTTTGGCCGCATACTTCTCTTTGAGTTGAGCTTTTTCTTTGTCAAAAGCCTCTTGGCGAAATGCCTTGGGGAGCTCTTCGCGCAAGGTTCTGACTAAGTCACCCATAAGAACTTTGAGGCGCGAGCCTTGGCCCGCGGGCAGATAAATCGCACGCGGCGAGTCCGGGCGGGCGAAGTTGTGCACGTAGACCCAATCCCCGGGGGTCGGTGCCTGAGCGGTCCGCGCGGCGAGCCAATCGCGGAGGGCTTCCAGCCTTTCGATTCCGCTCAAGCCGGACACGAAGATATTAAATCCCCCTCCTGTAATCCCGATGCCGAGCTCGAGCGCGGCCCGCGCTCGCTCCTGACCGATGAAATCGTGCTCGGGCGGCTCCAGTTCCGCGGTCGAGTGAAAGTTGACGCTGGGAGAGGCATGGAAGCGAAGCTGCTCAGCGCTGAGCTCGACAGGGGGCGCTGCCGGGCGCAGGAGGTGCGTGGATTCCGCTTGTGCTGCCGCAGTTGTGTTCATGGCCTGTGCTCTCCTCTCTGCATTTTCGGTAACGTCACACGTAACACCCCCTGGCGAAACTCGGCCCGGATCTGGGTGCGATCAACGCTCGCGGGTAAACGCAGCCGCCGGAGAAATTGCCCTGAGCGTCTTTCGCGGTAGTGAAAATTGCCCTCCGTCCTTATGCGCTCGACCGCGCGTCGGCCTTGGAGGATGAGATCACTATCTTCCACTTCCACCGAGACGTCTTGTTTTTTGACTCCGGGCAGGTCTGCTTCGAGGATAAAAGCGGTATCAGTTTCGTACAGGTCGAGTTGAGGCTCCCACTCTTCGGCCGCAGCCGTGGGTCGCCCTACTCCCCAGCGGCGGTAGATCAGTTCATCGAATAAGCGATCGACTTCATCTGACAACTGTTGCACAGGCAGGGGAAGCCAAGATGCACGTTTTGCCATTGGCGGTTTCCTCTCTCCGGTTAATCACCGTACTGGGTGAATCGTATACGTGGATCGTCTATTATGAAAGGATACCTGGCGGTGGAGAACGATTGACTTGCCCGGGGAAACACGCTATCCATCCACCGCCTGCACACCCTGACCAGTGCTTGCTCGCCCTCGTATGTCCGATAGCTCTGACCGCACCGTGCTTTCCGATGGCCCTCCGCGTCAGCAGGGGGCGGAACAACGCCTCCCTGTCCTCATTGTCCTGCGCGGCCGTCAGCTCGGACGGCGATATCTCCTCAATGAACCGGACTTCATCTTGGGCCGCCGGGAGAATCGCGCCACTATTGTGATCCCGGCTGACCCGGAGATCAGCGGTGCGCACTGCCGCCTTCGGTATGACACGGCGCATGACGCTTGGTGGCTCTCAGACCTACATTCGACCAACGGAACGTGGGTGAACGGCGAGCGAGTGCAGTGCATGCAGATCCGTGACGGAGACAAGATTCTCCTCGGTCGGACAATCCTGAAATTCACTTTCCATGACACTATTGAGGCGCAGTTTTACCAGGAGATCGACCGTCTGATGAACATCGATGAGTTGACGGGCTTGGTGGTGCTCCGCCTCTTCAACGAACACTTCCGCCTCGCTTTGGCGCGATGTGCCGTGGAAGAAAAGCCGCTCGCCGTTTTGATGATGGACATGGATGGGCTGAAACGCATCAATGACACCTATGGTCATCAGATCGGCGCGCAAACCATTCGCGCCGTTGGTCGCCTGCTCGATCCGCTGTTGCGTCCGCACGGATTGGTGACGCGCTTTGGCGGCGATGAGTTCACTGCGTATGCGGTTGGACATAGCCGTGCCCAAGGCCTTGCTCTCGGCGAGACGATTCGTGCTACCATCAAGAATCACTCGTTCATGTTTGAGGGGGTGCGGGTGTTCCCGACGATCAGTGTTGGGGTGGCGGCCTTTCCTGAGGATGGTAGCACCTGTGAGCAGTTGGCTCGACGGGCTGACGAAGCGTTGTACCGCGCAAAGGCCGCAGGGCGCGACTGTGTCCGCGCGTGAAATCTCTCGGGTGCCAGGGGTGCCCTCCCCCTAGGAGCGAGGAGGACGCTGAGTGCGCGCGCGAAGGGGAAATGCCGAAGGTGTGCAGATGCGCACCCGCCATGTTTTCCAGTAGCCAGGCGGTAGTCTCTCGCTGGGCGTCCATCACCGACACTTCGCGTGAAAGTGATCGGCTAGCACGCGCGCTACACAGCTCGTGACTCTCATGCCGGTGGCAATTTCCAAGAATTCGTTTGGTCCGTGCGCGTTGGAGCGCGGGCCGAGCACCCCGGTGATCATGAACTGGGCTCGTGGAAACCTCTCACCAAGCATCGCCATAAAGGGGATCGTCCCTC
>Ga0308420_1002053_pt1 | contig 10473 bp, 10 predicted proteins | sample HotsprSampleMS55_FD_203802 | JGI IMG/M metagenome (GOLD analysis project Ga0308420, IMG submission 203802) | Hot spring phototrophic mat microbial communities from Mushroom Spring, Yellowstone National Park, Wyoming, United States - 20090730_MS55 ...
AGTCCGACGAGGACACGCCTGGGATCGAAGATCAGCCAGATGCGCCACATGGTCTCCCCCTCCTACACCAGGTACGAGACGGCCGTGGTCGCGGTATCGAGCAGCTGCTGCGCGTAGCCGCGGGGCCCCGGGAACCAGGGGCGCCACATCCACACGAGGAAGTGCGCGATGATCGCGATCACAGTGTAGACGACGAAGGATTGCACGAAGATCGCGTGGAACTCCCTCGCCTCGTTCTCCGTCAGCCCAGACAGCGAAGTGTCTTGCCTGTCAGCCATGTCGTCTCCTTTTGGCTGGCGGTGTTACCGCGCACGTCCCGCGCGGCGGGGATCGCCGTGACCACCACGGACGAGAGGTGACCCGGGACTCCCGGGTGCAATCGGTCCGGCCGTTGCGAGCGTGTTCCGTCGCGCTCATGCAACCACGGCCTCAGGTGCCTCGCCGAGCACGGCGCGAACGTCGCTCGCCCGCACGCGCTCTTCGCCGGCCGCCCGCGCGTAGGCCTCGACGCGCTCGCGCAGACGCTTCGCCGCAGAGATCCGCACGAGGAACGGCTCCGCCTCGAGATGCCGCTGCAGGAGCGCGGCTGCCTCCTCGTCCCACTGCGCGGCGGCGTGCTCGCGCGCCCGCATCGGCGTCGGCTCGACGCGGTCGAGGTCGGTCCCGAGCGGCAGGATGTGGAACAGAGCGTCGAACAGCGCGTTGCAGAATTCCTGCACGATGTAGGTCGCGCCCGCGTAGCCCATGAACGGCGTGCCGGTGGCGCGACGGATGATCGCGCCGGGAAAGGAGGCGGGGATGTACATCGACCGGCCGCCGAGCTCGGCCGCATACATCCGCTCGTTGTAGGAGCCGAACAGAACGAGCGGCGGCGAGGCGCGCATCGCCGCCCGCACGGCCGCATTGTCCGGCTTCTCGCCCGGCCTTCGCGCGAAGGAGAAGGCGCAAGGGACGCCCATCTCCTCCTCGAGAAAGCGTCTGAGGCCACGCGCGTAGGTCTCGGTCGCGACCACGGCGAAGGAGGCGGAACCGAAGAAGTCCTGCGTCACGCTCCGCCAGAGGTCCCAGATCGGCTTGATCGTCGTGTGCTTCTCGCGTTCGATGAAGGGCTCCGGGTCGAGGCCCACGAGCTCGCCGAGCGTGCGCAGGAAGTTGGTGGTGGCGAACAGCCCGATCGGGGCGCGCAGCCACGGCCGCTCGAGCGTCTCGCACAGACGTGAGCCGAATTCTCGGTACATGCAGATGTTGACGTCGGCCTCGGCGAGCTTCGGGATGTCGTCGATGTGGCTGCCGAGCGGGAACACCATGTTGATCTCGCAGCCGATGCCCTCGACGAGCCGGCGGATCTCGGCGAGATCGGACGGCATGTTGAAGGTCCCGTAGATCGGCCCGATGATGTTGACGCGCGGCTTCTCTCCGGGCTTGCGCTCCTTGCGCGGTCGTATCCTCGTCCGCCGCGCGCCGAACTCCGTCCACAGCCAGTTGATCGCGCGATCGGCCGCCTGCCACTGGTCCTCGTCGATCGTGCGCGGAATGAAACGCTGCAGGTTCGACCCCTCGGGCGTCACGCCGCCGCCGATCATCTCGGCGATCGAGCCGGTGACCACGACGGCGGGAAGATCGGGGTCCTGCGTTCCTGCCGCGCGCTTGAGCGCGCCTTCGGTGCCGTTCTGCGACAGGCTCTCCTCGTCGAGCCCAGTGACCACGACCGGAAGCTCGTGGGGAGGCAGCGCATCAGTGTAGTGGAGCACTGCCGTCACCGGCAGGTTTTCGCAGCCGACCGGGCCGTCGATCACCACGCGCAATCCGCGCACCGCAGAAAAAGCGTAGACAGCACCCCAGTAGCCGCCTGCCCTGTCGTGGTCGAGAACGAGCATCGCTCAGCTCCCCACCGCCTCTTCGGCCTTCGCCCGCGCCGCGCGGAGCTTCCTCTGGCGCTCGCGGAAGCCTGGCGGGTCGACCGGACGATCGGTGAAGCCGTAGCCTGCACCCTCTGGCGTTCCCACGCCCTCGAAGAAGCCGACCATGCGACGGAAGCGCTCGCTGCCGCGTGTCTGCGCCGCAACAATCGCGGCGAGCGCCCCTGCCCCCGCCGGTCCGAACAGGGGCCGGGCCGAGACCATGTTGGTGAAGTAGAGTGCGGGGATGCCGCGCTCCTTCGCCTTCTGCACGAGCGGCGTGGTGCCGACGGCGAGGTCGGGGCGGGCATCGAGCATCGCCGCGACATCCTGCTCGAGCGAGGCGCGATACTGCACATGCACGCCGCGCGCCTCGAGCCATTCCCGATCCGGGTCGGACCATTCCGTCCGCGGACAGGCCGTGCCGACATAGGGAACCTCGGCGCCGGCCTCGACGAGGAGGCGCGCGACCAGGAGCTCCGACCCCTCGTAGCCGGAGACGGTGATCCGCGCGCGGATCGGGTTGGCGGCGAGCGCAGCCTTGATAGCAGGAAGTGCGCGCGCCTTCGCCGCGTCGAGCGCGGCCGCCTCGATCCCGGCCGCGTCGGCCACCGCTTCGAGCCAGGCGGCGGTGCCCTCGACGCCGACCGGCGCCGAGCCGACGACCGGCCGCCCCGCCGCACGGAACTCGCGGACAGCAGCGGTGTAGAAGGGGTGGACCGCGGCAGCCACGGCGCAGTCGAGCGCCGCGTAGAGGTCGCGCCACTCGCGCGCTGGCGTCTGCGGCGCGAGCGCAAGCCCCATCGGCGCGAGCAGCGCCGCCACACCGGGCGGGTCACCGGGGAAGAGCTCGCCGATCAGAGCGACCGTGCGCGCGCCCTCGACAAGGTTGCGCGGCCGCGCAACCGGGCCGGCCTCGGCTTCGGCGCGCGCATAGCGCAGCATCGCGCCCGCAAGAACGTCCTTCGCCTCGGCATGCGTCGGCACCCCGAAGCCGGGAACATCGATGCCGATGATCCGCACGCCGTTGATCTCCTTGGGCAGGAGATCGAGCGGCACGCCGGAGGCCGTCGGCACGCAGAGATTGATTACCACGACCGCGTCGTAGTCCTCCGGCTTCGCCGTCTGGTGCACCGCCTCGCGGATGTCCTCGAACAGCTTGCCGGTCACGAGCGTCTCGGAGTTGAACGGCACGTAGCCGACGGTGCGGCGCGCGCCGTAGAAGTGGCTCGTGAAGGTGAGGCCGTAGACGCAGCAGGCACTGCCCGAAAGGATGGTCGCCGTCCGACGCATCCTGAGGCCAACGCGCAGCGACCCGAAGGCGGGGCACATCGACTGCGGCTGATCGTGCGGACCCTGCGGATAGTCCTTCTGCAGACGCTCGAGCGCCTCGGATTTGCCGGCGGCGCGCGCCGCCTCGCGCATCGTCTCCCGCCCACCATGGCAGCCGGCGCCCGATAGGGCTGTCCCGGCCGCGGTCACGTGCTCAGGTTTTGGCGGCGTGACGGCGTTCATCTCACGCGCCCTCGTAGACCACTTCGAGCGAGGGTTTCGTGACCGTCTCGCCGGCGCACATGTCCTCCATTGTCGCAGGATCAAGCACGACGTCGCGGCCAACCGTCTCGCCCTTGAACAGGCCGAGCAGAGCGTCCTGGCTCAGCGGGGTCGGCCGGACGGGCGGCGACTCAGCGACCCTTTGCGCGAGCGATTCGAACAGCGGCGCCCAGGGGGAACCTGGCCTGCCGATGATCTCGTAGGCCGCGCTCTTGCGGCGTATGTCCTCGTGCGCCGGGATGGAGGCGAGGACGGGAACGCCCGCCTTCTCCGCAAAAGCCTGCGCCTCGCCCGTGCCGTCATCCTTGTTGATGACCATTCCGGCGACGCCGACATTGCCGCCGAGCTTGCGGAAGTACTCGACCGCGGAGCAGACATTGTTGGCGACGTAGAGCGACTGCAGGTCATTCGAGGCGACGACGATCACCTTCTGGCACATGTCGCGCGCGATCGGCAGGCCGAAACCGCCGCACACGACATCGCCGAGGAAGTCGAGCAGGACGTAGTCGAAGTCCCAGTTGTGGAAGCCGAGCTTCTCGAGCAGCTCGAAGCCGTGGATGATTCCCCTGCCGCCGCAGCCGCGCCCGACCTCGGGGCCGCCGAGCTCCATCGCGAACACGCCGTCGCGCTTGAAGCACACGTCGCCGATCGCGACCGCCTCCCCGGCCGCCTTCTTGCGCAAGGAGGTCTCGATGATGGTGGGGCAGGAGCGGCCGCCGAAGAGCAGCGAGGTCGTGTCGCTCTTCGGGTCGCAGCCGATGAGCAGGACGCGTCTGCCCTGCTGCGCCATCATGTAGCTGAGATTGGCAAGGGTGAACGACTTGCCGATTCCCCCCTTGCCGTAGATCGCAATGATCTGCGTCTTCTTAGTGGGCGCGGCGGTCGAGGGCAGGTCCGGCTCGATCGCGGCCTCCGCGCGGAGCGCCGCCGCTTGGCTCAGCTGCGCGGGCGCGACAGGCGTGGCGGGAAGCGCTGCGTTCATGCACAAGCCCTCCAGTCGAGCACCATCTTCAAGCAGGCCGGGTCGCCGAACGCGGTGCGGTAGGCCTCGGCGGCGGCGGTCGCCGGCTGGTGGTGGGTGATCAGCCCATCGAGCGAGAGCCTGCCCGCCTCGATCAGCGCCACCACCGCGTCGAGATCGGCCTCGCGCCACTCCGCAGCGATCCGCAGCCGCGCCTCGCGCATGAAGGCGGGGGGAAAGGCGAAGGAGAGACGGTCGGCATAGAAGCCGGCGAGGACGATCTCGCCGCCAGGGGCGAGCCGCGCGATCAGCGCATCGAGGATGGTCGCATCGCCGCTGACATCATGGATCGCCGTATAGTCGCGACGCTCGTCGTTGATCGGGTCGATGACGGAATAGCCTTTCGCCCCGCTCGCACGGGCGGGGTTGGTTTCCCACACGGTCGGCGGTGCGCCGCCTAAGGCAAGGACGAGGCGCGCGATCAAACGCCCGAGCACACCATGGCCGACGATGAGATCGGGCAGGGCCGCTCCGGGTGCGGCAACGGCATGGTGCGCGGTGGCAGCAAGAGCGAGCAGCACGCCGCGCTCGCCCATCGCTTCGCCAATCGGCCTTGCTTTGGCTCCGGGGACGACGAGACGCGAGGCGGCCCCGCCGAACAGCCCCCGCACCTCACCGAAGCAGCGGGCGCCGGGGACGAACACGCGGGCGCCGACGGGGCGGTCGGCGCGCGGACCGGCAGCGACGATCCGGCCCACCGATTCGTAGCCGGGCACGAGCGGGTAGCCCATGCCGGGGAAGGGCGGCATGCGGCCCGTGTAGAGCAGTCGCTCCGTCCCGGTGCTGATGCCGCTCCACTCGACCTCGACGACGACATCCGCCTCGCCCGGCTCGGCGAGCGGCAGCCGGCTCAGGGCCAGCGTTTCCGGCGCTTTCAATAGGACAGCGAGTGCGTCCATGAACCGCCTCTCCCGATTCGGCCGGCGCCGGGGGCTCGCTCCTCCGTCGCATCGGTCCGCCCGACCGACCATTCAGTGTCAGTCTAGCTTGACGCTTTTTCTGGTCAAGCAAGATTGACAGTCGCTCACGACCCATTGCCCGCACGCGCAGTCAGAAGCCCCGTCAGCAACGGCGTGTCGGTGCGATGCTGACGCACGTCGCGGAAGCCGGCGCGCGCGAGGAGTTCCGAGAGCCGCGCCACGCTGCGCGCCTGGCCACGCCCCATCGCTAAGAGGTAGAAGCCGAAATACGCGGCGCCGATCGGCTCCGCGCCCGGGGTGTCGGCAAGCGGCTCGGCGACGAGAAGCGTCCCGCCGGGAGGGAGGGCGCGCCGCACCGCGGCAAGAATGCGCCCGACCCGCTCGTCGTCATGGTCATGCAGGACGCGGACGAGCGAGACGATGTCGGCGCCTTCGGGGAGCGGATCGGTCAGGAAATCCCCGCCGATGCAGCGCGAGCGGCCAGCGAGCCCCGCACCGGCGAGCCGCGCTTCGGCACGGGACGCGACGGCGGGAAGGTCGAACAGGAGCAGCGACAGGTGGCCGTGGCGCCGCCCGACGGCGGCAAGGAAACTTCCGTCGCCGCCGCCGACATCGAGCAGGCAGCGGTGCCCGGAGAAGTCGTAGGCCCCAAGCACCTCAGTAGAGACGAGCGGCTGTGTGGCCGCCATCAGCGCGGTGTAGGGGGCGACCTCGGCGTCCCCGAGCCCGGCGTGGCTCCCCTCGGCGGCATAGGGCCAGTAGCGGGCGAGCGCCCGCTCTGTCACCTCGCCGCGCAGGAGCGACACCGGGTCGGCGAGGTCGCGATAGACGAGGGCGTGATGCTCGACCATCGCCGCGAGCCCGGCATTGCCGACCATGGCCGCCCCGAGCGGGCCGAGCGTGACCCTGCCATCCGCCGTCCGACGCAGGAGCCGAAGCGACACGGCCGCCTCGATGAGCCGCGTGGCGGACGCGACAGAGAGGCCCATCCGCGCCGCGATTGCCGGGTCGGCAAGCGGCTGCTTGGCGACAAGATCGAACAGACCAAGCCGAACGCAGGCGAGCAGAACCTGCGAGTAGACGAACCCGGCGCAGAGGTCGAACAGCGCCCGCGCCTCGCGCCTAGCACGCCAGCGTGTGAGGGGGAACCGGGCGGCCCAGGCGCGGAAGCGCGGGTCGGCGATCCGGCTGTCGCGCCAGGCAAGCACCCGGTCGACCACGGACCGCAGAGCCCCGGGCGATGCGCGCGCCTCCGCCTTGCCGTCGACCGCCGCCATGGCTCAGGCGGTGGTGAGCGCGAGCTTCTCCGGCAGAAGGCGCCGGGCCTCGCTGCGGATCAGGGCCTTGAGCTGCGCCGCCCCGTCGCAGGCCGGCACGGCCGCCACGGCCTCCTCCGTCAGAGCCTCGAGCCGGCGCACCGCCCCCGCAAGGCCGAGGCTGCGCACGGCCGAGGGACGGTCATGCGCGACATCCTGGCCGCAGGTCTTGCCGCTCTCGCGTTCCTCGCAGACGGCATCGGCCAGATCGTCGGCGACCTGGTAGGCCTCGCCGAGGCGCTCGCCGAAGAGCCGCCAGGGATCGGCCGGCGCTCCGGCCGCGAGCGCCCCGGCCATGGCGGCGGCGGCGAACAGGGCCCCGGTCTTCTGTCGCTGATACGCTGCGAGATCGACCTCCGCCTCGCATTCCCACGCCTGCCCCGCGACGATTCCGAACGGCACCCCCACGCCATCGCCGAGCGCGACCAGGATGGCGGCAGCGCGTGCAGGCGAAAGCGGCGCCGCGCGCGCGACCGTCTGGAAGGCGAGCACGATCAGCGCATCGCCGGCGAGAACGGCGAGCGGTTCGCCGAAGGCTCGGTGAAGCGCGGGCTTGCCGCGGCGCAGGGCGGCATCGTCGAAGCACGGCAGGTCGTCGTGCACCAGCGAGGCACAGTGAAGAAGCTCGATCGCGGCCGCCGCGGCGTCGGAAAGCTCGGGGAGGTCGTCGCCGCAGGCGGAGGCAACGGCAAGGCAGAGCCTCGGGCGGACGCGGGCGCCGCGCGGAAAGACGGCGTAGCGCATGGCTTCGCCGAGCCGTGCCGGCGCCCCTGGGCGTTCGGTCAGGGCGAGAGATCCGGCGAGAGCGCGTTCGATCCGCGTGATGGCATCCATGAAAGGTACCTCCCGCAGGGAAGGACGTTTGGCCGATGCGTCAAGCGCCCTTGTCGCGCTACACTGTCAGTCTGACTTGACAGTCGCGTCAATCACTTTTTCCGGAACGGTCTCGAGAAGGAACGGAGGCGGATGCGAGAGAGCCACGTGGTGGTGATCGGGGCTGGAGCCGGCGGGCTCGCCGCCGCGCTCGATCTCGCCGCGCGGGGCGTTGCCGTCACCGTCTGCGAACGCGCCGCCGCGCCGGGCGGGAAGATGCGCGCGGTCGAGGTCGCGGGGCGGGCGATCGATTCCGGGCCGACCGTTCTGACGATGCGCTGGGTGCTCGAGCAGCTCTTCGCCGATGCCGGGCTTGCCCTCGAGGATTATGTCCAGACGCGTCGCCTCGACGTGCTCGCCCGCCATCACTGGCAGGATGGCTCGGTGCTCGACCTGTTCGCCGACCGCGAGGCGAGCGCCGAGGCGATCGGCGCCTTCGCTGGGCCTGCCGAGGCGCGCGGCTACCGCGCGTTCATCGCCCGCGCGGGCCGGATCTTCCGCACGCTCGAGGCGAGTTTCATGCAGGCCGAGCGCCCGTCCCCGCTCGGTCTCGCCTGGCGCGCGGGCCTGCGCGGCCTGCCGGCGCTCGCCCGCGTCGCCCCCTTCGCCACCCTCTGGTCGGAGCTCGGGCGGCACTTCAAAGACGCGCGGCTGCGCCAGCTCTTCGGGCGCTATGCGACCTATTGCGGCGCCTCCCCCTTCGCCGCGCCGGCGACGCTGATGCTGATCGCGCATGCCGAGCAGGAGGGGGTGTGGATCGTCGAGGGCGGCATGCATCGTCTCGCCCGCGCGTTTGCGGAGGCCGCTGCACGGCGCGGGGCGGTGTTCCGGTATCGTGCCGAGGTCGCCGCCGTGCTCGCGGAGACCGGCCGCGCGCACGGCGTCCGGCTTGCGACCGGGGAGGAGATCGAGGCCGATGCGGTGATCGCCACGGCCGACCATGCGGCGCTGCGCACCGGCCTGTTCGGGCCCGCGGCCGCCGCGGCCACCGCCGGGTCCGCGCCGCCACGTTCCCTCTCCGCCGTCACCTGGAGCCTCGCGGCACGCGCCTCGGGCTTCCCACTGCTCCGCCACAACGTGTTCTTCTCGCGCGACTATCCGGAGGAGTTCGAAACGATCCTCGGCCGCCGGCGCCTGCCCGACGACCCCACGGTCTATCTCTGCGCCCAGGACCGCGGCGACCCCAACGACGCGGAGCCCGAGGGCACCGAGCGCCTGTTCTGCCTCGTCAACGCGCCGGCGGATGGCGACACGCGCCCCCCGACGGCCTCGGAGATCGCACGATGCGAAGAGAGACTGTTCGATCGGCTGCGCCAAGCGGGCCTGACCTTGAGCGAGCGCCAGGCGGTGGTGACGGGGCCGGAGCAGTTCGCGGCCCTGTTCCCGGCGACCGGGGGAGCGCTCTATGGCCGGGCGCTGCACGGCTGGTCGGCCGCGTTCCGGCGGCCGGGAGCACGGACGCGCCTGCCGGGCCTTCTGCTTGCGGGGGGGAGCGTTCATCCGGGAGCCGGGGTGCCGATGGCGATCCTCTCGGGCCGCCTTGCAGCGGCAGCGGCGGTGGAACATCTCAGCCGTCGCTCCGTTTCGATACGCCGGTTCGCCCCGGCGGCTATCTCTGGTGGTATCTCGACGGCTTGAGCGACGACGGGCGCCACGGCTTCACTGTCATCGCCTTCGTCGGTTCGGTGTTCTCTCCGTACTACGCTCTCGCGCGGGCACGCGGCGGCGGCGTGGCGGAGCCGGAGAACCATGTCGCGGTCAACATCGCTCTCTACGGGCCGAGGCGCCGCTGGGCGATGACCGAACGGGGAGCGTGGTCGCTCCAGCGGAGCGTCGATCGTTTCGTTGTTGGACCAAGCGAGCTCGCCTGGGACGGCACCGCGCTCACGGTTGTCTTCGCCGAGCGTTCCGCTCCCCTGCCCTTCCGGCTCCGCGGAACGATCAGGCTCCTGCCCGCCGCATTCGGCGCCGAGGCCTTTCCTCTCGATGCCAGGGGGCTGCACCGCTGGGCGCCGCTCGCCCCGGCTGCACGGGTCGAGGTCGCGCTCACGGAGCCCGCTCTCTCCTGGTCCGGGCATGGCTATCTCGACAGCAACATGGGCGACGAGCCGCTCGAGCGCGGCTTCGCACGGTGGACCTGGACGCGCGCCCACGCCGGCGGCGAGGCGGTGATCCTCTACGACGCCACGCGACGCGACGGATCACGCCTTGCGCTCGCGCTTCGCCCACGCGGCGACGGCACGTTGGAGCGTCTTCCGCTGCCCGAGGTGTTCGGCCTGCCGAGGACGCCGATCTGGCGTATCCGTCGGTCCGCCCATGGCCAGGGGGAGGGCCCGCGCGTGATCGACACCCTCGAGGACACGCCGTTCTACGCCCGGTCGACGATCCGCACGCGCCTGTTCGGCCGCGCGGCAACGGCGGTTCATGAGAGCCTCGATCTCGACCGCTTCGCTCGCCTCTGGGTCAAGGCGCTTTTGCCGTTCCGGATGCCGCGTCGGGCCTCACGCGAACCGGTCAGCGCCCGCTCTTCTCCTGCCGCTCCGGCGCCTCTTGCGTCTCGCGCGCCTCGCGGATCTCGCGCTTCGTCCGATTGAGCTCCCACAGCAGCAGGCCGAGCGGGATCAGAAGCATGATCACCCACTCGTAGCGCGCTAGTTCGGCAAGGGTCATGGCCGGATCTCGCCACAGGCGCTGCCGGTGGTGCGACCGAAGCGGCCCACCCGGCGCGGACGTCCGCGATGTGGTTCTCTCGGCAGGATGGACAAGACTGCGCCGAGCCTGCCTCTGCCCGCCCGGTTGCGCCTTAGCGGGCGGACGGCAACCGAAGGCTTAGAGCGGTTTCCAGATGAGTGGAAACCGCTCTGGCCTTATCTTGCGAGCATCTTCACGCA
>Ga0308420_1002064_pt1 | contig 10442 bp, 12 predicted proteins | sample HotsprSampleMS55_FD_203802 | JGI IMG/M metagenome (GOLD analysis project Ga0308420, IMG submission 203802) | Hot spring phototrophic mat microbial communities from Mushroom Spring, Yellowstone National Park, Wyoming, United States - 20090730_MS55 ...
TCTCTACAGTGGAAGCACCTCATAGGATCGTTATTAATGAACCGCTCATCGCTCAACTGATCGTAGGTTATAACCATATGCCTTATACCTATCTCCCTAGATACACTCTCTGCTATCTCCAACTCATATCTAGAGAGTGAGCTATAATATGCTGTAACAGCCAATGCTCTATCCTTTAATGTACTGTATGCAGCATATGCTACGAGGGCACTATCAACACCTCCAGATAATGCAACTAGTGCACTCTTCTTATCCTTGAACCATGAGAGTAATGCTTCTAGTCTATCCTCTAACGTTACATGCATATACTTTATCATGCACCTCCCTATTTATAATAGACTCAGTGAGCCTATAAGATATATTCAATTCCCTAGATACCCTGCTTATATCATCATGCTCAACCTTGTAATGGATTATATTACCCTTGATATCCCTAGCTACCTTAACCCTGACCGTATACTCATTATCCATTACACGTATAGGTACATGTAGGATACTCCTAGGCAGTATGTATCTATCACTCTCATGGATCCTTATACCTAGTGTACCACTACCTTTTACTATTACATCGAGTATACTGCTCATATCCTCTCTACTGCAGAGTACCCTTAGTATGTATGCTGGTCTCCCCTTCTTGCCTACAGCACTTATTATACTCACATCCTTAGCATTGCTAGCATGTAACCTATCCATGAGCTCTGCTAGCTCCTCACCATCAGCATCATCTATATTACTCTCCAGTACCATTATCGAGTCCTCCATGAAGATACCGCTCTCCCTAGCTAGTATAACCCTAAGGATATTGGGTATGCCCAGATGGTCCAGACTCTTACTCCCTGCCCCATAACCTATCCTAATGCACTCGAATGCTGGGTAGATATCGAGTGAGCACTCTGCAAGGCTTACCAGCATAGCCACTCCAGTAGGTGTACTCAACTCCTCCTCTACAGGCCCTCCTACAAGAGTGAACCTCTTACCCTTTAGTATCTCAAGTATCGCTGGTGCAGGGTTACTTATCTTACCATGGGAGAACTCTGTATAGCCCCCTCCCACTGCTACCTTACTGGAGTATATACCATGGGTGAATATATCGAGCTGACTCAACGCAACTGCTGTGCCTATTATATCTAGTATGGTATCTACGCTCGATATCTCGTGGAAATGTACTGTAGTATAATCCTCGTTGTGTATCCTTGCCTCAGCCTTTATCAATTCATCTATGCTATTCAACGCAAACTCCCTTGCTCTATTATCCAACCCTAGATGGTCTGAGCATCTTGCTATAGCATCGTACACCTCTACACCCTTACGCTCATCACCCTCCTTGTACTTTGCATCCAGTGCAACTGCCCTGAACCCACTCCTGCTCACATCCCTGAAATCTATGGAATCTATCTTAAACCAGTCAACTACACTACTGCATGAGTATAGAGCATCTATTATCTTCTTCCTATCAGCTCCAAGGTCTACTAGAGATGAGAGTAACATATCCCCTGCTACTCCTGCCGTCTGCGCATCTATCAGTAGCATGAGTTGGGTTCAACGATAATGTATATAAAGATATTACATATACATGCACTGTAATGATAACCATAATAGGTGCTGGTAAGGTAGGTAGTAATGTAGCATTACAGGTTGCTATGAGGGAGCTCGATGATGTACTGCTATTGGATGTTATCAAGGGACTCCCACAGGGAGAGGCTATGGATATATCCCATCTATTAGCAGAGCAGGGCAAGGATGTGAAAGTTAAGGGGAGTAACGATTACTCTGATATAAGAGGTTCAGATATAGTTGTAATAACCGCAGGTGTAGGAAGGAGACCAGGGATGACGAGGATGGATCTGCTCAATACTAACATGGGCATAGTTAGGGATGTAGCAAAGAACGTAAGGGAGTACGCTAATGATTCTATAGTAGTAACGGTAACCAATCCATTGGATGCCATGACTTTTGTTGTAGCAAAGGTTACGGGCTTTAAGAGAGAGAGGGTTATGGGTATGGGTAATATGCTAGACTTATCAAGGTTCAAGGAGTTCATAGCAGAGGAGTTAAGGGTCTCTAGGAGGTCTATAAATGCTCTAGTGATAGGAGAGCATGGTGAGAATATGCTCCCATTGATAAGGTACTCATCTATAGCAGGCATACCCCTTAACATACTCTTAAGCAAGGAGAAGGCCAAGGAACTGATAGTTAAGACCAGAGGCGTAGCTGCCGAGGTTATAGCATTAAAGGGAGCAACGATATACGCACCAGCTAACGCTGTAGCTGAGATGCTGGATGCTATAGTTAATGATAGGAGGGAGGTGATGCCTATATGCGCAGTCCTTGATGGAGAGTACGGGTATAGGGATGTGAGCATAGGCGTACCAGTAGTCATAGGCAGGAATGGTATAGAGGAGATAATAGAGTTGGAGTTAGATGAGGAGGAGGATAGAATATTCAAACAAGGAGTTAATGCTGTACAGGATGCAATAAAGTCTATACAGGTTATATAGGAGTGTGTAAGAGGGTAATTTATTATTCATTCGTTCATTCATTCATTAATTTAGTGATAATTAATTAGCAAATAATTAATAAATAAATAAATTTATGAATGAATCTGATCAGATTATCTGCTGCATCCCAATATAAATATAATAAATAAATTTATGAGATGATGATATTACTGACCTTCTCTGCTCCTAGTCATACTCTTAATCATGCTCTGCCCTATCCTTGTTAACATCTCGCATGCATCTGTAGTAAGTTTTATACCCTGCACAGCTGTATCTATGCTACTTATTGCTACCTTGTTAGCTATCGATACACTCCTACTGAATGCATCATTGAACTCCTCGCTGCCCTTTAGCCATGGATCAGGTAATGGCTGTAACCTTAGAGGTTCTACCATATCCCTCTGTACACTTAGAGTAAGTTCTATCAACCTCTTCATACTATCCATGCTCTGCTGCTGTAGATTCGTTAAAGACTGTATGTATGCAGGCCTTGCCTTATCCATCTCATTTATCATATTGATGAGGTTCTCTCTGTACACCTCGAATAGATTCTTCTCTGTATGCTCGCTCATGGTTAATTATGGTAAATAATACCAACTAATATAAATCTTTTGGTTATCCATGGCGTGACATGATGGATAAAGGTTTATTACAACGATCAGCAGTAATCTTACTGTGGAAGAGCTAGCGTTAGAGGATATAGAGGGAGTTGGACCGGTCACGAGGCAGAAGTTAACAGATGCTGGTATACATAATATAATGGATCTAGTTGTGCGTGGACCTATGGCTATATCTGAGGTAACTGGTCTCGATCTAGATAAGGCCACTGTGATATGTAATAAGGCAAGGATGAAGTTAGTTGAGCTAGGATTGTTAGAGAAGGACTTTGTAACTGCTACAGAGATATACAAGAAGAGGCAGAGTATAGATAGGATATCTACAGGCTGCAACGCTCTTAATAATCTACTAGGAGGGGGTGTAGAGACTCAGGCTATAACAGAGTTCTACGGAGAGTATGGTACAGGTAAGACTCAGATATGTAATACTCTATGCGTTATGGTTCAGTTACCTAAGGATAAAGGTGGTTTGGATGCATCTGCAATATACATAGATACTGAGAATACATTCAGACCAGAGAGGATATACAAGATAGCAGAGGTTAGAGGTCTAGACCCTACGAAGGCTCTTGAGAGGGTCATAGTAGCAAAGGCCTACAACAGTGCACATCAGGAGCTGATACTGCAGGAGTGTAGTAAGATGATAGAGAAGTATGGTGCAAGGCTTGTAGTAGTAGACTCTGCGGTTGCACACTACAGGGCAGAGTTCCTTGGTAGGGGTACATTAGCAGATAGACAGCAGAGGCTCAACAGGTTCATGCATATGCTACTTAGGATAGCAGAGACCTACAACGTGGCCGTAGTAGCCACAAACCAGCTGCAGGCTACACCAGACATGTACTTCGGAGACCCATCTAGACCTGCTGGAGGGCATGTAGTTGCACATACGAGTACCTACAGGATCTACCTTAGACGCTCAGGGAAGAATAGGATAGCAAGGATGGTAGATAGCCCATATCATCCAGAGGTGGAGGTGACATTCATGCTCACTGAGAAGGGTATAGAGGATGTAGCTGAAAAGGATAAGGATAAGGATAAGAAAGGCAAGGGCAGTAACAGTTAATCAATGGCATTATAGTAAGTTTAAATACTACAGATCCGATCTATAGCTATGTTTGGTTTTGGTAAGAAGCAGTTCAGAGAGGGTGAGTATGTATTCAGTAGCATAAATGAAGGTTATTACAGCAGGATAGTGGTAGGAAATGTAACGTTTGCTCAGATGGATAAGCTTAGAGTATCTGGTATATACATAAAGCCTATAGGCTTGATAGAGAAGTTAGAGCAGAAGAGGCTAACCCCGAGGCAGCAGGAGGTACTGCGATCTCCTACCCCAGATACCATGATACATATACTCATAGATAGAGTTGAGTATGGTATATACGATGATTATATACAGAGTAGTAAGGCATGGATAACTAAGATAAGTGCGAAGAGGTATGCAGAGATAGAGGCATGGGTCAGGGATGGTTACCCTGAACTATTCTCGATACTGCTATCCCCTCTAGACCCTAGAAAGGAGGAGGTTAGAGAGGTATTCATGGCCAAGTACAACTCAATATATGATAGCGAGTTCAAGCAGACAGTATCCGCAGTTGCAAGGCAGTTAGGTATACTATAAGGCTATCGCTAGATAGATGTATGAAGGAGAAGATAGATTAATTAATTAAATAATTAAATAATAATAATTTTATATAACCCATAGTATTATCTTCTACCATGGCAATGGAGTATGTATATGCAGCATTATTACTACACAAGGTTGGACAGAAGATAGATGAGGATAACATCAAGAGTATTGTAAAGGCTGCTGGTATAGAACCAGACGAGGTTAAAGTGAAGGCGTTGGTAAGTGCTCTAGCAGAGGTTAACATAGACGAGGCTCTGAAGAGTACACCGTTAGTAGCAGCACCCGCTGCTGCACCAACAGAGACCAAACCTACAGAGGCTAAGCCTAAGGAAGAGAAGAAGGAGGAGGAAGAGAAGAAGGGAGAGGAGGAGGCATTGGCAGGATTATCCTCGTTATTCGGTTAATCTCAACATAGAAGGATACTCATATTATATGCTTACTTGATAGTATTTTTATATGTATTTACCTATCTTCTCCATTATGCTATAAGTATCTTCATCGTTTATCCTCATAGCCTCTATCTGGCAGTAGTACCTTCTGGCATTCACTCCTATGACATCATCCAGATCGAACCAGTCCCTAGGAGCAAACATTATACTCCTTCTGGCTATTATCTTGTATCTCCATCTCCTGCCATATAGTAAGAGGGATTCTTCATCCCTATCCTCATCGAGTCTGCTGAATACCAGTAACGCTCTAACCCTACCTAGATGCCTAGAATCATCCCTCTTGAGCAGGAGTAGGAGTAGTATATCACCATACCTGAAGTGGAACCTTCTATTTATGAAGAACTTCCCTATACCTATAACGTTGTTTAGGTACTCCTTCCTTACATGAAGCCTCCACATGAATGTATTATACACTTGGAGCCTATATCCATTGTTATGTAATTAAGAATAATTAATTAAATAATTATAGATATTTACTAATTCTTGATCTTAATTATGCTGCATAAGCTATTACCATCAGAGATGGAGATGATGATTGCCAGAGTCTACCATCATATCTACCATTAAGTGGATTCTTACCTATCTAGATGCTAAGTTAACAGTACATGAGTTAATCGGATGACTAACTATAATCATGCTATCATTACTATATAACACCTACAAGCCTAGCATACTCCTCCCTCATAGCAGTCCTGAGTCTCTCAGCAGCCTTCTCTGGTGCAAGTGTTAAACTTATACCAAAACTGTACTCCAATGCACTATCATCCCTTACTCTAGGGCATACCTCTATACGCCAATGTGTCTGCTTCTTGCTCTTCTCTGGTGATGTCTTCAATGCAAGACCAAACTCTATATCGCCTAATGCTGAGTGTAGACCAGATAGAGTTACCTTTAGCATTAATGCTAGGTCTTCTATCTCTCTCTGCGTCATCTTGGTTGCATGAGTAAGATGTTCCTTCGGTGCTATCCAGAACTCATAGTCATGTGTGGGTGCCCAAGGACAGAAGACCATGAAGTTATCGTTATCTACAAGACCCCTGCTGCTCTTACTCTCCTTCATCATACTACATAATGGGCATTGACCGTTATCGTTAACATAATCATTTGTAGTTTCTATCTCCTGAATTATCGATGGAGGCATGCGATGGAGTGTTAATATATTGAGATGGGGATGCCATGACTCACTTGCATCATAATCCATGTAAACTGCTACGTACGCTACACCTTTGTGTAGATATAACCATCTTATCCTATCTTGTAGTACTGTAAGCACATTCACCCATTCTTCCACGCTTAGTGCTGATGGTTTGCGATGCTCTCTACTAGCTACAAGTATGTAGTGGTATCCATACGCATGTTCATTGGAGAATACCCTATTCACTGAATATGATGATCTATTAACAGATGACTCACTACCCTTTATTGTGCATATAGGTTCATTACACTCAACCACTCTCACACACCAATCGCTTATGTAACTATCCTCGCTATCTGCCATCCTATGCATGATATGCTCTCTCTGCACCAGAGCAAGTACAGCAGGTTTGGTCAGATGTTCATTCCCTGGGCAGTAAATGCATCTATCGTAGCTCTTAGAGCGCTCATAGTTATCTACTATAACGAACCCATCACGCATGTACATATCCCTAAGTTGAGTCATACTCTATATCTATCCAGACTACTAGATAACCTTTATTAATATCTACTTCAATAACTTTTAACAAACAGTAATATAATTATAAAGTAGTATAGGAGAATGAATGGCACATGGGTAAGAGACTACTGTATGTACTATTGGATGGCATAGGAGATCTACAACATCCTGATCTTAATTACCTTACCCCATTGGAGGCTGCTTATACACCAAACCTAGATGCTATAGCAAGGAAGGGTAGGATGGGCATGGTCTATACTGTAGGTAAGAAGATAGCACCAGAGTCTGATATAGCGGTATTCAGCATGCTAGGTTACAGGTTCGATGATAGCGAGTACGTTGGTAGAGGAATAATAGAGGCTATAGGAGCGGATATGGATGTTAGAGATGGAGACCTTGCACTGAGGGGTAACTTCGCTACAATAGACTCTGAGGGTAATGTGATAGATAGAAGGGTAGGTAGGAATCTGAGCGATGGTGAGGCCAGCGAACTGGTCAAGGCTATAATGGATGGTGTAAAGTTAACCGATGCTACATTCGAGCTTGTACATACAAAGGGACATAGGGTAGCTCTTAGGATAAGAACAGAGACTCATCTATCATCTGAGATAACCAATACAGACCCTGCGTATGAGAGGCATAAAGGCATGGGTGTAGCAAAGAGCAGTTATGTTAAACTAAGACTAGCAGAGTGTAAGGCATTGAGTGATGATGCTGCAGCATTGACTGCTGCCAGACTTGTTAACGAATTCACATCAAAGGCCATAGCAGTACTCTCTAGACATAGTATCAATACTAGAAGGAAGAGTATGGGTATGCTAGAGGCCAACTGTATACTCCTAAGGGACGCTGGTAATAGATTACCAGATATAAGGACTCTCTCAGATATCTATGGATTAAGGTTTGCGTGTATAGTAGATATGCCTGTTGAGCAGGGTATAGCAAAGGTTACAGGCATGCATGCCTTCAAGGCTGGCAACATGAACGACTATGAGTTAAAGGCTACCACTGCACTCAAGGCACTGGAGCATTATGACTGTGTATACGTACATCTAAAGGGGCCCGATGAGTTCGGGCATGACGGCGATGCTAGAGGTAAGAAGATGAGCATAGAGGATATAGATAGAAGGTTCTTCTACATACTGAAGGATGCCATGGATGAAGGAATATGTATAGTAGTGACAGGGGATCACTCAACACCATGCATAAAGAAGGCACACACATCTGATCCTGTACCGCTACTCATAGCACAGAATCAGAGAGGCAACGATGGTTTAAATAGATTCACTGAGCATAACGCAAGGAAGGGCAGTATAGGGTATATAATGGGATATGAGGTTCTTAATACCGCTATAAGCATGATGAACGGATGAATGATCTTTAATACATTGTTATGTATACCATGTAAAGCGAATTTTCAGCATCATGAAATCTGAGGTATTTAAGTAGGAATGCTAAAAAGTAGCGTTAGCAGAATCAGATAAGAGAACTGAGACCGATGGTAATACTGCAAATGGATGCTTGTCACGAGATAGCATGACTAGGTTATGTTAGAGTATAGATTAGAGAGTATATAGGTAGTATATAGTATATAGATTGTAGACTCATGGCTTCTAAAGCCCTAGATTCCTTTATATACTCATACTCATAATCATAATTATATACTCATCTACACATACATCTATTATACTCTATAATGAATCATATAAAGAATCTTACTATCTTATTCGAGGAAAGCATTCCGTTGATATGATCTATAATATTTACAACATCTATACCATTGATAGCCTTTATATCATTACCTTCGATCTTGGCAAGTGCCCTCCTTAGTATTGATAATGCAATATCATACTCTGCCTTCTGTACATGCACAAATGCAGCGCATACTAGTATCAGTCCTTGAATCAGGTCCTTCTCTACTCCATTACTATGCCTCCATATACCCTCTAGCACTTCATGGGCCTCCCAGTACCTCTCTTCATTGAATAACTCTCTACCAAGCCTTAACCTCTCTTCTTTACTCAACTCTCTATCGATTATCTCCGTGTAGCCTATTACTCTCCCTATACTATGTAATATATCCAATCTTATAACCTCAATAGGTAGAGCAGTACTAACATCCAACTCTATATGCTTACTTGCTACTCTAACATCTCTAACATCATCGAATACTCCTAACTCCCTTACTCTAGCAAGTAATCTCTTAGCATCCTCTGGTACATATCCTCTGTTATCTAATCTGATCATATATCTCATATATGGTATAACAACCTAAGGTTTATTAAGAGTTAAGAATTAATGGAAGAAGAATAAGATAAAATGAGCATAGAGATGATAGAGGAGAGGCATAATCCATTACTCAATAGGATAGAGGTCAAGTGTAAGATAAATGGTAAGAACGGTAATCTTAAGAGAGGCGATGCAGCGAAGCTACTAGCTGAGGCTCTTAACTACAGTAACAGGTTCATAGTACCCATATCCATGCAAGGCGAGCATGGCAAGAATGACCTTAAGTGCCTATTCTACGTATATGAAGATGAGAATACAGCAAGGAAGCAACTCCCAAAGTATATAATAGCAAGGCTTACTGGAGAGAAGGTTGAGAAGAAGGGTAAAGGTAAGAGTAAAGATAAGAAGGAATGATATAAATATATCAGATGGTTACTCCCTTGCATGAGGGGTAGTAACACACAGGTATGGAAGTATTACAGTATAGAGGATGGCAAGAGAAAGAAGAAGAGAGAGTGTCCAAGGTGTGGCAGGGGCGTATTCATGGCAGAGCATAAAGATAGGATAACCTGTGGTAAGTGCGGTTATACTGAGTTCAGAAAAGGTAGTGCAAAGGGCAAGTAACTACCATCAATCAATATATAATAGGTATACAACATACTTATCTGGCTAAATTAATTAATTAATTAATTATGCTGTATCAGCTATTACATCGTAAAGCTGATAATCAAATCTCATCATTCAACGTTAACAAATAACTCAAGTTCATCAGACTATAGACATAATAATAATACATGCATACATACCATTCCATGCCGTTATATCATATCATATCATATCATACTCTTTATAGAGTCCCTGATGACCTTTATCATGCCTAGGGTCATTACGGGATAGAATGGCAGAGAGTAGGATAACCTTGTAGCATCGTTTAGAATACTCTTATAATCATAACTCCTGCAACTTCCTATATACCCATCTAGGAACGCCTTAACGATACTAGATGCCTTGTCATACATCTTTGTGAATATAAGAGAGTAGTAGATGAAGCATACTATATCCCATGATGCGTCATTGATGCTCCTTAACTCACTCGACTGTTCGAAATCAGTCAGGTATAGAGTACGGTCTTCAGCGTTGCTTGTTAGTAGTACATTGCTGGGTTTTGTATCCCTTAACACTAGGCCATGGTTATGTATCAATGCAAGTAGCGAGCCGTATTTGGTTATGTACTCTAGTACCTCGCTGTTGTGATGCATATTGATGAACCCATCTATCATATTGCTGAGAGGCATACCTTCTACGTATCTGAATGCTACTATCCTATCTTTGAACGAGACTCCTAGTATGCTGGGAGTGTTTATACCT
>Ga0308420_1002076_pt1 | contig 10412 bp, 12 predicted proteins | sample HotsprSampleMS55_FD_203802 | JGI IMG/M metagenome (GOLD analysis project Ga0308420, IMG submission 203802) | Hot spring phototrophic mat microbial communities from Mushroom Spring, Yellowstone National Park, Wyoming, United States - 20090730_MS55 ...
GGGCCTGGAGGAGCAGGACCTTCCCCGTGTGCATCGCCTGCCAGCCAGGGGATCCGCCGCTGAAGAAGGCCTGTCCCTGGATCGGCCAGAGCACGTGGGACCCCGCGATCGCCCAGGCGGCGACCGCCAGGCGGGTCCAGGCTGGGCTCCTTGGCGCCAGTGCCTTCAGGATCAGCCAGATCGTCGCCGCCAACGCCGCGCGTCCGGCGGCGACGATCGGCCAGAGTGCCTGCCCCCAGGCCTCCGGCGTCCCGGCCAGGAGGGTGGCGGCGGCGACCGCCAGGCCCTCGTCTGCCCAGATACCCAGGCGGGGCAGGGATCCGGCGGCCAAGGCATCGGCCAGCGGTCCCCAAAGAGCCGCAGCGTCGCCGGCGACATGGACGCGTCCTGCCTGGAAGCCCCAGACGGTAAAGCCAAAGAGCAGGCCTCCAACGGCCAGCAGCGGGCCTGACCGCAAGTCTCGTATATTGCCGGGCAACAGGAGCAAGCCGAGGCCGAGGCCGACGGCACCGAGCGCCGCGAGGACTGGATCGAGCCCGCCCAGAATCAGTACCGTCAGCGCGGTGGCCAGGGCGGTGACACCGGCAGGGATCCCGGCGAGAAGTCCCAGCACGCCGGCGTCGGGCAGTCGGAGGAGCCGGCGCAATATGGCGCCCCAGCCGATGGCTGCGAGCAGCACGAGCCCGGTCGTCGCGGCGACCGCCCAGGACCAGGGGACAAGGGAGACGTCGGAGGTCAGCAGGGACGCCGTGCCAGGAACCCGGAGGAGATACCCGCCATCGGGCCGAAGCGCGATGGCGCTTGGCAGGGCGAAAGCGCCCAGGAGCAGAGCCGGAAGGAGAAGCAGCAGGCGGGTCATCGGCGCTGCCGATCCAGGCATGCCAAGAGCGCGGCCTCGGGCAGGGCGTCCACTGCTTGGGCGACGGCCCCGTGCCAGGCGGGCGTCCCGCGACGGGCTGCCTCGGCGCCGAGCGCGAGGAAGCGCTCTGGGTCTGAGGCAACGGCGGCGGCACGGAGGCACCGACAGAGCAGGATCGGCTCAACGCCAGGTCTTGCATCCCGCCAAGCGGCGCGGCTCCGCACGGTAGGCGGGGCCTGACCGCAATGGGACACCCGCAGGGCACCGGCCAAGGCATCGGCTGCCGCCGTCTGCGGCCATGCCTGGATCCCGGGCAGGACAGGTGCCTCCGGCAGCCCCGCGGCAGTGGCAGGGGGAATTATCAGCATCGCGAGAACGAAGACAAGGGCTCGCACGGACAGGCCTTCCGTAGCGGACAGGAGCGGGCACGCGGGGCCACCGGGAAGATAGGAGCATCCTCCACGAATCGGACGACTGGCCCTCAGCCGTCCTCGGCGTCCGGCTGCCAGGGGGTGAATCTCCCGTCAGGTGTAGGCTCGATGGGCAGCGGTGACCCCGTCCGGCCCAACCGTGACGAGGATCCAGGCGTTGGGCTGTCTGCGGGGCCAGCGCCTCCTGATCCTCCTCGCGATCGTCGTCGTCCCAGCCGTCCCCATCGCCAAATCGCTCAAGACCAAAGGCGAGTTTCGCAACGCCTTCTCCCGCCTCATGATACTCACCAAGACCTACCTCCAGCTGCAGGACCAGACGACGATCCGCGACCTCATGGACGAAATCCGGACGACCGAGAACAAGATCGCCTTCGCGCGCCAGGGCTACAACGACAGCGTCGAAACCTTCAATGCCCCGATCCAGAACGTCCCCGACGTCTTTGTCAACCGCCTCTTCCTCAAGGCCGAGTCCTTCGTTTTCTGGCAGGTCTTCGAGAAGCACCACAAGGATGATGGAGGAGAACTCGCCCCTCCTTTGACCTCACCTGCCGCCGATCCCTCCTCGCTCCAAGGCCCGGGCGAGCCGCCGCGCCGCGCCCGGTCCGCAGAGGCGCTCCGTCGCCGCGATCGCATCCACCGTCCAGCGCAGCCGCTCGTGACGCGATGAAGGACGGATCTCCCCGATTGTTCCCGCCAGCGCCCCGTCGCTGGCTCCTCCCCAGGTCCCGAGGGGGCCGCGGCAAAGGATCCCCCTCAAGAACCCTTCCGGCAGCGGCAGACGCCGCCGCCGACCTGTCTCGCGCATCCAGTGCCCCAGGATCAACCACGACGCCGCCGCGTCCGCCTCCACCGATGCGACCAGCCCAGCGACGCGGCGCGCCAGCGCCAGACGCTCCAGGGAATCGGGCGTCCGGGAGCGCGCGAGGGCTGACAGCAGATCCCGCCCCGCCGCTAGCGGCTCCGCCGGTCCTGTCGGCAGCAGCGCGTCGACCAGCAGTAGCCTCCAGGTCTCCCCAGCCAAGCGGCGCGACCGCAGATGGAGAACCAGTGATAACATGATCCGACGCCGCCGCGCCGGCGCTTTGGAGACGCGAATCTCAGCGTCCCAAGGACCCTCCTCCCCGGCCCAGAAGTGCAGTTGGGCCGCATCCCGTCCTCCCGACCGTAGGCGCCACACCTCAGGGACGAGCAGGGCCGCACAGGAGGGCAAAGACACGAACAGCGACATGGGCGGGATATGGGATACCGCGTCATCCCCCCCCGTACCCCTCCGCCACCGCCTCATCTGTCTCCCCAGCCTCCAAAAGAACCGCGACCTCGGCAACACCGTCATCGTCGAGCACAACGAGGAGGCGATGCGCGCGGCGGACTGGATCGTCGAGCTCGGCCTGAGCGCTGGCAAGGACAGCGGGCGCATCGTCGCCGAAAGCCCGCCGACCACCTCGCCCGCACGAAAAAAGGCCTGACAGGCCAGTATCTCTCAGGCCGCCGTCGGATCCCCGCCCCGCCGCGCGGCGCGCTCCCGATGGGCGCTAGCTCGTTGTGCGGGGCGCGCCGGGCCACACACTGTGAAGGATCGACGTGAAGATCCCTCTCGGCCTGATGGCAAGCGTCGCAGGACTGTCCGACAGCGGCAAGTCGACCCTGGTCAACGACACCCTGCGCCGGGCGCTGGCGCGCCGTCTGCATGACCGCGTTGAAACTCCCCTCCCGCACGACGGCATCAACGGGATCGAGCACCTCGGGGATCGAGCACCTCGACAAGCTGATTCGATCCGGGCCTTCTTCGGGGATCTGCCCCGACAGCCGGGCCCGCGGCTAGACCCCCGGACGCTTCAGCTTCAACGCCAAGGGCGGCCACTGCGAGGCATGCGAGTGGAGAGGGGATCAAGCGAATCAGCATGCACTTCCTCCCCGATATCGAAGCGCCCTGGGACGTCTGCACAGACCAGCGCTTCAACCTCGAGACCTTCGAGGTGCGCCGCCGCGGCAAGACCATCGACGACAAGACCATCGTCGACGTCCTGGTGATGACGGTCGCCGAGGTGCGCGACCTCTTCCGGGCCTATCCCCAGATCCCCCGCGGCCTCAACCCGCTCGTCAAGGTGGGGCTAGGCTACATCGTCTCCCTGGGCCAGCCGGCCACGACCCTGTTGGGAAGGGAGGCGCAGCGCGTGAAGCTCGCCGCCAAGCGCGTCCGCCGCCTCACGGGGCGCACCCTCTACCTGCTCGACGAGCCGACCACGGTCCTACACGCCAAGAACGGCGCGCGCCTGCTCGGGATCCTCGAAACCCTCGTCGCGCGCGGCAATACCTTGCTTCTCGTCGAGCACAACCTCAACGTGCTCAAGCGCTGCGACTGAATCCTCGAGCTCAGCCCGGAGGGGGCGCCGACGACAGGCGGGGCATCGCCGAAGGACCTCCGAGGCGGTCGCCGCCACCGCCGGTAGCCTCACCGGCCTCCACCTGGTCAATGCCCTCGCCCATGGGCATGGCGCCCAGGCCACCGGGCCGACCCGCCGCTCCGTCGCAGGACGAGCCGAACGGCGCTGGGCTCGCTGGCGCTTCTCTTCATGTAGACGAGTGGCAAGCGGCGACTCCCGCCGACCGATGCACCGCTGCTGCTGGCGACGCCGCGTGCCCTCATCGAGCCGTTCGTGGAGGCTGGGCGATATTCGCCTATCACCGTGGCACGCTTGCCCGGGCCTCCCGCCGTCCTCGACAACGCCAACACCGAGCTGACCGCCTTCTATGTCGACGTCCGCAACGCGCCGGACGACCCGATTGGATGGGTCCGCACCCTCGAGGCCGCATGGCTACCGCTCGACCGCGACAGGCGCAAGGCGCTCTACTACGACCTCCGCGCCCGCTACTGAGGCCTTCCCGATGGGCGCGAGGCGACCGCCCTCCTCTACTTCCCGATGCGCACCGGCTTCAATGGTGTCTAGCAGACCTGCCGCGCGTCCAAGAGCCGCTACGCCACCTCCGTGGGGTTGGCGTAGCAACACGATCGCGTGTTCGATCCTGATGCCGTCCTGGCCTGGTTCCGTGCCCTGGCGGGGGCCGAGATCCGGACGGGTAACTGGCCAGGCACGGCCGTTCCTGGGGACGCCTTCGCCTTCTGCAACTCGCCCTACCGTGGGGCCTTGACTAAGGGCCTCCTGATCTGGAGGCTCTGAGCAGGAGGACGGTGGGGACTGGCGTACGACGGACGGACCCATCTCCCCTGTCCGACCGACCAGAGAGCCAGGCGTTCCCTTGACCCCTCCCCGTCCCGCCGTCCGAGAAGCCGAGGCCTATGCCCTCCTGCGCGAGGCGATGCGCCGCCTCGAGGGGGTCGGCCTTGATCCTGCGCATGGCCGCCATGGCTCGGTGCAGAGCGAGCAAGGAGCGGTCGGGATCCTTCAGATGGCCATCGAGGCCGTCGCCGCCGAGCGGGGGATCCTCGCCGAGATCCGGATCTTCCCGGAGCGCGGCTGGTGCGAGCTTGAGGCCTTCCTCCGGCGCTCCCCCGACGACCTCCCCTTTCGGGCGCCCATCAATGTCAAGATCACCTCCGGCAAGACGGCCGATAACTGCTCTGGGCCCTCCATGGAATCTATCCAGGCGACGAGGCCACCGAGAGCCTGCTGTCGAAGGACGCGGGATTCTACGCCGTTGTCCAAGGCGAGGGCGCCGTAGACGCGGGGCTCGCGGACAACGCGGACTACTACTTCGCGGTCTTCTTCAAAGACCAGGACGGGATCTCACGGGAGGGCAACCTCTTCTCTCTCAAGCGCCTAACCCACGTCCAAGCCAATGCCAGCAATCCTCCCTTCCAGGTCCATTGGGGGAAGGAACACGCCGCCGCCCCCCTCTTTGGCCCGATCCCGCCGCCCTGCCCTGGGACGAGGCGGCCAGGCGCTTGCTCGGGGCGATGGTTGAGAGCGATCTCCTGGCCGCCAAGCGCGCCGCCTATCACCGCGCGGGCCGTTTCCTGCCCGACGCGGTGGCGGCATTGCGCCAGGAGGCCGCCGACGCCACAGAGGATCTCGTCGCCCGCCTCCGCCGACGCAGGAGCTCCCCAGATGCCGCGTGACGTCGCCGTCCTCGGACAAGTCTTCACCCCGCCCTCGATCGTGTCCCACATGCTGGGCCTGCTGCGCAACCGCGGCGCCATACTTGAGCCCTCCTGCGGCGATGGCGCCTTCTTCCGTGCCCTACCGGCAGATCGGCGCACAGGCGTCGAGATCGACGCCCGCATCGCGCCCGAGGGCGCTGAGATTGCCGACTTTTTCGCCTGGACACCCGCCAGGCGCTTCGCCTCGATCATCGGCAACCCGCCCTTCGTGCGTTTCCAGGACGTGCGTCCAGAGACGCGTGATCTGCTGCCTGTCGCCACCTTTGACCGGCGCACAAACCTCTACGTTTTCTTCATCTGGCGCTGTCTCGACCTCCTCGAGGAGAGCGGCGAGATCGTCTTCATCACCCCCCGCGACTTCCTCAACGCCACCCATTCCAGAACACTGAACGAGCGCCTCTGGAGGGAGGGCGCCTTCACGCACTGGGAAGAACTTGGCGACGCCCGGGTCTTCCCCGGCTACGGACCGACCTGCGCCATCTGGCGTTGGGAGAAGGGGCGGACCGACCGCCGCCTCGACGACGGGCGCGAGATGGCGCTGCGCGACGGCCAGCTGCTCTTCGACGCCCGAGGACGGCGTCTCGGCGATGTCTTCGACGTCCGCGTCGGCGCGGTCTCGGGCGCGGACGCCCTCTTCGCCCAAGACAGCCCCGCAGCCCTGCCCTTCGTCGCCTCGATCACGCGGGCCACGGGCCGCTTGCGGCGTCTCGTCCCCGATCTGCCCGCGCCCGATCCGAGCCTCCTGCCGCACCGCGCAGCGCTGCAGGCGCGCCAAGCCCGCCCCTTCGGAGACGACAACTGGTGGCGCTGGACCCGCGGCCTGCCTAAGGGCGGGGAGACGGGGCCGCGGATCTATGTCAATGCCAAGACGCGGCATCCGGCACCCTTCTTCCTCCACGACTGCCCGCGGTGGGATGGCAGCATCCTCGCACTCTTCCCCAAGAATCCAGCCCTGGATCTGCCCTCCGCCGTCAAGGCCCTCAACGCTCTCGACTGGGGCGCGCAGGGACTGCGCGCCGGCGGAAGGTTGCTCTTCGGCCAGCGCAGCCTCTCCAACGCCACCCTGCCCGACGACTTCCCCGGCTGAACTGTCGCCTCAGCGCCGGACAGCGCCGTCGGGCAGCGGCAGAGGCGGCGACGGAGTGCCCGGCTTCGCCGGGACGACCGGCCCCAGCGGCCCGCCCGTCAGTGGGACGGCCGAAGCGCGATCCTGCGGCGGCAGCGGTGGCGCGGACGCAAGCGCGGGGTCCCCAGGCGGCGACCCCTCCGACCGCGGGCCCGCGGAAGCTGGAAAGAGAGTGAAGGTGCCGACCGCGCCCTCGAGGCGGGCCAGCACGGGCGGCCCAGGTACGCCCGCGAGACGGATCCCCACCTGGCAGGCCTCCCCGGATGCCAGACGCCGGTTCGCACATCTGTCCTCGACCACCTCGCCGCCCGACGCCGACGCGCGCCCAAGACGGACCGGCAGCGGCCCTGCCACACGCATCTCGAGATCTAGGCGCTCGCCCGACAACGCCAGATGCGTCCAGAAAAGTAGCGCCAGCTTCAGCCTCGCCGTCCCCAGCACCTCTCGGCACTCACCGCCCATGTCGGGGATCCTGCGAACATGGCTGGTCTCGCGTGGGGCGAAGACAAGGGAGAAGACGCACGCCTCTCCAGCCCTCAGGACCAACGGACAGGCGCCCTCAAGCGAGAAGCCGGCCCCCGAGACCTGCGGACGTGGCAGCCTCCCCGCCTCCCGGACCTGGCGAGCCCATCGCATCGCCGGCTCGCAGATCGCTCCCGACCTACCGTCGGCCCCGCCATTTAACCGCCCCGGCCGCACGGATCAGGCCCGCGCAGTCCTGCTCCTCGACGTCCAGGCACCGGCGGAAGGGCCACCGCCTGTGAGCGCCCATCCCCTGCTCGGTCGGACCTTGGCCCATGACGGACTGATAGGCAAGCCCACGTTAATGTGGTAGATGTGTCTAGTCGCCGCGCTGCCCACCGCACCCGGACCCTCGACCACCGCACGCTTGGTCGCCTCCTGCGGCCACCCGCCGAGGTTCTGGAGCGCTGGACCCCCGATGTCCGCCAGGCAATGCGCGCCATACGCCTGTACCATCCCTGGGCCGCGCTCGACGGATGGCTGCGCGCGGTCGTGGAGACGCGCCTCCTCGCAGAAGGCCCGGGTGGCGGCTATGTCCTCGGTCGAGCCCTCTCCGGCCCACGACCGCCTCACCCTCGCTGCCGCAGAAGCCCCCCGATGACTGGCATCCCCGATCCCTGGCGTCCCGCCCTCGAGGCGGCTCTTGCTTCCCCGTCCACGGAAGGCCTGCGCGCCTTCCTGCGCGCCGAGCACGCCACCGGCGCTTGCATCCTGCCCTCCCAGGATCTCTGGTTCGAGGCGCTGCGGCGCACGCCGCCCGAACGCGTGCGCGCAGTAATCCTCGGCCAGGATCCCTACCACGGCCCTGGCCAAGCCCATGGGCTCTCCTTCTCAGTGCGCCGCGGGATCGCTGTGCCGCCGTCGCTGCGCAATGTCTTCCGCGAGTTGGCCGATGATCTCGGGATCCCCCCCGCCCCACACGGCTGCCTTGAGGCCTGGGCCGACCAGGGGGTGCTTCTCCTGAACGCTTCCCTCACGGTCCGCGCGCACAGTCCGGGCAGCCACGTCGGACGAGGATGGGAGGTCATCACCGACGCGATCGTGGCCCACGTCGCCGACGGACCGCCGTCGGCCTTCCTGCTGTGGGGGCGGCACGCGCAGGAGAAGGCCGCCCAGGTCGATGCGACGCGGCACCTTGTGATCCGGACTTCCCACCCCTCGCCCTACGCCGCAGCCAAGGGCTTCCTCGGCTCCCGTCCCTTCTCACGGACGAACGCCTTCCTCGAGGCGCATGGACGCGGCGTCATCGACTGGCGGCTGCCAGACTGAGGGATCGGCGGCCCGCGAGGATGGCAGACGGGGCGGACGCAGACAGACACTTGCCACCTACGGTAGCGACCCGACGGGCCGCAGGCGCCGCTCGAGAAAGGTCTCGGTCGTCAGCAACCAGAGGAAGGCGAGGATCCTGTCCTCCAAAAACGGGATCAGGAACAAATCTCCTCGACGGATCTCTCGATCTTTAGGCCTTCCAGTCGATGGTGGAGATCGCCGATCTTCGAGATCGCTGGGGCGACGCGTAGCACCGAGGTGACCCGAAGCCGCCCATGGAGCGGCGCCATCTCGAGTCCGACGGCGGGCAGCGGAGCGGTCTGCGCCCGCACCACGGGCTTAGATGGCCTCGGCGTCAGCGTCGGCTAGTCCGATCTCGCCACTGTTAAGCGCCGCCTCAAGCGTGCTCGGCATGGCCCCGATCTCCTCGATCACATCCGTCGATGGCACAGTGTTGGCCATCATACGCCCACTGCCGACCTCGGTCCGCAGCAGATCGATATTGAGGCGTCCGGTCGCGATCTCGCGCAGCGCCACCACGGTCGGCTTGTCTCGCTGCGGCTCCACCAGTGGCTCCGCACCGAGATTCAACTGGCGCGCCCGTGCGGCGGCCAGCAGGATCATCTCAAAGCGGTTCGGGACAACCGGCAGGCAGTCCTCAACGGTGATGCGGGCCATAGAACGATCTCCTTGGGGGGTGGGCGTTAGCAACAGAAGATGGGTCTTCCGCGTCCGGGACAAGCCCGCCCCCTGGACGGGCGGCCCGTGCGGCTCACCTCACGGAGGCCGGATCCCCCCCCGTCCAAAGCAAAACCGCTCAGGGAAATCCCGCATGACCGCCCATCGCTCCTTCGCCGCCGCCGCTCTCCTCCTCGCCACCGGCAGCGGCGCCAACGCCCAACCCCTGATGCTCGCTCCCGCGCCCACTGCCTGGGCGCCTGCGCCCTCCACTGTCGTCCTCCTGTCCGGCGCCTCCCAGGTCGTCGTGGGGCACGGCCCGGTTATCATGGTCCCCCCCAACGCCCCTCCGGGCCACCTGCCCAGACGCCACCATCCTCTCGTGCGGACCTGGGCGGTGCCCGCGGGCTCCTTTCCTGTCGCGCAGGCCCCCCCTGTTGCGGGCGTCTCGGCCGTGGCCATGCTCCCCGGTATGTCGCCCGCCCCGGGGGCCCAACAGCCTCGTTGAACCGTCGGACCCAGCCTCGCGCCGGACGCTTTCCAGACCGAACTTGACGGCCAGCAGTCCCGCGCCCTTGCCGCTGGAACCCTTCAGCGCTTTTCCGATGCCGAGATCGAAGCGACTTGGGACGTTGGTCTTCGCCGCTGAACGGTCCAACACCGCCTGCCCCAGAACGACACCGGCCATAACAGATGACAGCTCCAGTCCCGGCGCAGCGGGCGCCGGTGGTCATGGCGGTGGTCCTGGCAGAAGTCATGGTGGCGGTCATGGTGATCATGGCGATCACGACGGCGGGTCATGGCGGACATGGCGGCAACGGCCACCAGCGCTGATCTGCGGTTCTGGACGGCGCAGGATGCGCCCACCTCCGGAAAATGCTGAAGGAGCGTGTCCTCTGATGTCCGTCCACTCTCTCCGACTTGTCGCCGCGCTGATGCGCCTGGCGGCCTCCCAGGATGCCCAGCAGGCGGAGGCGATCCGCCTACGTCTGGCGCTGGCCGAGGCCCGCGCAGCGCTCGAAAAACTTGGCCAGGGCGCCGAAGCCTATCTCGCGAATCTTGGGATCCTGCGGGCCGACGTGGAGCGGCTGAACACCGAATGTCGCCGCCTCGAGGAGATTATGGGCCGCGTCAGCGACGCGGAAGGACGATGACGCCGGGCGTCGCCCTCGTCCAAGCTGTTCCCCCGTCTGCTGCACGCGGTGGAGAGGATCTCGGCAAGATCAGCTGTGCCTTGTGCGCTTGTCCGAACGCGGCCATGGCTGCGTCCGTCGTTGAAGCCCTGCGCTTGCGGCGCGCGGCCCTGTGCGCGGCACGGACGCTTCAGGAGGAGAGCACGCGCGCCTGGCTCGGCACCTATCCGTCGATCGAGCCCTCGGACGCCCTGACGGAGAGCGCCCATCAGTG
>Ga0308420_1002077_pt1 | contig 10409 bp, 7 predicted proteins | sample HotsprSampleMS55_FD_203802 | JGI IMG/M metagenome (GOLD analysis project Ga0308420, IMG submission 203802) | Hot spring phototrophic mat microbial communities from Mushroom Spring, Yellowstone National Park, Wyoming, United States - 20090730_MS55 ...
CACGCTCTCATGCAATGCCAGGTGTTCCCGTACCAACCACTTGGTATACTGGTCTACGACGATCAATCCGGCGACCACCGCGGGACGCACCAGCAGGCGGAACAACGGGGAACGTCGTGCTACTGTATCCGTCACGGTCGCGCCCGGAGAGCATCCGCGCAGGTCGCGCAAATGCCGGAGTTTTCGAGCTCTCGGAAGAACATCCAGCACCGGGGACACTTCAGCCCGTTGAACGGTTTGGCGCTGACGGTCGGAAAGAGGTTGTCGGGTTTCGTGTGTGGATGAAATCGCACGTGCACTCCGGAGACGTTAAGCGCGGTCTTCAGAACACCGTTCGTGTCGAGCTTCTGTGCGACACGTCCCGGAGCGTTGTCGTAGCACTCGAGCGTCACTTCGGCTTCCAGCGAGCTGCCGATCTTTCCCAATTTACGCAACTCTTCCAGGTGAACATTGACCATGCAACGCAGCTCTCGGAGCGCATCGAACTCGGACACGGTGCCGGGGTGCACCGCATCCAACACATGCCGCACCCGGTCGAGCAGCGCGACGGTCTCCCGCCAGTCCGTCAGAAACACGCTCTCCGCGTCCACCAGTCCCTGTTCTCGGGCCGCCTGCCACGCCTCCTCAGCGGTGAAACTCAGAATCGGCGCCAGCAGCTGCAGCAGCGTCCGCAACACCAGGTGCAGGACGTTCAACGTCGCCACGCGCCGGGGATCATCCACGCGGTAGGTATACAGCTTCCCCTTGATGACATCGAGGTAGAAACCGGACAACGTGCTCACACAGAACTCGTTGAGCAACGCGATCACGCGGTAGTACCGATGGGTACCGTACGCTTCGTCCACGTCAGCCGCCAGCCGCGTGAGAGCGCCGAGCGCGTACCGGTCCAGGGGATCCAGCTGCCGCTCGAGCACCGCTCCGGACCCGAGGTCCAACCAACGCTCCCGCGGGAATGTGCCGAGGTTCCCCAACAAGAACCGCAGGGTGTTGCGCACCTTCCGGTACGTCTCGGTCAGCTGCGCCAGGATCTCGGGCGAGATGCGCACATCCTCGGTATAGTCGCTGGATGCCACCCACAGCCGCACGATGTCGGCGCCCGAGCGCGCGATGATATCCTGCGGAGCGACGACATTGCCCTGCGACTTGGACATCTTGCGGCCGGCACCGTCCACGACGAACCCGTGCGTCAGCACCGTCGCGTACGGCGGCTTCCCGTGTATCGCGGACGACACGATGAGCGCCACCTGGAACCACCCGCGGTGCTGGTCGGAACCCTCCAGGTACATCGCGCGGCCCAGGTGCGCCCTGACTTCGGGCACCGTCTCGTACGAAACGGCGGAATCATACCACACGTCCAGGATGTCGTTCTCCCGATCGAAACGCCGCGCACCGCATTTCGGGCAGGCGAAGTCCGCCGGCAGAAAATCGCCGAGATCCCTGGTGAACCATGCATCCGATCCTTCCTCGCCGAAGATGTGCGCCGCACGTTCCACCAGTTCCACGGTCAGACTCACTTCGCCGCAGGCGGTGCACCGGACCGCAGGGATGGGCGCTCCCCAGTACCGCTGCCGCGACAGACACCAGTCCGGACGCTGCGCAACCATGGCCGCGATCCGGTTGCGCCCGTACTCGGGCACCCAGGAAACGCTCCCGATGTTCTCCAGCATCCGCTCCCGCAGGCCACCGTGATCCACGTCAAGGAACCACTGTTCCGTCGCACGGAAGATGACCGGTTTCTTGCATCGCCAGCAGTGCGGATAGGAGTGCTCCGCCGTCCCCGACCACAGCATCGTGCCGCTGGCGGTCATGCGCTCGATGATGCGCCGGTTCGCCTCGAACACCCGCACCCCGCGCAGATCCTCCCCGTGCACCGTGACGGCATCGTCGTAGCGACCGTATACGTCGACGGGCGAGTACACCTCCAGCCCGGCTCGCAGGCCCAGCCGGTAATCCTCTTCGCCGTGCCCCGGAGCGATGTGCACCACTCCCGTACCGTCATCCGTGGAAACCATGTCGTCGCCCAGCGCCGGCGATTCACGATCGATGAACGGATGGCGGCACCGCGTGGTGGTCGCCGGATCCCCGGTCGCGATGTCTCCGCCGGAAAGTTCAGCGACCACCGGAAGCTCCTCGCCCAGACGTTCACGAACCACCGGCAGCATGTTTTTCATCAGGAGGAGACGACCGCGCCCGTTCTGACGGTGCACGATGACGTACTGTCCGTCCGGCTTGAACGCCAGCGCCTGATTCGCCGGCAGCGTCCACGGGGTTGTGGTCCAGATGAGCACCACAAGGTCCGCGACATCCCTCCCCGCCGCGGCGGCCAGCGCCGGACTCGGCCGCGCAACCGGGAATGCCACGTACACCGAATCTGAAGACTTGTCCGCGTACTCGATCTCCGCTTCAGCCAGCGACGTCTCGCAGTGTACGCACCAGTGCACCGGTTTGCGGCTGCGGTACACGTACCCGCCGGCAACCAGGTCCCGCAGACACCGCATAACCTGCCGTTCGTACGACGGATCCATGGTCAGGTAGGGACGATCCCAATCGCCGAACACGCCCAGCCGCCGGAACTCCTCCCGCTGGATGTCCACGTACCGGGCGGCGTACGCGCGCGCCATGCGGCGGAACTCCACCCGGCTGATCTGGTCCTTGGAGATGTTGAGATCCTTAAACAGTTGGTACTCGATCGGCAGACCGTGGCAGTCCCACCCGGGGACGTACGGCGCCGGCCGGCCGCACAGCATCGCGCGCTTCACCGTGAAATCCTTGAGCACCTTGTTGAGTGCATGGCCGATGTGGATGCGCCCGTTCGCGTACGGCGGGCCGTCGTGCAGGATAAACGGCTCGCCGCCGGAACAGCGTTCCAGCATGCGACGATACACGTCGTTTTCCCGCCAGAACGACAGCCATTTCGGTTCGTTCTGGGCCAGGTTCGCCTTCATGGGGAACCCCGTTGCGGGCAGGTTCACCGTCTTCGAGTAGTCAATGTCGGGCATCGGTCTCTCCTTTTCACCCATGCAGCGCCTTCCCGTGCACAGTATCAGCGTCCTGCACTGCCTGCGGCGTACGCTGCCCCGGCACATAATCTGGCCAGTAGCGGCCCCGTCAACACGTAGCGGAACTCGGGGTCGAAATACGTGCGCCACAGCGGAAACTCGGTGTACGGCATGTCATCGGTCACGGCGGGGGTTTCCCGCAACAGCACAGCCAGCTCTTCTGGCCCGGCGACGTACAGGTTCGCGAGTTCACGAACGCTGTCCACCACCCCCCACTCACGCAGATCCGCCCGGACCGACAGCGGCACGACATCGTCCAGGAACCGTCCCGCACGAACCGCCGCCCCGCTCTTGAATCCCATCACGTACAACCCCTTGAACTCCGGTCCCTCCCAGACGTTGGTCGCCGGGAATACGTCCAAGAACGCCCTGAGTATCCGCGACAACTCGCTGAGTTCCGCGGGCGGCAACCAGCAGCACATCACCCCATCCCGATTCAGCCGGTCGCGACACAGCGAGAAAAACTCGCGCGTGTACAGGTTGACGGTCCCGGCGCTCCACACCGGCGGGGCCGGATCCATCGATATGACATCGTAGGTGTCAGGACGCACCAACAGGAAGTTACGGCCATCATCCACGAAGAACCGCACCCGCGGATCCGCCGCGATTGCGGCGGCATCCGCATGGTAGTATGGGAAAAATTCGTACGCTTGCGGCACGAGCTCGACCGAATCGATTCGGGACAGCGGGTGCGCCGCCGCGGACCGGACCGCCGTACCCATCCCGAAACAGACCACCAGCATGGACGACGGGTTGCGGTGCAGCAGCAGCGGCAGGTGCGCCATGAGCTTGGTTTCCACACAGAGATTGGTCATGCCGACACCGTTGATGAGCAGCTGCCGGGAGCGCCGTTCCCCGGTGAATCCCATCGCGGTCGCGTTTGCGGCGATTCCTTCCTTATTGTGGAAGAACTCCAGGGTCGCGTTCCCGTAGTGACGTTCCAACATGCGAACCTTTCTGCCCACCGCGTAGAGGAACGGATCGGGAGATCCGATCATAAAACCGACGACCACCGGCACCAGCACCGCACCGACGACAGCGGGTCGCCAGTCACACGACGCGCGCCCCGCGACGATCAATGCGACCAGACCCACCGTGAGGTTCACCACCGCCAACGCGACCACCGTCATCCGGGTTCCCAGCATCCCCACGAGGATGAATCCGGTGGCCAGCGAACCCGCTATCCCGCCGAGGGTGTTCAGGGCGTAGAGCCGGCCGACCGCGGCGCTGACACCCGATTCGCCCGCCACGTATCCGCGGACCACCACCGGCATCAGGCACCCGAGCACGAAGGTGACCGGCACCACCAGCAGCAACGGCACCTGCAGCATGATGTTCAGGCGGAGTTCCCCCATGAAGATGGGCAGTCGCGCCACGGTGAACAGGTACAGTCCTGCGATGCCCAACAGTGCGACCAGCACCTGGCCCGCGCCGAACCATGCCAGCGGCCGCTGTAAACGGCCTGCGAACCGCCCGCCGAACAAGCTTCCGGCCGCGATGCCGGCCAGGTAGAACGCCAGCATCAGGGTGAAGGCGTACACCGAGGTGCCGGCATGGATCTGCATGATGCGGGTCCACACGATCTCGTAGCCCATCGCCGCGAACCCGCCGGCGCAGTAGCCGGCAATTACCAATCGACGCGTCACCGCATCCCCCGCCGTTTCCACGCGGGCTGCGTCGGCCCGCTCCACCGGCGGTTCGGGCATATCGCCCGCGGACATCCTCCACGCCGCGAGGAAGACCACCAGATTGACCACGAGTCCCAACAACACCGTTCCCCGCTCACCCAGCGTCGCGATGGTCAGGAATCCGGCGGCGAGCACGCTGGCCACGGCCCCGGCGGTGTTGAGTCCGTACAGCAGGCCGATACGCGGAGCGACATCGCCGCCCAAGCGACGGGTGTAGGCTGCCAGGACCGGGAGGGTTCCACCCATCAGAAACGTCGGTACCAGCAGCAGCGCTGACAGTACTGCGGATTGCAGCAGCACCAGTGCGAGCCGATTCCCGGCGACGACGCGGTACAACACAGCGTATGCGGGAGCCAACAGGGGAATCACCAGGGAAACAAACAACGCGCTCACTCCCACTCCCAGCTCCAGCAAGGCATACCACCGTAACAAATCCGCACGACGCACCGCCCATCGTCCGATGACCCAGCTCCCCAACGCCAGGCCCCCCATGAACGCCGCGATCACCACCGCAGAGGCGTACACCGTTGTTCCCAGTACCCGGGTCAGCATGCGCAGCCACACCGTCTGGTACATCAAGCCGCCGATACCCGACAGGAAGAACAGCAAACCGATCCTTGTGCGCAAGCTCATGGGTCTCCTTGCAAGCTGCGGTAACGCGCAACACTACCGGCAGATGAATACCTCGGTGCCGACTCCCACCGCGCGGAACAGCGCGGACACCGTCTCGTTGGACCAGCGAACGCACCCGCGCGATGCTTCGCTGCCGATGCCCGCTTCATCGTTGGTGCGGTGGATCCCGAACTCTCTGCCGGTGCGCGTGCTCCGCCGGTCCAGCCCCATCCAACAGGCGCCCGTCCGGTTGTTCGGATCACCCGGACTCAGCAGCACACCATGCGGACTGCGCCACCGAGAGGATGCATCGTCATGTGCATGATCACGAAACGGCCTTCCGGGGTGGCGTCGTCAATGCCCACCGCAACCGGATGTCGCGCCCAACCGTGGGAATCCCGGCAGAGCTGCCGCTGCGTCGTGTTGACCCCGCTGTGCGTGTGTGGGGATCCGGTACGGAGCGATGGTCGTGGATGCATGTCACACGATACGGACTCTCGCGAAAACCGCGGCGCCGACATCGCAACCACGACGGTGACCGAGGCAGCCGGCATCCGTTCGGGAACCGTCACTCCCGACGGACCGACCCCTCCGGCAAAAAGCAGTAACACCGTTCGTTCGAGCGGCGAAGCGCGGAGGCCGCCGCCAACCGATACGCACACGCACTCACCATGCGACGACGAACCATCGGCGTGGCGGCACATTCGCGGCGACGACACATCCCCCGCAGATTTCCCCGCCGTCAGCGGGGTATCCCTGCGCTGGAGCAGCGGTGGGCAAAGAAAGAGGCCTCTCCTCCGCGTGAAGGAGAGGCCTCCAGGCGCAACGATATGCAAACGCGGCGCCTACAGTTTCAGGCCGAAGGACAACCGGTGCGACGTCCCCAGATCCCCGAACGGCACGAACGCGTAGTCCACGCTGAACTTCTGCTGCATGAACCCCGCGCCCACCGTGAAGCTCTCCGTGTCAAACCCCACCTTGTACCCCGCCCGGACCGCCAGCATGTTGTTGATCAGGTACTCGCCGCCCACCAGAATCTTGATCGTGCTGTCATCCCCGAACTTCGCCACGTCCGCCGCCACCGTCAGCTTGTTGGACCCCATCTCCTTCACGTACGCCGCCCCGCCACGAATCACCAGCGGCAGACTGTCCGCCGTCTCGCCGTACTTCACCGACGTCCCCAGGTTCTGCACCGCCACCCCCACCTTCACATTCTCGTTCACCGCATACCCGCCGCCAACGTCCACCATGAACGCCATCGTGGAGAACTCCTCCACCAGCGTCGAGTTGTAAATCTTCAGGTTCCCACCCACGCTCAGCTTGTCCAGGTCCTTGGCGTACGACAGCACCGCGATGATGTCCGTCAACCCGTTCTTCGTAATCAGCCGCGGCGTCGCCTCGTTGGTCCACATCTCAATCTGACCCACACTGTAGTAAATCACCGATGCCGCCACACGCCCCGCCGCGATCGGCATCGCAAACGCCACCCCCCCGAAATTGTCATCGGCGATACCCCGCTGGTACAACGCCCCCAGCTGCTTGTCCGCCACCGACACCGCGGGATTGTAGTGGATGCCAAACACATCCCCCGCACCCGCCGCCGCGTACGCCTCACCCATGCCGCTCGCCCGTCCCCCGATCGCCTGCAGCAGCGTCACCGCGCCGTTCGTGCCAACGCCGGCATGCGACAGCACAGCAACACCCACCACCACCAACGTCCCCAACACCTTCTTCATGCGAACCCTCCTCCCCCGCATGTTCCGACCGCCAACGCCGGTCGACCATAAGTCACACATGCTGCATACCAAATCTTTCCACTGGTGTCAATAGGCGTGACGTATGTCATGCGTGATGTGTTGCAATGCAGCGGTGCGTTTTGTATAAACTTATTCTATCTATTCGCTGTGTTCCGAAATGCATGCGTTTGCGGTGCGGAGGACGCAATGCAGTCCTGATCAGTCCATGGAAACGAGAAAGATTGTCGCACGATACCTCAACGGCACACTCGTCAAGGGCACGACGTTCGATTTCAATCCCGAAGCCGATATGTTCCATGTGCAGGAACGCTCGACGACCGGCCATCCGACCATGGTCCGTATGTCGGATCTCAAGGCGGTTTTCTACGTCAAAGATTTTGACGGTAATCCCGCCCACAAGGATCAGCACCACTTCACCCAGGTCATCGTGCCTCACGGACAACGGGTGGAAGTCACATTCCAGGACGGGGAGATCATGGCCGGAGTGGTCCCGGCATTCGATCGCCGTCAGCATGGTTTTTTTCTTTTCCCCGCGGATACCGAGTCCAATAACCTGCGGGTATTCGTGGTCAACAACGCCGTCCGGTACCTGCGATACCTGTAACAAGGGGCTCACCGGATCAGCGCGACCCGTCTCGTCTCATGCAACCCACCGCCCGTGATTCCAACGACATACATCCCTGTCGCAACCGGAGATCCCGCGGAATCCGTTCCATGCCAGGCGAAGGTTACGGTTTCTTCAGGTGCACCGGACCGGACCTCCTCCCATATTCGCGCCCCTCGGAGGGTATAGACCCTCATGCGAATCTCGCCGCGGTCTTTCGGCCGGCAATGGACGATCAGTCGTTCGTCACGGGAACGGTGAATGTAGCCCATGGAACCGCCCATGAACGTTACGCGGTCTGTGAATGTCTGTCCCGGGCCGGGAAATGAGGGTACAGGTCTGCTCCCGTGCAGTCGTTCGACGAGCCATGCATTGAGGCTTGCCCATGATTGAGGGGTAAGACCATCCCATGCATCGGCTGCGATGATGCGGAGGTTTTCCGAGGGCGCACCTGCATACTGGTAGGCGTTCCGCGTGAAAGTCATGAGGGCATCCACTTCTGCGTAGGTGAGCTTGTTCTTCGATTGGTTGGCGCTCTCCGGAGCGACCCACGCCAGCGGCCGCGGCGCCACAAGCGCCGCGATCTGGGGGACATCCGCATACGGGGTCACGAAAACCGGAATGAACCAGTGCGTGAACCACCAGCTCCACTCCAGTGGCTCTTCATATGAAGCGAGTCCACCCTCCGCGACTACAGCCCTGATGCGATCATCCAGTGCGCCTGCGTACAGTGCGAGCATCGCACCGAGTTTTTTCCCCGAAGCGCCGAAACCGATGACAGCGACGGTGGATGTGTTAATTTCCGGCTGGGATTCCACCCAGTCAAGGGCCCGCACTACGTCCCACACCTGACGGCCGAACATGGGCTTGCCGTACAAAGACGACCATTTCCCTAGCTCGTAATCGTTCATCCAGTGGACGAAGTTTTCTCCAATGCTCCGTACATCCACACAAACGACGGTGAAACCGTACGATGAGATATACAGATTGATGTTGGGCTCCATGAAAAACGGAGCGCTCGACGGCGTGAACAGCCCGGTAACGCCGTCTTCATACAGTGCAACAACTACCGGCCGGTTCACCGCCGTTGATGTCGGTTGTAGCACCCATACCGGGACGGTGATGGCGTATGAGGTCGGAGGCGAGAGGAGCATACTCCTCTCCGTCTCAATGATATACTTTTTCCACCGGCAACCGACTACGATCCCGGAAGACACCATGCGCTCATTGAATGGTGCGGTTGACGGCCACCCGCCGAATACATCCGTGATAATACGTTCTTTGGTCTGTTCACGCCATGCGGCGTACGTGTTCTGGTCGTAGGGCAGGATGTAGGCATCTTTCAGTGAGCGTACATGTCGGGCGATGAGTTGGTACGGGTCAGCGGCGTCGGTTGGGACGGCGCCGGATGGGTAACAGTTCAGGCGCGGATCGTTGTAGTAGTCCGGCACGTACGGCTCCGGTATTGGTTGACCGGTTCCGGAAGAGAGCAGGGTACGCGCCATGAATCCATACAGAGCTTCGCGTTTGGGTCGCCCCTGGATATCGGTCATCCCATGCTGGCAAACGATGGTCGGGAACGATGAGCCGGCGTATCCGTACACATCACAGAGACGCGATAGATTCTGAGCGGTGCGAGTACAGTTGTCATACGCGGTCCTGCCTGTGCCCAGCGGATCCGTCTGGGTGGCTTGGAGTTCATCCTGCGTGCCGGTCAGTATCATGGTGTGGCCGCCGCGCTGAACGACCATACCGAGGGTGTCCGCGTGATCCATGTAACGGGCGATGTTGCACACCACATTGCACTGGCAGTGACCGGACGTTGGCCACGTCATGCTCTCCCAGGAGGAAATGGCACCCGCGGGCGCATAGGCGATACCTCTCGGCTCGTACAGTCCTGCAACGCACATGAACTGAACGCCGGTCCCTCCCCCGGAGTTTCCCGCCCAACCGATACGCGTCATGTCAATGTCACCGCGAGATTCCAGGTAATCGAGTGCACGGATGTTTTCCCAGGTGATAATCCGTCGCAAGCCTCCTGCCACGAGCGGGTACAAACGGGCGGTGTCGTGTTCCGGATACGAAGTCATCACACGCTCTCCGTACCCAATACAATCCATGACAAATGCTGCGATGCCGAATGTCGCGAGAGCCATGGCCATGTGCGAGTAGCTCGTTTTCCCACCGCCGTGCCCATGGTTGAAAATGACACAGGGAAGCGGGGTTGACACGCCGATCGGCAGGTAGAGATTGGCTGTGACATAATTTTTCGGCTCGCTTTCAAAAGCGACGTTGAATATCCGGTACGGCATGCCGTTGACCGTGCTGGAAATGGCGAGTACAACCTGTGCATTCAACGGGGTTTTTGTGGGCGTCGGAAGTAACCCCAGGATTCTGCCGACGACCACATTAAAGGTTGATGTGCGCGCTTCCCACTCCAGGGTTGCTGTCGGAATGGAGTGTTCCAGTGACAGCGGAGGCGCTGTTCGGATACTGGACCAGAAGAACCTGGCGTCCAGACCGGCGGTGCTTCCGTATTGGCCATATGTTGAATCTGTGGAGAGTAATAACGCGCACAGAACCTGCACAACAACCAGTCTTTTCATTGGGTTTTCCCTCGCTGTATTGGTTTTCGATGCTGTTTCCTACTTTACGACGGTTAATCGTTTCAAGGACTGAATGCCCGGTC
>Ga0308420_1002081_pt1 | contig 10398 bp, 7 predicted proteins | sample HotsprSampleMS55_FD_203802 | JGI IMG/M metagenome (GOLD analysis project Ga0308420, IMG submission 203802) | Hot spring phototrophic mat microbial communities from Mushroom Spring, Yellowstone National Park, Wyoming, United States - 20090730_MS55 ...
AACTCAATGCTGCTCCAGCCGTTGTCAGCGCCCAGCAGACCAGCATGACACACGCCGTCTCGACGCGCAAGGTGCGGCTGCCCAGTTCCACGATTTGCCAACCGTTCTGTCGGGCAACGGCGACTTCGTCATCGGTGAATCCCCCCTCGGGGCCGACGGCCAGAATAAACCCGTGCACCAGGGATGTCTCAGGCTGATCGGCCGGTGGGCAACCTGCACCGCGGCTTGATGGTGTTGCCAGTTCGGTCTGCTCTGCGCTGCGACTGTCAACAGGTCCGACGTGGGGAAACGATGCACTCCGATCGGCGGTTGCTTGCGGCGTACCCGGCCTGGCGGGCCGCGGTTGCTCTGGATGGGGTTGTGGATGGGCCATCATCCGAAGCGCCGCACTATCGGCCGACCGGCAGAACTGGGTGCATTGCTGCGGCGGGGTGATCTCCATCAGCCGGTTTCGGCCGCATTGCTTGCTGGCCTCGATAACCACTCGTCGCAGCCGGTCCAGCGAATGCTGGGTGGGCTTGGCGACGCTGCGGTCGCATAACAGTGGTACAAACTGCGTCACACCAAGTTCCACGGCCTTTTCCACCAGCCAGTGCTGACGCTGTCCCTTGGGCAGCGCCACGGCCAGCGTCAGCGGAAAGCCCACTTCGCGGTCTACGTGGCGGCCCTCGAGCACCCGCAGTTCCACCTGATCGCGGCGCACGACAGCAACTACGGCGACATACTCTACTCCAGTGCCGTCGAAGAGGATCACGCGATCGCCGGGCCGGGCGCGCATCACATGGGCCAGATGGTGAGCTTCCGGGCCGGTCAGCACCACGTGCTGGCCGTCGACGGGACACTGGACAAAAAACCGCTCGGACACTGACCGGCCTTTCAATACTGCTGCGATTGCCCAGACCGCCCAGCCGCACAAACTCACCCGTTGCTAGCCGTGGCGTTGCGATGCTGCCAAATCGGTGCCGCGCCAGTAGATGCTGAGGGGTTGGCCTGTCCCAGAGCACATCTGCACACCACCCGGCTTGCGCTCAACATGTTGTACCGATTATACCGAAGACAAAAAAGACACGTGACCGACCGCGCCCAGGGGTCCACCGATGTACCAAAGTTACTGGGGCTTGAAGTTTGCGCCGTTTTCCAATGGCGCGCACGCAGAAAACCTTTACTACAACGATGCATTCCGCGAAGCGCTGGCAAGGCTCCGCTATCTTGTCGAGCTGCGCCGCCGACTGGGCCTGCTTACCGGCCCGGCTGGAAGCGGTAAATCGCTGCTGCTTGGGCTATTTGCCGGGCAATTGGCAAGGGAGGGAAAACAGCTTGCTACGGCAAGCCTGGCAGCCGTACAGCCTGGCGAGCTACTGTGTATGCTTGCGGCGCAGTTTGGGTTGAATCTCGATCCGTCGGCAAGCATGGCGCTGCTGTGGCGCAAACTGACCGACCGCCTGCTGGAGTACGCCTATCAGCAGCTACAGGTGGTAGTATTGCTCGACGACGCCGACGAAGTGTCGGTCCCGACTACCTTCCAGATTTCCCGGCTTGCCCAGCTTGACTTATCCCCCCAGCTTAACCTGACGATGGTCTTGGCCGGCCGAGAGGATCGCATCGGGGCTGTCGGGCAGCGACTGCTGCAATTGGTCGATTTGAGGATTGACCTGCCGGCGTGGGAAGAAAACGATTCGGCACAATTCATCCGCCGCTCGTTACAGGCGGCCGGGTGCGCCTCGCCCGTGTTCGACAATCGAGCCATTGCCCGACTGCACGAGCTTTCCCAGGGCAACCCTCGTCGGCTGGCCAAACTGGCCGATCTTGCCCTGCTGGCCGGCGCGGGCCAAAAAACCAGGCACATCGACGAGCAACTGGTGGAAGCTGTGCACCAAGAGTTGCACTTGTGCCCGGCGGATGCTGCTGCTGAGTTGTCAAGCAATGGGCGCTGGTAGCCGAGGCGCGACCGGTCCGTCGTTGGTCACCACACGTGAAAGATCGCACCAGGGCCGACCTGTTGGAGGAGGACCGGTTACTGCACCAATGGAGGGTCGGCCAGCGGCCGCCAGTATTCGTCGTGGATTCTGGGTACCGCGGGGTTGATGGCCACGGGGTTCATGCTTTCCACCCGGCCGTCGCCGAACAGCACGTTCATCGCGCCGCCGTGACGTGCCCGGCCGCCGCCCCAGCCGGTCCAATGCGGCGAGTTGCGCATCTTTGGCGTCACGCTGACCAGGTCCCAGGCCGAATTGCCCACCACGTCGGCCACCAGGCGGCAGTATTCGACCAACAGAATCTTCTGGCCGTCCTGGACAAAGCGGTGGACTTTCGAGTTTATGCCGTAGCTGACCACTTCGGCTTTTTCAAAGCTCCACTTATGACCGTTGTTCTCGTGGAACGGGTCGCATGGGCGGCCGTTCTTGTCCACCACTACCCGGCCGTCGGGGTCCAGAAGCTTGTAAGTGTATCCGTGTCCATCGCTCCAGGGATAAGAGCCTTGCATCTCCCCGTCCACGTCAGGATCGACCAGGATGAAGATGTCGGCCATCAGGCCGTCCCATTGTGCCGGGTTCATCAGGTCTTCGGCCACGATGGCGAAGCTGTCGCTATTGGCCGGTTTGACCCTGCCGCCGGAAATGGTGATCCAATCCACTGGTTTGCGCAGGTCGCGGTGCCAGCGGACCCGCGCGCCGTCTTCGCGCAGAAAAATCTTGTAGTTGGTGTTATACACATAGACGCAGTAGTTCTCGATGCCGCCAGAGCCGCTGCCGCCGCCGGTAGCCCCGCGGCCAGCGCCGACGGTAAGTTCTTCGTTATCGTCGTTAGGGCAGATGTAGAATGACGACTGGTTCTCCAAATATGGCAGCAAGGCGGCCGTCCATTGCCGCGGCTTGATCACCCGTTTGCTGCTTCCCTCCATCGTGCTACAGAAGCGCTGGTATGCACGTCCGATTTGATAGAGGTTGTTGGCGCATTGGGCGCGTCGGGCGGCCTCGCGGACGCCCTGTACCGCCGGCATCAACAAGCTGATCAGCAGGGCGATGATGGTCACCACAATCAACAACTCGACCAGCGTAAACGCACAACGTGATTGACGGCGCATGGCACACCCCCTTATGTACCTTGGCTGGGCCAGCTCTTTGGCTTGACCGCTGTCATTACGATGGAATCCGACTGCGCAAATCCCCTTTCAATGTACCGGGGACGGACTACTGCTGGCCGGACTTCTGCCTATCCTTGAACTTGTGTATCAGCACCCCCATTTTCTGCCATTCTTCGCGGAACTTCTGGATGTACGGGCGGCGGATTTCCGGCGGGTCTTCGGGCCGGTAGCCCACGTCCACCTGTAACAGCCGCTGCACCGCCAGATGCGCACGAGCACGAACCAGATACGATTCGTCGTCCAGCGCCTCCAAAAACATTGGCATGCTGTCGAAATCCCACTCTTGCGCCAGACCGGTGATCATCATGGCTTTGACTTCCGCTGCCTCTGCCCCGCTTTGCTGGCCGGTGGAGGTTGCCGGCGACTGGCTGCCGGCGGCCGGGTCGGCCGTGGGAGAATTGTGGCCGGGCGTCGCCGGTCTGTGATACTGCCGCAATACCTCGCGCATGTGCTCCACGGCGGCGTCGGAGGAACGCACCAGCTCGCCGGCGGCCTTGACCTTCTCTTCCGGGGTGGGCGCAGAAACTGCTAGTTGAGCGAGTTTTTCCGGCGGCAGCTTGCGCGGCCCAGAAAATAGTATCTTCCACCCGTAAACCGCCGCAAACGCGCCCAGAAGCACCACCGCTACTAACAGTAACGACGTCCTGAAACTCATAATATTGCACCAACGGTCTTGGCTGCTGCGAGATAACGTCCTGAGCAATGCTTGTATCAAAACTGGCAAGCAGTGTTTTGCTGCCGCTGGCGACCGTTGCCGGACTGCGAGGCACGAGAAATCACACAGCCAGCCGCACCATAACAATAGGCCGGGGCAAACGACGTCTTGCAATACTGACTAGAGCTGCCTACTGCCCGACGGCACTTCTACCACTGCGTCGCCATAGTGCCGCCAAACGAGTGCACCACATCCCCAGAAATTGCCGCGCCGACATGGCCGTCGCACACTCCACCAATATCAAGATACCGGAAATGCCTATTGGAGGCAATCCTTTCGGGGCCTGAATCCGCCCGAAAGGCAATGCGACAATTACCGCCTGGGGAACAGCCCAATTCCTATGAAGCCAACGGGCGACTGCTATAAAGTCGGTCCGCGAAATCCCGGGGCCGGCACAGTCGCTCATTGCCCGATCAGCACGTTTACCAGCAAGTCGCGGAAACCATCCAGGTCTTTCCAGCGAGAAGCTACCAGCATTGGCGTGCCGCTGTCGTCGATGCGCGTGTGGCCGTCGTCGGTAACGACGATCTTCAATTGCTCGAACTCCACCAGCGGCCGCTCGCCGGGATACGCCAGATAGATGGCCACCGTGTCGAAAAGCGTGGAACTGGCAGTCAATTCCTCCAATTGCGTCTTCTTGGCCCAGATTCGATAGTTTTCCATCAAAGCCTGGACCAGCGGGTCTTTGCTCTGGCGCAACTTGAGGAATCTCTCGCCAGAAAGATTCACCAGGCCACAGGTATCCAACGGGGTGATGGTGGTCTTTTTCCACGGGGCCGAAAGCACCCGGCGGCATGCCTGCACGTTGGCACGGACGTTGTATTCGGCGTCGGGGGTCTTTTTGCCGCCGTAGCCGATGCGCACGCTGCCGTGCATTCCCACGAACTGCGCCTTGCCGGCGATATCCGGCCGGCGCTGGAGCACTTCGCCCATGGTATGCAGCGGCCCGACCGATATTACCGTGATCGGCTGCGACGACTTCTCGATGGTTTCGATGACAGCGGCGACGCCATCCTGGTGAACCTTGCCCGGGTAGTCGGCCAGCTTGTAGTCGGCGACCCACTCCTGCTGGCCGCCGTGGCCGCTCGTTCCCCCTGCCCCCAAACCGATGGGAATGTCAGTCCGCTTGGCCACGGTCAGCATCTTGGCGATGAGCTTGGCCCGGTATTCGGCCTTGCCGCAGGTGGTGGTTATCAACTTCACGTCCAGTTGTGGGCTTTTCAGCAACATGACCAAGGCCCAGGTATCGTCGATGTCGTCGCCGATGTCGGTGTCGAAGATTACCGGGATTTTTTCCGCCGCCATGCCGACATCCCCAAGCAACCCCAAAGCACACAAGCTCAACATAGCGATTACCGCAAAGCTTCGCATGACTGAACCCTCTGCTGACTGAAACGGTTTGATACACCCTGACATGTTGCGTGAGCGACGCTCCACAAGGGCAATGATTATTTGCGCGGGCTGAAGCGACACGTTCTTACCGCGAAAACGTTCCACTGCTGCCCGCGCAGATCATACGCTCCGAAGTGCCTGCAAAACCTGTCTGGCAGGCAAAACACACACGCGCCGGCTGATCGGACACCGGTTATCATCGCCGAGGGCCGGGCGGTTTTCAAGCTGTTCGGCCTGTTGTGACGATTTCCCGGATCGGCTTTGGTCGCTCGGTCTGTGCTGGGAGCGTTTCGCGAAACCCGCTACCGGGCAGAAGCTTGACTTGCAACTCGGCTGCTTGCATACTGCCAGCAGCGTGCCGGTAACGCACTGCGTGCACGGCAATTGCACAGACGCACAGGGCGAACGTGTGCGTTTCGTCCGGTCATCGACGCGGGCAATAATGCCGGGATCCTAAGGCGGCCTGCCGCCGCAATTTAGTGGAAGTTATTATGGAGGGACGCGCTGCGGTCGCGTCCGAATATGCCCTCCTGCTGACGGCCACGACGGAGCGTGGCCCTCCAAATCACCCGAAAACACGCGGGCCTGGCGCGCACAAGTTACGCCGTAAGCGAGTAAACGAGATAGTGCCTGCATCCGAAACGAGCATGTTTTTACCGGAGTGAGAGTGGTTCACATACCAAACCAAACACGAACAAGGATCGACCGATGAACACAGCACAGGGCAAACAGCGGACTTCGGGGTTGGCTTCACGGCGCGAGTTTCTGGCGCGCGGGGGAAGGTTTTTTGCGGCCGGGAGTCTGGCGGCGGCAATCGCGGCCCGAAGCTACGCCGCCGAAGATAACACCATCAAAGTGGCACTGATCGGCTGCGGCGGGCGGGGCACCGGGGCGGCCGACAACGCCCTGAGTACCAAAGGGCCGACCAAACTGGTAGCGATGGCCGATTTCTTCCAGGGCCGGCTGGAATCGAGCTTAAAAAGCCTCAGCGGCCGTCACGCCGACAAGCTAGACGTTCCGCCCGAGCGCCGCTTCGTGGGTCTGGACGCCTACAAGAAGGCCATCGACGCCATCGCTCCCGGCGGAGTGGCGCTGCTGGCCACGCCGCCGGCCTTCCGGCCCATTCATCTGGAATATGCGGTCCAGAAGGGTTGCCACGTGTTCATGGAGAAATCGTTCGCTGTCGATGGCCCCGGAGTCCGCCGCGTGCTGCGCGCAGGTCAGGAAGCGGAAAAGAAGAACCTGAAGATCGTCGGCGGCCTGATGTCGCGGCACTCCATCCCGCTGCAACAGGCCATCGCCCAAATCCACCAAGGGGCCATCGGCGAAGTGATAACCTGCTGGGCGTATCGGATGCACGGTCCAGTGGGCTTTGCCCCCAAGCCGGCCGGCGCCAGCGAGCTTGCTCATCAAATCCGCAACTACAGCAATTTCACGTGGCTTAACGGGAGCTTCTTGCTGGATTGGCTGATCCATAATCTGGACGTATGCTGCTGGGTGAAGAACGCCTGGCCCGTGTCGTGCCAGGGACAGGGCGGCCGGCAGGTGCGCACCGAGCCGGACCAGCTTTTCGATCACTACGCGGCCGAATACACCTTCGCCGACGGCACCCGACTGTTTGCCCAAGGGCGCCACATGAACCGCTGCTGGGGGTTCTTCGGCTGCATCATCCACGGTTCAAAGGGTTCTGCGGTGTTGGGGGAAGGGATTGGGCAACCGCGTCTGTACAAGGGCTACAGGGCGTCGGCCGACAGCGTACTGTGGGAACACAAAGGGGCGGCGCCGAACCAGTATCAGGTGGAACATGACGTACTGTTCGCTGCCATTCGCGAAGACAAGCGGCACAACGAGACCGAGCGCTGCGCTTATGCGGCCCTGGTAGGGATATTGGGGCGCATGGCCGTGGAGTCGGGCCAAACGGTTACTTGGGAGGAGGCGCTGAACTCGAACCTGGAGCTTGCGCCGGGCTTGGACAACTACACCATGGATTCCAACCCGCCGGTCATGCCCGACGCCCAAGGCCGCTACCCCATCGCCATGCCCGGTGTGACCAAAGCGTACTGAAACCCCAGCGGGTCAATTCATTGGCCACCCCAGTGCGTCAATTCCGCAGTTGTGCGTCGCGCTGCCAACTAGATGTGCAAATTGTCACAACCCAGTGAAGCGCAGTGTGCCGCTGCTGGCCTGTCCGCCATTGGCGTCGGCAGTTCCACTTCAAACCGCACACCAGACCGTTGGGATACCACCAAGACACCAAGACACAAACAGAAACATTGTGAACATGGCATTGGCGCCTTACAGCGGAGATTGTGTGCCTTTTGCGCGCATGTTTCCAAAGGATCTGGAGGGCCACGCTCCGTCGTGGCCGTGGCTCAATGCCAGCGGACGCGACCGCAGCGCGTCCCTCCAATACCGCCATTTGGTTGCGGCCATAGCCGCTTTAGAGGAACTGGTGTAGAGCGGGCTGCCAAATAAGCACCAAAGGCCGTAGGCTGTGGCGGCTTGTTACTCGGGCACTACGCTGACCAGCTCCTGATGCACGGCCTCGACCAGTTCAGCCGAGATGGTCTGCTGCTGCTCGGCAAAGCCGATCAGTAGCGCCAGGTCGCAAAGCCGGTTGATGCGCCTGGCGATGCCATTTGCCAGCGCGTGGATGGTGTTTACGGCCTCTGGCTCGAATAGCATCCTTTTGGCCCCGGCCGCCCTCAGCCGGTGCTCGATGTACTCGGCCGTCTCTTGTTGGCTGAACGCCCGCAAGAGACACTTCACTGCCAGCCGCTCTTCCAACTGCGGAGTGCGTTGCAGTATCGGCAAAATGGCCGGCTGCGCGCAAAGCAGCAGCGTCATGGCCGGTCGGCCTTCGAATTCGAAGTTCAACAACAGCCGTATCGCTTCCAGCGTGTGCGGCGAGTGGATCAGATGTGCTTCGTCGATGATGACCACGGCGTGCTGGCCGCGGCGGCAGTTCTCGGCCAGGAAGCGTTCCATGCGGCGGACGCTCCGCTCGGGGCCGTCGCAGTCGTGGCCGTCCTCGGCAACCGTACCGCACAGCTCATCGGCCAGATAGGCCAGCAGCTCGCTGGTGGTCATCTGCGGGAAGACCAGATGCACCCAGGGCGAGAAACCTTCGTCCAGCACGCTGCGTAGCATCCGCGCGGCCAGCGTTTTGCCCGAACCGGCAGGCCCGCTCAGCAACGCTCCGCCGCGATGGTTTTCGACCGCGTAGCGCAGCTTCAGCAAAGCGGCCTGGTGCGACTGGCCCGGATAGTAGAAGCGGGCGCAGCTTGCGCCGTCGAATGGCTTTTCGCTGAGTTGCCAGTACTGCTCGTACATGGCGGTTACCGTTTTCGGGCCAGATTCTGCACGATTCCGATCGCAAACAGCCCAGCGGCAGCCAGCCGGCGCTGCACCTCGGCAATTCTCTCTCGACTGGTGAAATTGGGGTTGTGAATCATCACCAGGCCGTCCAGGCGTTTGCCGACGCAGCGGACCAACAATCCGTTGGTGGTTCCTTGCTCTTCCAGGGCGGCGCAATCCAGCAGCACGATGTGATGTCCGGCGGCCAGACGGCTCAGATGTTCGCCCACCACGGCCGCATCAGGCATGCCGTCCAGAGTTACGGCTTCCGAGCCAGTCCACGGCAGCACGCTCAGCCGGCCCCCGGGCGATTGGATCAGCACCGATTCCAGCGGAAGGCGGCCTGCCAGAGCGGCATTCCAGCCGTACCGAGCCTCCAGCCCGAGTGTTTTGGCAAGCTGGCCGTGCGTCGGGTCGGCCTCGACCACCGCGATGCGCAGCCCACGTTCTGCCAGCCGTTGGGCTGCACAAAGTACCACCGTGGTAGTTCCTTCGTTGCGTCGATAGGCCGCCAAAGCTATCACCTGCCGACCTTGCAGCCGGGCTGATGCCAGCGCGTCGCACAGCCGATCCACCTGCTCGCTTGCATTGACAAGCAGCCGGTTGCAGATTTCGGGCAAGGCGAATCCGACGCTTGGCCCGCCGCTCGGGACCGAGGCTGCCTCTGCCGCCCAGGAAGGCTCCGCAGCGGCACTGTGCAGGCTGGCAACAGTGGCCTGCCCATCAGACACCCGAGGAATCGCGTAATGTGGCGAGGGCACCTGCGGTTCGGCTACCGAAGCAACTGGGGCACCGGCAACATCTGGTACGGCGGCAGCCGCGGATTGTTGTACGGCAGGCTGTTGTGCGGCCGTTGGAGCTTGCACGGCAAAGGGCGCTTGCGGCGCCGAAGCAGCACCGCCGACAGCGGCCGAGCTTACCGCGGTGGCGGAAGCAACTGCGCCGGATCGCTGTTCGGCCGCAGGAGTGGATTTTTCCGCCGGGGGTTTTGGGCCGCGCTGCTCAGAGGGCCACGCCGCAGCCGGTCCGGGATTAGACGCGGGAGTACTTGTCGCGGTGTCGGCGGTGACCGTGCCGGCCGGGGCGCTGCCCATCGCAGCCAAACCACTGCTGGCAATGTGCAAGTGCGGTACCGGCGAAGTACCAGCACCGCCGGACGACCCTTGCGCGGCCACAGCCGCAGCGTCCACGCGATATATCAAGTCCGGCATTTGCAGGTCCTCCAGCGTTGGGGCAGCCTTGGACGATTTTCGCTTTGCCGGCTTGGGCTTGACGAAATGCGGCACCGGGGGCTGCGGTTCGGTCAGTTCGTTGCTGCCGGGCGGCAAGGCGATTTCGCTGGTTGCCGGTGGCACTTCGGGCAATTTTGGAGCAGGCTGCGCCAGCACGTCCATGACGGTCTCGGGCGTCAACGCAGCGCGCTGGTCTTCTGGCCGGGGCGGATCAGCCAACGCTTCGGCCAATGGCACCGCGCGCAAGCCTTCGTGCGGCGCGGCAGCCGTCGGTGGCGGTTGCTGCGTGTAAACTCTAATAAGTGCCTGATCCAGCGCGCTCATAGGTGGCTCTCGCAGGAATTGACTGGGCATTTATTCCCGGGCGTGCTTCACCGCCAGGGGTGGTCCCCCGGTGGTCGTACTGCCCCTGCTGTGCAACACTGGCCGGTAAAGTGGCAGATGCGTAACGCGGTGCGGCGGAGCCTGGCTCATCAGGTGGCGTGGGCATGGTCCGGTCCACCAGGGCAACCGACGAGTGAGGCTGCTGCGCCGGGTATCTGCCCAAGCCATTTTGA
>Ga0308420_1002086_pt1 | contig 10393 bp, 5 predicted proteins | sample HotsprSampleMS55_FD_203802 | JGI IMG/M metagenome (GOLD analysis project Ga0308420, IMG submission 203802) | Hot spring phototrophic mat microbial communities from Mushroom Spring, Yellowstone National Park, Wyoming, United States - 20090730_MS55 ...
TTAAGAAATTTAGAAATGAAAAATACTGAAAGAAATATTTCACTTGACCTTTCAAAAGTTGAATTAAGCGAGAGAAAAATTTATGAGAGTAAAAATCAAAGAAACATTAACGATAATTTATCAACTATTCTTAATGATGAAAACCAAAGTGTTAGACAAAATTCAAAAGATAATATGATGAAATATGAAAGAAATAAAACATCTAGAAATAGAATTGAAGTAAAAGAAGAAAATGATTTTTCACGAAATAAAACATCCATAAATAGAATTGAAGTAAAAGAAGAAAATGATATTTCACAAAGAAGAGAGCAATTAAATAATGAAACAAGAGAATTTAATTCACAAAAAAGAAATTCCAATAAAGATGAAATGATTTTTAGAAATAATGAATCTTACTATAGAAAAAATAAGAATCAGGATAATAATAGAAATGAAATTCTTAGAAAAGAAAGAGATAACAGCAATAATTTTTATACGCCAAATATTGAACAAAAAAGAAATTATAATGAATATTATGAAAGAAAAATCAAAAGAGAAGTAACCAGAGATGAAAATCTTGGTAATATCTTCCAACGAAAGAATGATGAACAAGAAAAGATTAGAAATAATCATAATATTTTTGAAAGAAAGGAAAGAGAAACCAACTATAATTTCTATCAGTTAAATAATGATAAAAATAGTAACAATTTGAGACCTCAAGAAAGAAAAATCGAAAATGATAGAATTAGGTTCGAAAATCGTGAAAATATTTTTCAAAATAGAAACAATGAAAGAGAAAGAGTTCAAATTAGAATAAATGAAACTGCTTTTGATGAAAATGAGAAAACTTGGTAATATCTCAAATCATATACTTTATGATGTCAAAGTATATTAAAAATCAAACTATAATCAGATATAAAGATTGTTCTTACTTATAAAATTTACTTTAGAAACATTTTTTAATTCAATAACGAATGAAATCTGAGCTAAAGCAAATAAATGTTATTAAAAATGAATGCAAGTTTTTTTGATATATTTTTGATGAATCTAAAATTTCTCGAAAACTTGAAATGGAATAAGCAAAATTAAAAAGCCGAAAAATTGATTTGCTCTTTTAATACGGGGTGACGAGACTAACTGACAAGCTGATACGACCTCTTGCGTTAAGTATTAAAGTTGCAATATACTTTATACTTACTTTATTCTTAATATCTTGTTCTCTTTTTAGTGCATCTTATTAAAAATACTTCATTATAAACCAATTCCCAAGGAATTACAGATTTTCTGTGTCTACCCCAACTCATATTATGTCTTTCAACTCGACAAGTCAGCTCTTGGATTATTCCTAAATAATCATAATACTTATTGATTTCTTTTAATATAAAATGTTTGTAAACCGTTTATCTATAAACTAAAAAAGCTCAGATTTTCTCTGAGCTACTAATTTCAGCGGGCTTACTAGACTTTCTGAAATCATTAGGGACGACCTCCTGCGTGACAGGGCATCCCAATTTATCGAGATAACCTACTTAACTACGACCCCAAAATAATTTTCCTGAAGTAAGAATATAATTATCAAGTTCAGAATTCAAAAATCAATCGCCAAATGAAATTCCTACTCTTCGAGCGGTTATAACTGTTTGATCGTCTAATTTTACTAATTTTTGTCTTGAAATAGCATCTTCAATTTTTACACTTTTTATTTCATTACCTTTAAGTGCAACCATCCTGCCAAATTTTCTCTGTGCAACTAAATCAATTGCAAATGCTCCAAACTTAGTAGATAGAATTCTATCAAATGGAGTAGGACTTCCACCTCTTTGTAAATGTCCGAGCACTGTAACACGCGTTTCTCTATACATTTCTTTTTCAATTTTATCGGCAACAACTTTTCCTATTCCACCTAATTGAATCGGGTCTGTTCTCTTAATATCAGTGCCACGAGTTACAAGTTCCCCACCAATGGGTTTGGCACCTTCAGCAACACAAATCAAGCTGAATCTTTTACCTTTCAATTCCCTTTCTCTAATTTTTGAAAATACTTTTTCCCATGAAAAAGGTATTTCAGGTATTAAAATGATATCAGCGCCTCCAGCAATACCACCATTTAATGCAATCCATCCAGCATATCTTCCCATAACCTCAGCAACTAATACTCTATGGTGAGATGCCGCAGTAGTGTGAAGTCTATCTAATGCCTCTGAAACGACAAATACAGCCGAGTCGTGCCCAAAAGTTAAATCAGTGGCTTCAAGGTCATTATCAATTGTTTTAGGAACACCGATAACATTCATACCCATATCACTTAATTTTTTTGATATATGCATTGTGCCATCTCCACCTATTGCAATCAAAGCATCAAGTCCCCAATGAATGTAATTATTATAAGCATCTTGCGATTTATCGATTATTTCAATCTTACCTTCTTTTTCAACTGGCCAGTGGAACGGGTCACCTTTATTAGAAGAGCCTAAAATTGTTCCGCCGCGTGCTAAAATACCAGAAACATCATGATTAGTTAATTCTTTTGCCTTCCCTTCAACTAATCCTTCAAAGCCATCTAATATTCCAAACACGGTCATACCATAATCTTCAGCAGGTTTGGTTACACCACGTATAACAGCATTTAATCCTGGACAATCGCCCCCACCAGTCAAAATTCCAATTCTTCTAATTGACTTTTTAATTTTCATAAAAAAACCATTTTATATATTCTTAAAATTTTTAAAGTGCAATTTAATCAATTGAGCTAAAATCTTTTCTCCAAATAGTAATTTTATTACCCTAGCAATCTCAATAGTTAAGTTAGAAGCACCTAATTGAAGTTTAATTCCCAGCTCTTTACTTTTCTTATCAAACCAATTGATTAATCTTGCTCTCGCAATTATTGAAGCAGCAGCAACTCCTAAAAACCTCTCTGCTTTTTCTTCAATGATTAGTTTTTTGTTGGTTAAAAATTTTTTGTTGAATGATATTTTAGAAGAGAATTTATCAACTATAATTGTATCATAATCAAATTTAGTATTTAGATTTTCAATTGATTTCTGATGAGCCCAAATAAGAATTTTATTTAGGTTTTGAATTTCTGAATAAAGTTGATTGTACCTTTCAGGATGAATCTCAACTATACTAATCCTTTTTGAAAAGTTTTTTACTAAATAATCATAAATTGATTTAATTTCCTTTGTGTTTAATAACTTGCTGTCTTTTACACCAATTTCTATTAATTTTTCCCTAATTGAATTATCATAAAAGAAAGCACAAATTATAATCGGACCGAAGAAATCACCCTTCCCACTTTCATCAGTGCCAATATATTTTTCTGGTTCCAAAATTTCAGTTTCTTCAAAGGGCAATTTTCCGTAAATAATATGTTCTAAAGTTTTTACTAATTGAGAATTTTTATTTCCAGATATAATAGTCTTTACACCTTTTTTACCAAAATAAACTTGAACTTTTACATTATGGAAATTTTTGGAATTATTTTCGCCATCAAAGACATAAAATTCATAATTAAATTTTTTTTCAAATAATTCCCCTGTGGAGTAATTTAATTTTCTAATGATTTTAATTAAATTCTCTATTGTGATTTTTGCTTTTTGTTTAATAGCTTCTTCTACACTCATTGTAAAAATTTAAAGGTGATATTATGAAAAATGTTTATTTAATAATATTAGCTATTTTTATAAATTTTAGTTCCATTACACTATCACAAAATTTTAACCAAAGTCTAGAAATTTTTATATCAAATCTAAAGGAAAAACTTTTATTAAATGATGATCAAGTAAATTCTATTAGAATAATTTTGAATGATTTTTTAGATAAAAAAAAGAATTCTGATATTGATACAACAATTTTGATATCAAATACAAATGATAAAATTGAATCTTATTTAGATAGAAAACAAAAGATAAAATTTAATGTTATTAAAGAAAACTGGTGGAAAAGATTAATTACAAATAATATTAACTAAATCTATTGCTGTCAAATTTTTTAAATTGAGTATATTTTTATTTATATCTAGAAAGAGTTATAATTCGTAAATAAATTTTAGTTCTAATATTTTATTTTAAGGATAAAGACGGAAAATCTTCCAGTCTTTTCTAATTTTTTTATAAACTATTCTATCGTGAAGCCTATTTTCCCTTCCCTGCCAGAACTCAAAATATTTTGGAATAAGTCTATATCCCCCCCAATTAAAGGGTCGCGGTGGATTGTCGTAATAAATTTTTTTTAGTTTTTGAATTTCTTTTTCAAGTAATATTCTATCTTCTAATATTTTACTTTGCTTTGATGCTATTGCTGCATATCTGCTATCAAGTGGTCTTAATTTGAAATATTCATCTGATTCTTTAGATGATATTTTCACCACTTTCCCTTCAATTCTTACTTGTCTTTCAAATTCCATCCAATAAAAAAGCAAACAAGCATTATTATTTTTTTTTATCTCTTTTCCTTTTCGACTATCATAATTAGTGAAAAAAATGAAACCTTTTTCATCATATTTTTTGAGTAAAACTACTCTACTCGAAGGTTTATCATTTATTGATGTAGATAATACCATAGCATTTGGTTCTAATAGATTCGATTTAAGCAATTGATGAAACCATTTATCAAATAACTTTATTGGTTCTTCTGGAACATTATTTAATTCAAGTCTATATTTTTTATAATTGATTCTAAAATCGTATAAATTTTTATTCATTTGTTTTTAGAATTTTAATTTATTTATATTTTCACTATAGATACACTAAATTATTAAAATTTTATTAAGTTTCAATTAGATATTTATTAAAAAAATAAACGAAACACTATGAGAAAATCTAAATTATCAAAACAACAAATAGAAGAATTTGAAAAATTTGGGACAAATACCTGGTTTATAGAATATCTTTATCGTCAATACGAAGAAAAACCAGAAGAAGTTCCAGAACAATGGAAAAAATTTTTTAATAGAATCGTAAAAAAAGATAAATCAAATGGTTCTGAAGAACAAGGATTAGAATTAAAAAAACAAGAAATTTTTCATAAAGTGGATCAAAATAGAATAGAAGAGAGAAAAACAATTGTAGGAAGTGCCTTAAAGATTTTAGATAATATGAATTCAAGCTTGACAATTCCAGTAGCAACATCTCAAAGAACAATTCCAGTTAAATTACTTGAAGAAAATAGAATAATAATAAATCAGCATCTTCAGAAGTGTGGTGAGGGGAAAATATCTTTCACACATATTATATCTTGGGCAATCTTAAAAGCAATTAAGGCTTTTCCTGTTATGAACAATGCATTTGAAATGGTTGATGGTAAACCTCATATAGTAGTTAGGAATTATGTAAATTTAGGAATTGCAGTAGATATTGAAAGAAAAGATGGAACAAGGTCATTATTAGTACCAAATATTAAAGATGCAAACACACTTAATTTCGTAGAGTTCTGGAAAAAGTATGATGATTTAATAGAGCGAACAAGAAAAGGAACAATCGATCCTTCAGAATTTCAAGGGACGACAATAACAATAACAAATCCTGGAACAATTGGAACTGTAACATCAATTCCCCGATTGATGGTTGGTCAAGGAACAATAGTTGCCGTTGGAGCAATTCAATATAACGCAGAATATCAAGCAATGTCATCTTCAGTAATATCATCACTTGGTATAAGTAAAGTGATGAATATAACTAGCACTTATGATCATAGAATCATTCAAGGCGCTGAATCTGGAATGTTCCTTCGTGAAGTAAGTGATTTACTTTTAGGGAAAAACAATTTTTATGAAGAAATTTTTACAGCACTTGAAATACCAATTCATCCTCTTAAATGGCAAACAGATTATCAGCCTGCTGGAATTACTGCTACATCAAATACTGACGCAATAGAACGACAAGCAAAAGTTTTACAACTTATCAATTTTTACAGAGTAAGAGGACATCTTATTGCAGATATAGACCCATTAGGTTCTAAAACTGTATATCATCCAGAGTTAGACCCATCTACTTTCAATTTTACAGTTTGGGATTTAGATAGAGACTTTATAACTGGTGGTTTTGCTGGTTTGAAAACAGCTAAATTAAGAGATATTATCTCAATCTTACAAAAAACTTATTGTGATAAAATTGGCGTAGAGTTTATGCATATTCAGAATCCTGCTGAGAAGTTATGGTTGCAGGAGAAAATGGAATCAAATAGAAATACTCCATCTTTTGACAAAGAGATTAAAATAGAAATCCTTAAGAATTTAACTTATGCTGAAACCTTTGAACGCTTTGTTCATACCAGATTTGTTGGTCATAAAAGATTCTCACTCGAAGGAAATGAAACACTTATACCTGTATTAAATCATCTTCTAAATTTAGCTGGAGATAGTTTTATTCTTGAGACAGTAATTGGAATGGCTCATCGTGGAAGATTAAATGTACTGGTTAATGTTATTGGTAAACCTGTTGAATCAATCTTTTCTGAGTTTGAAGATATTCAAGACTTAGATTCTATTCAAGGCTCTGGTGATGTTAAATATCATCTTGGTGCATCTGGTAAATACATCTCAAGAACTGGTAAAACAATTCATTTAACCTTAGCTTCCAATCCAAGTCATCTTGAGTGGGTCAATCCTGTAGTTGAAGGTATTGCAAGAGCTAAACAAACAAGACTTGGCGATAATAAAACCCATCAAAAAGTTTTACCTATATTGATCCACGGAGATGCAGCATTTGCAGGACAAGGCGTAGTAGCAGAAACATTAAACCTATCTCAACTTTCAGGTTATAGAACTGGCGGCACTATTCACATAATTGTAAACAATCAAATTGGTTTTACTACCACTCCAGAATCTGCTCGTTCTTCAACTTATGCTACTGATGTAGCTAAAATGATTCAAGCACCTATTTTTCATGTTAATGGTGATGACCCAGAGGCAAGTTTATGGGTTACTCAACTTGCTTTGGAATATCGAAACCTTTTTAAAAAAGATGTAGTGATTGATTTACTTGGTTATAGAAGACACGGTCATAATGAAGGTGATGAGCCAGGATTCACCCAACCATTGATGTATGAAAAAATTAAGCAAAAAAAATCAGTAAGAAATATTTATTATGATAAACTAATTCAGGAATCAATTTTAACTAAAGAACAAGCAGACAAAATTCAAATCAATTATGAAAATAAGCTTATAAAAGCACTCGATACAATTAAAAGAAAAATTTCAACTTTTTCAGGAGATTTGCCTTTAGCAGTTCCAGTTAAAGTAGTAAAAAGCACAAAGAAAACTGAAAACACTTTTATTAGCGAAGAGATGCTAAGAAAAATTATAATTGGATTAACCACCATACCAAAAGATTTTAATGGACATCCAAAGTTGCAGAAATTTTTAGAGAAAAGATTAAAACTTCTTGACAATTCTGAAAAAGCTGATTGGGCGCTCGCTGAATCATTAGCATTTGGAAGCCTTTTACTTGAAGGAACTCCTATACGTTTAAGTGGACAGGATAGTGTTAGGGGGACATTCAGCCAAAGACATTTAGCATTAACCGATATTAAAAATGGAAACGAATATATTCCGCTAAATAATTTAGAAGAAGGTCAAGCTTATATTGAAGCTTTAGACAGTTCTCTTTCAGAAGCTGCTGTATTAGGATTTGAGTTTGGTTATAGCATTGCTGATCCATTAGCATTAGTAATTTGGGAGGCACAATTTGGTGATTTTGCTAATGGTGCACAAGTAATAATTGATAACTTCATCGTCGCTTCTTATGAAAAATGGAACTTACCAAACTCTCTGGTTATGTTTTTACCTCACGGTTATGAAGGACAGGGTCCCGAGCATTCAAGTGCACGAATTGAGAGATTTTTAATACTTAGTGCAGAGGAAAATATTTATGTCACTAATCCAACTACACCTTCACAATTTTTTCATTTACTAAGAAGGCATATTAAACATAGAATTAATAAACCCTTAGTCGTCTTTACTCCCAAAAGTTTATTAAGACACCCCGAGGCTAAATCATCAAAAGAAGAATTTCTTTTTGGAAAATTTGAAGAATTGATTGATGATACTTATATAACCGATAAATCCAAAATTGAAAAGGTTATTCTTTGTAGTGGAAAAGTTTTTTATGATTTAATTAAATATCGATCTGATAATAATATTGAAAATACTTCTATAGTTAGAATTGAACAATATTATCCTTTTGCGGAATCTCAGATTAGCAACATTTTAAGGTCTTACTCAAATTCAAAAAAAGTAGTATGGGTTCAAGAAGAACCAAGGAATATGGGTGCATGGAACTTTTTATGGCACAGACTTAATGATTTGTTATTACCAGAGCAGAAATTATATTGCTCGAGCAGGCCTGAAAGTGCAAGTCCTGCAGTTGGTTCAAGTAAAATTTCAAATCAACAACAAAATTATTTAGTGATAAATGCGTTTGACATTTAATAAGAGTGGAAACAAGAAACTTTAAATTATTTTTGTAGAAATAAAATTTAATTTTGCGGCAGTAATTCAGTGGTAGAATGCCAGCTTCCCAAGCTGGACGTCGCGGGTTCAAATCCCGTCTGCCGCTCTTAGAAAAATTTAATTTTTTTGATAAAATCAACTAATTTTGGTTTTCTTTAAGAAAAATCTGATATTTGGTAAACAAATTTTGATTTTTTTTAGATATTTAGGGCGCTTAGCTCAGTTGGTTCAGAGCATCTGCCTTACAAGCAGAGGGTCGGAGGTTCGAATCCTTCAGCGCCCACATTTCTAAGCCCTTAGTTTTAAGGGCTTAATTATTTTAAATTTATCTTCCGATATTTTCTAATTCCCTTCTGCCCTTGAACTACCGACATTATTCCTTAATATCCATTTCTTATGAAAATTCCCACTGAAAAATGACCCACTTTTCCCACTGAAAATTGACCTACCTAAAAACTAAAAAATTTAACTAAACTCCTTAAGTTTATTTATCTAAAACTTTAAGGAGAGAAAGGTGATAACATTGGAAGACTGGATTTCAATCAAAAATCTTAAACTAAAGAATCCTTCTTTAGGAACACGGCAAATAGCAAAGCTACTTGGACTGAGCCGTAATACAGTCAAGAAAACTTTGCAAAGCAACTCCCCTCCAAAGTATAAAAGGGACACTACAATCAATCCCTCTATAGCACCATTTAAGGAGTATATCGATGAGATGATATTGTTGAAAAAACTCAAAGGTAGTAGAGTATTAAACGATATAAAATCAAAGGGATATAAAGGTTCAAAAAGTGCTTTTTATAGATACATCAGTAAAATCAGGACAGAAGAAAAAAGGACATACCAGCGTTATCAAACAGCACCTGGAGAACAGGCACAATTTGATTGGAGTGTTTATAGTGTGGTTATAAATGGAATTAAAACTAAAGTTTATATATTCACTTATATATTGAGTTTCAGCCGATATCGTATCTATGAAGCTTCACTTAGTGAAAGTCAGTCGAGTGTATTTGAGGCAATAGAGAACTCTATCTTTCAAATAGGCGGTGCAGCAGAAAAGCTACTGACAGATAACGCCAGATGTTTTGTAAATAATGCTTCCCGAGATAACTTTCACTGGAACGAAAGATATCTTGCATTTGCAGGTTACTATGGAATAAAACCACAGAGGTCTCTGCCCGCCCATCCTTGGAGTAAAGGTAAGGTAGAAAATCCCTTTAAGTATATCGAAAATCATTTTATTGATGGTAATCAATTTAGTTCATTTGAACAATTTATTACTAAACTTAAGCAGTTTCAGGAAGAAGTAAATAACAGACTTCACCAAACAACCAAAGCCCGTCCTATTGATTTGTTAGAACAGGAAAAACCTTTACTTATTAACCTACCACAAAGCAGATATGTCAGCATAAAAGAACAAGCAAGAAAACTAACCGCAGACTGTCTGATATCTTTTGCTGGTAACAGATACTCTGTGCCTTATGTTTTTGCTTCAAAAGAAGTATCGATAAAAGTATCTAAAGGATATTTACTTCAGATATATTCTTCAAATAATCTGCTTATTGCAACTCATCAGATATCTACTGAAAAAGGGAAAGTTATAATAGACAAAGAGCATTACAAAAATCATAAAGTAGAATGCGGAAATCTTAAGAGAATCACTGACTGCTTTATTGAACTTTTTCCTCAAGAGCAGTGGTTTTTGGATAAACTAAAAACCCAGAAGAAAATAAATCCGCAGTATCATCTAACTCAACTGCTCGAACTTGCCAAATACTATCCAGAAGAACAAATGAAGGCAGCCTTCAAAGTAGCCAGAGATTATAATACCTATAGCTATATCTTTATTAAAGGCTACCTCGAGAGATACTCACAACCAAAAGACGAGCAACCAGTTCTACTATTGGGATTACCTAAGCAACAAACTACTATAAAGATAAAAAGACCATTAAGCTATTATAA
>Ga0308420_1002092_pt1 | contig 10385 bp, 12 predicted proteins | sample HotsprSampleMS55_FD_203802 | JGI IMG/M metagenome (GOLD analysis project Ga0308420, IMG submission 203802) | Hot spring phototrophic mat microbial communities from Mushroom Spring, Yellowstone National Park, Wyoming, United States - 20090730_MS55 ...
CCCTGGCGGCTGGTGGATATTGGACGAGCCCGAGATCCACATCGGCGCCGACATCCTGGTGCCGGATCTGGCCGGCTGGCGGCGCGAACGGCTGCCCGCGCTGCCGCAGACGGCCTGGTTCGAACTCGCCCCGGACTGGCTGGCAGAGATCCTGTCGCCTGCCACGGCCCGTTTCGACCGTGCAGAGAAGCTGCCACTGTATGCTCGCTGGGGGGTGGGGCACGCCTGGCTCGTCGATCCCGACCTGCGTACCCTGGAGGCCTATGCCAATGAGGCGGGTCGCTGGGTATGGCTCGCCACCCTCAAGGACGACGATCCGGTGGCGCTGCCGCCTTTCGATGCGGTGACATTCTCCCTGGCGGGCTTGTGGCCGGATTGACCGCTTGCCCTTTGTGCGAGCCGGGCGCCGAGACGGTGCTGTGGCGGGATGACGCCTGCCGCGTCGTCTGGGTCGAGGATCCGGACTATCCGGGTTTTTGCCGCGTGATCCTGAACGCCCATGTGCGCGAGATGACCGATCTGCCCGAGGATGAGCGCCAGCGGCTCATGACGGTGGTCTTTGCCGTGGAAGCGGCTGTGTGCGAGGTCTTGCAGCCTGACAAGGTCAACCTCGCCAGCCTGGGCAATCAGGTGCCGCATCTACACTGGCACGTGATCCCACGCTTCGCGGATGACCGGCACTTCCCCGACCCGATCTGGGCGACGCCGCGCCGCCCAGGGCGGCCGCGCCCCGATGATGGCGAACTCAGGCGGCGGCTTGCTCGGGCGCTTGCGGCTTTGCTGACGCCGCCGGAATGACCCGTTCGGCGGGAAAGACCGCCGTGAAGGTGCTGCCCTTGCCGACCGTGCTCTCGATCCTGAGCCGGGCCTGGTGGCGTTGCAGGACGTGTTTGACGATGGCCAGCCCCAGCCCGGTGCCGCCCGTGGCGCGCGAGCGGCCGCGGTCCACCCGATAGAAGCGTTCGGTCAGGCGCGGGATGTGCTGGGCCTCGATGCCCTCGCCCGTGTCCGCCACCGAGAATTCGGCCCCGCCGGCGGCATTGTCGCGCCAGCGCAGGGTGATCTGGCCGCCGCTGGGGGTATAGCGCACCGCATTCGATACCAGGTTGCCCAGTGCGCTGTAGATCTCCTTCGGGTTGCCTGCGATGCAGGCCTCGCTCTCCAGCTCCAAGCGCACCGTGTGGCGGCCACCGCTTAAGCCCTCTGCCTCACGCAGCAGACTGCGGGCCAGTGTGGGCACATCCACCGGTTCCGTGGGGGTGTCGGTATCCGCCTCCAGACGCGCCAATGTGAGCAGGTCATCCACGAGCCGTCGGATCCGGTCGGATTGCTCCCGCATCAGCTGGATGTGGGTCCTGAACTGTTCCGGGTCGGGTCGTTCCATGTCGGCGAAGGCCTCCAGGAAGCCCACGATCACCGTGATGGGGGTGCGCAGCTCATGCGAGACATTGGCCACGAAGTCGCGCCGCATGGCATCCACTCGCGCCAACTCGGTGATGTCATGGCACAAGAGCATCTTTTGGCTGCGTGGCAGGGGCACCCACTGCAGGGTCAGGGTGCGGTTGTCGTCCCCAACGGCCGGCATGGTGAACATGCCCGTAGCGCGGGCGCCCGTGAGCCAGGCATTGAAGGCGGTGTTGCGGACGATGTAGCTGATGAATTGACCCATATCGCGCTGGTCTTTGAGGCCGAGTTGGCGTTGCGCCGCCTGGTTGAACCAGACGATGCGGTTCTGGGCGTCCAGGATGACCACCCCATCCGGTAACAGACGCGCCGCATGCAGCATCTGTTCCAGGTCGTCTTGGCTGCGCGCGTTCTCAGCGCGCTGGGCTTGGATGACCCGCTCCACCCGATACCAGACCTCCCCCCAAAGGCCGCCGGATATCGGTACCGGCTGCGTCGGTGCGGCCAGCCAGGCCTCGAGTCGTCTGACCTGGTAGAGGTGATGCGCCAGTTGCAGGGCGAGACCCGCGCTCAAGGCGATCAGACCGGCAAGGGCATCGACGGCGAGCCAGAGGATCAGGGAGAGGACGAGCAGGCCCAGGAGAGACGCCAGGGTCCGCCACCAATAGGGTTGCACGGCGGGATCGGATCGAGCGGCGTGCAGATTCTAGTTCAGGTTGCCGATAAGCGATATCCCGAACCGCGCACGGTCTGGATGAGACGGTTGTGGCCGGTCGGCTCCAAGGCGCTCCTGAGCCGCCGGATATGCACGTCCACCGTGCGTTCCTCGACGAAGACATGATCGCCCCAAACGTGGTCCAGGAGTTGCGAACGGGAATAGACCCGTTCCGGATGGGTCATCAGGAAATGCAGCAAACGGAACTCGGTGGGGCCCAGCTCCAGCGGCGTGCCGTCGCCGAATACCCGATGGCTGACCGGATCCAGTTTCAGACCGGCGATCTCCACCGGGTCCTCGGTCATCTGCGGCGCGCGCCGGCGCAGCACCGCCTTGATGCGGGCCATCAGCTCGCGCGGGCTGAAGGGCTTGGTGATGTAATCGTCCGCCCCGGTGTCCAGTCCGAGGACCTTGTCGCGCTCCTCGGTACGGGCGGTGAGCATGATGATGGGCACCCCCTTGAGCCGATGGTCGGCACGCACGCGCCGGGCGAAATCGAGGCCGGACATCCCGGGCAGCATCCAGTCGAGCAGGATCAGGTCCGGCAGCGCGCCGCGCAGCATGCCGAAGGCCTCCTCCGCATCCGTGGCTACCAGGACCTGATGGCCGTGCTGGCCCAGATTGAATTTGAGGACTTCCTGTATGCCGGGTTCGTCTTCGACCACCAGAATGGTTGCTGACATGGGGGCACCGTTGTCTGCTCGAGTCGGAACGGGACGAGATGTTATGACGGTTATGTGAATCTATCATGACAAGAAACGCCTGATCGTATGCCCCTTCTGTCCGTGACGACGCTGTGGCGGGACACACGCCGGTCAGGAAAGACGCATCCCGTCTTGAGGGGGGCGAGAGGTCATAGTATCGTCAGCGAAACCCCAGCCCAAAGGTCGCTCTCATGCATACACCCCAGGAGAAGGCCCGCATCATCGCCGAGGCCCTGCCTTACATCCAGCGTTTCTACGACAAGACCGTGGTGGTCAAATATGGTGGCAACGCCATGGTCGATCCGGTGTTGAAGGCCGCTTTCGCGCGCGACGTGGTGCTGCTCAAGCTCGTGGGCATGAACCCGGTGGTGGTGCACGGCGGCGGCCCGCAGATCGAGGATCTGCTCAAACGCGTGGGCAAGAAGGGCGAATTCATCCAAGGCATGCGGGTGACCGACGCCGAAACCATGGATGTGGTCGAGATGGTGCTGGGCGGTCAGGTGAACAAGGACATCGTCAACCTGATCAACGGCGCCGGCGGCAAGGCCGTAGGCCTCACCGGAAAGGACGGTCGCTTCATCCGTGCCCGCAAGCTCCTGATGCCCTCCAAGGACAAGCCCGGCGACCTGATCGACATCGGCCAGGTGGGTGAGATCACACAGATCGACCCCTCGCTCATCGCCTTTCTCGACTCCGGCGACTTCATCCCAGTGATCGCGCCCATCGGCGTGGGTGAGGCGGGCGAGACCTACAACATCAACGCCGACGTGGTGGCCGGCAAGCTCGCCGAGGTGCTCAAGGCGGAGAAGCTGGTGCTGCTCACCAACACCCCGGGGGTACTGGACCGCGACGGCAACCTCCTCACTGGCCTCACCCCGCAAAAGATCGACGAACTGGTTGCCGACGGCACCCTCTCCGGCGGCATGTTGCCCAAGATCGCCTCCGCGCTGGAGGCGGCCAGAAACGGGGTCAAAGCCGTGCACATCATCGACGGCCGGGTGGAGCACGCCCTGCTACTGGAGATCATGACCGATCAGGGCGTGGGCACGCTGATCCGGGCGGCGTAGCAGGCAGGGGACAGGGATCGGGGATCAGGTATCAGTGAAAATTTCCGCGCCGCTACGCGGCGCGCAAACTGTTCTGATCCCTGATTCCTGTCATCCCCTCCGCATCGAATCGAAGAAGGCGTCGTTGTCCTTGGTCACACGGATCTTGTCGAGCAGGAATTCCATGGCCTCCAGGTCGTCCATGGGGTAGAGCAGTTTCCTCAGCACCCAGATCTTCTGCAGGATCTCCGGCTTGATGAGCAGCTCCTCCTTGCGGGTGCCGGAGCGGTTGACGTTGATGGCGGGATAGACGCGTTTTTCCGCCATGCGCCGGTCGAGGTGGATCTCCAGGTTGCCGGTGCCCTTGAATTCCTCGTAGATCACGTCGTCCATGCGGCTGCCGGTGTCGATGAGCGCGGTGGCCAGGATGGTAAGGCTGCCGCCCTCCTCGATGTTGCGCGCGGCACCGAAGAAGCGCTTGGGCTTCTGCAGGGCGTTGGCATCCACGCCGCCGGTGAGCACCTTGCCGCTGGCCGGCTGCACGGTGTTGTAGGCACGCGCAAGCCGCGTGATGGAGTCGAGCAGGATGACCACGTCCTTCTTGTGCTCGACCAGGCGCTTGGCCTTCTCCAGGACCATCTCGGCGACCTGCACGTGGCGGCTGGCGGGCTCGTCGAAGGTGGAGGCGACCACCTCGCCCTTCACCGTGCGCGTCATCTCGGTGACCTCCTCGGGCCGCTCGTCGATGAGCAGCACGATGAGGACGGCCTCGGGGTGGTTGGCGGTGATGGCGTGGGCGATGTGCTGCAGCATCACCGTCTTGCCCGACTTGGGCGGGGCGACGATCAGCCCGCGCGAACCCTTGCCGATCGGAGAGATGATGTCGATGACCCGCCCGGTGAGGTTCTCCTCCGACTTGATGTCGCGCTCGAGCTTGTAAGGCTGGTTCGGGAACAGGGGGGTCAAGTTCTCGAACATGATCTTGTGCTTGAGCGCCTCGGGCGGCTCGCCGTTGACCTTGTCCAGTTTGGTCAGGGCGAAATAGCGCTCGCCGTCCTTGGGCGTGCGCACCTCGCCCTCGATGGTGTCGCCGGTGCGCAGGTTGAAGCGGCGCACCTGCGAGGGCGAGACATAGATGTCGTCGGTGTTGGCGAGATACGAGGTGTCCGGCGAGCGCAGAAAACCGTAACCATCCGGCAGCACCTCCAGCACCCCGTCCCCGTAGATGATCTCCCCTTGTTTGGCCTTGGTCTTGAGCAGGGCGAAGATCAGCTCCTGCTTGCGCATGCGGTTGGCATTCTCGATGCCGCTCGACTCTGCCATCGTCAGCAGTTCGCTGACGTGCAATTGTTTCAATTCCGATAGATGCATGTTCGCTGCTGTGGGGTCGGTCCGGCGCTATGCCGGGGGCGGGGGAAAGGCGGATGGGATGGGGCGCCCGGAAGGACATCCGGGCGCAGGCAGACTAGCGAAGTTCAGATGTTGCTGTCAACAAAGGCGGTGAGCTGCGATTTCGACAGCGCGCCCACCTTGGTGGCCTCCACGTTGCCGTTCTTGAAGATCATCAGCGTGGGGATGCCGCGGATGCCGTATTTGGGCGGGATCTGCTGGTTTTCGTCGATGTTCAGCTTGCACACCTTGAGGCGGCCGCTGTACTCCTTCGCCACCTCGTCCAGTATGGGAGAGATCATCTTGCACGGACCGCACCAGTCCGCCCAGTAATCGACCAGTACCGGCAGGGGCGATTGCAGGACCTCCTGCTCGAAGGTGTCGTCTGTCACGTAATGGATGTGTTCGCTCATCGGGGATACCTCGCTTGGGAAGGAAGTGGCGTTAAGGCTATGATAGGCGCCAGCGGAAAGTTGCCGCTATGCTAGCGAAAAAGCTTTGGGGAAGAAAGGCATGACCTACGTCGTAACCGAGAACTGCATCCAGTGCAAATACACCGACTGTGTGGACGTCTGTCCGGTGGACTGCTTTCACGAAGGGCCCAATTTCCTGGTCATCGACCCCGACGAATGCATCGACTGCACCCTGTGTGTCGCCGAGTGCCCCGCCGAGGCCATCTTCGCCGAGGACGACGTGCCGGACGATCAACGCCATTTCATCCAGCTCAACGCCGAGCTGGCCAAGCTCTGGCCGGTCATCGTCGAGAAGAAGGAGCCACTGCCCGATGCCGACGAATGGAATGGCAAGCCGGACAAGCTGAAACTGTTGCAGCGCTAGGGTTTAGTCGCCACTCATGCCTGCCACCGGGATGCGGTTCTGCCCGGCGAATTCCAGCATGCGGTTGATGGGGCGTGCCGCACGCGCGCAGATCTCTTCAGGCACGTGGATCTCGTTTTCGCCGGTCTCCAACACATGCGCCAGCTTGCTCAGCCAATTCATGGCCATCCACGGGCAATGCGCACAGGACACGCAGGTCGCCCCCTTGCCGCCGGTGGGGGCCTCCAGCAGCAGCTTGTGCGGTGCCACCTGGTGCATCTTGTGGAAGATACCGATATCGGTGGCGACGATGAAGCTTGGGTTGGGCAGCTCCTGCACGGCCCGGATCAACTGGGTGGTCGAGCCCACCACGTCGGCCATGGCGATCACCTCGGCCGGTGACTCGGGGTGGACGAGGATGCCGGCCTCCGGGTGCTCCAACTTGAGCTGGCGAATGGCATCGGCCTTGAACTTCTCATGCACGACACAGGCGCCCTGCCAGAGGATCATGTCCGCGCCGGTGGTGCGCTGCACGTAGTCTCCCAGGTAACGGTCCGGGGCCCAGAGGATCTTCTCGCCGCGTTCCTTGAGGTGCTGCACCACCTTGACGGCGATGCTGGAGGTGACCACCCAGTCGGCACGCGCCTTCACTGCTGCCGAGGTGTTGGCATAGACCACCACGGTGCGATCGGGATGCCGGTCGCAGAACGGGATGAATTCCTCGGCCGGGCAGGACAGGTCCAAGGAGCACTCGGCCCCGAGGTCGGGCATTAGCACCCGTTTTTCCGGATTGAGGATCTTGGCCGTCTCCCCCATGAAACGCACACCGGCCACCACCAGGGTCCTTGCCTTGGAGGCATGGCCAAAGCGGGCCATCTCCAGGGAATCCGACACGCAGCCGCCGGTCTCCTCGGCCAGACGTTGCAGGTCGGCCGAGGTGTAGTAATGTGCCACCAGCACGGCATCCTGCTCTTTGAGGAGGCGTTTGATGCGTTCGACCAATGCCACGCGTTCGGCCTCTTCCAGGCGTTCCTCGATGACGGGGGGCACGTCCAGCACCGGGTGGGCGGGCGGGGGCGAAGGGGTGGCAGGGGTCATGATGGCTGGGCTGAGACCGTGACGGTGTCTGGCAACATCTGCATCTTATCCCCATTTGGGGGCCGCATACAGCGCTGTCAAGGTCCGGCCTTGGCCCGCAGTTGGTAGACTGCCGGCCCATGCGACAGCTGATCCTCGATATCCGACCCGACGCCCCGCCCACCCTCGGCAATTACCTGCCGGGGGCCAATCTCGAGGCCTATGACGCCCTGTGCGCCGTCGCGGAAGGCAGAGCCGCGGAGACGGTGATCTACCTCTGGGGGCCGCCGGGTGCCGGCAAGACACACCTGTTGCGGGCCGTGGCGGCCTCAGTGCGCACGCACGGCCAGCAGGCCCAATATGTGCCGGCGGGCGAGTCTCTGCCTGAAGCCCCGTTCGGACTGCTGGCCGTGGACGACGTACAGTCCCTGGACGAGACCGGGCAGATCGCCCTGTTCGACCGCATCAACTCGGCGCGGGAAGGACAGGGTGTGGTGCTGGCGGCCGGCGACGCTGCCCCCGCCCGGCTGCCCCTGCGGCCGGACCTGACCAGCCGTCTGTCCTGGGGACTGGTCTTCGCCTTGTTGCCTTTGGACGAGGAAAACAAACTGATGGCCATCGCCGAGCGGGCCAGGGCCAGGGGCATGGTGCTGCCGCCGGAGGTGGCGCGTCATCTGCTTACCCACTGTCGGCGCGATCTACCCAATCTGTTGGCGCTGGTGGATGCCCTGGACGACTATTCCCTGAGCCACAAACGCCCGATTACGCTGGCGCTGTTGCGATCCATGCTCAACGCCCATTAGCGCCATGCACCTGCTCGCCTGCATCAGCCATCACGGACGCGGCCATCTGGCCCAGACCGCCCCGGTGCTCAATGCCTTGCGGACACTGTGGCCGGGATTGCGGCTGACCGTGCGCTCGGCCTTGCCGCATCCTGTGCTGGCCGGACGTATCCACGTGCCATTCGAGCATCTGCCCGAGGCGGCGGACTGCGGATTTTCGATGCGGGATGCCCTGCGTCTCGACCTCGAGGCGAGCCGCGAGGACTACCGGGCCTTCCATGCCGAATGGCAGGCGCGGGTGAGGCGGGAGGCCGAGCGTCTGCGCGCGGCCCGCATCGAGGGCGTACTGAGCAACGTTGCCTATCTACCGCTCGCCGCCGCCCAAGCCGCCGGCCTGCGCTCGGCGGCCCTGTGTTCCCTCAACTGGCTCGACGTCTTCCGCCACTACCTGGGCGACGCCCCGGAGGCGAGGCCGATCCTGGATCAAATGTCGGCGGCCTACCGCTGCGCAGCGATCTTCTTTCGTCCCGCACCGGCGATGCCCATGGCGGGCCTCGCCAACACCCGCGCGGTCCCGCCCATCGCCGAGCCGGGCAGCGCGCGACGGGCGGAGCTGCGCCAGCGCTTGCGGCTGCCTGCCGATTGCAAACTTATCCTGGTCGGCATGGGCGGTATCGACTACCGCCCGCAGGGGTTGGACTGGTGTCGAGGCCGCGACCTCGCCTGGCTGGTGCCCGACGATTGGGACAGGGACGGCAGACGCGTATTTGGCTTTTCCGAAACGGGCATGCCATTCGCCGATCTGCTGGCATCCTGCGACGCCTTGCTCACCAAGCCGGGTTACGGCAGCTTCGTCGAGGCCGCGGCCGCGGGCGTAGCCGTGCTCTACCTGCCGCGTCCGGACTGGCCGGAGACCCCCTACCTGGTGGATTGGCTGCACCGCCATGCGCGTGCCATGGCGCTCGAGGAGGCGGCATGGCTGGCGGGCGGGATCGAAGAGGCTTTGGCCCGGCTATGGGATCGACCGCAACGCCCGCCAATCCGGCCGACGGGCGCGCAGGTGGTGGCAGAGGCGCTGCGGGAACTTTTCGGGTGAGCGCACGTAGGCGCGTGCCGCCGCATTGGCTCAACCCGCTTGTTGCTGCTCCTTGGCGATCTCCTCATGCACCTTGGCCATGTCCACCTCCCTTGCCCGCGCGATGAGGTCGTCCAAGGCGCTGGCCGGCAGGGCACCGGGTTGGGCATAGAGGATGACCTTTTCTCGGAAGATCATCAGGGTGGGGATCGATCTGATCTGGAAGTGGGCCGCCAGGGCCTGCTCCTCTTCCGTATTGACCTTGGCGAAGACGATGTCGGGGTGCTTTTCGGATGCCGCCTCGAACACTGGGGCGAAGCCGCGACAGGGGCCGCACCAGGGGGCCCAGAAGTCGACGATGACGAAGTCGTTGTTGAGGATGGTCTGTTCGAAATTGGCTTGATTGAGTTCGACGACGGCCATGGGGATCCTTCACGTGGGTTGATCTGGTTGCCCAGTCGATCGGCGGCTGGGCTCGTCTCCGCGCAATCTGGCGGAACACCGGAAATGAAAAAAAGCCGACCTGTCGGTCGGCTTCGATAGTCTATCACGCGGTCAGTGTGTTCACCCCGCCGCAAGCAGTCGGGGCCTGGCCACTGCCGAACGCCGCCAGAGGTTGGCGCTCACTTTCAGATTTGCCTTGACCTCGGCGCGATTGACGGCGGTGATGAGCTCCGTGGCCAGGGCACGGGCCTGACTGGGGGTCAGGGCGATGGCGGCCCCGAGTGTGCCTTCCAGGGTGATGGCGATCCGATCTTGTCCGTCTTCTGTCGTCGTCAGGGTTACTTGCACGTGGGTCACCTGTGATGTCATGTATCGCTCCCTCCTGAGTGTCTGCTTTGCGCAGACAACTGCAGCATGAAACATGCCAGAGGGATGGGGCTCGGCGGTACAACGCCAGACCTTATTGAAACAAAGACATTTGAAGATTTTATGACCCAGGGCCACCCGAGTCTCGCCGGACCCTCAACAAGACTGTCGGGATCTCGACACCTGCCAGGGATGCAGCATGAGAAAAGGGCGAGCCTGCGACCCGCCTTCGGGTGATACGAGTCACCCCACCGTCCAGGGCGGGGCTGGTCGCTTTAGGGGTCAGGGATCAGGTAACAGAGATCAGCCGAGTGTTGGGCACAGCGGTGCTGCGCGACTCTATCCTGTTACGTTACCCGTTACCTGTTCCCTGATCCCAGTCACCTGAATGGCGCGAGAACCGTGGTCAGGCCGCGGCTTTTTTGGCCGCGGCCTTCTTGGAGGCGGCGGGTTTGGTCGCCGTAGTCTTGGCCGAGGTCGCTTTCGCTGCCGCGGCCGGCTTGGCGGCGGCCTTGGCTGGGGCTTTCGTTACGGTGGCGGCCTTCGCTGCAGCGGTTGAGGCGGCCT
>Ga0308420_1002094_pt1 | contig 10384 bp, 6 predicted proteins | sample HotsprSampleMS55_FD_203802 | JGI IMG/M metagenome (GOLD analysis project Ga0308420, IMG submission 203802) | Hot spring phototrophic mat microbial communities from Mushroom Spring, Yellowstone National Park, Wyoming, United States - 20090730_MS55 ...
TACACAGTAAACCTCTTAGCAAACTACCTAGGCGACCTGCCAGTCGCCTTGCCCTGTTTGTGGTGACACTTCTACTGGTGATCGGGTTTGGTTACCTGCTCCATCCTCCTAGCGCACCTGCGCAAGGGCAAGTAATCAACCTCTATTCCACCCGCCACTACAACACTGATCGCCGTCTCTATGATGACTTCACCACCCAGACAGGAATCAGAGTTAATCTCGTGGAAATCGAAGGCGCAGGCAATGCCATTCAGCGCATCAAAAGTGAAGGAGCCAACAGCCCAGCAGATATTTTGCTGACCGTAGATGCTGGCAATCTATGGCGCGCCCAGCAGGAAGGACTGTTTCAACCCATCAAATCCAAGGTTTTGGAGTCCAAAATTCCTGCCCATCTCAGAGACCCCGAAGGACATTGGTTCGGTTTCTCACGCCGTATCCGCGTCATCTATTACAACAAGGAGCGGGTGAACTTCAACGATGTCAAAACCTATGACGACCTAGCCGATCCCAAGTTCCGAGGACGGGTAGTGATGCGCTCCTCCAGCAACATCTACAACCAATCCTTTGTAGCCTCCCTAATTGCGCGGCAGGGAGTGCAAAAAGCAGAGGAATGGGCAAGGGGTGTAGTTGCCAATTTTGCCCGTCCTCCTGCAGGGAATGATACCTCCAACATCCGTGATGTCGCTGCTGGGGTAGGGGATTTGACCATGGGTAACACCTACTACTTTGGTAGGTTAGTTAACTCCAATCGCCCCGAAGATCAAGAAGTGGTGCGCAAGGTGGGGATGATTTTCCCTGACCAACAAGGAGAGGGCGCTCATGTCAATATCAGCGGCGGCGGAGTACTAAAAACTTCTCGCAATAAAGCCGCCGCTATTCGTTTCCTAGAGTACTTGGTCAGCGACTCTGCCCAGAGCTACTTCGCCGATGGCAATTTTGAGTTTCCCGTGGTGGCAGGGGTCAAGATCAACGACAAAGTACGGGGTTTTGGGGTGTTCCGTGAGAGCAAACTCAATGCCTCGGAACTAGGTAAAAATCAGGCGGAAGCAGTGCGAGTATTAGATCGGGCTGGCTGGAAGTAGTAAGTCTCTAGGCAAAACTGAACGGGGACTGGGTTTGCCAGTCCCCCTTTTGTGGGATGTTGTTGGGAATGAAAGGAAAACCCACCTTTCTTCTCACTGCTGTTTGAGATTGAAGGGGTTGTTTCCTCTTTTGCCAAACAAGTACGCTTCACCGCGCATGGCAGCGGAAATGATGTTAAATGCCGCCCAGCCAATTACTAGAACAATGGGGGCAACTACCACTAGAGGTCGCCAATCTATTTCCATATTTCACCTGCTTATTTTCAAAAAACATAAGTGAGTTTATTTTTAATTATGGCAGGAATGCGGCTTGCTATTTGGGTTGGAGGTTGAGAAATTGCTACTGCGCTGGGGGGTAGGAATTACTGGTCTTTTTATCCTGATGGCAATTGCTAGTCCCTGGTTAGGCGACCCCAACGAATTTCTCAGCAATCCTGTGCACAGTCCTCCTAGTTGGCGCTTCTGGTTTGGCACTGACCAGCAGGGACATGATGTGTTTTTGCGCACCATCGCTGGCGCAGGAGTGGCGTGGCAGGTGGTGCTTGCTTCTACCATATTGAGTTCGGGGATCGGTTTGCCCTTGGGGATGATTAGTGGCTACTGGGGGGGATGGCTAGATCGGCTGTTGGTGTTTGTAATGGACGCTCTCTACACAGTGCCCAGTTTACTGATTGCTATTGCCATCGCCTTTGTGGGTAATGCCAATAACACGGGGATTCTCAATGCAGCGATCGCCCTGAGCGCAGGCTACATTCCCCAGTACTTTCGTCTAGTGCGCAATCAAGTCCTAAGCCTGAAAACCGAACTATATGTTGAAGCGGCACAGGCAATGGGAGCTGACACCAAAACCATTTTGATTCGCTACATCGGGATCAGCCTCTGGCAAAATATCCCTGTCCTATTCAGTCTCAACGCCGCCGATGCCATTCTCACCTTGGCGGGTTTGGGTTTTTTGGGGTTAGGGGTTCCCCCAGAACTCCCCGAGTGGGGTCATGATCTCAAGCAAGCTCTCGATGTATTGTCCACAGGGGAGCCAATCTGGTGGACTGCTTTTTTCCCTGGTATGGCGATGACGCTGATGGTTACAGGACTATCTCTGGTAGCAGAAGAATACGGTGCAAGGGGCAGGGTCTGAAAACTTGGATTTGCCTCTACCTGCATAGAACCAATCTCCATTGCTTAGAATAGGCAAGCTGATTTCTCTTCAGAGACTTCTATAAAAAGCCATTCTCAGTATGCTAGACTTATACTGCAGTCAAACAGTCCCCCTTGGGGTTAATGATTGCTATTAGAACAAGCCCGTTTTAAGACAAAACACCATGACTTTCCCCACTGCAACCCTAGGCTATCCTCGCATTGGCAAAAATCGCGAGCTAAAAAAAGCCCTTGAAGCTTTTTGGAGTCGAAAAGCCGATGAAGCAACTCTCCAACAGACCTTGCAACAGTTGATGCAAGAAAATTGGGGTACCCAAAAACAGGCAGGAATTGATTACATAGCAGTTGGGGACAATTCCCTGTATGACTTGGTTCTAGATTGGAGTGTGCGTTTGGGGTTAATTCCCCAGCGTTTTCACCATTTGTCAGGACTTGAGCAGTACTTTGCCATGGCGCGAGGAAAAGAAGGCATTCCTGCCCTGGAAATGACCAAGTGGTTTGACACCAACTACCATTATCTAGTGCCAGAAATTGACGCCGATACCCAGCCCAAAGCCGACTTTAGCGACTTTTTGGCAGTGGTGCATCAGGCACAAACAGTGCTTGGGCAGAGAGCCGTGCCTATTATTCTCAGCCCCGTAACCCTGCTCTGTCTGAGTCGTCTACAGGGGAATCTGTTGGAATTTCTAAACCGTTTGCTACCTCTGTATGCCGAATTGCTCACCCAGCTTGCTACTTGTGGGATCAGCGCAGTACAGTTCCACGAGCCGATTTTAGTCACCAGCCAAGCAGAGGCAGTGCAACAGGCGGTGGTAACCACCTATACTCAACTGGCTGAGGTGGGAGTTCCCATCCACATACAGACCTATTTTGACGATTTAGGGGATGCCTACCCTTGGGTAGTGGAATTACCAGTGGCAGGTATTGGCTTGGATTTCACTAGGGGCAACAATTTGGCATTACTGCAAAAGCATGGTTTCCCCAGCAACAAACAATTGGGAGTGGGGCTAGTAGATGGACGGAATATCTGGAAAATCCGCCCTCAGCGAGTGCTAGCTACCCTGGAAGCTATTCAACAGGTGACCACAAACCTGAGAATTCAGCCCTCCTGTTCCCTACAGTTTGTACCCTATGATGCCCAACGGGAAACCCACTTGCCTGTTCCTCTCCGTCAAGTGTTGAGCTTTGCAGAGCAGAAGTTAGAAGAAGTGGTTCTACTAGCTCAGGGGAGAGGGGAAGCACAAGACAAGCTCAAACTCATAGAAGCTCAGTGGCAGGAATTTGCCCAGTTCAGTCCTGAAAACCCAACAGTGCGGGAGCGTCTCCGTCAAGTAACTGCTCGAACCCTGGAACGCTCTCTGCCTTACGATCAACGCCGTTCCCTGCAACCCCAACTGCCTATTTTGCCCACCACCACCATTGGTTCTTTCCCGCAGACCGATGAAGTACGTCAACTGCGGGTCAAACGCAAGCGGGGCGAAATTACTCAGGCAGAATATGAAGCGGCAATTGATGCGGAAATTGCCCGTTGCATCCGTATTCAAGAGGAGGCAGGGTTAGACGTTTTGGTTCATGGGGAGTTTGAACGCACCGACATGGTGGAATTCTTTGGGCAACAGCTTGCAGGGTTTGCCTTTACAGAGCATGGGTGGGTACAGAGCTACGGTAGCCGCTGTGTGCGTCCTCCCATTATCTATGGGGATGTAGCCCGTCGTCAGCCCATGACCGTAAGGGAGTTCCGTACTGCCCAATCTCTCACCCAAAAGATTGTGAAAGGCATGTTGACGGGACCCGTAACCATGCTGAACTGGTCCTTTGCACGGGACGATCTGCCAAGAAGAGATCAGGCTATGCAGATTGCTTTGGCATTGCGGGATGAAGTGGCTGATCTAGAGAGCGCGGGTGCCAAGATGGTGCAAATAGATGAGCCTGCTCTGCGGGAAGGTTTGCCTCTAAAGCGAGAACGCTGGGATGAATACCTATCTTGGGCGGTGGATGCTTTCCGCTTGACTGCAGGAGTTGCCAAGCCAGAAACCCAAATTCACACCCACATGTGCTACTCGGAATTTGGGGACATTATGCCCCACATTCAACGTCTGGATGCAGATGTCCTGTCCATTGAAAACAGCCGTAGCAATAACGAAACCCTGCTACAGATTACCAATGCAGGTTACAAACACCAAGTGGGTAATGGGGTTTATGATGTCCACAGTCCAGTGGTGCCCACCGTGGAGCAGATAGTGCAACAACTCAAAACTAGTATGGCTCACCTGCCAATTCAGCAAATTTGGGTAAACCCTGATTGTGGACTGAAAACCCGCCGTTGGGAAGAAGTGATTCCTGCCCTGAAAAATATGGTACAGGCGGCTAAACTGGTACGAGAAAAGACCCAAGCTACTTCCAAGTAAAGCTAAAACAGATCACCTACCCAAAGCCTAGGATCAGATGCACCAGCGCTAGTTTCTAGGTTTTGTCTAATGCCCAAAAACTGGCAGTACTTTCAACTCGAGGGGGAATTTCTGGATTGAACCGCTAGGTATTCTGATCGGCGATCCGCTTAGAGTCCCATGACAGCGGCAACTTCCCCTAATTCTGGAAGTACGCCACGGTGGAATTTGCCATGGGCATTGGCGATCGCCACATCAGGGTCTTTCAGCCCATTCCCTGTCAACACACAGACCACGATAGCCTCACAGGGCACACTATCTTTGACCTTTAGCAGTCCCGCTACGCTGGTGGCACTGGCTGGCTCACAGAAAATCCCTTCCCCTCCTGCTAACAGTCGATAGGCGTGGAGAATTTCCCCATCGCTAACAGCGTGGAACTGCCCACCACTTTCCCGTTGCACTTGCAGAGCATACTCCCAATTGGCAGGATTGCCAATGCGGATGGCTGAGGCGATGGTTTCAGGCTCGGGGAAGACTTTGCCTGTTACTAGGGGAGCGGCTCCTTGGGCCTGAAAACCCATCATGCGGGGCAGTTGCTCAATTTTACCTAGGGCTTGGTACTCCTTAAAACCCAGCCAGTAGGCGGAGATATTCCCTGCATTGCCCACGGGAATACACAGCCAATCGGGCGCTCTGCCCAGAGCTTCTACTATTTCAAAAGCGGCGGTCTTCTGTCCCTGCAAACGGTAGGGGTTTAGGGAATTGACTAGGGTAATGGGGTAATGGGTGGACATCTGCCGCACTAGGGCAAGGGCTTGATCAAAGTTTCCTTCGATAGCAATGACCTCTGCGCCATAGACTAAAGCCTGCGCCAATTTCCCCAAGGCAATTTTGCCGTCGGGGATCAACACAAAGGCTTTCATGCCCCCCCTTTTGGCATAGGCGGCGGCGGAGGCAGAGGTGTTGCCCGTACTGGCGCAGATCACCGCCGTGGCTCCTGCCTCTTTGGCTTTGGAAAGTGCCACCGTCATCCCCCTGTCTTTGAAACTCCCTGTGGGGTTCAGTCCATCTAGTTTCAGAAAAACTTGTACCCCTCTGCCTATGGCTTGGCTAATCTGCGGGGCGTAAACTAGGGGGGTGTTCCCTTCGTGCAGGGTAACTACGGGGGTATGGGCTGTGACGGGGAGCAAGGAACTGTAGCGACAGATCAGCCCACAGCCTTTGGTAGCCATGGGACAAACACTACAGCTCTGGGGTTGGTTACTCATGGACAATTAACTTGGGGGATCAGCCGCCAGTGATGACTGTAGCACTGGAGTGACTACCACCGCCAGCCTCAGACTTGAGTTGCTTGTAGAGCCAGCCACACCCTGCCAGACAGGTGCGTTTGTCCTCTTCGGAAACATTGGTGCTGGTGCGCAAATACTCCTGCAACCACTGACACCCACGGATTAGCAGGTTGTCTAGGTCTAGATTCCACAGGATTACTGTGCGATCGCTACTGGCGGAAAACAGGGTTTTGCCATTGGGGCTGAAGCACACTTGTTTGACAGGGCCCTTGTGGTTGCTGAAAGTGCGCAGGAGAGTGCCATCCACTCCCCAAAACTGTACCGTGCAGTCTTCGCTGGCAGAGACAATCGCCTTGCCGTCGGGGCTAAAGGTAACGCTGTTTACTTCTGCGCTGTGTCCGTTCAGGGTTTTGACCAAAGTGCCATCCACTTTCCAGAGTTTGAGACTCTGATCCACACTGCCCGTAACTAGCATATTGCCATCGGGGCTAAAGCACACCGTGGTTACTTCAGCGCTGTGCCCTTCCAGGGTACGCAGGAGAGTGCCATCCCAACTCCAGAGATTCACCAGCCGATCTTTGCCCACCGTCGCTAGCATACTGCCATCGGGGCTAAAGGCAACCCCATACACTTCGCTAGTGTGTCCACAGAGGGTCTGCAACCATCTGCCTTCCCCTGTCCAAATGCGAATGGTACTGTCGGCACTACAGGAGGCAAACACTGCCCCATCACAGCGAAAAGCCACCTGATGCACTTCGGAGCGGTGACTGCTGAGGGTGTCAATCAATCTGCCGTCTTCCACCTGCCACAGTTTGATGGTGGAGTCCACACTGCCTGACAGCAGAATCTGACCATCTGGGCTAAAGGCAACGGTGCGCACCCGATCATTGTGTCCCTCTAGGGTTCTTGCCAGAGTACCGTTGGCATTCCAGAGATACACTAAGCGATCGCGACAGCCTGTGGCAATGTACTTGCCGTTGGGACTGACAGCAACGCAGGTAACTTCGTCCCCATGCCCTGTGAGCATGCGCAGGGGGGTGCCTCTGATACTCCATATCTTGACGGTGGTATCGCGACTGCCAGAGGCGACAAACCTATTGTCGGGGCTAAAGGTAACGCAATTTACCACGTCCCCGTGCCCTGCAAAGGTATCCACTAAGCCGTTTTCCATATCCCAGATTTTGACGGTGCGATCGCCACTGGCAGAAGCCACCAGCTTGCTGTCGGGACTAAAAGCCACTCCCCACACCCGCTCCGTGTGCCCTGTAAAGGTTTTGAGAACTGTACCCTCACTGCTCCACACTTTAACTAGGCGATCCCGTCCCCCTGAGACAATCATTTTGCCTTTGGGATCGTAGGCGACGCTTTCTACAAAGCTGTCATGCCCTTTGAGGGTACGCATCACTGTACCCTGCATGTTCCAGATGATCAGGTTGCGATCCGCACTGCCTGAAACCAACATTTTGCCTTCGGGGTGAAAGGCTACGCACTGTACCCAGCGTTCGTGCCCCCCTCTAAAAGTTTTTAACAGTGTGCCATTGGGCTTCCAAAGCCTGACTGTAGTGTCTTCGCTGGCGGAGGCAATCAGTTCTCCATCGGGGCTGAAGCACACATCCAACACAGGGCCCTCGTGTCCCCGCAGGGTGGCAGAAGGCACTTCGCCGTACGTATGGGAGCGCTCATCCCACACCCACACCTTGAGGGTGTTGTCCCGACTGCCTGACACCAGATAGCGTCCATCGGGGCTGAAGGCAAGGCAGGTTACCCAGTTGGTGTGCCCCGACAGAGTCTGCACATGTTCGCCACTGGTCTGCCACAGACGCACCGTGCGATCGCTACTAGCGGAAGCAATCAGTTTTCCCGAGGGGTGATAGGCAACCCGATTCACCCAAAAGCCATGTCCCTCCAGCCGATTGTACTCATGGATGCCATAGACCACTTGCTCTAGGGCAGTAATGGCGCGGTTTTGAGTGTTGGCTTTGAGCTTGGACAGTATCTCTGGCGAGACTTGGGTGATCAGACGGCGCAGTTGCACTCCCCCAATTACCCCTGCAATCAGTGCCTCAATTAGGTTATTGGACAAAAACAGTGCCTCGGCAGAAATGGTGCGCGCCACGATCCGCTCGTTAATTTCGCCCATCTCTGCCACCAAACGCTGTTGGCGTTCAGCTTCAATAGTTTTTTCCAGTTCCTGCTTGAGCTTTTCCAGGCGATCAGCATCAGCGGCACGGGCGGCAAGGAATAATTCCCGCTCATGGATACGCTTACTGGCTTCGATAAAATCCTGCTCCACCCGACTCAAACTACCTCGCGCTTGCGCCCAAGCAATGGCTTCCTTGAGTCGTGCGCCGCGCAGTAAAGCAGAGTCATCTTTTTCTTCGGAGCGAATCCATGCCTGCAAAGCCTCTTGGAAGGGACAGTCCCGCTGGGTGGATATGGGAATTTTTTTAACTAGCTTGATAATCACCAAAGAGACATCATCTTCGGGCACACTCCGCTGGGTGAATTGATCGAGGGCGGCTTTGAGACCGTGCAGAATATCCACTGCAGGACGGTCAGCCAAGGCAATGATGGCGCGGCGCAGGGGAGAAATGCCATCTACATCTGCCTCCCCAAACTCCATACCGTAGGGGTTGACCGCCTCAAACAGCCCATCACTGCAAAAAACAGCCACATCCCCTTCCTCTAGTTTGCGCTTGGCGGCACGGTAGGTAGTATCGGGATAACGCCCCAAGGCGATCGCAGGGCTGATAATTTCTTCACAGGTGCCCGTAGCGGCACGGTAAATAAGAGGACCTGGAATCCCCGCATTGCCCAAGTGCAGTTCGTAGGTGTCCAAATCCAAGGAGGCATAGGACAGGGCTACGGCATCCTCAGTGCGGGTTTTGCAGAGTAGTTGATTTAGGGAGTTGAGGACGGTTGCGGGATTTTGCAGTCTGCCCTGCTGAGCGTAAGCATCCAGCTGTCCCTTAAACAGAGCGGCGTGAATCGCCCCTGCCACTGATTTACCAGAGGAATCGGCGATCGCCACCGCCAGCGTGCCTGGTTGCTCCAAAAACTGATAGTAATCTCCTCCCAGATCGACTGCCGTCCACAGCTCTGCCGCTAAGTCCAACCCAGGGTAGGAAGGTAAAACCTGAGGTAGCAGACTGCGTTGTAGGAGCCTGCCATTGGTTAAATCGTCCGAGGGGTTAGAGGAATAAGCGTACACAGGATAGCGATCACCCCAACTTAGGTTGTCATATTTTTTTGACACACTCCCCAAGCTAAAGCTATGGGATTTTCCTAAGGTCGCCCATTAGGATTACTGGTTCAACTACCCCACTTACCATCTCAGGTTTCCCTGCAACAGCAGAGGAGATGATCTCCCCAGTCGTTTATTCTTGGTCTCAGAGAAGTTTCCGCATGCCCTGCGGTACCACCTAAATTCTACACTATTTGCGCCCTATATCCCCATAGCCAAAGCAAGGGCTACGCTGTGCCGTAGGCATGGCGTTTTCGGTAACCACTCCGTTGGTCAATAAAAACTGCCCTATCAGAACTAGTCACAGCCCAGCGTCTCTCGCGTTTTGCGCCCCGTCATTGGGTTAGTGCCCTTGGCAGTTTTGCATAGTTTCTTGACCACCGCAGGGCGTAGATCAACATCTGTGAAGTCTGCTCCATCTATAATAGCACCATCAAAGCTTGTGCCGTAGGCAAATGCCCCTTCCAGATTGGCGTTAGTCAGGTTTGCCCCGTTCAGGCGTGCCGTATCGAGAATGGCAAAACTCAGGTTTGCTCCCGTAAAGTCTGCCCCCGTCATGTTTGCCCCGAAGAGACTAACCCCTCGCAAATTGGCGTTGACAAACTTAGCATTGTGCAGGTCGGTCTTATTGAACTGGGAGCCAATCAGGGACTTACCAGAGAAATCAGCGCCCGCTAGAATTTCTTTATCGTATTTTTCCCCCAAAGCGGGGCCGCAGAGACCAAACAGTAGGCAAAGGGATAGGCAAATCCACAAAAGCTGACGCATAACCACTGTAGCCTGTTAGTTAAATCGGCGGGAATCCCCGCACTGTATTTGTGAATTGTGTTTACTCAAGAGCAAAGTCGGGATGAAAGCTACTTATGCTACAATAGCATATAGACAAGTTTTGTCTATGCCGTGGGACGCACGGTGTCAGCACGCAGAGACCTCTGGAAAACTCTAAACCAAGAGTTTACCTCTGAATCCTAGAACGGGTTTTCCACTGGAAAACCCTAAACTCTAAATCAGGAGTTTACCTCTGAATCCTAGAACGGGTTTTCCACTGTACAGACAAGTCGATGAAGCGTGAAGCCTGCACTCTATCGATCCGAAGGTGGCGCAAGCCATGTTGTGTTTACTCAACAAAGATGAGGGTCGGGAGTTGTCACTCCTAAAAGGAATTCTATCTTTTCCCTGCCCCGCTTACATTTCAGGGTTTCCCCACCCATTTTTGGGGGAACGAGT
>Ga0308420_1002097_pt1 | contig 10373 bp, 7 predicted proteins | sample HotsprSampleMS55_FD_203802 | JGI IMG/M metagenome (GOLD analysis project Ga0308420, IMG submission 203802) | Hot spring phototrophic mat microbial communities from Mushroom Spring, Yellowstone National Park, Wyoming, United States - 20090730_MS55 ...
GATTGACCGGGCTCGCGCTCGCGCTGCTCGCCTGGCCGCTCGTCTCGCTCGGCATCGCCCGGCTGCGCGCGAAATAGGGGGCGGCGACGAGGATGCCCCGAAGGCGAAGCTCCTGAGCCGCCGCCTCGGCCGCTGCGGTGCGCTATCGCCCGTGCCGCTGGGCGAGGCGGGAGAGGGTCTCGGGCGTGAGGTTGAGGTAGGCGGCGAGCTCCTTCTTCGGGATGCGTCCGGCGAGCTCGGGGTGCTTGCGGTGAAAGCGCGCGAGCCGCCCGGGCGCGTCCAGGAGGTGCAGCGTGATCGTGTGTGCCATCACCTCCGACATCAGCTTCATCACCTCGAACTCGAAGCGCGCCTTGACTTCCGGATGGCGCTCGAGAAAGTCTACCCAGAGCGGCATCGGCAGCTCGGCTACCCGCACCCGCGTCACCGCGACGATGGAGTAAGGGATCGGCGTCCGCAGCCGCCAGGCGGCGTAGGAAGTGTCCATTTCGCGCTCGGCGGCAAAGCGCAGGATCATCTCGTGTCCTTCCGGGTTCGAGACCACGCGCTTGACCATGCCCTCGAGGATGAAGAACTGCTCCATCTCCTCGTCGCCCTGGCGGACCAAGGGTTCGCCCTTGCGGTACTCGCCGATGCCGAGCAGCGGCTCCAGCGCCGCCCACTGCTCCGGCCGCAGGTCGCGCAGCAGCAGGTTCTCGCGCAGCTCGAGCCTCAGGCTTGCGCGCTGGGGGTGGTGGAGGAGGAGGGCGGCCATCGGCGGCGAATTCTATTCCCTTGACCGCAGTCAAGGCCGCAGCGGGGTGCGGTTTTTACGATTGCGCTTCGCACAAGGAGAAACCGCATGGGCACTGCCGAGCCGCACTTTGTTGCCGGCGCGCAAACGCAGCTCACCGACGGCTTCCACCTGGTGGTGGACGCACTGAAGCTGAACGGGCTGGACACGATCTTCGCGCTCCCCGGAATCCCGATCACCGATCTTTGCCGGCTTGCGCAGGCACGCGGCATGCGCGTCCTTTCCTTCCGACACGAGCAGAACGCGGGCTATGCCGCCTCGATCGCGGGCTATCTCACCGCCAAGCCCGGCGTCTGCCTGACGGTGTCGGCGCCGGGGTTTCTCAACGGCCTCACCGCACTCGCGCACGCAACTACCAACTGCTTTCCGATGATCCTCCTGAGCGGTTCGAGCGAGCGCGAGATCGTGGATCTGCAGCAGGGCGACTACGAGGAGATGGACCAGCTCGCGATCGCACGCCCGCTCGCCAAGGCCGCCTACCGCGTGCTGCATCCGGAGGACATCGGCATCGGCGTCGCGCGTGCGATCCGCGCGGCGCTTTCGGGTCGTCCGGGCGGGGTGTACCTGGATCTTCCGGGCAAGCTTCTCGCGAGCACGATGGACGCCGAGGCCGGCGCGCGCTCGCTCGTGCGCGTGGTCGACGCGGCGCCCCGCCAGATCCCGGCGCCGGAAGCGGTCGAGCGCGCGCTGCGGCTGCTGCGGGAAGCGAAGCGGCCGCTCGTCATCTTGGGCAAGGGGGCGGCGTACGCCCGCGCCGACGAGGCGATCCGCGCGTTCCTCGAGCGCACCGGAATTCCGTACCTTCCGATGTCGATGGCGAAGGGGCTTCTTCCGGACACGCACGAACAGTCGGCGGCCGCCGCGCGTTCCTTCGTGCTCCCCGAAGCCGACGTGGTGATGCTGATCGGGGCACGGCTCAACTGGCTCCTCGCCCACGGCAAGGGCAGGACCTGGGGGGCGCCGGGCGCGAAGGAGCGCGGCCGCCAGCGCTTCGTCCAGGTGGACATCGCGCCCCAGGAGATGGACAGCAACGTGCCGATCGAGGCGCCGGTGGTGGGCGACATCGGCTCGTGCATCGAGGCGATGCTCGCGGGCATCGGTGCCGACTGGCCGCAGCCGCCCGCCGACTGGCTTGCTGCGATCGCCGAGCGCAAGCGCCGCAACGTCGCGCGGATGGCCGAACTGCTCGCGCAGGATCCCCGGCCGATGAATTTCCACAGCGCGCTCGCGGTGGTGCGCGACATCGTGCGCGAAAATCCGGACGCGTATCTCGTCAACGAGGGCGCGAACGCGCTAGATTTCACGCGTTCGATCGTGGAGATGTACCGGCCGAGAAAGCGCCTGGACGTCGGCACCTGGGGCGTGATGGGTATCGGCATGGGCTACGCGATCGCCGCCGCGGCGCTCACCGGCGAGCCGGTGATCGCGGTCGAGGGCGACAGCGCCTTCGGCTTCTCCGGCATGGAGGTCGAGACGATCTGCCGCTACCGGCTTCCGGTGTGCGTCGTGGTGCTGAACAACAACGGTGTCTATCGCGGCGACGAGAAGAATCCCGCCGGCGGCCCGGATCCGTCGCCGCTCGTGTTCGTCAAGGACGCGCGCTACGAGAAGCTGATGGAAGCGTTCGGTGGAGTCGGCGCCTACGCGACGACGCCCGCCGAGCTGCGCGCGGCGATCCTCGAGGCGCTGCGCACGCGCCGGCCGACGCTGGTGAACGCGATCATCGACGAGACGGCCGGCACCGAGAGCGGGCGCATTACCAACCTCAATCCGAAGAGCGCGAAGAAATAGTCATGCAGGCACTCCAAGGGATCCGCATCCTCGACATGACGCATGTGCAGGCGGGACCGACCTGCTCGCAGCTCCTCGCCTGGCTCGGGGCCGACGTGATCAAGCTCGAGCCACCGACCGGCGACATCACCCGGGGGCAGCTCAGGGACATTCCCGGCGTCGACAGCCTCTACTTCACGATGCTCAACTGCAACAAGCGCTCGATCACGGTCAACCTCAAGAGCCCGGAGGGCCGCCAGGTCGTCGAGGATCTCCTGCGCCGCTGCGACATCGTGATGGAGAACTTCGGCCCGGGCGTCCTCGATCGGCTCGGGTTCTCGTGGGAGCGCGTGCACCGGATCAACCCGAAGATCGTCATGGGCTCGATCAAGGGCTTCGGCTCGAGCGGGCCGTACGCGGATTTCAAGGCCTACGAGAACGTGGCACAGGCGATGGGCGGGGCGATGAGCACCACCGGCTCTCCCGACGGCCCGCCGTACGTTACCGGGGCGCAGATCGGGGACTCCGGCACCGGGCTGCATCTGGCGATCGGGCTGCTCGCCGCGCTGCGCCAAGCCGAGCGCACCGGCGTGGGCCAGTACGTCGAGGTGGCGATGATGGACGGGGTGATGAACCTCTGCCGCGTCAAGTTCCGCGATCACCAGCGCTTGGAGCGCGGCGCGCTCGAGGAGTACTCGGTGCCGACCTACCGCGGCATGGGCGAGGTGCCGCGCGCGGGCAACGATTCGGGCGGCGGCCAGCTCGGCAATGCGATTCACTGCAGGCCCCACGGCGCGAACGACTGGATCTACGTGGTGGTGCAGGAGGCGGTGTTCGAGGCGCTCGCACGGCGCGTCGGCCCCGAGGTCGGGATGCCCGAGATGGCGAGCGACCCGCGCCTCGCCACGATCGGGGAGCGGCGCAAGAATCAGGCGCTGATGTGGACGCTGCTCACCAAATTCGCCGAGAAGTACACCAAACGCGAGATGATGAAGATCCTGAACGATCTCGACGTGCCTTGCGGACCGATCATGAGCACGCAGGACCTCGCGAACGACGAGCACGTGCGCGGACGCGAGATGTGGGTCGAGCTCGACCATCCGCAGCGCGGGAAGTGGTTCAACGTCGGAATGCCGATCAAGCTTTCGGCTTCGCCGGCGCGCATCCGGCGCTCGCCGCTCCTCGGCGAGCATACCGAGGAGATCTTGCGCGAGGTGCTCGGCTACGACGAGGCGCGCATCGCTGCACTGAAACAAGCGGGTGCGTTTTCGAGCCCGCCGAAGAAGGCAGCTTGACCGCGGGTATCGTGAGAATCTTCGTCATCGGCCAGCAGGATTTTGGTTCCGGCTCGCGTTGGCCTTCGGCAAACGTGAGCCTACACCTCGATCCCACTGGGGGGAGGCCCTCGTGAGAATCGTCGTCATCGGCCAGCAGGATTTTGGCAAGGCGGTGCTCGAAGCCTTTCTCGCGCGCGGCGACGAAGTGGCCGGAGTATTTTGTGCGCCGGAGAGACCGGGCGCGAAAGCGGACGCGCTGAAGGCGGCGGCTGAGTCGCTCGGCATCCCGGTGTTTCAGTTCCCGAGCTTGCGCGCGCGCGAGGCGCAGGACGCGCTGCGCGGTCTCGGGGCGGATCTCGGGATCATGGCTTATGTCCTGCAGTTCGCGCCGCAGGAATTCGTGCGCATTCCGAAGCACGGCACGATCCAGTACCACCCCTCTCTGCTTCCGCGCTACCGCGGCCCGAGCTCGATCAACTGGCCGATCGTGCGCGGCGACACGAAGACCGGGCTGACGATCTTCCGTCCCACCGACGGGCTGGACGAGGGACCGGTGATCCTGCAGAAGGAGACTCCCATCGGACCCGACGACACCCTCGGCCAGGTGTACTTCGAGCGCCTGTTTCCGATGGGGGTGCAGGCGATGCTGGAGGCGGCCGACCTTGTCGTCTCCGGAGGGCACCGCGAGATCGCGCAGGACGAGTCGCAGGCGTCCTACGAGGGGTGGTTTCGCGAGGCGGAGGCGCGGATCAACTGGGCGAATCACGCCGATTTCGTCTACAACCTGATCCGCGGCAGCAATCCCGCTCCGGGAGCCTGGACCACCGTCGACGGGCAGAAACTGCAGATCTTCGACTGCCGCAAACACCCGGTGCGCACCTTCGCCGCGGTAAAGGGCCGGGTCGGCGAGGTGGTCGAGGTCGGAGGATCGAGCTTCCAGGTCACCGCCCAGGGCGGCCGCATCGAAGTGCTGCGCGCCAGGCTCGGCGACGGCAGGAAGGTGGCGGCGGCGGAGCTGCTCGCTGCGGGCGCGATCCGCGCCGGTCAGATTCTCGGCGCCTGAGCCCCTTGCTCGCGTGCCCGCCTCTCGGGCGCGGCGGGCTTTGTCGGCCATTTGACGTAGCTGACAACGAACTGCAAGAATGCAGCCCAGGAACCTGTTTCCTCTGGAGGAATCGCAGACGCCAGAGCGCGGCTTGTCGGCGGCGGGGCGAGCGTAGAATTTTCCACCGGGGCGATGTTCGCCGCCGCAGTACGATTCGAAGAGCCGGCGCCGAGGCGATGCGCGCATGAACTACAGCCAAGTCCTCGAGATCGCGAGTTGCACCGATCCGGGCATGGTGCGCTCGCACAACGAGGATTCGATCGCCTCCGACCCCGCCCACGGCCTAGTGGTGCTCGCCGACGGCATGGGCGGGTACAACGCCGGCGAAGTCGCCAGTGGCATGGCGACCACCGTGATCACCACCGAGCTCGCGCGGCAGCTCTCGAAAGTTCAGCCGTTCGATCGTGACCGCGAATCGAACGGACCGATCGCGCCCAGACTGGTGCGCGATCAGGTGCTGAAAGCGAACGCCACCATTTACCAGGCGGCGCAGAGCCAGCCGCAGTACGCCGGCATGGGAACGACACTCGTCGTCTGCCTGTTCTACGACAACAAGATTCTCGTCGCGCATCTGGGCGATTCGCGCCTGTACCGCCTGCGCGACGGCCGCTTCGAGCAGGTGACTCGCGATCATTCTTTGCTGCAGGAGCAGATCGACAGCGGCATCCTCACGCCCGAGCAGGCGAAGCGTGCGCAACACAAGAACCTGGTCACGAAGGCACTCGGCATAGACCCCGTCGTGGAGCCCGAGATCCGCGAATACGATGCGCGCCCCGGGGATCTTTATCTGCTGTGCTCCGACGGCCTGTGCGACATGGTGGAGGACGAAGAGATCGCGATGACGCTCAAGGCGCTGGGCGGCAACCTTCGCCTTGCCGCGCAGCAGCTGGTACAGATGGCGAATGACAACGGAGGCAAGGACAACGTATCGGTTATACTCGTCCGGGTGCTGAAGGAGTTTCCGGCACCGCGTGGCGTGATGGGCAGGGTTCTCGGATGGCTGAAGTGAATCCCAGGGGTCGGTTATGGCGAAACTGATACTCAGCATGGATGGCCTGGTGCTCAAGGAGATCCCGATCACCAAGGAACGCACCACCATCGGGCGCAAGCCCCACAACGACATCCAGATCGACAACCTTGCGGTGAGCGGCGAGCACGCGGTGATCGTGACCATCATGAACGATTCCTTTCTGGAGGATCTCGGCAGCACCAACGGCACGCTGGTCAACGGGCAGCAGATCAAGAAGCACTTCCTGCAGAACAACGATGTCATCGAGCTCGGCAAATACAAACTCAAATTCGTGCAGGAGTCGGGCGTCCGGGCGACGCCGAGCGCCGAAGACTTCGAGAAGACGATGGTCCTGCGACCGGCGGCGATGAAGGCTGCCGCCGAACAGGCGCGTGTGGCGGGGGGTGGCGCTCAGGCCGCCCAGAGCGTGCGCGCTGCCGCGCTGCAGCAGGCTGCCGCGAGTGCGGCCGCGACCGGCATCGCCGATCGTGAGGCTCGCGCCGCAGCGCCGGCGGGGGCTCCGGTCGCGCGACCGACCGCGCAACCGGTCGGCGTGGTGCAGATTCTGTCCGGCGCCAATGCCGGCAGGGAGCTGGAGCTCACCAAGCCGCTCACCACGCTCGGCAAGCCGGGCGTGCAGGTCGCGGTGCTCACCCGAAGGCCGCAGGGCTATTTCATCACGCACGTCGAGGGCGCCAACCACCCGAAGGTCAACGGGCAGCCGATCGGACCCGCGCCGCACGCGCTCAAAGACCACGACCTGATCGAGCTCGCCGGCGTGAAGATGGAGTTCTTCCTGCGGAGCTGAGCGCGGCGCACGAGGCGCCCGGCTAACGTTGAAGCGAAACCTCGCCCGGATCGCGCTCGGGCTCGCGATCGCGCTGTTCTTCGCGGGGCACGCCGCGCGCGTGTACCGCGTGGATCTCATCGAGCGGCTGGATGCGATCATCTACGACGCCCGGCTGCGTCTTGCGATGCCGGGTCGTGGCGACCCGCGCATCGTCATCCTCGACATCGACGAAAAAAGCCTCGGCGAACTCGGTCGCTGGCCGTGGAGCCGCGACCGCATGGCGGCGCTGCTCGACAAGCTCTTCGACCACCATCGGGTCGCGCTGGTCGCGTTCGACGTCGTGTGGGCCGAACCCGATACCAGCTCCGGCCTGGAGGTGCTCGAGGGGTTCCTTCGCGGCGAGCTGAAGGGTAACCGCGCGTTTTCGCAGGCGCTCGCACGCCTGAGGCCGCAACTCGACTACGACGCGCGTTTTGCCGCCAGCATGAAGGAGCGTCCGGTCGTCCTCGGCTACTACCTGAGCAGCGGGGAAGGCGCCCTGCGGGTCAACAGCCTTCCGCCGCCGGCCCTCGGGCAGGAGGCGTTCCAGGGCATCCGGCCTCGGTTCACGCGCTGGCAGGGTTATACCGGAAACCTGCCGCGCTTCGTGCAGAGCGCCGCTGCCGCCGGTCATGTGAATCCGATCGTGGACGCCGACGGGGTGGTGCGCCGCGTGCCGATGCTCGCCGAACTGGACGGCGCCTACTACGAGTCGTTGTCGCTCGCGATCGTGCGCACGCTGCTCGCGCTCCAGCATCCGCAGCGCCGCATGCCGCCGGTGGTTCCCGGATTCGCCGAAGCGGGTTCAGCCGGAGACTACCGCGGGCTCGAGTGGCTGAGGGTGGGACCGATCGTCGTTCCGGTGGACGAGAACGGCGCGGCGCTGGTTCCCTACCACGGACGGCGAGGAACCTTCGCGTACGTGTCGCTCGGCGACGTCCTGGCCGACCGCATCGAGCCCGGGCGGCTGCGCGGCAAGGTGGCCATCGTGGGCGCGAGCGCTCCCGGTCTGCTCGATCTGCGCGCGACCCCGGTCGAGAGCGTTTTCCCCGGCGTCGAGGTGCACGCGAACCTGGTCGCCGGGATGCTCAACGGCGCGATGAAGAAGCAGCCGGAGTACGTCCTCGGTGCCGAGGTGATGCTGGTGCTCGGACTTGGGATCGTGCTCGCGCTGGTGTTGCCGCGTCTGTCGGCGCTCGGCTCGACGGCGGTCGCCGCCATCGCCGGTGCGCTCGCCGCGGCGCTCAATCTGTTTTTGTGGAGCGAAGCCGGGCTCGCGTTGCCGCTCGCAACCGTCCTGCTCCTCGTCGCCTTCGTCTACACCCTGAACATGGCGTACGGCTACTTTGTCGAGTCGCGTACGCGGCATCGGGTCGCGGAGGTGTTCGGCCAGTACGTGCCGCCGGAAGTGGTGGACCGCATCGTCAGCGATCCGGATCGTTATACGATGGAACCGCGCGAGGCCGAGCTCACGATCCTCTTCTCGGATGTGCGCGGGTTCACCGGCATCGCCGAGGCGCTCGGTCCCGAAGCGCTGCGCGAGTACATCAACGAGTACCTCACCGAGATGAGCGCGATCATCCGCGAGCGTCACCGGGGCACGCTCGACAAGTACATCGGCGATGCGATCATGGCGTTTTGGGGCGCCCCGCTCGCCGACCCCGAGCATGCGCGCAACGCGGTGCTGGCGGCGCTCGCGATGCAACAGCAGTGCGCGACGCTCAACGAACGCTTCCGTGCGCGCGGCTGGCCGAACTTGCGGATCGGCGTCGGACTGAACACCGGTGTGGTACGCGTCGGCGACATGGGCTCCCGTGTGCGCCGGGCCTACACCGCGATGGGCGACGCGGTCAACGTCGCCTCGCGACTGGAAGGGCGCACGAAGTATTACGGCGCCGGAATCCTGGTCGGCGAGGCGACACAGGCTGCGGCGCACGGCATCGTGTTCCGCGAAGTGGACCGCATTCGCGTCAAGGGAAGAGATCGGGCGCTCGCGATCTACGAGCCTCTGGGACTCGAGGGGGAAGTGCCGCAGAGCGTGCTCGCCGAGCGCGACGCATGGCATGCGGCGCTCGGCGCCTATCGCGAGCGCGCGTGGGACGAAGCCGAGCACAAGCTTGCCGCGCTGCTCGCCGCGAATCCGGCGTGTGCCCTGTACCGCCTGTACGCGGAGCGCGTCGCCGAGCTGAGGCGCAGTCCCCCTCTGGCGGAATGGGACGCGGTGACCACGTTCGACGAAAAATAGCGGCCGCGTGCATGCGGCTTCGCGTGTGCACGCGCCCGAACATGCGGTTTCGCATGCGGCAGAACACCCACGATGTCCCGCCCCAGCCGGTAAATCTTTGAAAATCATGGGGCTCGCAGTTGAAAGTTCGCAATCGCGGGACTACGATTCGGCATCCGACCGCGATCGGCTGGGGAGACAGGGCATGAGCGCCGTTCTGAGTCAACAGGCCGCGACGACCGGGGCCGACGTCAACGTCCGGCTCGCCTTCCAGAAGCAGTTGCAGCGCGTCACCAACAAGATCCACGCCACGAGAAACATCGACGAGATCATGCTCGAGGTGAGCGCGGACATCTGTCAGCTCTTCAACGCCGACCGGCTCACCATCTACGCGATCGGCGAGGACAAACAGTCCATCGTCTCCAAGGTCAAGACGGGTCTCAACTCGTTCAAGGATCTGAAGCTTCCGATCGCCGAGCATTCGATCGCCGGCTATGTCGCGCTGAGCCGCAAGATGGTCAACATCAAGGACGTGTACGACGACGCCGAGCTGAAAGCGATTCACCCGAACCTGCGCTTTCTGCAGGAGGTGGACAAGCGCACCGGCTACCGCACCAAGCAGATGCTGGTGGCGCCGATCGTCGAGGCAGGAACCGGCGAGCTGGTCGGCGTGATCCAGATCATCAACAACCGGGCGGGTGTCCCCTTCGGCCCGCTCACCGAGGAGGGGGTCGCCGAACTCGCGCAGACGCTCGCGATCGCGTTCACCCAGCGCCAGAGACCGCAGCTCGTCAAGACCAAGTACGACCACTTGATCGCGGACGCGATCCTCTCCGCGGCCGAATTCGAGCTCGCCTCGCGGCAGGCGCGCAAGAAGGCGATCGACATCGAGACCGTTCTCACCGACGAGTTCCAGGTCAAGCTTCCGGCGATCGGCGCGGCGCTCGCGAAGTTCTTCGGTGTGCCCTACGAACCATTCCGGCCGGATCGCGTCAAGCCCGCCGACCTCCTGAAAAACCTCAAGCGGGAGTACGTCGAAGCGAACCAGTGGCTGCCGATCGACGACACCAAGGAAGGGATCGTGGTGCTGTGCCTCGATCCGGAGCGCATCCGCAACTCGCGCATCGCGGCCAACGTGTTCCCGAAGTCGAAGATCGTCTACCGCGTGACGACGCAGAAGGAGTTCCGGGAAACCGTCAACCAGTTCTATGGCCAGGAGACGATCGACACCGGCGACATCGGCGACATGCTCTCGGCGCTCAGCGAGGAAGAGGGCGAGGCGGCGGAGGGGTCGGCGGCCGACGAGGCTTCGGCGGCGCAGGACAACGAGCTCGTCAAGCTCGTCAACAAGATCATCATCGACGCC
>Ga0308420_1002104_pt1 | contig 10359 bp, 7 predicted proteins | sample HotsprSampleMS55_FD_203802 | JGI IMG/M metagenome (GOLD analysis project Ga0308420, IMG submission 203802) | Hot spring phototrophic mat microbial communities from Mushroom Spring, Yellowstone National Park, Wyoming, United States - 20090730_MS55 ...
CTCCCTACTTGTGCCCAGAGGCGGGTAGGCATACCCCAGACATAGATAAAACCTTCAGCGGCACGGTGGTCAAAGCGATCGCCCTTGGAGTATGTCACTAGCTCTTCATTGTAGAGGGAATAGGGAGACAGTCGTCCCACTACGGTACTGCTACCTTTGAACAGCTTAAGGCGCACTGTGCCACTGACCCGCTCTTGGCTGGTACGAATAAAAGCATCCAAACACTGCTTCAGGGGGCTATACCACAACCCGTTATAGACCAATCTGGCATAGGTGTCTTCCATACTGCGCTTATACTGGAACAGGTCAGCGGTGAGGGTGAGACTTTCTAGGTCTTGGTGGGCTTGGATAAGAACGCTCATGGCAGGAGTTTCGTAGATTTCACGGGATTTGATACCCACCAGCCGATTTTCGATCATGTCAATCCTGCCTACCCCGTGGCGTCCAGCAATTTGGTTTAGGGTTGATACCAAAGCCACAGGCTCTAGAGCCGTGCCGTTGACTTTGGTGGGAATTCCTTTAGTAAACTCAATCTCCACATACTCAGGCTCTTCGGGGGTCTGGGCTAGAGGAGCGGTCATTTCATACACTTCTTCAGGCGGTTCCTGCCATGGGTTTTCTAGTACTCCCGCTTCGATTGCCCGTCCGAGTAGATTTTTGTCAATGCTGTAGGGGGAGGACTTTTTCACAGGGGCGGGAATGCCAAACTTTTCGCCGTAGGCAATGGTCTCTTCTCGAGTCATCCCCCATTCCCGAGCTGGGGCAAGGACTTTGAGGCAGGGATTGAGGGCGGCAATGGACACATCAAAACGCACTTGGTCGTTACCCTTGCCAGTACAGCCGTGGGCGACCGCATCTGCTCCGTATTTTTCTGCCGTTTCCACTAGCACTTTGGCAATCAAGGGGCGGGCTAGGGCTGTGGAGAGAGGATAGCGGTTCTCGTAGAGGGCGTTAGCTTGGATAGCAGGAAAGGCATAGTCTTTTACAAATTCAGCCTTTACATCTTCCACTAGGGAGATAGTTGCCCCAGAAGCTAAGGCTTTCTGGCGGATGAGTTCTAACTCTTCCCCCTGCCCCAAATCCACAGCTAGGGTGATGACTTCTGCCACACCCCACTGGTGCTTGAGGTAGGGGATACACACGGAAGTATCGACCCCACCAGAATAGGCTAAAACAACTCGATGCGCCCGTTTCTCTGCCATGGCAGTTTTAATTAGGTTAATCTACTGGAGGATAGCACAATTTTGCTATTCAGATCAGCTCCAAAACTACTATCCCAAGTATTTCTTCCATCAGCTAATCGCTCTTCTACTTGAGAGTTAGGGAGTGAAAATTGAGCTATCGTGTTCCCTACAGTGAGGGAACTTTGGAAATTAGAATGCCCCTGATAGAACATGAAATAGGTAAATCCGCCGAAAATGGGTCGCACCGTTGTTTACAGGCTTTAGAAAAAGTAGAGATGTCAACCGTAATACCACTACGGTTTAGGAGATAGAACAAGTCTCGCATGCTGGTTAAACTCTTATCTAAAATGAAGGTGAGCCAGATTTGGAAAAACAGGCATGAGTGCAGTACAGGGTAGTCATTCGTTGGGAGATGCTTCAAGATTTGCTTAACAATGTTAGGAAATGAGCGTAGCATAGAGTTACTATTTTTTAATTTCAAGGGGTTAGATTATACGATTTTAGCCCCTTTTTTTGTCCGTTAAACTACCTTTCAACACTTCTGGGTTTGGCAAAGAGGCGTTGCAAAAGTTGAGCTGTAAATAGTAGCAGGAATAAAGGATTGTACACCAGATACCTGCGCCACAGCCGTCTCGGTTCTTGGAGCAGACGAAACAGCCACTCTAGGGCGATCGCTTGCATCCACCGAGGGGCGCGGCGCACCCGACCACTGTGGATGGCAAAGGCGGCTCCCACTCCCACAAACACCAAAGGGCGAGGACACACTGCCACCGCTTGGTGCATCCACAACTCTTGCTTGGGACAACCTAGTGCTACAAAGACTACTCGGGCAGAAGACTGGGCAATCAGCTCTAGATCGGCTTGGAGATGGGGATAGGTTGGCTCTCGCTCTCTTTGCCACAGGGGGGGAGCATAACTACCTGCGATCGCCAGTTGGGGAAAGTGCTGTTTCAACCTAGCAGTAAGCGCCTCTAGGGTCTGGGGATCACTGCCGTAGAGAAAGATCGGGACATGAGAATAGTCGCGGCAGAATTGCCACATTAGATCGGGGCCAGCTACCCTTGTCTGGGATTTGTATCCCAATAGGCGCAGGGCAAAGACTAAGGGCATGCCATCGGGGGTCACCAAGTCTGCTTCTGCCAACACTTGCTGGTACTGCCAATCCCCATAGGCAGTCATCACCACATGCACATTGCTAGCCACCACATAGCGGGAGCGTTGGCTTTCTTGGCTCCACTGATAAATGGTGTGACAAGCTTCAGACAGGCTGGTGGTATCTATCCCTGTGGTGATTACTGGGACTCTGGGCATAGGGCTTGGCAGAGTTCACGGAAGCGATCGCCCCTCTGCTCAAAGTTAGCAAACTGATCGAAACTAGCGCAAGCGGGAGAAAACAGCACCGTTACTGGTTCACCTAAACTTTGGCCGCACCGCACCGCTTGGTTTACTGCATTTTCCAGTATTTCACATTCCAGATAGTCGCTGTATCCTACTTGGGTAAGCATCTCTGCAAACTCCTTACTAGCTGTGCCAATCAATAGCACCTTGGCTACTTTTTCCTGAATTAACTTCAGCCACTCGGTAGCCGTACCAGTTTTTGCCTGACCTCCTGCAATCAAAATCACAGGGGCATTCACCGCCTTTAGAGCTACTACTGACGAGTCATAATTAGTGGCTTTGCTGTCGTTGATAAATACCAAATTGCCCCATCTGGCTACCACTTCCAAGCGGTGGGGCATGCCCTGAAACTGCGCCACCGCCTTGCTAATGTGCTGGGGATCAATGCCCACTAGGCAAGCGGCGGCAACGGCTAGTAAGAGATTCTGTAAATTGTGATCCCCCAGCAATTGAAACTGGCTAATGGGAAACAATTGCTTCTCCTGCCACACCACATACCCATCCCTAATGTGACTGCGAATGCTGGTGTAGATTGCCCCCTGCCACTGGGACTTAATGCTGGCTAGATAGGCATCATCCCCGTTGAGCACTACCTTCTGCGATCGCTGTAGCAAGCTAGCTTTGATTTGTCTATAGCGCTCCAAAGTGCCATGGCGATCCAAGTGATCTGGGGTAAAAGTAGTCCAGATGCCAATGCAGGGGCTAACGCTGGGGGAGCTTTCTATCTGATAACTGCTTAGTTCGGCAATGATCCAGTCTATGGCTAGGGAACCGCGCAAGTAATCGAGAGCAACTTCACAGAGGGGCAAGCCGATATTGCCACAGGCGATCGCCCGTAAACCCCCTGACTGGAAAATACTAGCAGTTAGAGCAGTAGTAGTACTTTTGCCGTTAGTACCAGTGATCCCCACCCACGGCAAGTGATGGAGATACTGCCATGCCAGTTCCACTTCCCCAATTACTTTGATTCCCAACTGTCGAGCGGTTTCTAAAGTGGGGTGATACCAAGGAATACCTGGGCTTACTACCAGCAATTCAGGCAGTACACCATCAGTGAAATCAGGAAACTGTTGCAGATAAACGGCAATGTTTTCCTTCGCTAACTCCTGCTGTCTTTGCACTAGGGTAGCATTGGAATTACTATCAAAAACTTGTACTCGGTAGTTTTGGTACTGCAGTAAACGAGCGGCGGCAAAACCAGATATTCCTAAACCCAAAACATAAGCAAAAGGTTTTGCTTCACTAAAACTTTCCATTAGCTAAATAACAGCAGACTAATTGAGTATTGAGGAGTTTATCACAAATCAGCAAAACCCTGACCTGTTAGATAATGCTAGATAATTATTAGGATTAGGAGAAAAATTTATATATGGCTTGCCTATTCCCGCAAATAATAAAAAAGGTGCGCCTCTCAGCGACACCCTATGTCTATTCTGGTGGTTACTTGGTGCTTACTTAGTTAGGTAAGAACCCCAACCTGTCACCTTCTCCTTGGCAGGTTCAGCCACAGCGGACAGGGAAGGCTCCACTACCTCTGGTTGGGCAATGGTAGGCTTGGCAAAGCCTAAAACTTTTACCAGCAGAGCATCTACGGAATAATCCCCCGCACCATTTACCAGAAAGAAGGCGAAGACCCCCGCATAGATCAGGGACAGCTCCAAAAATGGGATTTCCAGCCCTGCTACCAAAATGTGGTGATAGATGGCAACCAACATGGTAGCGAATAGCCCTAGGGCGGCAGGACGGGTCAGCAAGCCGATCGCCAACAGGGGAGCGCCTATGGCTTCAGTCAGACCTGCCACATAGCTAAAGAAAATGGGAAAAGGCAGACCAATAACTTCCACATAGGCTTCGGCGAAACCTTCAATGTCTGCCAGCTTGTCTAAGCCGTTGTGGATCATCACTATCCCTGCGATCGCCCGCAGGAGAGTAAGGGCAATCTGGGCAAGGGAGCGAGGCGCATTCTCGGAAACGAGAGTAGCAGAAACTATAGGAGCGACTTTTGTTAAAATTTTCATAGCTTCGGTGGGGCATGACTACAATGGTTTATTACTAAGATAATACAAAACTATAGGAATGTTAATAGTTCTTAAAATTTTAGCTGGCAGGAAAGTCGTTTAATGGTTAGAATTCCTGTTGAGCCTGCCTTGTACGCTAGTCTATGCTTGGTAAACTGCAAGAGTTATCCGTCAAAGCTGATGCCCGCTATGCCAGTGATGCAGAATTGGAATTTATTCAGTCCTATGTAGATTCCTTTAACTTGCGCCTAGCCGCTTACCAAAAGATTCAAGCCCTAGAGCGAGACATGGTGGAGACGGTCTATCAGCGCCTACTGCAAAAAAATCCTCAGTTTTTCCAGATGGGACGGCAGGACTACACCCCAAAGTGGCGACAGGATACCACTAGGGTACTGCGGTTTGCGGCGATGGCAATGCTCTACGACGATGCAGAGTTGTACAAGCGACAGTTTCTCTATTGGTTCCAAACCCTGATGCTTGCCTTTGGTACTCAGGAACACTGTAACCAGACCTATGGGGTAATGCAAGAAGTGGTCAGGGAAATGCTTCCTAGGGAGTATGCTAATCTGTTCTATCCTTTTTTGGAAGTAACCCGCACTGTGCTTAGCACTGCCAAATGAGCCTATTCTAAGTTGAGGTGGTACTGCCAACTCATCAGGTTGAGACAGAAGCGGGGGAAACGGTCAGCTAGGAATTGGTAGTATTTGCTCAGTAGATGCCTAAGCAATCCCCCAAATAGGAACTTTTGCAAGCTGTAGGAGGTAAATGCCCCGTAACTTGCCAACCACTGCACCATGTTTTTTGGGCCTGCCATTTGCCAAATCCAACCGATAAGCTGGGGATTTTTGATAGCGGCAAGTAGGGCAAGGCGGTTGAACATCAGCCAGTCAATGCGATCCTTGATAAAGCGATCGCTGAGATGGGGCGGTTGCTCTGCCAATACGCCGAAGAAAGTATTGAGGATGGCATTGATGCGCTCAGGGGGCAAATGTTTGCCTGTGGGTACCATCATGCCCTTAGAAAACAGCCAAGTGACTGCTACATTGCTCTGATAGGCAGTTACCTTTTCTAGGTCAGCTTTTTTGAGCAAGTCGTGCTGTAGGGCAAAACTCAACAGTTGGGTGAGACGGGGTAAATTGCGCACCAAGGAGCCAAACCCCGTAAACACCAAGGGAGACTGCAAGGCGGCGGCATCCCCAATGGCAAGGAGGCGATCGCTAGCACACTGGCGCGACTTTTCCCCCAGACTGTAAAAAGCAGGGATATAGCCAAAGGTGGGCTTTTTCCACTGCAACTTATCCAGATCGCACCAGCGATATTCGGGCAGGATGGTAAAGAAATCTTCGTACATGTCCAACAGGGAGCCTGGGTTATCGGGATGGACTTCGTGGTAGTGGAACAGGTAGATAGTTAGCTCCTGTCCTGCCCCAGGGAACAATTCCCAAATCAACTGTCGCCCTCGGGAGATGTCTCCGTGACTGTACAGGACATCCCCATAGCGCCTGTCCCAGACTGCGGGGCTAATTCCTTCTACCACAGCGCCGACAGTGGGACACACACTGCTAAAGGCTCTACCCCCATTGAGTTGTTGAGCAATCAGGGAAGCAGAACCCATGGCGTCAATCACCATGCGAGCGGTAAGTTTGATGATCCGATCAGTTGCCAGCGATCGCACCTCAGCCACCACCTGATCGGTGAAAGTATCCAGCTTGACAAATTCGTGAAACTCATAGATTTCTGCTCCGTACTGCTTTAGCTTCGCCCCGCACAAGGTCAGCAGTTTGCTGGTATCCAACGCCACATTGAGCACTGTGGGAGTGTGTAAAACGGGCGCTTTCAGGTGAGGCGGATTATTGCCATCGAAAAACTTGTGGAACCCATCCACGTATTCCGCCGTGATCACCTCTTCCAGCTCAGCCCAAGTAAACAGTCCAAAATTCACCAACACTGCCAACTCTTGGCGGGAAATATTCCACTCCCGATTCATCCTGCCAAAGCCCAACCGCTCTACTAGGCACACCCGATAGCCCAACTTCGCCATCATTGCCCCATGGATTGCCCCTAAAGCCCCCCCCAGATAGAGCAAATCGTACTGAGGTGGACTATTTCCATAGGGCTGAGAGTGGTTAAACAGCACCTGAGACACCGCCTGCTGACCCTTGACACTGTCGCGCCACCGCTTTTCCCACCAGTAAACTCGCTGTAGGTCGTACTCCCCCTGGGGAAACTTCTTGAAGAACTTGACCGTCAGAGGATAAAAAGGCTCCAGAGCAGTAAAGATGGAAGTCTGCACCATCACTTCAGGAAGAGCTGGCAGTTGCGGATAGGCAATGGGAAAAGTCTGTCTTACCTGCCGTTCCAAATCAGCCAGTATTTGTGCCTGCAGGGGCGGAGAAGTCTCTGACCACAAAAACACCTTGAGATAAGTGGTAGCCTGCAAAGACCACACAAATACCGAGAGGGTCTCAGGGCAGTGCAGTAAACAGCCATTGGCAGTGGGGGACTTGCGCACTGTGGCAAAAGCAGGAGTGTAGCTGTGTTGCAGCCACGCTTTGACCGCAGGGGTATCACGGGTGGGAACTTCTAGGTAGAGTAGCTGTCGCACGTAGGTATCGTTTGCCACAAATGAACACTACTCATTCTGCCATTTTTCCCCAACAGGCAGGGAGTAATGGTGATAGACTGCTGGTATGCGCCTTGCCTTTATTGTCGATCCCCTTACTCATCTCGACCCCACCCACGACAGCTCCGTTGCCATGATGGAATCTGCCTGTCGCCGCGGGTGGGAAGTTTTTATAGTCAATATGTCCAGCCTGAGTTTGGAGGGAGACGAGGTGTGGGCATGGACTACGGCGGTAACCATCCATCCAGTGACCCTAGTCCAAGGGCAATGGTCTGCCCCTGAGCGGTGGTACAGCCTAGGGCATACCTGCTATCAGAGTTTGGCGACTATGCAAGCGGTGTGGATGCGCCCCGATCCCCCCGTCACTGCCGAGTATCTCTATGCCACCTACCTATTAGACTACCTAGATTGTCGGCAGACGCTGGTAGTAAATGCTCCTAGGGGTATCCGTTCTGCCAATGAAAAGCTCTACGCCATGCAGTTTAGCTCTGTGATCCCCAAAACCATAGTTACAGCTAGCAAAGAGCGCATTAAGCAGTTTGTGCACCAGCTGGGCAGGGTAGTGTTAAAGCCCTTGGGGGGCAAGGGAGGAGAAGGGATTTTGTTCCTTGAGCCGAGGGATCCCAACTTGAATTCCCTAATTGAAATCAGTACCCACAGGGGCAAAACCCCTGTGATGGTGCAGGAGTTTCTCCCTGCCGTAGTAGAAGGGGACAAACGGATTATTCTCCTAGAGGGAGAGCCAATTGGGGCTGTAAATCGCATTCCCCAAGTAGGGGAACTCAGAGGCAACATGGCGGCGGGGGGTAGGGTAGCGCAGGGTTTTCTCACCGAGCGGGATCGGGAAATCTGTCAGGCGATCGCCCCAGCCCTGCGTAGAGACGGCTTATATTTCGTGGGTATCGATGTGATCGGCGGCTACCTGACCGAGGTGAATGTCACTAGCCCCACAGGCATCAGGGAAATTGACCGTCTGCACGGAGTGTGTTTGGGCGATCGCATCATGGACTGGTTAGAAAGAAAATGCACTGCCAAAAACCCCATGCCCACTGCAGGATTCAGCAGGCAGGGGATTTAGGGAATTTACTTGGGGCTAGGCGCTCCTAGAAGGTGGCACTCACCCCCGCACGGAGCGATCGCCCGAGATTGGGAAAGCCAGGAAACAGTTGGAATCTTTCATCAAAAATATTCTCCACACCGCCATCAAAGGAAAGATTGCGAGTGAGGGGAACCCTAAAGCGAAAGTCCACCGTACTAAACCCATCCAAGAACTGGGTATTAGTGTTGTCAGTGAAAGTGGAACTAACAGTGCGGTAGAACAGTCCCGCAAACAAACCCTGCGGTGTGCGGTAGGAAAGACCCAAATTGAGAATGTCTCTCCCCCTAAAGGAAACTTCCCTGCCTACATTGGCGGGATTGCTGTCAGCAGTGATGCGCGGGTCAGTATTGGTGTAATTGGCAGAAAAGAACAGGTTGGGAACCACCTGCACATCCAAAGCCACCTCTACCCCAGTGGCACGCACCTGCCCGATGTTCTCAAAAGTGCTTTGGGCAAATGCCACCAGATTGGCAATTTCATTCACAAAATAAGTGAAGCGCAGTAGTCCAATGTCTCCCAGCTTCTGATCCAATCCCACATCGTAGCTGTTGCCAATTTCAGGTTGCAGGTTGGGATTCCCCAAAAACAAGGGATTGGGAGAAAATAGCTCCACCGCCGTAGGCACTCGGAAGTTACGGATGTAATTTGCTCTCAGGGTGGTGGAAGGGGTAACCGCTACCTTCAATCCCACCGCTGGACTGGTAACTGAGCCATTCACCAAACTGTTAAAATCCTGTCGCAATCCCACACTCAATGCTGAGCCTTGAGCAAATTCCCAAGCATATTGAGCGAAAATCGCCCCTTGTGAAATAGTGGCATTAAGCGGTATGGCGGCTGACGGAATATTTTGTTGAATGTTGTTGGTATTGCGATAGTCAAGACCATAGGTAAGAGTTTGATTAGGCGCAAACTGCCAACGGTGTTGCACTTGAAAGCCTATGGAAGTTTGGCGATCGTCAAGCGCGCGAAACAGATTAAGCGGATTGAAATTCCGTGAATAGAGAGAATCATAAAATACCCTCGCTGTCAACAAGGAATCATTCCCCTCTCCCAATTTCTGCTCTAAAGTCAAATCGGTGAATAGCTCATCGGTGAATTTCCGCGCCTGCGGCGTGAGGGCATTAGATGCACCGATTGTACTAGGTACAGGTACGCCCCCTGGTACTCCCTGATTTTTGCTCAAGTAGGCTGTATTGAACCGCAAAAGAGTGCGATCGCTTGGAGTAACCGTAAATTGCAATCGCACATTGTTATAGAGCGTATCACTGTTGAGAAACCGATCCCGAAAGTTCACCTCAGGAACAACCCTAATGGCATCGTTCTGTGCCTGAGTGCGATTGTAACTCAGCAAAAATGCCACTTGGTCATCTTTCGCACCTACTGTGAAGGATTGCGTATTCAAGCCGTTATCTCCTGCTTCCACACGGGCAGAATAGGTGGGCTTGTCTGGGGTTCCTGTCGTGATAATGTTGATAATCCCACCAATAGCGCTAGAACCATAGAGAGTAGAGCCACCCCCTGGGATGACTTCAATTCGCTCCACAATTTCCGTGGTGATTTCAGACAGGTCAAAACCGCCAGTTGCCAAATTGTTGATTGGTCTGCCATCTAGCAAAACCAATACCTGCGCAGTGTTGGAACCTCTAATGAATGCTGAAGACAGAGCATTCACTTCCGTTCCCACTGTACCATCTACATTCAAACCTGGTAGATAGCGTAGAGCTTCTCGCACCGTTCTTGCCCCTTGGTTCTGGATTTCCTCACGGGTAATCACATAGGCAGGGCGGGTAGTATCCCTTAGAGTTCCCTCATTGCGAAAAGGAGTAGAGAGGGGTCGGCGCAGTAGTTGCTCTGTAACCGTCAGTTCTATCTCATCCGCTTCGGGAACTGCTTGGGCAAAGGCAGAAGCACTGCCGAAAGAGCACAGCAAAAATAGACTGCCCGTAGGCAGTAGCCAAAATCTAGTCATTTTCCGTACCTCGCAGAAAAAGATTTATGTCACTCTCAAAGGCGGGCATCCTGACTGAGAGCGTAGGC
>Ga0308420_1002114_pt1 | contig 10333 bp, 10 predicted proteins | sample HotsprSampleMS55_FD_203802 | JGI IMG/M metagenome (GOLD analysis project Ga0308420, IMG submission 203802) | Hot spring phototrophic mat microbial communities from Mushroom Spring, Yellowstone National Park, Wyoming, United States - 20090730_MS55 ...
CCGCCGCATCCCGCACATTGCGCGCGAACGGGCCGATGCGGTCCAGCGAGCTGGCGAAAGCAATCAGACCATAGCGCGACACCCGCCCGTAGGTCGGCGTGATTCCGACTACGCCGCAGAAGGAGGCCGGCTGCCGGATCGATCCGCCCGTGTCCGAACCCAGGGCCACCACCGCCGTGCCTTGGGCCACCGCGGCGCCCGAGCCGCCGCTGGATCCGCCCGGCACGCGCTCCGGGTCCACCGGGTTGCGGACGGGGCCGAAGGCCGAGTTCTCATTGGAAGAGCCCATAGCGAACTCGTCGCAGTTGGTCTTGCCGAGAATGACGGCCCCCGCCTGCTCCAGACGGACCACCGCCGTGGCGTCGTAGGGGGGAATATAGTTGGCCAACAAGCGCGAGCCCGCCGTGGTGCGGACGCCTCTGGTGAGGATGACATCTTTGACGGCCACCGGCACTCCGGCCAGAGCTCCGAGCGGCAGGCCTTGCTCCACGGCTTCATCCACCTTGCGCGCCGCCGCCATGGCCCGCTCCGGGCAGAAATGCAGGTAGGCGTTGGTCTTGGGGTTCTCGGCTTCGGCGAAGCGCAGCGCCTGCTGGGCTAGTTCCACCGCCCGGAACCGCCGCCGGCGAAGGCCTTCGAGGATCTCAGGGATGGTGAGCCGCGCGATCTCCACCGCTCACCTCTCGATTACCTTCGGAACTTTGAAGCAGCCGGCCCCGGCCAGCGGCGCGTTGGCCAGCGCGGTCTCGGTTCCCAGCACCGGGAGCTCTACGTCTTCGCGCAGCGTGGCGGTCTCGCCGGCTTCGAACAAGACCTGAGCCATCGGCTCCACGTCCGTGGTGTCCAACTCGTTGAGCTTGTCCATGTGCTCCAGGATTTCGTTGAGGTCGCTTTGGAACCGGGCGGCTTCCTCATCGCTGAGCCGCAGGTTGGCCAGCTCCGCCACGTAGCGGACTTGTTGCTCGGTGATCTTCATGCGGTTCTCTTGCGGCGCTGCTGCCGGTACAGGACGCGCAATTGCGGGTCGGCAATGCCGTCGGCCTCATCGGCGGTCCGGATGGAGGGCGCCGCTTGCACGGGCCGCCGCTGGGCGCGCACCCGGAATTCCACATCCTTGGGGGCGCCCGCGCCGGCCACCTCCTCCAGGCGCTTGAGAATCTGTCCCTTCAGGGTGAACAATTGCCGCTGCCAGACGAGATCTTCCACCTCCACCACGAGCGTGCCTCCGATCAGGGCCGCGGCCTGTGTCCGCGCTGCGATCCGGGCGCCGACGGCCGCCGGCCACGCTGCCTTAGCCACGGCCTCCGGGCTGACGGTCCCAGGCGGCAGCTTGATCTTCGCCAGAAGTTTTCCGGCTCGCTCCATGGTTCGGGAGAGGCTTCATTGTACCATGCGAATTATGCTGGTCCTCGCCTCCCGTTCGCCTCGCCGGCAGGAGCTTCTGTCGCGCGCCGGCATCCCCTTCGTGCTGCGGCCTGCCGACATCCCGGAGGAGCCCCTTGACGGCGAAGCGGCGGTTGAACACGCCCGCCGGCTGGCGCGCCAGAAGGCGCAAGCCGTGCCCTGTTCCGCGGACGAAATCATTTTGGGGGCCGACACAGTCGTCATTGTGGAGGAGCAGATCCTCGGCAAGCCTCAGGATGAGGCCGACGCCGGCCGCATGCTGCGCGCTCTGTCCGGGCGTACGCACGAGGTTGTCACCGGCATTTGCTTGCGAACCTCCCGCCGGTTGATTGTGGATAGCGAAACGACCCGCGTAAGGTTCGTCCCTCTCTCTGAAGAGGAGATCGCCGCCTACGTGGCCAGCGGGGAGCCGATGGACAAAGCCGGCGCTTACGCCATCCAGGGGCTCGCCTCGAAGTTCATTGACCGCATCGAAGGTTGCTATTTCAACGTGGTCGGCCTGCCGGTAGCGCTGGTTTGGAAGCGGCTCAAGGAGATGCAGGCGGGCGGCGGCGCAGAGGCTCAAGTTATAATGGGTCCTTCCGTCTGATATGAAATACCCCATTTGTGCGGTTCTGGCGCTGCTGGCGTGTCTGGGACAGGCGCTGGCTCAGAGGTACGAGGTCTATGCGGGCCGCTCGGTGGCCCGGATGAGCCGCGAGGAACTGGGCTCGAACAATCCCGACACGCCGGTGGACAACGAAACCAGCTTCCGCAACGGCTATGGCCTGGGGATCCGGCTGACGCTGAACACGCGGGGTTACTACGGCCACGAGCTGTTCGGCTTCTATAACCGGGTCGGGCTGCACACCATCGTTTATGACGAAAACGGCAAAGGATCACCGGCCGACCCCAAGGTTCGCATTGCGCAGGCGGGCTACAATTTCCTTTCCTACATGATGCCCCGGGGAAGCCGGATCCGGCCGTATCTGACCGTGGGGCTGCACGCCGCCCAGCACGAAAACCCTAAGATCGCCGGCTGGAGCGGGATTGGCACCCGCAACTACGGCTTCAACTACGGCGGCGGCATCAAGTTGTTGCTGTCCCGGAACCTGCTGCTTCGGGCCGACGTGCGAGACTACCTCACGGGGAAGCCTTACGAGCTGCGCTTTAACGACGTTAAGAAGGCCGGTGGGGCGATCCGCCAGCAGGAGTTCTCCTTCGGGCTGGCGTTCGGCTTTTGACCCCCCTTGACCGCTTAGCCAAGGTTCACCGTCCGCTCTGGTACCAAGCAGCCTTCCTGGTACTATGGAAGCCGGACCATTCGCTTGTAAAATGTAGCTTAGAGGAGGCGAGCGGATGGGCTTCGATGGGACGCCTGCGGCGCGCCGATTCGTGTACAATGAGTGTGCGTTGGCGGTCTGCCTGGTGGCACTGGCGAACGGCCTCACCAGCCATGGCTTCTTTCTCAACACGTAAGGGGAATCAAATGTCTTCAGGCCTGCGGCCGGACCGAGCCGTTCCGATCTTCCTGTTCCTTTGCCTATTCCTGATGGCCGGCCTGCCGGCTGCATGGCCCGCCCAAAGTGAACCGCCGGCCAAGAGCCAACCCCCGGCGCAACAACCTCCGCCGCCAAGCGATGAAGAGCTGCGCAAGGCAGTGGGCGAGCCTGTCGATCCGAATACCTACATCATCGGGGCCGAGGACGTGCTGCGCATCATGGTCTGGCGGGAGCCCGAGCTGTCGGGCCAGTACCTGGTGCGGCCGGATGGCATGATCACGCTTCCGCTGCTCAAACAGGATGTGAAAGCCAGCGGGCTTACGCCCAAGCAACTGGAGATTGAGATCACCAAGGCCTACGAGGAGTTCATCACCAAACCTTCGGTGACCGTGTCGGTGGCCACGGTCAACAGCAAGAAATACTTCATCATCGGCGGCGTGAACCGCCCGGGTCAGTATCCGCTGGTGGTTCCCACCACGGTGTTGCAAGCCATTGCCATCGCCGGCGGTTTGCGGGAGTTCGCCGACGCCCGCAATATCGTGATCATGCGCGGGCCGAAGCGGTACAAGTTCAACTACCGCGATGTGATCCGCGGCCGGAATATGATCCAAAACATCTATTTGGAGAGCGGAGACATCATCACCGTTCCCGACTAGATCTAAGGAGCGTACGGACAACTCATGCAGCCCACTACCGAATCGTACAGCGTGCGCCGGCGCCCCATGGACTTCGACGACTATGTCGACGTGGTGCGGCGGCACAAGTCGTGGATCGCCGGCCCGGCCCTGGCAGGCGTGGTGTTTTCGGTCGTTGTGGCGTTTCTGTGGCCGGACACCTACACCTCGGAGGCCACGATCCGCATCGTTCCCCCGGCGGTGCCGGAGCGCTTTGTCGCCACCAACGTCAACCTTCAGGTCGGGCAGCGGCTGGCAGCCTTCTACCAGCAGGTGACCAGCCGGGACCGGCTGCAAAACTTGATTCAGACCTTCAATCTCTACCCCAGGAAACGCGGCCGGGTGCCCGATGAGGACCTGATCGAAGAAATGCGGCGGCGGATCGAAATGCGCCCGGTCACCAGCGTCCGCGAGCCGGTGGAAGGCCGTCCGATGGCCACCGCTTTCCGGGTCTCGTTTTCCTATGAGAACCGCTATGACGCGCAGAAGGTGGTCCGCTCCATCGTCGAAAGCTTGACCACCGAGACGCTCCAGCGCCGGACCACCGAGTCGGAAACCACCACGCGGTTTCTGAAGGAGAAGGTGGACGCGGCCAAGCAGAAGCTGGACGCGATCGAGGCCAAGGTGGAGCAGTACAAGCGCGCCTTCGCCGGAAAGCTGCCGGAGCAACTGGAATCCAACCTGGCTCAACTGCGGGCGCTGGACACCCAGATCGCCAGCGCCATGTCTTCGGTGAACCGGGCCACCCAGGAGAAGCTGTTGTTGGAGAACCAGTTGCGGATCACCCAGGATCAGTTGCAAAACTTGGTGGCGGCGGCCAGCGCCAGCAGCCCTTTGGAGACGACCTCCAAGAACGAGCGGCTGGTGCAGTTGGAACGCGAGATCCTGAACACCGAAACGCGGCTGGCGGGCCTCCGCGAGCAGTACACGAACAATCATCCCGACGTGCGCCGGACCGAGGCGCTATTGGCGGGCCTGCGGCAGGAGCGCGACGTGTTGTTAAAGCAGGAGCAGCAAAAGGCACCCGCGCCGGCGCGGCCGGCCGAGCCGGTCGTCAAGAGCCGCGAGCAACGGCAGTATGAGGCCGAGATCGAGCGGCTGCGGGCCCTGATCGCCGCCAAGGACAAGGAGATCGAGCAGTTTGTCGCCGAACAGGCCCGTCTCAACAAGCAGCAGAAGATCGTGCAGGACCGCATCGACGCCATTCCGCTCGGCGAGCGGGAGTACGTGCAGCTCACCCGCGACTACGCCATCGCCCGAAAGGAATACGAAGACCTGATGCTCAAGAGCAGCCAATCGGCAATGGCGACCGACTTGGAGCGGCAGCAGCAGGGCGAAATCTTGGAGGTTCTGGAGCCGGCCTCCTTGCCCCAGACCCCGCGGGAGCCGAACCGCTGGATGATCGTGATCACGGGAACCATGCTGGGGCTCATCTGCGGCGTGTTCCTGGCCGGAGCGCGTGAGCTCAAAGACACGTCCCTCAAGAATCTGAAGGACGTAAAGGCCTACACGGGGCTGCCTATCCTGGGCAGCGTGCCGCTGGTGGAAAGCGATCTGGCTTTGCAGCGGAAGCGGCGGCTGGCCTGGGTCTATTGGACGACCGCTTGTCTAGCGGGGTTTATTCTGATGCTCGGTTCGGTTTATTATTACTACACGAAGGGCTCTTGAGGAGGGATGCATGAAGACGACTGCCGCGGCGCCGGTTGGGCCGCGCAATACGGGGAGGGTGGATGAGCCGAGTACATGACGCTTTGCGGCGGGCGGCCAAGGAAAGCGACCGGCGCCAAAAGCAATTGGCGCCCGTTCCGGTGCCTAGCGAGCAGCTTCCCGACCTGCTCTCGGAGATCCCTGAGATCCCCTACACCCCCGCGCCAGGCGTGTTCCTGATTGACCCAAGCCGCCCCAGCGACGCCCACAGTGAAGAGTTCCGGACGCTGCGCACCCGGCTGAACCATTTGCAAAAGCTTCAGCCCATTCACACGGTTGTGGTCACCAGCTCCTGCCCGGCTGAGGGCAAGTCGTTTACGGCGGTGAATCTGGCGCTGGCCGAGGCCCAGCTGAAGGACAACCCCACGCTGCTCGCCGATTTCGATTTCCGCAGGCCGGTGCTCCACAACACCTTCCAGTTTGACCGGGCCCCCGGAGCCACCGACGTGCTGTTAGGCAAAGCGCAGCTTTCGGAGGCCATCCGCCGGATTGAAGGGACGAATCTCTACCTGATGCCGGCCGGCTCGCCGGTTCTGAACCCCCTCGAGATCCTGAACCTGCCCGAAACCAAAGCCTTGCTGGACCAGTTGCGCCTGGTCTTCAACTGGGTGCTCCTGGATACGCCGCCGTTGTTGTTCGCCGCCGACGCCAACCTGCTGGCCACCGTCACCGACGGGATCATTTTGGTGGTCCGCCTGGGCGTGACGACGATCGACAGCGTCACGCGCGCTCTGCAATCGCTGTGCGAGAACAATGTCTTGGGAATTGTGGCCAACGGCGCGCGGGCCGGAGAGCTGTACAGTAAGTACACTTACTATTACTCCGGTTACTATTACAAAGAGAAAACGGACAAGAGCCAGGATGTCGAACCCGCCTGACCGGACCACCTTCCGGTCCGCGGCAAACGGACCGGCCGCGGGCAGCAAGATAACTCCGCCGGCCGCGAGCAGCAAGATAACTCCGCCGGCCGCGAGGCGCATCACCCAAGGGCGGGGCCGCCAAGCGCCATCGGAGGAGCCGGCGCGCATTCGAGGCGAGGGCCGATGAGCTCCCCGGGCCCCGATTCGCTCCGCCCCGCAGGCGCAGGGTGGTCGGCTCTGGCGGGACTTCAGGCCGGAATTGTGGCCGGAGCTGCGGCTTTGGGCTGGTTCCTGGTGGTCTCGGCCTTGGCCGGCCGCGGCGCGTGGGAGACGCCGCTCTCGCTGGCGGCGGCTTTCTATCGTTTGCCGGCATGGCCTTACTGGAGCTGGCGGAGCTTTGTGGCCGGGTCCGCTGTTCACTTGGTGGCTTCCGGGCTGACCGGGACCTGCTACGGTCTGCTGGCCGGCCGGGTAAACTCACGCCGCCGCTCGCTGCTGTTCGGGATTCTGGCCGGCTTGTTGATGTACTACGGCTGGCACGTCCTGCTGCGCCTGCCGGAAAGGCGCGATTTCTTCGACGGAGCCGGCGTGCTTTCCGGGCATCTGCTGTTCGGCGCGCTGTTGGGTTCCCTATGTGGCCCCTTTCTGCGGCGCCTGCTGAGGGAGCTGCGCGCGGCGGACTCGGAGGCGCATGCCGTCCCCAACGGGAACAGCGCGTTGTGAGCCTCGGCAGGAACAGGGTAGAATGTGGTTTCGCGCAGATCCCCACGGGGGATCATCCGGATGAAACGGCCTGCGCTTGGGACGCGTCAATCCATTGGCGCAGAGTGGAAAGGAATTAGCTTCGAATGAGGTTCGAGAGGCTGCGCGGAGCGCGCAACGTCTCGGTGTGTTTATGCCTTGCCTTCGCGGCGGCCCTCGCGCAGCAAGGTGCGCCGGGTCCCCAGCAGAGGCAAAGCCCGTTTGAGCCGGTTCCCGCCCCAGCCGAGCCCGCCACACCGGAGGCTCAGCCGCCCAAGCCTGCGCCGGGCGCAAAACCCCCTTCCCCGTTTGAAGCGCCCAAGCCGGTCGAAGAGGCGCCTCCGCCGCAGGCGGTCGAAAACGTCATCGAGGCCATCGAATTCCGCGGCGCGCGGCGCGTGCCCGCCGACACCCTCCGCGCTCGCATCTTCTCCAAGCGCGGCGACGTTCTGGACGAGGATGCCCTCCGCCGCGACTTCATGGCCTTGTGGAACATGGGCCGCTTCGACGACATCCGGCTGGAGGTGGAGCCCGGAAAGACCGGTCAGATCGTCCGCTTCATCCTCACCGAACGCCAGATGGTCCGCACCATCCGCTACGAGGGCATCAAATCGGTGACCGTTTCGGAGATTCTGGACCGTTTCAAAGAGCGCAAGGTGGGGCTCAGCGTCGAATCGATGTACGACCCCAGCAAGGTCCAGAGGGCCAAGGTCGTGCTCGAAGAGTTTTTGGCCGAGCGGGGCCGCCAGTTCGCCACCGTGCGTCCGGAGTTGACCCAGGTTCCGCCCTCCAGCCTCGCGATTACCTTCCACGTCGACGAGGGCCCCAAGGTCAAGGTCGGCAAGATCAACATCGAGGGCAATCAGGCCTTCAAAGACCGCGCCGTGATCCGCTCCATGCGCAATCTGCGCCCGATCGGCATCCCCCGCTCGATCCTGCTCGAGAACATCTTCTCCAAGGCGTTCGATTCCACCAAGCTGGATATGGACATGGACATGCTCCGGAATTTCTACCAGGTCCGGGGCTATTTCACGGCGCGCGCCATCGACTACAAGATCGTCCACCGGGACGTCGGCGGCGGAAAATTCCGCCTGGCCCCGTTCTACCTGAACCGCCCGGGCAAGCGCGTGGACATCACCATTCAGGTGGAGGAGGGGCGGCGCTACAAACTCGGCAAGGTCACCTTCGCCGGCATGAAGCTCTTCCGGACCCAGGACTACCTCCTCAGCCAGGTCTTCAAGATGCGGCCGGGCGACTACTTCTCGACCGAGAAGCTGCGCAAGGGCATGGAGGAGCTCCAGAAGCTGTACGGAATGTACGGCTACATCGACATGGTGCCGGAGCCGGACTTCGACATCCCTCCGGGTTCGGATACTCTCAATCTCACGTTCAACATCGACGAAGGAAAACAGTTCTTCGTCCGCCGCATCGACTTTTCCGGCAACACCACCACCCGCGACAAGGTCATCCGCCGCGAGCTGCTCATCGATGAAGGCGACGTCTACAACACCCACTTGTGGGATCTGAGCATCCTGCGCCTAAACCAGCTCGGCTATTTCGAAGTTCTCAAGGAGAAGGAAGCCGCCGACATCCGCCGCGATCCGCGCACCAACACCGTCGACATCACCTTGAAGGTCAAAGAGCGCGGCAAGAACTCGGTCGGGCTTCAGGGCGGGGTTTCCGGCATCGCCGGCAGCTTCATCGGCTTCAATTACGCCACCAACAACTTCCTGGGGCTGGGCGAGACGCTGAGCATCGAATCGCAGCTCGGTGACCGGCTGCGCAGCGTCACCTTCGGGTTCACCGAGCCGTACTTCCTCGACCGGCCGATCAGCCTCGGCTTCACGATCTACACCCAGCGCTTCAACTTCGACCAGGGCAGGGAGGTCTCCCTGCTCTCCGGACGGGACCTGACGCCGCTCTACCGGGCCTTGGGCACGGACAATCTGCTGAATTACGTCTCCAACGGCTACGGGTTTACGATCTTCACCAGTTATCCCCTCAAGCGCACCTTCGCACGGGTCGGCCTCACCTATGGCTTCGACATCTCCAATATCACCACTCTGACGCCCGCCTCGAAGTCCTACTTCGAATACCTGAATTTCCAGAGCGGCATCGGCGGGCCCAATTCCCTCAGCGGCATCCGCACCAGCAAGATTATTCCGTCCTATTCCTACAACACCGTCGACCACCCCATGACTCCCAGCCGCGGCCGCAGCCTGTTCATTTCCACCGAGTTTGCCGGGAGCTTCCTGGGCGGAAACGTCAACATGATCCGGCCGACCATCAGCATGACCTACTTCCGCCGCGGCCTCAAGCAAGGCCATGTGATCGGCATGCGGGCGATGGGCAGCCACGTCAGCGGCTACGGCGGCAGGCAGGCGCCTCCCTTCAACCGCTTCTGGATCGGCGGCGAGCAGGACGTCCGCGGCTTCGACATCTGGGGCATCAGCCCCTTGGCCTTCGTGCCCAGCACGGCCCAGGTGTTCGTCCTCAATGACGACGGCACCCAGCGGCTTCAGAAAGTCATCGTCGACGGCAAGCCCACCAACGCGCCGGTGCTGCAAACTATCCCCATCTACCAGCTCACTCAGCCGGGCGGCGACACGCAACTCATCGGAAACCTCGAGTACCGCATCCCCATCGCCGGACCGGTCACCATCGCCGCCTTCTTCGACATCGGCGCCAACAAGATTATCCGGCCCAGCCAGCTCACCATGAATCAGGACCGCACCGATTCGCTGAATCTACAGTTCCCCCAGGCGAACTTCAGCGGCCGGGCCCTCATCGCCAAAGGTTTGCAACAGGCGCGCGCTTCCACTGGCGTGGAGTTTCAGGTCATCATGCCGGTTGTGAACGCGCCCTTCCGGATCTATTGGGCCTATAACCCCCTGCGGGTCCGGACGGTCTTCCAGCCGCCCATCGCCGCGGACCGTTCCTTCTTCCCGAACCGGGCTACCTACATAAAGGCGATCAACGACACCGCGCCGGTCGTGCCTTTCTTCGAGCAGGCGCGGACCTTCCGGTTCACGATCGGGCGGACGTTCTGATGATGCGGACGGGCGGTTGTGTTACCATCGAATCCAATCTCAGGAGTTCTCTCGTGAAAACCTCACCTATGTTCGTCTTGGCTGCCCTGTTGATCCTGGCCTCCGTTAGCTGGGCGCAGGGAGCATCGCAGCCCGCCAAAGTTGGCGTGATCCATTTCGAAGGCGCCATCAGCTCGACCCAGCAGGGCCAGAAAGCGCTCACCGAGTTGCAACAGCGCTACGAGCCGCAGCGCAAGGAGCTCGAGAAACGTCAGAACGAAATCAACGCGCTGCGCGAGCAGCTCGTCAGAAGCTCCAGCACCCTCAGCGACGAGGCGCGGCAGAAGCTCAACGATGAGATCAATGAGAAGACCCGCAAGCTGAACCGCGACTTTGAAGACGCCCAGCAGGACTACCAGCAGGACCTGGACAAGATC